>Ga0208849_1000236_pt1 | contig 53656 bp, 49 predicted proteins | sample NGESurdeep072012_10_FD_184470 | JGI IMG/M metagenome (GOLD analysis project Ga0208849, IMG submission 184470) | Arctic peat soil microbial communities from Barrow, Alaska - NGEE Surface sample 53-3 deep-072012 (SPAdes) | ecosystem: Environmental > Terrestrial > Soil > Wetlands > Peat ... | reverse complement strand
GAGACGGCGGCGGGGCGCACCCTTGTCTACGCCTATGATCTCTCCGGCGAGCGGATCGGGATCACCTGGCCGGACGGCGGCGCCAATGCGCTTGCCGCGGGCTACGTCTATGACGGCCTTGGCCGGGTGAGCCAGATCCTCGCCAATGGCTCACTCATCGCGAACTATGCCTATGACGACCTGGGCCGCCAGGCGCCGGATTTCCGGTGAAAGGGAGCGCTCGACCGGTCGAAGAGGCCCCATTGGGGGCGCCGTCACCGTATTGCACGGCAGGCCCGGGGCGGCCCTCATGAGTCGTCCTCCCGGACGGCCGCTACAGCGGTCGAGCCGGGATCCAGGCTTTTTTCTTTACTTCAGCCGCCAGAAAACCCCTGAGTCCCGGCTCTGCGCCTGAAGGCTCCGGCCGGGAAGACGCTCTCGATCGTGGCCACGGCCAGGTCCGGGCGGGTCGGTCCCCCTCACCCCGAGGCGATGTAGGCGCGCAGGCCTTCGGCCTCGGCGACGGTCTCGGCGATCTTGACCTTCACCAGATCGCCGATCGAGACGATGCCGACGAGTTTGTGGTCGACGCAGACCGGCAGGTGGCGCACCCGGCGGTCGGTCATGCGGGCGAGCAGGGAGTCCACGGTTTCCGAAGGCTGAGCGAAGATCACCTCGCGGGTCATGCAGGAGGAGATCGGCCGCTCGAGACCCCGCGCGCCGTGCTCGGCGACGACGCGCACGATGTCCCGTTCGGAGACGATGCCGGCGACCTGGCGATCGCCCTCCACCACCACCATCGCCCCGACGCGCCGCTCGTTGAGCTGCGCGGCGATCGTGGCCACCGTGTCGCCGGGCGAAGCGGTGAAGACGAGGTCGCCCTTGTCCTTGAGGATGTGGGACACGAGCATCGGCGCCTCCCTTTGCTGGCCCTTTTTGGCTCGGCGGGCACCGTCCGCTCAAAGGCGGCGGCGATCAAGCCCCGTCGACATCGCCCGGTCGCGAAGCGCCGCCGCGGCCCAGGCGAAGGGACCGATGAGCAGGAGGCCGGCGAAGAACCCCAGAATGTGCGCCTGCCAGGCCACGGGCATTCCGCCGGCGCCGGGGGTGAGCCCGGAAAGTCCGAGCGCGGCGTTGGCGATGATCCACCCGAGGGTCATGGCGAGCACCGGCCGCGAGAGGATCGGCCCTGGCCGCCCCCGCCGCTCGAGCAGGCGCGCCGCGGCGCCCATCAGCCCCGAGGCGGCCCCCGACGCGCCGACCAGCATCCACTCCCCGTGAGGATAGAGAAGGGTGTAGCCGAGCGCGGCGGCCACGCCGCTCGAGAGAAAGAAGGCGAAGAAGAGCAGGCCGCCGGCCGGCCGCGAGCCGAAGAGCCGGGCCACCGGCGCGCCGAACACCAGGCAGAAGGCGGCGTTCATCAAGACGTGCGGCCAGTTGGCGTGGGTGAAGATGTGGGTGACGAAGGCCGCCCATCGCCGCCCGGGCAGATCGGCGGCGGTGAGGGCGAAAGGCGCGGCGCTGGCCTGTGCCAAAACGCGCCAGCCGTGCAGGCCGACGAGCAGGCCGACGAGGGCCAGCACCGGCCAGGGGGCTCTGAGCATCGGCTCGCGCCGGGGCCGGGGCGGGGCGGCGGCGCCCTCCGGGCCGCCCTCTGATCCAAGCTTCGTCAAGGGTTTAACCAAATCAGAGGGTTTCAAACCTAATCATCGTCTCGTGTTCGCCTTGGCACGGCGGTTGCTTGAACCGGGCCGTGTTCATCATCGCCCAAGCGGAGCGGAAACAGCCGATGATCCTTTTCAGACCCGCAGCCGCGGCGAGCTTCGGCCTCATCCTTGTTTGCGCCCTCGGCCTCGCGGACGCGGCGAGCGCACAGTCGATAACCTCCAATTCGGCCGACTACAACGCCGGCTATGGCCGGGTCGCCGGCCAGGAAAACCAGCCGGTGGCCGTGGGCGTCCGCGACGCCAACGGCAACCTGGTGATCCTCGACGGCATCATCCAGACCGGCGTCGACCAGAGCGGATTTTCCGGCACGGCGATGGCCGGCGCCTTCGACACGGTCGCCGGCGTCAGCGCCGGCAACGGCTCCACGGCGATCGGCAACAATCTCGAGGTGGTGACCCAAGGCAACTACAACACCGTCATCGTCAATTCCGACCAAACCAACACTGGCAACGTCAGCGCGTCTTCCTCGCACTGACACAGGGGCGTTACCAATGATCCTGAACTCCTTCACCCGCGGCCGCTCGGCCCGCATCATCGCCCTGGCTTCGGCGGCGGCGATGGCGCTCAGCGCCTGCGCCACCCCGGTGGCCGGGCCATCGGGCCTCTACGCCAGGCCCACCGGCAACGCGCCGGTGACCGCCAACCCGACGCCCTATTCGGTGGCCCTGGTGTGCCTGGCCGAATACGCCCGGCGCAACAACGTCAACGCGCCGAGGATCGCGATCGGCCGGATCGCCGACTATACCGGCAAGTTCGAATCCGACGGCTCGGGGCGCAAGATCACCCAGGGCGCCTCGCTGATGGCGATGAGCGCCTTCGCCAAGGCCGGCGCGCCGCTGGTGGAGCGCTACGATACCTCGGTGAGCGAGCTCGAGCTCAAATACGCCAACAACAAGCTCATTTCCGACAATCCCAACCCCAGGGGCGACATGCCGGCCCAGTACCGGCGGATCCTCGCCGGCCAGGTGCCCGGTTCGGACTTCTATGTCGCCGGCGGGATCACCGAGCTCAACTTCAACATCCGCTCCACCGGCGCCAACGCCGACGGCGGGGGGCTCAACACCAACGATCTCAAGGGGGGCCTCGGCGGCACGGTGTTCGTGATGAACGTCGGGCTGGACCTGCGGCTGATCAACACCCGGACCCTCGAGGTCGTGGACGTGATCTCCTACCAGAAGCAGATCGTCGCCCACCAGGTGAGCATCGGGGTGTTCAAGATCTTCAACAACAACGCCTTCGATCTCTCCGCCGGTGAGGGCGCGCTCGAACCCATGCAACTGGCGGTTCGCGCCGTCATCGAGCGGGCGACGGTGGAGATGATGGCCAACCTCTACGGCATGCCCGGGCCGGAATCCTGCCTGCAGTCCGATCCGCTGGGCGCCGGCGTCACCACCGGAGTCACCGGGGCCTATGTGCCGGCCTACAACAATTTGGGAACCAACAATGCCCAGACCCGTCAGGACCCTTCTCGCTGGAACGATCGCCGCGATCCCTCTGTGGGTGATCGCCTGCGGTCCCGCTACTAGCCAGAGCACGGTCGACAACAACCAGGTCCAGGCCGGCGACGTGTTCGCCGGCCAGGAGCTGGACGTGGTGACCACCCCCCAGGTCACCGCCACGACCACCGCGACCGGCAATGCGTTTTCCGGTTCGGTGAGCGCCGGGGATCTCACGGTCCAGTCGACGCAGACCCTCACCGGGTCGGTCGGGGCGCGCGGGATCGTCAACGTCGGCCAGTACGCCGGCGATGTGACCTCGCTCACCGCCGGCACCGGCAACACCGGCGACGCCAGCATCGACAGCGGCGGGACCCTGAGTGGCGGCTTCACCCAGACCGTGGGGCCCACCAGCGTCAGTTCGGTGAGCCAACTCAACGCCGGCAACGCCCAGGTGGACGCCGCGCAGATCCAGAACCAGGCGATCGCCAACAGCCAGGGCTTCGGCGTCGGCGGCTCGGGGCTCAACGCCGGGGTCAGCCAGTCCAACGCGTCCAGCGTGACCGCCACGGGAACGGCGAACATCGGCTACATGCCGGGCGACGCGGTCTTCTCCTCGGCGGCGGTGGGCAACAACGTCACCTCCGTGGGGGTCGATGCGAGCCAGAGCCTCGGCGTGGCGCAGGCCAATTCGGGCCCGCTGGTCCAGGCGGTGCAGACCACCGGGATCGGCAGCAGCCAGAACACCCTGACCAACGCCACGGCCAGCGCCAACAACGTCAATGTCGCCAACACCAACGGCCCGCTGGGCGTCGCGGTCAACCAGAACAACCAGGCGGCGGTGCTCACCAACGCCCAGCAAGCCTCCCTGCAGTGGGGGGCGGCGACGGTGACCGCGCAGAGCGTCGGCAACTCGACCCTGGCCGAGAACATCGGCGGCGGGGTCGCGCTGGACAATCTGCAGTTCAACGGAAACGGCGGGGTGTCCGCCTTCGCGGGATTTTCCGGGGGAACCGGCTATGACGAAGCCGCCTCCTCCACCGCCATGGGCAACGCCGCCACCGGATTTTCCTGCTCCCAGTGCGGGGGGGTGATGGCGATCAACAACAGCCAGACCAACGAGAGCGGCGTCGTCGCCAAGAGCATCGGCGGGGCCACCGGCCCGGCCCGCTCGATCAGCGGCACGACCACCGCGGTGGGCAACAGCGGCAGCTTCTTCGTCAGCGCCCCGGGAAACTAGAGCCGAGCCGGCGCCGCCCGGCGCTTTGCCTGCGGAATCACCTCAAAAAACCCTCTCCATGAGGGAGAGGGAGGGGCCCGCCGCTGCGGCGAAAGCCGGAGCGGTGGGAGGGTGAGGGGTTGCGGCCCTCGTCCAGAAGGCGCGGCGCCCACAGATTGGAAAGTTGGAAGCGGCGTAACCCCTCACCCTCCCATTGCTGCGCAATGGGCCCCTCCCTCTCCCTCCGGGCGAGGGTTTAGCGGTTGAGCGCGGCGGGCGAATGTCGCTCTAGCGCCGCAGGGCCACGCCGAGGCGCAGGACGCGCGGGGCGTCGTAGGTGACGACGCCGCTCGCCGCGCGCCCGGTCTGGATCGCGGCGTCGAACAGATTGTCGGCGGCGACGTAGGCAAAAAGCGATCTGGTGAGCCGCCATTGCGCCCGCGCGTCCACCCCGGTCCCAGCGTCGATCCGCCGGGTGTTCAGATCATCGTCGAAGCGGTCGCTCTCGTAGCGGAGCTCCGCGGTCAGGGTGAGGCGGCGCAGCGGGCGCCAATCCGCCGCGGCGGTGAGGGTGAGCTCCGGGGTCTCGGCCGGGCGCAGGCCGGTCAGCCGCGGCGCCTGGGCGCCGCCGTCGACCCGCGCGTGGGTCAGGGTGAAAGCGAGGCGCAGATCGAGCCGAGGTCCAAAGCCGCGGCGCGCCTCGCCCTCGGCGCCGAAGGCATTCACCGCCCCGGCGTTCTCGCGCTCGAAGAGCGTTCCCCCGGCGGGGACGAATCCGGCGAGGGGAAAGACGCCCGGGCCCTTGCCGATGGTGACGTTGGTGATCGCGCCGTCGAGCCGGTTGAAGAAGAGATCGCCGTCCCACACGAGCCACCCCTGGCCGCCGGCGCCCGCCTCGAACCCATAGAGCCGCTCGGGGGCGAGGGCCGCGTTCGCCTCGGTGACGTCGGCGCCGACGCGGAACGGCCGGTGCAGCTCGTTCAGCGTCGCCGGACGGAAGCCCGCGTAGGCCGCCGCGCGCAGGAAGAGCGCCTGCGAGATGTCCCGCCTCAGGCCGATCCGCCCGGTCGGCGCCGCCCCGCCGCGATCAGCGAAGAGCTGGTTCAGGGGGGTCGTTCCGCTCTGGACCAGGCTCGAGGCGTAGTCTTCCCAACCGTCCAGCCGGACCCCGCCGGCAAGGAGCAGGGGGCCCAGGGTGCGGCTCGCCTCGGCATAGATCCCGGCGACCACCTCGCCGCCGCCGGCGGTGCGCACGCCGGTCGGGACGCCCTGATTGAAGAGGCGCTCATGACTGGCGCCCTCGAAGTCGCGCAGATCGACCCCCAGCTCCCAGCTGCTCACCGCCCCGGCGCGCCGCAGGGCGGCGTTGAACCCGATGCCGATCGCCGGGGTGCTGTACTGATCGTCGGCCAGGGTCGCGCTGTCGCGGTTGGCGGCGAGCGACGCCGAATCGTTGGCCAGGTTCGATCGCTCCACCCAGCCCTGCAGGCGCCAGCCCAGCCTGCCGGCGTCCGGCGGGTCGACCAGGGTCAGGCTCCCCTGAAAGCCGCGCACCCTGGAAGTGGCGAACAGGGTCCCGCCGCCGCGGTCCTCCTCATAGGCGCCGAGGCGCTCGGAAAGCACCGCCGAACCCAGGGCGAACTCGACCCGCTCGGCGGCGCTCCAGTCGCGCAGGCTGAGCGGCGTGTCGGCCGAACCTCGCCCCTGGCGGACCGGGATCCAGCCGGCGCTCGTCTCGTCCGAAGCGTCGAGGAAAATTCTCGCCGCGCCCACCTCGATCTGGGTGATCGCCGCGGCCCGCCCGTAGCCCAGGCTGCCGCCGACCGCCTCGGCGGCGAGATGGCCGGGGATGGCGTCGGGCTGTTCCAGGGCGACAACGCCGGTGAGCGCCCCGGCGCCATAGGGCCCGGCGCCGGCGCCGCGCACCAGGGTCGCGGCCGAAACGGTCTGCGGCGGCAGCGCCGTCCAGATCACCCAGCCGCCGAAGGGGTCGTTCTGCGGCACGCCGTCCAGGGTGACCAGGGCGCGGCTGGCGGCGGAACCGGCGATCGCGCGCAGCGAAACGCCCTGGGTGGTCGGATTGGCCCCCAGGCTGGAGGTGCGGCGAAAGAGGGAGAAGCCCGGCGCGGTGGCCAGGGCGTCATCCAGGCGGTCGCCGAGGGCGAGGGCCCGCGGGTCGATGGTCAGGATCGAGAATACCGGATCGCCGGCGGCCGGCGGCAGCCGCGCCGCCTGAACCACCACCGACGCGACATCGGCGGCTTGATCGAAGGGCATGTCGCCGACCTCGAAAGACCCTCCCAGGCGCCCGCATGAGAACACCCCCTCCGTCGCCGGAAGGAGTGCTCATCAAGAACGGTCCGGGAGCTGAAGGCAAGGCCCGGGGAATGGTGGGACCTAGTAGGCCACCCCGCCGACACCGCCGTCGAGGCTCATGCTGGTGGCGGTGGAAGTGGTCGTCTCCTCCCGGTAGGCGGTGTACCTTTCGGTGACCATCACGGTGAGGATCTTGATCCCGGCGCCGAAGCGGCGCAGCAGCGAGCGTTCGTTGCAATCGCGCGCCGGCTTCTGGGGCCGGCACTGCAGCCGGGCGCCCTGGCGCCCGCCGCGAGCCCCGGCGACATGATAGAGGGCCTCGCCCTTGTTGCAGGTGAGGGTCTCGCCGCCGGCGAAGGAAATGTTCTGCTTCCAGTCGGCGATGGTCACCTGCATGTGGGTTCCGGCGATGCAGCGATAGAGCTCGCCCTCGTAGAGATCGTCGATGTCCCGCTCCGCGCTCACCTGTGAGGCCGGATGGGGCGTCATCTTGTCATCGAAACAGAACGCCTGGATGACGACCTTCTTGTAGAGGGTCCGCATCGCTTCATAGGCGGTGCGCCGGTGTTCGCCGCCGACGTCCAGACCCTGGACGATCCCGGTGGCGACAGGCGGGCTGATGCCGCCGCCGCCGCCGCCGCCGTTGAAGAAGGATTGCGACGCCGCCTGGGTGGTGGCGACGGCGGTGGCGTTGACGTTGGTGTTCACCACCACCGAGGGGGCGACGAAGACGTTGACCCCGGGGATGTTGATGGTGTGTCCGGGGGGCGGCGAGCAGTTGCAGGGGGGTGGCACGGGCGGCGGCGGAATGCAGCCACAGCCGCCTCCGCCCGAGCCGCCAGCAAGGGCGCTCGAAGGCGCCGCGGCGATGGCGAGCCACAGGGCCGAACCGGCGAAGAGCGCCAGGAGTGTTGTCTTACCGGCCATCTTGATGGCTCCCCTCGAAGTTTACGGCCGGTCCAAGCAAGAACCGCGCCGGCTGTCCCCATTTGGCCCAGTTCCCCTTTGGCCGGGGTCTTCCCTGCAACCCTCGTGCGCCCGCACCGGCGACGAGGGGATCGGGATCTGCGTCCGATGTTCCATTTCAACACCGAACTGTTGATAGACTATTGGCAAACCAAAAAAGGCCGCGCGCCGGTCCTCGCCCGCTCGGCGTTCGATCCGGTCGAAGTCGCCGAGCTGCTGCCGCAGATCTTCATGGCCGGCCGCACCGAAGCGGGCGGCTATCGCCTGCGCCTGGCCGGTCAGTTCATCATCGACTGCCACCGCGGCGCGCGGGCCGGCGATGACCTGCTGGCGCTCTGGCGGGCGCTGGACCGCGCCGAGCTGCGCCGGGCCCTCGACTTCGCCCTGAGGCGTCCCGCGCCGATCGTGATCGCCGCGCAGGCGCAGACCGAGCGCGGCGGCGCCATGGACCTGGAAGTCGCCGTCGCGCCGCTGACGGCGGGCCGGCGGCCGGTGGCGCGCCTGCTGGGCCTGTACCAGCCGCTGAGCGGCGGGTTCGGCCACCGCTTCGCAAGCCCGCTGCGCCTGTGCGCCGTCACCGGCGCCGGCGCCCTCGCCCCTCCCCGGCTGCGCCTGGCGGCAATGGACGGACGGCGGATCGCCTGAAAAGGGGCCGTGCCGAGGGGGGACAGGAACTAGGCGGCGCCCTGCCGCGCCGCGGGCTCGGGGGCGCTGGCGGCGTCGAGCGCCGAGATCGCCGCCGGATCCAGGCGAAGCGCCGCCGCGGCCATGAGTTCTTCGAGTTGCGTCACGCTGGTGGCGCTGGCGATGGGGGCGGTGATCCTCGTCATCAGCCAGGCCAGGGAGACCTGGGCGGGCGTGGCGCCGAGGCGCGCGGCGACCTCGTCCAACGCCGCCAGGATCCGCAGGCCCCGCGCATCCAGATAGCGCTTGGCGCCCCGCCCGCGCGGACTTTTCGCAAGATCGGCCTCGCCGCGGTACTTGCCGGTGAGGAAGCCGCTGGCCAGACCGTAGTAGGGGATGACGCCCACCCCCTCGGCCCGGCACTCGGCCTCGTGCGTGGTCTCGAAGGGGACGCGGTCGTAGAGGTTGTAGAGCGGCTGGAGGGTCTCGTAGCGCGGCCAGCCCTTGGCGGCGGCGAGCGCATTGGCCGATTTTAGCCGATCGGCCGCGAAGTTCGACGCGCCGATGGCCCGCACCTTGCCGTCGCGCACCAGGCGCGAGAAGGCCTCTCCGGTCTCTTCCTGCGGGGTCGCCGCATCGTCGCTGTGGGACTGGTAGAGGTCGATGCGGTCGGTCTGGAGCCGGCTCAGCGATTCCTCGACCGCCTGGACCATGTAGGGGGCCGAAAGCCCCTTGCGACCCTCGCCCATCTCCATCCCGAACTTGGTGGCGATGAGGACCTTGTCGCGTTTGCCCGACGCCTTCAGCCAGGCGCCGATCACCTTTTCCGACGCGCCGCCGCCGGCCGGCGACCAGCGCGCATAGACATCGGCGGTGTCGATGGCGTTGAAGCCGGCGTCGACGAAGGCGTCGAGGATGGCGAAGGAGGTCTTCTCGTCGGCCGTCCAGCCGAAGACATTGCCGCCCAGGACGAGCGGCGCGGTCGAAAGGCCCGAGCGGCCCAGGGGACGCATTTCCATCGAGATCGCTCCTGCGTGCGGACCTTCCGGCGGTCCTGGCCTCCATTCTAGCGCCCGGCGGCGGCGCGTGGGAACGGCAGTCGGCGGCGCAGCATCCGCCAGGCCTCGCTACTCTCCTCCAGGCGCAGGGCGCGAGCCACCGCGAAATAGACCCCGGCGGCGACGATGATCGCCGCGACCAGGGCGAGACCCCGCAGCCAGCGGTCGCCGGTCAGGGTCTCGGCCAGGCGATCCAGTCCGAAGGCGAACCCCCCGCAGATCAAGGCGGCGACCAGGCATCTGCCGATGAAGACAGTCCAGAGGCGCATCGTCCCCAGATCGACGCGCTTGCGCAGGGCCGCCATCAGCTGGGCGAAATTGATCAGGGCCACCAGCGAGGTGGTGAGGGCGAGGCCCGCGTGGCCGAGGCCCAGAACCGTGGCGTTCAGCAGATTGAGACCAAGATTGATGCCGATTCCGATCAGGCTGATCCGCAGCGGGGTCTTGGGCAGGCCCAGGGCGTAGAAACACGGCACCAGGACCTTGATCGCCGCATAGCCCGCAAGACCCACCGCATAGGCCTGCAGGGCAAGCGCGGTCTGGTCGGTGTCGTGGGCGCTGAACCGGCCATGCTGGTAGATGAGCGCGATGATCGGCCGCGCCAGGACCGCCAGCCCGACCGCCGCCGGCAGGGAGAGGAACCACGCCAGGCGCAGTGAATCCCCGGCGGTGCGGCCGAAGGCGGGCATGTCGCCTCGGGTGAAGGCGCGGGTCACCGCCGGCAGGGTCGCGGTGGCCAGGGAGACGCCGAACAGGCCGATCGGGAACTGCATCAGCCGAAAGGCGCAGAACAGCCACGAGCGGCCGCCGTTGATCTCCGAAGCGAACATGCCGTTGACGAGCACGTTGACCTGCACCGCCGCCGCGGCGATGAGGCTCGGCCACATCAGCCGCCACAGTTGCGCGAGCCGCGGATCGGTGAGGTCGAGCCGCCAGCGGAACCGGAAACCCAGGCGCAGAAGCGAGGGCAGCTGCATCGCCAACTGGGCGACCCCGCCCAGCAGGACCCCCAGGCAGACCCCGTAGAGCGCGCGCTCGGTGAACAGCGGATGCAGCCAGTTGGCGCGGGCGCCCGGATCGAAGGCATAGGCGCCGGTGACCCCGGCCGCCACCGAGACGATGTTGAACACCGTGGAGGCCGAGGCGGGCACGCCGAAGACGAACCGCGCGTTCAGCATCCCCATCACCGCCGCGGCCAGCGAGACGAACAGAATGAAGGGAAAGAGGATGCGGGTGAGCCGAACGGCGAGTTCGAACTTTCCAGGGACGTTGTGGAAGCCGAAGTTGGTCGCCTCGACCAGCAGCGGCGCGGTGGCGACGGCCACCAGGCACAAGGCGCCCAGCAGCACGATCATCGCGGTCAGGATCAGATTGGCGAGCTGCCAGGCCGGCGCTTCACCCTCCTTGTCCCAGGTGCGGGTGAAAAGGGTGGTGAAGGAAATGGAAAGCGCGCCCTCGGCGAAGAGGTCGCGCAGCAGGTTGGGGATCTGGAAGGCGGCGATGTAGACGTCCAGCAGCTTGCCGGCGCCGAACATCGCGGCGAAGACCTGCTCGCGGACCAGGCCGAACAGCCGCGAGGCGACCACCGCCAGGCCCACGACCCCCGCCGCGCGGCGGGTGCTGGGTTCGGAGGCCGGAGTGGTCACGGAGCCGTGGCGCAGCGGGGGCGCCGCGCCAACTCGGTCTGGTGTCCCCTGAGCTTCACCACGGTGAGCTTCACTACCGGGCAAACGCGATCGCCGCGACCCCATCCAGGGCGCCCCACGCCAAGTCGGTGGTCAAGGCCCTCGCCCTGAGCTGGGCGGCCAAGGCGATGCAGGCGCGGTCGCCGAGCGACAGGCCAAGGGGTCTGGTCTGATGGCGCAGCAAGCCGCTTGCCAGCGCCTGGGCCGCATCGAAGGGCACGGTCCGCAGCTGCAGCGGATCGAGCACTTTGCCGATGAGCTGCTCGTCCATCCCGAGATCGACCATCTTGGCGATCACCTCGCAAAGATTGACCGCGCTGATGCTGCTCGTCGGCAGGGCCGCCTTCACGACTTCGGCGCCCGGCTCGCCGCGGATCAGGCACAGGACGGCCGATGCATCCAGGACGTGGCGATCACTCACGCGCCGCCTGCGCTCGCCTCTCGGCGATCAGTTCGCGTGACAGCACGCGGCCGGCGGGGGCGATTTTCGCCATGATCGCCTGCGCCTGGGCGACCGCCGCGTCGAGGGAGCGGATCGTCACCCCACGCGAAGAATCCTCGATCACAAGGGTGCTTCCGACGTCGAATCCATGCTTGCGGCGCAGGGCCGCCGGAATGACGATCTTGCCACCTTCGACCACACGGACATGAAACGAGGACATGGCCACTCTCAAGATCAGGCACCGACTACCACATCATACCCGATCCGGAGCGGCGCCTCAATTCCATTTTCAGACCTGAAGTCGGCATCGGGACCAAAATGGCGCTTGTCACGGACTTAGCGTCCCGTCCACCGCGGCGGCCGTTTCTCGGCGAAGGCGCGGGGTCCCTCGACGAAGTCCGCGGAGCGGAAGAGGGCGGCGACGCGCGGGTAGCGGCTCTGGCCGGCGAGGGCGGCTTCCAGGGAAGGCTCATCCAGGCCGCGCAGGACCGCCGCCTTGGAGGCGCGGATCGACATCGGGCTGCATTCGGCGATGAGGGCGGCCCAGCGGCGGGCCGCGGGCAGCAGATCCTCCCTGGACGTCACCTCGTTGACGAAGCCCAGCTCGTAGCCCTCGCGGGCGCCCACCCGGCGACCGGTGAGGATCATCCCCATCGCCCGCTTCAGCCCGATCGCGCGCGGCAGGCGGTGCAGGCCGCCGGCGAGCGCCGCCAGCCCGACCCGGGGCTCGGGCAGGGCGAAGACGGCGCCCTCGACGGCGATGATCAGGTCGCAGGCCAGCGCGATCTCGAAACCGCCGCCCATGGCGACCCCGTTCACCGCCGCGATCAGCGGCTTTTCCAGGTCGAAACGCGTGGTGAGGCCGGCGAATCCGCTCGGCGGGACGCGCCGCTCGCCGCCGGAGGCCTGCCATTTGAGGTCGTTGCCGGCCGAGAAGGCCCGCTCGCCGGCGCCGGTGACGATCGCCACCCATTGCTCCGGATCGGCGGCGAAGGCGTTGAACGTCTCGTCGAGCTCGAAATGCATCGGCGAATGAACCGCGTTCATCACCTCGGGCCGGTTGAGGGTGATCACCGTCACCCGACCGTCGCGCTCGACCTCGATGAACTGGTGGGCCATGACTTGCGATCCTCCGATCGATGCGAGAGCTAGACCGGCTCGAGGCCGGCCTTGAACCGCCTCCAGTTGCCGACATAGTGCATGGCGCCGGCGCCGAGCGCCGCGCCTTCGGCTTCGCTCAGGGTGCGCACGACCCGGCCGGGCGATCCCATGACCACCGAGCGGTCGGGGATTTGTTTGCCCTCGGTGATCAGGCTGCGCGCGCCGATCAGGCAGTTTCGGCCGATCCGGGCGCCGCCGAGGACGACCGAACCGATTCCGATCAGGGAGCCATCGCCCACGGTGCAGCCGTGCAACATCACCATGTGGCCGATGGTCACGTTAGCGCCGATCGTGAGCGGTTCGCCGTAATCGGTGTGCAGCACACAGTTGTCCTGGACATTGGAGTTTTCGCCCACGGTGATCGGATCATTGTCTCCGCGCAATACCGCGCCGAACCAAATGCTGGCGTTCTTCTTCATGATTACCTTACCGAGCACCACGGCGTTTGGCGCTATCCAATATTCATGATTTTCAGGCAGGTCGACCTGGTTGCCGTCGAGACTATAAACACTCATCCGCTTGCCCCCTAGTCTTTCGCGGCCGGGCTTGATTAACCCTTCATAAAGCACGCTAGATCAGGGTTGTCGTGCGATTCGCCACGCGGCGAGGAGCATCGCGCCGCAAGGGCCGGCGGTCCGGTTCCTGGTGACGGGAGTATCGGTGTCGCGCAAAGCGTTCGAGCTCATTTTCCCGCTACCCAAGGGCGAACCCGCGCGGCTTCGCCCTTTTTCTTTGACTCCAAGGAGAGGTTGTCCATGACCAGGCGAGCCCTGAAGCGGCTGGCGCGCGACGGCGCGCCCTGCGAGCGGCAGTTCGACGACGACGCCAAGGTGCGCCGCCTGCCGACCGCGCGGGGATGGACGCCGACGCCTCAGAACGACGATCGCGAGCAGGGATATCTGAAGACCATCCGCGCCAAATCCCCGGGCCAGGAGAGCCTGATCGAGGCGATGGCGGCCCGCAGCCTGGTCCTGGCCCTGGGCCCCGCCGGGACGGGCAAGACCTATCTGGCCATCGCCAAGGCGGTGGAGGCCCTGGAGGCCGGGCGGGTCGGGCGCATCGTGCTTTCGCGGCCGGCGGTGGAGGCGGGGGAATCCATAGGGTTCCTGCCGGGGGAGCTGGAGGACAAGCTCGCCCCCTATCTTCGGCCGCTCTATGACGCGCTCTCCGATCGGATGAGCATCAAGCGGTTGCGGTATCTCATCGCCGAAGGGGCGATCGAGATCGCCCCGGTGGGCTTCATGCGCGGGCGAACCCTCAACAACGCCTTCGTGGTCATCGACGAGGCGCAGAACTGCACCTACGTTCAGCTCAAGATGCTGCTGACGCGGCTGGGCTGGAATTCGACCATGGTCGTGACCGGCGATCCTGGCCAGTCGGACCTGCTGCCCGAGCTCTCGGGCCTGGCAAGAGCCGCCGAGCGCCTGGAGGCGCTCTCGACGGTCGCGGTCATCCGCCTCGCGGACGCCGACATCGTGCGCCATCCGCTGGTCGCCGACATGCTCGGCGTTCTCTGAGGGGCTGGCGTTTCGACGGGCGATCGCGGGGTGATGCTTGCGCCGGCCGCGGATTGCGATAACTGCGGGAGCCTCCGGAGGCGCTCATGACCATCCGCCAGATCCTCGCCATTTGCCTGCCGGCGCTCGCCGTCTCGGGCTGCATCGCCAACACCCTGCCGGAGAACGCCGCCCTGCGCGTGCCCTGGCCGCCGGAGTCGCCGCCGCAGCTCCTGGCGTTCGGCCCGCCCGACGCCGACTATCCCTCGGTGGGCGGCGACACGCTCAAGGGCGCCTCGCCCGCGGAGCAGGAGGCCGCCAGGGCGGCGGCCGACCGGGCCTTCGTCGCCCAGAAGGGCGGACACTAGGCGGCGCGGTCGAGGACCGGGCGCGCCGGTTCGTTCGCCGCGAGAAGGCGCCGGGCGGCGACGCCGACGGGCAGGGTCTCGAGGCCGTGACGCGCGGCTATCTCCAGGGCGCGCGTGAGCATCCAGGGCGTGCAGCCATAGGCGCTGGGCTCATCGGATACGTCGTGGGTGAAAAGGATCAGCCAGCCCCTGGTCCGCGCGGCCTCGGCGGCGAGCCGCTCCATCGCCGCGGTGCTCCAGGACCGGGACTCCAGGGGCATGGCCTTGAGCAGGGCGAGGTCGAGGGGGCTGGTATTCACCCCGCTCCAGATGCCGCGCGCCGTCGCATACCGCCTCGCGGCGACGGCTTTGACGCGCACCGAGACCTCGCCGTAGGGATAGGCGAAGCTCGGGAAATCGGTTTGCTCGAGGTTCTCGGCCAGGAACTGCCGGTTGCGGGCGCAGTCGTCCTTGAGCTCCGCGCTGGAAATGCGGTTGGGGTGCTTGTGGGAGAAGGTGTGGCAGCCGATTTCATGGCCCGCGGCGGCGAGCTCGGCCAGATCGGCGCGGTCGTAATAGGCGAGGCCGTCGATCGTCTTGCCGCAGAATCGCCCGGCCGCGTAATAGGTCGCCTTGGCCGAATGCTCCTCGAGGATCGCTCCGCCGCGCTCCCAGGCCGATTTGGGAAAGTCGTCGAAGCACAGGCTGAGGATCGGCCCCGCCGAGCGGCGCGGCGAGACCTTGGCGCCGGCGAGGCGGGCCGTGACGCGGTTGAACCTGTTGATCAGCCCCAAGTGAGCCTCCGCCACTGTGCACGCGATGCGACCGCGCATGGCGGCGGCTCGCAAGCCTCATGCCAGGGAGGCGGCCATTGTCGCCTCTATCGCTTCGAATCGTGAGGCGGGATACAGAATCGGGCCCTGGTCAGCCGTTCCGCGATGAGCTCGGAGGAACCCAGGTTTGATCACCGGCCCCCGATCCCGACCGCGCCTCGCGCCTCGCGCCTGGGAGATCGCCGCGGCGATCGCGATGCTGATCATGAGCAGCACCGCGCTTTTCCCCCTGCTCTACGCCCCTGCGGTGATCGAGCCTGACGAGGTCGTGTGGCTGCGCTACCTGTGGCTGCCGGTCTACGGCCTCACCGTCCTTTTGGCGGCGTGGAACTGGAAGGACCTTCGGGCCGCGGCGGTCGGCTTCGTCCCCACGCTCGCCCTGCTCGCCCTGGCCCTGGCCAGCGCATCCTGGTCGATCGCCTCGGATGTCACCTTGAGGCGCTGGGAGGCGCTCGCGTTCAACGCCCTGTTCGCCTTCTACCTCGCCGCGCGGTTCGACTGGCGAGAGCTGGTGCGGATCATCGCCGCGAGCATGGCCTTGCTGGCGATCGGCAGCCTGGTGATGGCCCTGGCCTTCCCGAGCATCGGAATCCACACCACCGCGAACGCCGGCGCCTGGCGCGGTCTTTGGCCGCAGAAGAACGAACTCGGCTTCATGATGGTGATGGGCGCCCTCTCGTCCCTGGCCGCCGCGGTCATCGACGCCAGGTGGCGCTTCGCCTGGCTCGTCGCCGCCCTGCTCTGCGGCGCGCTTCTGATCCTCTCCCGGTCGGGGACGAGTCTTCTTTGCCTGCTGCTGAGCGCCTCGATGCTGGCGGCGCTCGTCTCGTCCCGGGCGCGGCCGGTCGTGGCGACCGTGGCGGTCTTCATGGCCGGCTTCCTGGCCCTGGCGCTGCTGGTTGTGGTGGTGACCGACATCGATCTGGTGTTCCAGGTCATGGGCAAGGATCCGACCCTCACCGGGCGCACCGATGTGTGGACCGCGGTGATGCGCCGGATCGCCGAGAGGCCGACGCTGGGCTACGGCTACGCCGCCTTCTGGCACGACCGTTTCGGCCCGGCGCTGCTCATCCGCCGCGAAACCGGCTGGCAGGTGCCCAGCGCGCACAACGGCTGGCTCGAGGTGGTCCTGCAGCTCGGCTGGACCGGGGCCGCCCTGACGGCGTTCTATTTCGCGGTCACGGCAATCGCGGCGGCAAGGCGGCTGTTTTCCAGAGGCGACGGCTTCTGGGCCATCACCTATGCGGCGGCGTTTCTGTTGCTGAGCTTCTCGGAGAGCGACATTCTCAGGCAGAACAGTCTCGAGTGGATATTGTTCATGGCGACCTCGACCAAGCTCGTCGGCGATCTGGTCCATCGCGCCCGGCCGGCGCGCCCGCCCCTGGCGGTGGTTCAGGCCGCCTGACCGCCGGCGGCGACCAGACCAGGGCCGGCGGATCGGCGGCCCGCCAGCAACCTCGCGAACCGCGGCTGCAACCAGCGCTGGGTCGGCATGTCGACCACGTAGTGGAAGAGGGTGGCGAAGGCCAGCGCGCCAAGGACGCCGCCGGTCCACAGCGCCCAGCGGCCGGCGTCGGGCATGGCGATACGCGCCTCGGCGGCGTTGACGACCCCGAAATAGGCGATCCGGAACACCTCGTTGGTGATGTACATCGAAAACGAGACCACCGCCGCCTTCTGCACCAGCCACGAGGGCCGAAGGACCGGTATCGCCGCGGCGGCGAGGATCATCAGGCAGATGAGGCCAAGCGAGAGCAGGCTGAAGGCGGCGAACACCTGCAGAAGAGCCAGGGCCAGCAAGGCGCCGATCCCCAGGGTCCGGGCGAGGCTCGTGGGAATGAACACGCGGCTCGAAAAGCGCGCCAGGGTCATGCCCAGGAAGAACAGCGGCAGGGCGCGGATGAACCCATACTTCAGCGGCATCTGATAGACCGGATAGCCGAGCAGGCTCCAGGTCAGGACATCGGCGACGGCGAAGGCGCCGATCCCGAGGGCCAGGGCGACAAAGGGCGATGGTTTGCCGATCCAGCGGATCAGCAGGGGGAAGCAGAGATAGCACCCGAGCAGGGCCGAAATGGACCAGCTCGGCGCATTCCAGCCTCTGCCGCCGGGGACTCCGAACGACTGGACGAGAAAGAACTGCGCCGGCAACTCGCGCGGGTCGAACCACTCCTTGTGCCGCGGCGCAAATCCCAGAAGCCCCGAGATGGCCACGAAGGCGATCAGAACCAGAGCCATGATCAGGTGCGCCGGGCATACCCGCACCGCCCGCTTACGGAAGAAGGTCAGCAGACTCATGCCGCCCGCCAGCACGCGATCGCCGTAGATCCGGCCCAGGACATAGCCCGAATCGATGAGGAAGAAGTCGGTGAGCAGATAGCCGCGCTCGAAGACCGGGTGAATCCGCGCAAGCGGAATTGGCGCGGCGAGCTGAAAGTGATGGAGGATGATCATCGTCGCCACGATGAACCGCATCGCGTCCAGCCACCCGCCGCGCGCGATCGGAACCGTCTCCTTTCGGATCGAAATGCCTAGAAAGGACAAACCCGTGAGGCTCCCGCGCGAAATCGAGGCTCGCGGCTTCAACAATCGTGCCGACGCGGCGACCGGCGGGAGGACGCCCGTTGCGCGCCTGGCAAAGCCGGCGTCCGACCCGGCGGTTCAGATCATCGCCAGGGGGCCGCGCGCCGAGGCGCAGGCGGCCGCAGTTGCCCTGGACAGCGATCCCCTTCTCGAGTCGGCGACCTATTCGATCATCGAAGAGGACGAGGAGTTGGGGTTGTGGCGCATCGACGCCTATCCGACCTCGCGGGCCGAGGCCGAGGCGCTGCGCGGCAAGCTCGCCGCTTTCGCCGGGCTGAAAGTCGCCACCGAGACCCTCGCCGACGCCGATTGGCTGGCGATGGCCCTGTCCGGCCTGCCGCCGGTGCGCGCCGGACGTTTCTTCGTGTTCGGCGCCCATGACCTAGGACGCGTCCCAGCCAACGCCGTGAAGCTTCGCATCGAGGCCGGAGCGGCCTTCGGCACCGGTCACCACGCGACCACCGCCGGCTGCCTCGAGGCTCTGCACGGCCTGCTCAAGGCGAGGCGCTTCGGCCGCGTGCTCGATGTCGGCGCCGGCTCGGGAATCCTGGCCATCGCGGCGGCGCGCACCGGCAGCGGCTTGGTCCGAGGGGCGGACATCGACCCCGCTTCGGTGCGCACCGCGCGCGACAACGCGAGGATCAATGGCGTCAGGGCCCGCTTCGTCCTTGCCGACGGGCTTGCCGACGCAGCCCTGAGGGCGGCCGCGCCCTACGATCTGGTGTTCGCCAACATCCTCGCCGCCCCCTTGAAGCGGCTCGCCCTTGGCATCCGCATGGCCCTGAAGCCCGGCGCCCGGGCGGTGCTCTCGGGGATTCTCCGGCGCCAATCCCGATCGGTGCAGGCCGCCTACCGCGCGAAGGGCTTCGTGCTGGAGCGGCGGATCCAGCGCGAAGCCTGGACGATCCTCATCCTGCGCCGCAGCTAGTTTGCGGAACGCGTCGGGCCGGGCTGCGTTTTGTTCGCACAACGGGGCCAAAGGCGCCCCCTTTCGCCAGGAGCATCCCCGCCATGACGAACATCGATCCCGACACGCCCCGAACGGTCGAGACGCGGACCACCTATGATCCGCTCGGGCCCACCGCCACCGAAGTCACCCGCACCGCCGTCCGCTCGAACTCCGCGGCCTGGTGGGTGGCCGGCATCGTCGCGGTGGTGGCGATCATCGCGGTCGCCTTCATGGTCACCCGTCAGACCGCTCCGACTCCGGACAACGCGGCTGTCGCCGCCGCCGCCCAACAGGGCGCGCAGGCGCAAGGCGCCCAGGACGCCGCGGCGATCGCCCAGACCAACGCCCAGGCTTCGGTGCAGTCGGCCCAGATGGCCGCCCAGAGCCAGGCGGACCGCGCCGCCGCGGCGGGCGCGGCGGCCCAAGCCTCCGCCGATCGCGCCGCCAGCGCCGAGCGGAGCGCCGCGGCCGCGAGGCAACAGGGCGCCGATGCGCCGCCGAGGCAATCCAGCGACCGCGCCCCGGCGGATTCCAACGGGCCGGAGTGAACGGGCGGTCTCTGAGTTCAGCGAAACCCTTGGCGCCGGCGGCGTCGCCGTCCTAAGTCTTGCGCCATGCGCCAGAGTTTCGATGAGACCGCGGACCCCTCGTTCGGCCGCCTGCACACCCCCCTGATCCGCCGCGCCATGGCCGAGCAGGCCCTGGACGGATTCCTCGTCCCGCACGAGGACGAGCACCAGAACGAATATCTGCCCGAGGCGAACGATCGCCTGGCCTGGGCGACGGGTTTCACCGGCTCGGCCGGCGCCGCGGTGATCCTCAAGGAGTCGGCGGCGATCTTCGTTGATGGCCGCTACACACTGCAGGTGCGCGAGCAGGTCGACCCCGAGCTGTTCGAGATCCGCGACCTCGTGGAGGGCGGGGTTCCGGCCTATCTCCAGGAAGCCGCCCGGCCCGGCTGGGTGATCGGCTACGATCCCCGCCTGCACAGCCCACACTCCCTCGAACGCTTCGCCGCCGCCGCGGCCAAGGCTGGCGCGGTGCTCAAGGCCGTCGAACCCAACCCACTGGACCTCGCCTGGGGCGCGGAGCGGCCAGGCCAACCCGCCGCGCCGGTGGTCCCCCATCCTCTCGAATTCGCCGGCGAAGACTCCACATCCAAGCGCGCGCGGATCGGCGCCGCGCTCGCCGGGGAGGGCGCGCAGGCGGCGATCATCACCGCGCCGGCCTCCATCGCCTGGCTGTTCAATATCCGCGGCGGCGACGTGATCCGCTCGCCGCTTCCGCTGGGCCAAGCGATCCTGGAGGCGGACGGCGGCGCTCGCCTGTTCCTCGATCCGCGGAAGGTCACGACGGACCTGCGCGCGTGGCTGGGCAACGAGGTGCGGTTGGAGACGCCTGACGAGCTGGAGGGCGCTCTCGCCGATCTCGCCGGTCGGCGAGTCCTCATCGATCCGGCGCAATCCTCGGCCTGGTATTGCGAGGCCCTCGATGCGGCCGGCGCGACGAGCGTGCGCGGCGACGATCCGTGCGCCCTTCCCAAGGCGTGCAAGAACGCGGTGGAGGTCGCCGGGGCGAGACGCGCCCACGAGCGCGACGGCGTCGCGCTTGCCAGCTTCCTCCATTGGGCCGGAACAGAGGCCCAGCGGACGCTTCCCGACGAACTCGAGGTGGTGAGCAGGCTGGAGAGGTTTCGCGAAGCCACCGGCGCGCTCAAGGACCTTTCGTTCGACACCATCGCCGGGGCGACCTCGAACGGCGCGATCTGCCACTACCGGCCGACGCGCCGACTGAGTCGCCGCACCGAGCCGGGATCCCTGCTCCTGGTGGATTCAGGGGCCCAGTACCTCGACGGGACCACCGACGTCACCCGAACGATCGCCATGGGCGAGCCGACCGCCGAAATGGCCGAGCGTTTCACCCTGGTTCTCAAGGGTCACCTGGCTCTGGCGCGGGTGCGTTTCCCGGCGGGGACGACCGGCTCGGCGCTGGATGCCCTGGCCCGAGTTCCGCTCTGGGCGGCGGGTCTCGACTACGACCACGGCACCGGTCACGGGGTGGGGTCCTACCTGGGCGTCCACGAGGGCCCGCAGCGGATCTCGAAGATCCCCAACTCGATCGCCCTGCGGCCCGGGATGATCGTCTCCAACGAGCCTGGCTACTACAAGGCCGGCGCCTATGGAATCCGGATCGAAAACCTCCAGGTGGTCACCGAGGCCAAGGATATTCCGGACGGCGAGCGCCCGATGCTCGGCTTCGAGACCCTGACCCTGGCGCCCATCGATCGCCGCTTGGTGGTGGGCGCGATGCTGAGCGAGGAGGAACGGCGCCAGCTCGACGCCTACCACGCCAAGGTGCTGGCCGTGATCGGCCCCAAGGTCCCAGGCGAAGTCGCCGCCTGGCTCGCCGAGGTCTGCGCACCGCTCTGAATGGCGGCGCCGCGGCGGCGCTTCAACGCTCATCCGCCGACCAGCGCCAGCCACTCCTCCTCGCTCATCACCGTCACGCCCAGTTCGGCGGCGGTCTTGAGCTTGGAGCCGGCGCCGGGACCGGCGACCACGATGTCGGTCTTCTTCGACACCGAAGAGCTGACCTTGGCCCCCAGCATTTCGGCCCGGGCCTTGGCTTCGTCGCGGGTCATCTTCTCGAGGGTGCCGGTGAAGACCACGGTCTTGCCGGCGACCGGGGTATCGGCGCTGGGCCGCTTGGCGTCCTCCACCGTGAGTTCGCCGACGAGGGCCTGGACGATCCGCCGGTTGTGGTCCTCGGCGAAATAGGCGGCGCAGGCCTCGATCACCGCCGAGCCGACCTGGTCCAGGGCATCGAGCTCGGCGCGCGCTTCGCCATCGCCGGCGGCCACGCGGTCCATGGCGGCGAGGAAGGCCTCCGCGCTCCCGTAGCCGCGGGCCAGGACGAGTGCGGTGGTTTCGCCGATGTGGCGGATGCCCAGGGCGTAGATGAACCGGTCCAGGGATATGCTGCGCCGCGCCTCGATGGCCGCGCGCAGATTGCGCACCGAGGTCTCGCCATAGCCGGCGCGGCCGATCAGGCCGGCCATGGCCGCCGGATCGCGCGCCACGCGGAAGATGTCCGCCGGGGCGGCGATCAGCCCCTCTTCGTAGAAGGCCTGGAGCTGCTTTTCTCCCAGGCCCTCGATGTCGAAGGCGCGGCGCGAGACGAAGTGTTTCAGGTGTTCCACGCGCTGGAACGGGCAGGCGAATTCTCCGGTGCACCGGCGCACCACCGTTTCCGCGCCCGAGGCGGTGGTTTCGCGGGCCAAGGGCGTGGCCAGCGGACAGGGGCAGTGGCTGGGAAAGACGAACGGGATGGCGTCGGGGGGCCGTTCCTCGAGGACCGGGCCGAGAACCTGCGGGATCACATCGCCGGCGCGCTGCACGATCACCGTGTCGCCGATCCGCAGATCCTTGCGGGCAATCTCGTCGGCATTGTGCAAGGTGGCCTTTTCCACGACCACCCCGCCCACGGTCACCGGCGAGAGCCGCGCCACGGGGGTCACCGCGCCAGTCCGGCCGACCTGGATCTCGATCGCTTCGAGGATCGTGCGCGCCTGCTCGGCGGGAAATTTGCGCGCGAGCCCCCAGCGCGGCGAACGCGAGACGAAGCCCAGCCGCGCCTGCCAGTCCAGGCGATCGACCTTGTAGACCACCCCGTCGATGTCGAAATCCAGCCGAGGCCGGATCGCCTGCATGCGGGCGTAGGCCTTGGCCAGGCCAGCGGCGCCTTCGACCCGCATCGCCTCCCGGGTCACCGGAAAACCCCATGAGCCCAGGGCGGCGAGCGCCTGGGTCTGGGTCGCGGCGAACTGATCGCTCGCCAGCCCCCAGGCATAGGCGAAGAATCGCAGCGGCCGGGCCGCCGTGATCGCCGGATCGATCTGGCGCAGTGAGCCGGAAGCGGCGTTGCGTGGATTGGCGTAGGTGCGCTGGTGGGCTTTCTCGGCAGCGGCGTTGAGGGCCGCGAACTGGGCGTGCCCCAGATAGACCTCGCCGCGCACCTCGATCAGCGCCGGCCAGCCGCGCCCCTTCAGGCGATGCGGAATATCGCCGATCGTCGCCAGATTGGCGGTGACATCCTCGCCAGCTCGCCCGTCGCCGCGCGTCGCGCCCTGGACAAAGACGCCGCCTTCGTAGCGCAGGGAGGCCGAAAGGCCGTCGATCTTCGGCTCGGCGGCATAGGCCACGGCTTCATCGCCCAGGCGCAGGAAGCGGCGCACCCGTGCGTCGAACTCGGCGGCGTCCTCGTCGGAGAAGGCGTTGTCCAGGGAGAGCATCGGCGCGCCGTGCTCCACCGGCGCGAAGGCGGCGGCGCGGGCCGCGCCGACCCTCAGGCTCGGGGAATTCTCTCTGATGAGGTGCGGGAAGCGGACTTCGATCGCGCCGTTGCGGCGCTTCAGCGCGTCATATTCGCCGTCGGAGACCGTTGGCGCTTCGTCCTGGAAGTAGCGGATATCGTGGGAAGCGATTTCATCGGCCAGGCGCGCCAACTCCTCCGCGGCGCGCGCCTCCGTCAATCTGGAGACCGGCGTCGGCTCAGGCATGGATCAGAGCGCGGGCGGCGGCGCGCGCCGCGTCGCTGATCCGCGCTCCCGACAGCATCCGCGCGATCTCTTCCTCTCGCGGCAGCGGCGTCAGAACCTCGACCTCGGTCCGCGTCCGGGCGCCCTCTGCGACCCGGTCGACCCGCCAGTGGGCGTCGGCGCGAGCGGCGACCTGCGGGCTGTGGGTGACCACCAGAACCTGGGCGGCCGCGGCGAGGCGCTTCAATCGCACGCCCACCGCGTCGGCGACCGCGCCGCCGACCCCCTGGTCGACCTCGTCGAAGATCAGCACCGGCTGGACGCCGCGGCGCCCAGGCGCGAGGCAAGCCTTGATCGCCAGGGAAAAACGCGCCAGTTCGCCGCCCGAGGCGATGCCGCCCAGGGGCGTGAACGGTGATCCGGGCACCGTCGAGATTTCGAACTCGATGCGATCGGCGCCGAGCGGGCCGGCGCGCGCATCAGGGTCGTGATCGACCACCACGCGAAATTTCGCCTTGTCGAGCTTGAGGGGCGGCAGTTCGGCCTGCACGGCGGCGGTCAAGCGGCGCGCGGCGGTGCAGCGGATCGCGCTGAGCGAAGCGGCCGCCGAAACATAGGCCTGGCGCGCGGCCGCGGTCGCAGCGACGGCGTGCGCGAGTTCGGCGCTCGCGCCTTCGATCCCCGCCAACCGCTGGGCGACACGCAGGTGTTCGAGCGGAAGCTCCGCAACCGGAACCGCCAGTTTGCGGGCCATGGCGCGCAGAGCGAAGAGACGCTCCTCCGCTTTCTCCAGACGATTGGGCTCGAAGTCGAACGCCGCCGCGGCCGCGTCCACCGCAGCGGCGGCCTCGGCGAGTTCGACAAGAGCCCGTTGCGCAGCTTCGCGCGCCGAGACGAGCAGGCGCATCGGCCGGCCGTCGTCCGCGGCGCCGGCCGTCCGCAACCGCTCCGAGGCGCGCTCCAAGGCGCGAAGGCCGCCGGCCGCGCGGCCGGCCAGATCGTTGCTTCCAAGGGCGTCACGCGCCGAGGCGACGTCCGCCAGGGTCTTTTCGGCCGAACCCAGCAGCCGCCTCTCCGCGGCGAGACCCTCCTCCTCGCCTTCGCGTGGCGCGAGCCGGTCGAGTTCGCCCAGACGCTCGGCGAGGTCGTCATTTTCGGCCGCCGCGCGGGTCTGGTCGGCGCGCAGAGCGGCGTCGCGATCGTCGGCCGCCCGCCAGACGCGCCACGCCTCGGCGCAGGCGCCCAGCCGCGCGCCGCAGCCGGCGTAGGCGTCGAGAAGCCCGCCGTGACGGCGCGCGTCGAGAAGCCCGATCGTCTCATGCTGGCCATGGACCTCGACCAGGGCGGCGCCCAGCTCCCGAAGCAGGCCGACCCCGACCGCCTGGTCGTTGACGAAGGCTCGCGAGCGGCCGTCCGCGGCGATTGTGCGGCGCAAGACCAGATCGCCCTGCGGATCGCGGGCGACGCCCTTTTCATCCAGCAAGGCCCAGACGAGGTGGTCGGCGGCCGGCGCGAACAGGGCCGTGGCGATGGCCTGCCTGGCGCCTTGGCGCACCAGGCAGGCCTCGGCGCGGCCGCCGGTCGCCAGGCCGAGCGCATCGAGAATGATCGACTTGCCGGCCCCTGTCTCGCCGGTCAGGGCGGTGAGGCCTTCGCCGAATACGAGATCGAGGCGCTCGATGAGCACGAGGTCGCGGATATCGAGGCCGAGCAGCATGGGCGCGAGGATGGCCGAGAATCTTCCGCGCTCAAAGCGGCCGGTCGTCACACGATCAGGACGGGCGGGCGGGCGCCTCGACGGCGGGCGGAGCGATGGTCGTATCCTTGCGCTTGCCGAAATGCGGCAGGAAGCCCGACCGGGATGCATGTCCCTTGGGCGGCGCCGCTGGCCGCAGGCCCTTGGAGGTGAGCAGCCGGTAGGCGTCCTGGTACCAGATGTCGCCGGGATAGTTGTAGCCGAGCACCGCCCCGTTCTTCACCGCCTCACCCGGAAGGCCGACGGTCAGATAGGCCACGACCAACCGGTAGAGAGCTTCGGGCGTATGAGAGGTCGTCTGATACCTGTCGACGACGGTGCGGAACCGGCCGATGGCGGCGATCGGATCGCCATTCCTTTGATAGTAGCGGCCGATGGTCATCTCCTTGCCGGCCAGCTGGTCGGAAAGCATGTCGTTCTTTATCCGGGCGTCGGCGGCATATTCGGTGGCGGGATAGCGCTTCATCACCTCCAGCATCGCCACCTGGGCGTCGGCGGTGGCGGCCTGATCGCGGTTCACGTCGACCACCTGTTCAAAGTAGCAGACGGCCTTGATGTAGTAGGCGTAGGGCGTCGAAGCATTACCTGGATAAAGGGTGATGAAACGGTCCGCGTCGGCGATCGCCTCGGTATAGTTGTTCGCCTCGTAATGGGCGTAGGCCATCATCAGGATGGCGCGCCGAGACCACTCCGAGAACGGGTGCTGGCGCTCCACCTCGCGGAAGTAGTTCACCGCGTCGTTCCACTGATGTCTGTCCAGGTCCTCGGCCCCGACCGAGAACAGCAGCTCCACGGGCCGTTCCTGGTAGGTGAGCTGCGGCTTCTTCTTGTGCAGAAGGCTGCAGCCGCCGAGAGCGAGGCTGGCGAGCACGGCCAGGATGACGGCCGATCGGCCCCAGGGGGAACGGTACACGGGAAGGTCACCTCGAAGCGATGAGAGCGCGCCCCTCGAGCCAGCCCCCGGGGGTTTTACACCACAGCGCCCCATGCGCCAGCGCAAACAGAGACTTTCAGGAGCGGGCCTGAGCGGCCGCGCCGGCGGTGAGCCGCATCTCCGGCGCCCTGCCAAGATGGCCGAGCGCCGGCTCACACCGCCACACGATCCTGAAGAGCGCGCAATAGCAAATGAGGATCGCCGCGGGCATCAGCTGCAGATGGGTGAGCTTCGCCACGCCGAGAAACAACATCGGGGTGAATGCGGCGAGGAGCAGCGCCGCCTTGGTCCCTTCGGGAAGGACCGCGGCGCGCCCGTACTGCAGGGTGACGGCGATGGGAATGGCCAGAAGCACGAGGTCGTAGTTGAAGGAGTAGGGCGACATCAGAAATGTCGCGAGCACCGCGAGGCCCACCTTGGGACCATGTGGTCCGGGCCTTCGCCAGGCCAGCAGAGTCGCCGACGCGACGAGGACCGCCATCAGACCCTGCAGGAAATAGGCTAGGCCGGGTGGTGCTCCGAGCCATCTCGCGGCGACGAAGATCGAGGCGATTTTCGACCACGGCAGCCGTCCGGCCGAGAGCGCGGCCGAAACGTCCGGCAGGGTGCGAAAGAAAGCCAGCCACGGCCCTGGTCCCAGGACGAGCAGCGAAAGGCCGATGAACGCGGCGCCGCCGAGCGCGGCGGCCAAGGCGCTCTTCCACCGACCCGTGCCGATCAGCAGCACAGGCAGGAGGATTCCGAACTGCGGCTTGTAGACGAGCAGGCCCAGCATCGCGCCGGCGAGCCAGGGCCGGCGATCGATTGAAATCAGCCCAAAGCCCATCAGCGAGGTGGTCAGGAAGCCGTTCTGCCCCTGCCAGGCGTTCACGAAGGCCCCCGGGAAGGCGCCGCTCATCAGCAGAGAAACGCGCCCGGGCCTGATCATCTGGATCAGCAGCAGATACGGAATCAGGCCCGCCGCCACGAAAAGACCGTAGGCGACCGGGAAAGGCGCAAGAGCCAGAGGCGCGATCAACAGCTGGAAGGTGGGGGGATAACACCACTTCAAGCCCTCCCTGACGCCCGGGATGACCGCGCGTTCTACCGCCAGGAGGGCCTGGGGATCGAACGCCATGGCCGCGTGACCGTGGAGCGTCAGGCTGGAGGCGCTGTAGAAGATGATGAAATCGCCGCCGAGCGGCTGGTGGAAGGCGTCGATCAACCGGTGGGTGGTCGCCAGCCAAACCACGGTCGTGACGAGGTAGATCGCCAACATGGCGAGCGCCGCGGCTTTCGCGCGCCCAGAGGTCATGGACCGGTCGATCATCGCCAGCATTGCGCGGCCCCTGCCAGACCGGAGGAGCTTGCCGGATCGATATGAAGTCGGGCTTAAGCCAGGCGAACCGCGGGCGCCGGGACAACAGCTCTTTTTCCCGAGGAGGCGCGGGCGAGTCGCGGCGACACCGGCTCGCCTCGACGGCCATGGTCGCCAGTCGGCCCCTCACCCCGCCCGGGCGAGCGCCTCGCTGGGATAGGCGAAACGCCAGGCCGACGGGTCGGCGAGCAGCGCCCGCGCCAACGCGTTGTTGAGCGCGTGGCCGGCGTAGCGACCTTCGTAGCGGCCCAGAATGGGCGCGCCGAGCAGATGGAGATCGCCGATGGCGTCCAGGGCCTTGTGGCGCACGAACTCATCGGGACGGCGAAGGCCGCCGGGATTGAGCACCCTGTCATGCTCGATGACCACGACGTTTTCCAGCGACGCACCGTGAGCGAGACCGGCGCCGCGAAGGGTCTCGACCTCGTGCGAGAAGCCGAAAGTGCGGCAATCGGCCAATTCGCGGCGGAAGCTGGCCTCATCGACGACCAGGTCAACGCTCTGCCGACCGATAACGGGACTGTCGAACAGGATTTCAAAGGCGACTTCGAAGTCCGCCGCCGGACTGAGCGCGGCCCGCTTGCGACCCTCGCTCACCTCGACTGTCCGGAGAAGCTCCAGGCTCCGACGCGGCTTGCGAAGCGGGCGACGCCCCGCGCGATCGAGCCCGCGCAGGAAAGCGAGCGCCGAGCCGTCCATGATCGGAACTTCGGGTCCATCGATGTCGATCACCGCGTTGTCGATGCCGAGCGCACAAAGCGTGGCCATGAGGTGCTCGATCGTGGCCACCGTGACCCCGGAGGCGTTGCCGACCACGGTCCCCATCCTCGTGTCGCAAACGGCTTGCGCGCGGGCGGGCACGAGGTTGTCCACGTCGGTCAGATCGATCCGGCGGAACACCACGCCATTGTCCGCGGCCGCTGGCCAGACCCGAATCCGGACATCGCCGCCCTTATGAACCCCGACGCCGGCGAACTGGGCCGGCCCTGCGAGGGTGTGCTGCATCACGATCGGCGACTCCGCTCGTCAAAGGGCCCGATTCGCCTCGCGCTCTTTGCAACGCGAAACGACGAACCCGGCTGTACGAAGGCCGTCGCATCGCCGCAAAACAAGTCCTGTTTCGGACTGTTTCCTGAGCTAACTTTCTGTGAAAACACGGAAATTCGTCCGGACGCGGCGCGAGAATCGCCGCAGTCGAGTCATGCCGTCAATGCCACCAAATTCCGGCGAAATCGCGACCTCTAGTTCGCCAGGCGGCGGAGGAAGGAAGGAATCTCCAGATCCTCGTGGTCTTCCTCTTCAAGCTCCTCCATCGGTTCTGGCGCGGACTGGAGCGAGGCCGACCGCGACACCGGCGGCGGCTCGCTGGCGGCCTCGCTCCGGGGCCGACCGAAGAGGCTGAGCCACTTGCCTTTCTGCGGGCGCTCGTCGGCATAGCGGGCCGTGGCGAACAGCGGCTCGTCCGCCTCCGCTTCCGAGCCTGTCGCATCGGCGGTCTGGGCGAGTGGCTGAAGGTTGCGCGTCGCCTGCCTTTCGAACGCGAAGGCCGGTTGGTCGGACCTCGGCGCCTCGGAAGTCTCGGCCTCGATCGAGTAGCCGGCGGCTCGAAGCGGTTCGAAGACTTTCGGCTCGGCCGCCGAGGCCGCAACGGCGGCGAAGGCCTGCTCGGGCTCACGCTGCGCCGCGACCGGATCGACCGCGGCCGGTTCCGCGACGGTCTCGGCGACCCTCGGCTCCGCGCGGCGGTGATGGTGGGGCTCGATCGCGGTGATCGAGGCGCCGTCCATCCCGGTGGCGACGACCGAAACACGCACCATTCCCTTGAGATTGGGATCGAAGGCGGCGCCGAAGATGATGTTGGCCTCGGGGTCGACCTGGCCGGCGATCGCATTGGCCGCCTCGTCGACTTCCAGCAGAGTCATGTCGAGGCCGCCGGTGATGTTCACCAGAACGGCCTTGGCGCCCTTGAGGGTAACCTCGTCCAGGAGCGGATTTTGGATTGCGTTTTCCGCCGCCAGCAAGGCCCGGCCCTCCCCGGTCGCCTCGCCCGTGCCCATCATCGCCTTGCCCATTTCCGTCATCACGGTGCGGACGTCGGCGAAGTCGAGGTTGATGAGACCGGGAAGAACCATCAGGTCGGTGATCGAGCGGACTCCCGAATGCAGAACCTGGTCGGCCATCCCGAAGGCCTCGGCGAAGGTCGTCCGCTCGTTGGCGACGCGGAACAGGTTCTGATTGGGGATCACGATCAGTGTGTCGACATAACGCTGCAGTTCGGCGATCCCGGAATCCGCGAGGCGCATGCGATGACGACCCTCGAAGTGGAACGGCTTGGTCACCACCCCGACGGTGAGGATGCCGCGTTCGCGCGCGCATTTGGCGATGATCGGCCCTGCCCCGGTGCCTGTGCCCCCGCCCATGCCGGCGGTGATGAAGACCATGTGCGCCCCGTCGAGGTGTTCGCCGATCTCAGGCGCCGATTCCTCGGCCGCGGACATGCCGATTTCCGGGTGGGCGCCGGCCCCTAGACCCTGGGTGACGCTGACACCGAGCTGAATACGCCGATCGGTCTTCGAAAAAGCCAGCTGTTGAGAGTCGGTGTTGGCGACGACGAACTCCACCCCCTCCAGGCCCGATTCGATCATGTTGTTGACGGCGTTGCCGCCAGCGCCGCCCACTCCGAAGACAACGATCCTCGGCTTCAATTCCTTGGTCTGGGGGGCGAATACCTTGAACGTCATGGCGACTGCGCGTCCTCCACCGGGGTTTTGAAACAGCTGTCGAACCCTCGCGCGGCTGCTTCGACGGACGGCTTTACTGAGCCACCGTCCTGCTTAATCGAGTGTTAACCGCATAGGGTGGGTTGCTCGTTGTCGGCGCCTCGCCGGCGCTTTTCAACAGCCACGTGAGGTTCGCCGATCGGGCGCGCGACCGCTGCTCACAGATTGTCGCGCAACCAGGCCGCGGCCTTGGTCATGACGTTGGCGCGCGGATCGGGCGCAACGGTTGGCCGCGCGGTCGCGCCCTGGCGCCTCGGGCCGATGTCGCGAGGGCCGAAAGCGGCGCGGTGGAGCACGCCGGCGGCGGCGCAGAAGGCCGGGCCGGACGCGGCGTCGGCAAGGTGCGGAACGCGCCTGGGCCGGCCAAGCCGCACCGGTCGATCGAAGACGCGGACCGCGACTTCGCGCACGCCCGCCAGCTGACTTGCGCCGCCGGTAAGGACGATTCCGGCGCCGGGCTGCGCGAGCACCCCCGCGGCCTTCAGCCGCTCCTTCACGAGTTCCAGGGTCTCCTCGACCCGGGGGGCGATGATTCCCTTGAGCAGGGATCGCGGCGCGGTCACCGGACCGGCGCCGGGGTCGTCACCGCGCGGCGGGGCCTCGATCATCTCCCGATCCTCATTGGTGGAAGCGATCGCCGAGCCGTGCAAGGTCTTGATCCGCTCCGCTCCGGCCATGGAGGTGGAGAGGCCCCGCGCGACGTCCTGCGTCACATGCGAGCCTCCCACGGCCAGGCTGTCGACATGGATGAGCGCGCCGCCGGAATAGACGGCCGTCGAGGTGGAGCCTCCGCCCATGTCGATGCAGATCGCCCCCAGCTCCATCTCGTCTTCCTCGAGCGCCGCGAGCGCGGAGGCGAACGGAGCGGCCACGACTCCCTCAAACTGGAGGTGGGCCCGCTCGACGCAGTGGCCGAGGGTGTGGAAGACCGCCTCGTTCATCGACACCACGAGCAGGTCCAGGCCAAGAGTGCGACCGAACATCGCACGCGGGTCGCGGACGCCCTTCTGGCCATCCACAGACCACGCCACGGGACGCAGATGGATGGGCGTTCGCCTGATCAGGCGCAGATTGCCCATGGCCTGGGCGGCGGCGCGGGCGAGATCGTTGTCTCCGATTGGCCGGGCCCCCAGCGAGATCTGCGCGGTGAGCCGGTGGCTGGCGAGCTGGCCGCCGGCCGTGGTCACGGTGACACCCTGGACGCTGACTCCGGCGATCATTTCGGCGCGTTCCACCGCCTGGGCGATGGCCTGGGCCGCCTCGTCCATATCCACGACAGCCCCGCCTCGAACCCCGTGGGACTGCACATAGCCGACCCCCGCGGTGGTCAGACTGCGATCGGCCTTTCGCACGCCGTCGTGCTTCATGATGAAGCAGGCGACCTTCGAGGCGCCGAGGTCCACGGCCGCCACGACCGGCGATCGACCCAGGCTGACCTTCAGGCCTTCACGGCGCTCGGCCGCGCTTGGGCGGCCCGCCGGACGGCGTTCCAGTACTTCGAGCATCATCTACACTCCACGACTTGCCAGATTCGGCGCGGGACCTGTTCTTGGCCGCACCACGACCATCTCCGGATCACGCAGATCGATTCGCGCCAGCGCGAGGTCCAGGATCCGTGACTTGCGGTCGAGCTGATCCAGACGGATCAGCGCGGCCTGCTCCTCGCCGGCCGGAAGCTGGATGAGCGCCCCGTCCTTGAGGCGCAGGTCCCAGCGGCGATCGTCCACCCGGACGAGAGCTTCGAGGCGATCGGCAAGCCGCGGCCTGGCGCTCACCGCCGGAATGATCGCCGCGGCGGCCAGGTTGGCCCCGTCGCCGACGATCAGGGGGAGGGCCGCAAAGCGGTTGGGGTCGGCGCGACCGACCACCGTACCGTCGGTGGCGACGACGACAGCCCTGCCATTGTGCTCCCAGATCGCGACGAGGGGCCGCTGATCCACCGCGATGACCACGGTGTCGGGCCACAGACGAATGACCCGCGCGCGGCTCACCCATCCCACCTGTTCCACCCGCTTCCTCACCCCATCGAGGTCGAGGGCGAGAATGGAGCCGCCATGGGCGAGTCCAGCGGCCTTCAGGATCGCCTTCTGGGCCACTGGCGTGGCGCCCTGCAGGTGTACGGTCTCGATACGGAAGCCCAGGCCGCCCAGGCCCTCGGCGCCGAGAGAGTTCGCCAGCCTGCCGAGGGTCTGGGCGCGGCCCCCCGTGGCCAGGGCCAGGACGGCGCCCGCGATGACGACGACTCCGACGGCGGCGGCGGCGAACTTCGGCGAGAGCGCCGGCCCCTTGGCCCGTCGCGGGCGGGGCGCGGACTTGTGGGCGCGCTTAAGGCGCGGCCGGTCCGGGGCGGCGGAGCTCTTGGTCCGCGAGCCCGCGGCCCCCCTCCGTCCTCCGCGAACCGCCGCGGGCATGCCCGTCCTCCACAATCCAGAGCACCAGTTGGTCGAACCCCAAACCCCGATGCGCCGCCTGCTCCGGAGCGAGGGAGGTGGGGGTCATCCCAGGCTGGGTGTTGACCTCCAGAAGGACCAGAAGGTCGTTAATGTCGTCATAACGGAAGTCGCTTCTGGTGATGCCTTTGCAGCCCAGGGCAGCGTGCGCCCGCTCGGCCTGCCGCATCGCCAGCTCAGCGGCCAAATCCGGTATCGGCGCCGGCACGATGTGGACCGAGCCGCCCTGCCCGTACTTGGCCTCGTAGTCATAGAAGCCGCTCGCCGGTTCTATCTGCGTCACCGTGAGCGCCCGCCCGCCCATCACCGCCACCGCAAGCTCGCGGCCTTGGATGTAGGGTTCGATCAGGACCTCATCGCCGAACGTCCAGGCGGAAGACAGGAGCTCCTGCGGAGGTCCGTTGGCCCCCTCGAAAACCCGGAACACCCCCACCGACGAGCCCTGAGCGTTGGGCTTGACGACGTAGGGGGGCGCAATGACATGGGCCCGTCCGGCCTCGAAGCGGTCGTGGAGCCCGCCTGACGGCACGCCGACGCCGGCGGCCGCCATCACCGCCTTGGCCTTGACCTTATCCATGGCGAGCGCGGAGGCCAGAACGTCGGAGTGGGTGTAGGCGAGGCCCAGGGTCTCCAGCACGCCCTGCACGCAACCGTCTTCGCCCCACGCGCCGTGCAGAGCGTTGAAGCAGATATCCGGCGAGAGGGCGCAGAGCACGGCGGCGATATCGCGGCCGGCGTCGACCCGGCTCACCTTGGCGCCCAGTCGCTGAAGAGCGTCCGCGCATTCCCGCCCCGACACAAGGCTCACCTCGCGCTCGGGCGAGAGTCCGCCCATCAGAACCGCGACGTGTCGTCCGCTGAGTGGAAGGCTCATGCGCGCCGCCCGATCCGTTTGATCTCCCATTCCAGCAGGACTCCGCACTTCGCCTCGACATCGCTTCGCACGGTATCGCCCAGATCCTCCAGATCGGCGGCGGTCGCTTCGCCGGTGTTGATCAGGAAATTGGCGTGCAAGGGCGAGAACATCGCGCCGCCCCGCGCCCTGCCGCGCCAGCCCGCCTCGTCGATCAGCCGCCATGCGGCGTGGCCGGGCGGGTTCCTGAACGTCGATCCGCCGGTCTTCTCGCGGACGGGCTGGGTGATCTCGCGGCGGTTCGTTATATCTTCCATGCGCGCGACGATCGCCGCGGGGTCGTCCGGACGGCCACGAAAGATCGCTCCGGTCCAGATCATGTCGCCCGGCGCGCCGCTTTCGCGGTAACCGTAAGCGAAGTCCGCATTCGTGAAGGCCCGGCGCAGCCCAGCACGGTCGAGGCCCCAGGCAAGCACCAGGACATCCCGCGTCTCGGCGCCATAGCATCCCGCGTTCATGCAGAGGGCGCCGCCCACAGACCCGGGAATGCCGGCGTAGAACTCGAGTCCGGCGATCCCGGCGCGGGCGGCGGCGCGGGCCAGCACCGCGTCGGGAACCCCCGATCCAGCGACCAGTCTGCCTTCCTCCGCCTCGAGCTGGACCTCGCCAAAGCCGCGTCCCGCCGGTCTGACCACCACGCCTTCGATCCCGCCGTCACGGACAATGACGTTGGAGCCGACCCCGAGCACGGTCACGGGGACGTCGGACGGCGAGTCGCGCAGGAAAGCGGCGAGGTCCTCCTCATCGGCGGGCAGGAACAAAACCTCCGCAGGGCCGCCGACGCGCAGCCATGTGAACGGCGCGAGGGGCTCGTCGAAACAAAGCCGGCCCCGCACCTGAGGCAGGGAACGGCGCCACGTCACGCCAGAGCTCGCTCGCTCATCGCTCCGAGCTGACCCGGCAGAGCATGGGCCCAGGCGGTTATGTCCCCGGCCCCGAGGAAGATCACCAGATCGCCAGGGCGCGCCTCCGCCGCGATGATCCTCGGCAAGTCCTCCGGCGTTTCCAGGATCAAGGCCCGGCGGCCGCCGCGCCGCCGAAGTCCCGCCGCGAGGTGATCGCGGTCTATCCCTTCCAAAGGTGACTCGCCGGCGGGGTATACGTCGGCCACCACCACCAGGTCCGCATCCTGAAAACAGCGGCAGAACGCGTCGAAGAGGTCGCGCAGACGCGTGTAGCGGTGCGGCTGGACAACCGCGATCACCCGCCCGTTGGTCACCGCTCTGGCCGCGGCCAGTACGCTGGCGATTTCCACCGGATGGTGGCCGTAGTCGTCGATGATCCTGATTCCCCGCGCTTCGCCAGTGGTGGTGAACCGACGTCGCACGCCGGCGAATCCAGCCAGGCCGCGGCGAATCGCGTCCTCGCCGACCGCAAGCTCCCTTGCCACGGCGACAGCGGCCAGGGCGTTGAGCACATTGTGGCGTCCGACCATGGGCAGGGTGAGATCGCAGAGCCGCCCGCCCGGACCGGCGAGACCGGCGAGCTCGACGTCGAATCTCGCCCCTGCGGGATCCAGTGAAAGGTTCACCGCGCGCAATTGGGCGTCTTGGCCGAATCCGTAGGTCACAAGCCGGCGGTTCTCCACCTTCGCGGTCACTTCGCGCACGTTGGGATCATCGATGCACACAACCGCAAAGCCGTAAAAGGGTACGTTCTCGACGAACCCCTGGAAGGCGTTCTTCAAGGCTTCGAAGTCGCCGTAGTGGTCCAGGTGCTCGGGATCGATGTTGGTGACCACGGCGACCGTGGAACGGAGCTTCAGGAAGGTGCCGTCGCTCTCGTCGGCCTCGACGACGATCCACTCCCCGCCCCCGACCTTGGCGTTGGCGCCGTAAGCATTGATGATCCCGCCATTGACCACCGTGGGATCGAGCCCGGCGGCATCGAGGATCGCGGCGATCATGGAGGTCGTGGTGGTCTTGCCGTGTACGCCCCCGACCGCGATGGAAAACTGCATCCGCATGAGCTCGGCGAGCATCTCGGCGCGGCGCACGAGGGGCAGACCCAGACTGCGGCCGGCTGCGAGTTCGGCGTTGTCGGACCTGACCGCGGTCGAGAAGACCAGCGCCGAGGCGCCTTCGACGTGGCCGGCATCGTGTCCGATGAACACCCGCGCGCCCAGCGCCTCAAGCCTGTCGGTATTGGTGCTCGCCTTGAGGTCGGAACCCTGCACCGAATAGCCCAGGCGCAGCATGATCTCGGCGATGCCGCTCATGCCGATGCCTCCGATGCCCACGAAGTGGACAGGACCGAGATCGAACGGCGCGGGACGGCGATTCATCGTCCGTGACTAGCTGATTTCACGTCTCCGCGACAGGCGGCCGACCTCGGAGGTTGTGCGCCGGGACGACCCCGCTGGCGGTCCGCCGCAGCAGAGACGGCACGGAAAATTTCGGGTCCGTTTTTTCAACCCCCGCCCCTACCGTGCCGTCGCCTCGACAAGGTCGGCGAGTCGCGCGGCGGCGTCGGGAGCGGCCAGTGAGCGGGCGGCCTTGGCCATTCTCTGCAAACGGGCCGGATTGGTGAGCAATTTATTCAGAGCGGCGGTCATGATGTCGCTGGTGAGATCCCGCTCGCGGGCTACTTCGGCGGCCCCCGCCTCGGCGAGCACCATGGCGTTGCGGCCCTGGTCGTCATCCAGGGCGATCCCGAGCGGAATGAGAATCGACGGCCGTCCGGCGACGGTGATCTCGCTCACCGTCGAAGCGCCGGCGCGGCCGATGACCAGGTGGGCGTCGCGGAGGCGAGCGGCCATGTCGGCAAAGAAGGGTGCGATCTCGGCTCGGACCTTTGCGTCGGCATAGGTCCGCGTGGCCTGCTCCATGGATTCCGGACGGGTCTGCTGCTGTACGGAAAGTCTGAGCCGCAGGGCTTCGGGGAGCCCGGCCACCGCCGCTGGAATGAGTTCGGAGATCAGCCGGGCGCCTTGGCTGCCGCCGGTCACCAGCAACCGGATCTCGTCGGTCGGCGGCGCGTAGGCGATCTCCGCCAGGGCCTGGATCTGCGGCCGCACCGGGTTGCCGACCGTCACCGCCCGTGCGCGCACGGAGCGCGAGGCCTTGGCGAGCGCCGGGAAGGCGCAGGCCAGGGCGGTGACGCGCGCGGCGAGGAGGCGGTTGGCGAGTCCAAGGACTGCGTTCTGTTCGTGGATCACCGTTCGCCGGCGCTGAAGGATGGCCGCGACGAGGGCGGGCGCGGAGGGATAGCCGCCAAAGCCGACGACCACCGCCGGATCGAGCGGTTCGAACGCACGGCGCGCCTCCAGCACGCCCTTGGAGATCATGGCGGCGGCGCGGGCCATCCCAACGAGATCGCCGCGGCGAAAGGTGGACGAGGAAAGGACGATTCTCTCTTCTGCCGGAAAACACGCGGCCAGCGCATTCACCCGCTCGTCGGTGGCCAGGACGATTCGCCAGCCCCGCTCGATCAATGCCCGGGCAAGCGCCTCGGCGGGGAAGAGGTGTCCCCCGGTGCCGCCGGCGGCAATGACGGCGAGTCTCCCCGCTCCGCCCGCGGGCTCATGCAAAGGCGGCCGCCTTGGTCCGGCCCTCGCCCGCGCTGTAGGCGCCCGGGCGCTTGCGCGTCAGGGCCAGAGCCATGCCCATGGTCAGGCCCATCGCGAGCATGGAGGAGCCGCCATAGGAGATGAACGGCAGCGTCATGCCCTTGGTGGGGATCAGGTCGAGATTCACCGCCACGTTGATGAAGGCCTGCATGCCGACGAGGACGAACAGGCTCGCGGCCGCCACCTGCTGAAAAGGATCCGCGAGCTTCATCGACCTCGAGAGGCCGCGCACGACCAGGAGGGTGAAGAGCGCGATCAGGATCAGGGAAAGCGACAGTCCATATTCCTCCGCCGCGGCCGAGTAGGCGAAGTCGGTGTGCAGGTCCGGAACCAGGCGTTTCATGATCCCCTCGCCCGGACCCCTGCCGAAGGCCCCTCCCGCGGCGATGGCCTCGGCGGCGCGATGCACCTGCTGGGTATCGGTGTGTTCATGGCTGAAAAATCCGTCCACGCGCGTGGCGACATGCTGGAAGAGAAAATAGGTGCTGCCCAGACCGCCGATCGCCAGCCCGCCCATGACCATGATCCAGCTGATCGGGACCCCGGCCATCCAGAAGGCCGCACCGAAGGCCACGGTAATGAGCACCGTCTGGCCGATGTCCGGCTCGATCAGCAGAAGGGCCACGGCGATCACATAGAGGCCAAAGGCTATCGAGACGCCTGGAACGCCTTCGCCCTTCTGGGCTTCGGCGAACATCCAGGCGATGAGCACGATCAACGACGGCTTCATGAACTCCGACGGCTGGAGCGTGAAGCCGGCGATCTCAACCCAGCGGGTCGCGCCCTTGGCGGCATGGCCCAGAAACGGCAATGCGAACATCGCGGCGATGGAAGCCAGATAGATGAAGAACGCCGCTCGTCTCACCCCCCTGGGTGAGAGCATCGACGCGGCCAGCAGGATCGCGCCGCCGCCGGCCGCGAAGATGCACTGGCGCACCGCGAAATGAAACGGCCAGGCGATGTCGAGCCTCTGCGCCGCCGCGGGGCTGGTGCCGAACTGGAGCAGGACCCCCAGGGCGATGAGAGCCATGGTCGCGCCGAGCAACCAATGGTCCGTGGTCCACCACCACACCCCGAGCCGCGAGCGATCGGAGCGGGAGAAGGCGTGCGTTCGCTGGGTCATCCTCGCGCCTCCTTGACTTGCGGAGCGGCGAGGGCGTGGACGGCCGAACGGAAGGCGTCGCCGCGGGCCTCGAAGTCGCTGTATTGGTCGAACGAAGCGCAGGCCGGCGAGAACAGGACGATGACGTCCCCGGACTGCCGCCGGGCATCGGCGAAGGCGGTCGCCACGGCGGCCTCGATGGTTCCGACCTCGAGATAGGGGGCCTTTCCCGCGAGGGCGCGGGCGAATTCCGCGGAAGCTTCGCCGACGAGGTAGGCCTTGGCGATGGCCGGAAACAGATCGGCGAGGCTCTCGATGCCTCCCGCCTTGGCCCTGCCGCCGGCGATCCAATGAAAACGCGGATAAGAGCTCATCGCCTGCCGCGCGGCATCGGTGTTGGTGGCTTTGGAATCGTTGATGAATCGCACCCTGCCAATCGCTCCGACATCCTCCATGCGGTGCGCCAGCCCCGGAAAGCTCATCAGGCCATCGACCGCATCGACCGACGAGACGCCCAGAGCCCGGGCCGCGGCGTAGGCGGCGGAGGCGTTCTGCCAGTTGTGGCGACCGGGCAGGGAACGCGCCCGGGTCAGGTCGGCCACTTCGCTGACCCGGCCTTCGGTCGCATCGTAGAGCACGCCCTGAAGCGCATAGATGCCCCGTCCCATGGCTCTGCGGGCGCTGATCGGGACAATCGATCTGCGGTTCGCGGCGGTGATCTCGGTGCAGATCTGCTGGCACCACGCGTCGTCGACCCCGACGACGGCGGTGTCGCCCTCGCCCTGGTTCAGGAGAACCCGTTTCTTCGCGGTCACGTAGCCGTCCATGTCCCCATGGCGCTCCAGATGATCGGGACTGATGTTCAGGATGACCGCGACGTCGGCTCGCAGGGTCGATGCGAGGTCGAGCTGATACGAAGACAGCTCGAGCACGTAGATCGCGCCGCCGTGCATGTCCTCCAGATCCAGGACGCCGATCCCGATATTCCCGCCGACGCGCACGTCCCGGCCGACCTCGCGCAACATGTGCCCCAGGAGCGCGGTCGTGGTCGACTTGCCGTTGGTCCCGGTGATCGCGACGACTTTCGGCCGACGATGTTGCGGGGCCGCGGCGGCGGCGCGCGCGAAGAGCTCGATGTCGCCGACGATCTCGACCCCCGCCGACCGCGCCTGCGCGATCAGCGGATGGGGTTGGGGATGGGTGAGGGGGACCCCCGGCGAGAGGACGATGGCGGCGAATTCGCGAAGGTCGCACGCGGAAAGGTCGGCGAGGGTCAAGCCCAGGGCGTGGGCGGCCGAGCGGCTCGTGGGGTCATCATCCCACGCCGCGACACGCGCGCCGCCGGCGGCGAGGGCGCGGGCGGCCGAGATTCCGGTGCGGCCCAAGCCGAACACGGCCACCTTGCGCTGATCGAACACCGGGACGGGAATCATCCTCTGGCGTCCCCTACCGCAGCTTGAGCGTGGAGAGGCCGAGCATCGCGAGCATCACCGCGACGATCCAGAAACGGATCACGACCGTGGGTTCAGACCAGCCGAGCTTCTCGAAATGGTGGTGGATGGGCGCCATCAGGAAGATCCTGCGGCGCGTCCTCTTGAAATAGAGCACCTGGATCATGACCGAGAAGGTCTCGACCACGAAAAGGCCGCCGACGATCCCCAGAACGATCTCGTGCTTGGTGGCCACCGCCACGGCGCCGATGCCGCCGCCAAGGGAGAGGGCGCCGCTATCGCCCATGAAAATCTTGGCGGGCGGCGCGTTGTACCACAGGAAACCCAGACCCGATCCGACCATGGCCGCGCAGAAAACCGCGACTTCGCCGACCCCAGGAACGAAGTGCAGTTCCAGGTAATTGGCGAACACGAAGTTGCCGACCAGATAGGCGATCAGGCCGAAGGTCGCCGCGGCGATCATCACCGGCACCGTCGCAAGGCCATCCAGGCCGTCGGTGAAGTTCACCGCATTGGATGCCCCGACGATGATGAAAGCGCCGAAGGGCACATAGAACCAGGAGAGGTCGAGAAGCGCGCGCTTGAAGATCGGGAAGGCCAGGGAGGTGGAGAGAGTCGCGCCCTCCGGCGAGGGCTGGCCGAACCTGATCATCAGGAACACCGCGAGGACCGCGACCGCCGCCTCGAAGGCGAGGCGCAGTCTGCCGGAGATGCCGGCTGTCGTCTGCATCGTGACCTTGGAATAGTCGTCCAGGAATCCGAGGACCCCGAACGCGAGCGTCACCATCAGCACGACCCAGACGTAGACATTGCGCAGGTCTGCCCAAAGCAGGGTCGCCACCGTGATCCCGGCCAGGAACATCAAGCCGCCCATGGTCGGAGTTCCGGCCTTTTCCACCACATGGCGCTCGGGGCCGTCGGTCCGGATCGGCTGGCCCTTGCCTTGCCGGGCCTGCATCCAGCGGATGAACCGCGAGCCCATGGCCACCACCACCAGCTGCGCCGTCGCCACCGCCATGCCGCCGCGGAACGTCAGGTAACGAAGCAGGTTCAGCCCGGGCACGCTCAGATGATGTTCGGCGAGGTGCTGATAGAGGAGGTAGAGCATCAGTCGCCTCCCCGCCTTGCGGCGTCCAGCGACGCCACGGCCGCCATCACGGCCCAGGCCTTGGAGCCTTTGGAACCTTTGACCATCACCAGATCGCCGGGCTCTACGGTCCTGACGAGCTGCGGCGAGAGGTCCGCCGCGCAGGAGGCGTAGCCCCCTCGGCGAGTCGGTGAAAGAGCCTCCCACAGCCGCTTCATCAACGGCCCGGCGCAGAACACGAGATCCACTCCGGCGTCCTCGATCGGCCCGGCAAGCGCCGCGTGGGCGACCTCGCGATCTTCGCCCAACTCCAGCATGTCGGTGAGCACGACCAGCTTGCGGCCTTCCGCCGTCCGCGCGCCCAGGGTTCTGAGCGCCGCCCGCATCGAGATCGGATTGGCGTTGTAGCTTTCGTCGACCACGGTGAACGCGCCGCCGGCGATCTCTATTTGTCGCTCGGCGCCACGGCCTTCCAGAGGTTGGAAGTCGGTGAGCGCGGCGACGCCATCGGCGAGGTCGATCTCGAGGGCCTGGAGCATCAGAAGGACGCACAAGCTCATTGCGCCCCAGTGAATCGCGGCGTGGTGGAGCGGGAACTCGACCACTTCGCCATCGACCTTCGCCTTGAGCAGAGCGCCGATCGGCGCCGCGGTGAAGCTCTCCAGGCGCGCATCGGCGACGGCGTCGACGCCGAAAGTTCGAAGAATCGCCCCGCGCCGCCGCGCTTCGCAGCCAAGAAGCTCAAACCATGGGCTGTCCGCGTCGAGGACCGCGACGCCGCCGCTCTCCATGCCGGCGAAGATTTCCGACTTGGCCCGAGCGACGCCTGCTTCCCCGTCCGCAAAGTTCTCGACGTGCACCGCCCCGACGGAGGTCACAGCCACCGCCCTAGGTTTCACCATCGCCGCCAGGGGGGCGATTTCACCGGCATGGTTCATGCCGATCTCGAACACCGCGCGCAGCGTCTCTTGCGGCATCCGGGCCAGGGTGAGGGGGACGCCGAAGTGGTTGTTGTACGACTGCACCGAACCGTGGGCGGCGCCGCCGCGGCGCAGCCCGGCGAGCACCGCCTGGGTAACGCTGGTCTTGCCGACCGAGCCGGTGACCGCGCCACGCAGGGCCCGCGGCGCCCGTCGCCGCGCCGCTTCTCCGAGCCGTCTCAGGGCCTCGAGGGTGTCGTCGACGACAACGCACGCTCCACCGGCTGGCCGGCTCGTCAACGCGCCGGCGGCGCCGGCGGCGAAGGCCTGGTCGAGGAAGCCATGGCCGTCGCGCTCTCCCGCCAGGGCGACGAACAGGTCGCCGGGCCGCAGGGTGCGGCTGTCGATGGAGACACCATGAGCGGAGAATGCGTCCCCCGCGAGCCGCCCGCCGGTGGCGGCCACTATCTCCTTTGAGGTCCATAGCGCCCGCGGCATCTAGGCCTCCAGCCCGAGCGCCCGGCGCGTTTCGCGCACGTCGTCGAAGGGGTGGATGTCGCCGCGGATGATCTGGCCCTGCTCATGGCCCTTGCCCGCGACCACGAGGATGTCGCCGCACCCGAGCCGGCTAGCGGCTACCGCGATCGCTTCGCGCCGGTCGGCGATCTCGGCCAGACCCGCGCCTCCGGCGAGCACCTGGGCTCGGATCGCGGCTGGTTCCTCCCAGCGCGGGTTGTCGTCGGTGACTATGGCCCAGTCCGCGCAGGCAGCCGCGACCGCGCCCATCTTCGGCCGTTTGTCCTTGTCGCGGTCGCCCCCGGCGCCGAAGACGAGCAGGAGGCGACCCTTGGCGTGCGGTCGCAACGCCTCCAGAACCGCACGCAGACCATCGGGAGTGTGGGCATAGTCGACATAGGCCTTGCCGCCGCCTCGAACCGCACCCACCCGCTGCAACCGGCCCGGCGCGCCTGTGAGAGTTGCGAGAGCCGCGATGACGGTCGCGACCGGCTCGCCCGCGGCGATACACAGCCCGGCCGCGGCCAGGGCGTTCGCCGCCTGGAACGCGCCCGCCAGCGGCAGCCGGACGCTGTGTCTTTCTCCCCACGCCAGTATCTCGAGTTCTTGGCCATCGATCAGGGGCTCGCGGCGGGTCAGGGTCAGCCCCTGGCCCATGGCGCCCACGCTCAAAAGAGTGCTTCCCCTGGAGGCGACCGCCGCCGCGAACGAGGCGAAGGCAGGCGAATCCGCGTTCAGCACCGCCGTCGCGCCAGGCGGGAGAAGGGTCTCGAACAGGCGCAGCTTGGCGGCCCGATAGGCTTCCATCGTGCCGTGATAGTCGAGATGGTCCTGGGTCAGATTGAGAAAGGCCGCGGCGGTGAGGCGCACACCGTCGAGCCGCCTTTGCTCAATGCCGTGCGACGAAGCCTCCAGGGCGAGGTGACTGACGCCGCGAGACACGAGATCGGCCAGGCGTTCGGCTATCTCCCCGGCGTCCGGGGTGGTCAGGCCGGGCGCCGTCAGGAGCGTTTCACCCAGATACAGGCCAAGGGTCCCCATGCTCGCCGACGAATGGCCGCCGAAACCGAAGATCTGTCGGCAGAAGGCCGCAACCGAAGTCTTGCCGTTGGTGCCCGTGACCGCGACGATGACCTTGGGCTGGCGGCGATGGAACGCGGCGGCGGCGAGTGCATAGGCGCGACGAGGGTCCGCCGCCTGGACCACCGGCGCGTCGACATCGGCCAGGGCTTCGCCACACAGCACCGCGGCCGCGCCGCCCGCGAGAGCCGCGCGCACGAAGCGCCGGCCATCCTCCGACGCTCCGGGGAAGGCGGCGAAGAGATAGCCCGGTTTCACCAGCCGGCTGTCGGCGGTCACGCCGGTGATCAGAGGATCGACGGGCAAGTCCCGCTGGACGAGCGCCGAGAGCCGAGCCCGTCTCACTCTTCGTCTCCCGTGAGCAGCTTGGGATCGACTTCCGGCCGCGGCCCGCTGTCGGCCGGCAGGATGATCCGGCTCACCCCCAACATCGGCGCGATACGCTCGATCACCCTGCCGGCGATGGGCGCGGACACCACGCCGCCGGTGGTGAATCCCCCCGTCTCGGCGGTGGCGTGCGGCTCGTCCATCATGATCAGGACGAAATAGCGGTCTTGATCGAGCGGACCATCGGTCGGGAAGATCGCGGCGAACGAGGCAAGGTTCTTCTTGGCGCCGTTGTAGTGACCGTTGATGAGCTTGGTGGCCGTGCCCGTCTTGCCGCCGACCCGGTAGCCCGCGACGTTGGCCTTGCGCCCGGTTCCATCGGTTGCGTTGAGGCGCATGAGGTTGAGCATCGTCCGCGACGTGGAAGCCTTGATCACGCGGCGCCCGGGCGGGGGCGCCTTGCCCGGGTCGAGCTTCCTCAGGGTGAGCGGATGATAGATCCCGCCGTTGAGAATCGCGCTCATTCCGGTTGCGATCATCAGCGGACTGATCGAGATCGCATGTCCGAACGCCATGCTGGCGACGATGTTCTGAGAGAGCCTCTTCGGCGTCAGCGGGCGAGCCGACTCGATCAGCTCGCTGGGTGCGGCGGCGAACAGGCCGAAGCGGCGCCAGTAGTCGTTCATCTTGTCGGCCCCGGCCAGCAGGGCCATTCGCGCCGCGCCGATGTTCGAGGAGTGGGTGAAGACTTCCCACAAGGGCAGGATGCGATCGCCCTTGTCGAAGTCGTGGATGGTCTGACCCGGCAGGACAAGGGGCGTGTGGACATCGAACTTGGTGTCCACCGTGGCGGCGCCGCTATCCAGACCCATGGCCAGGGTGAAGACCTTGAACACCGAGCCCGGCTCATAGACCGTGGCCGCGGGGTGATCGATCATCGCCGCCGGATCGGCCGCGCCGGGGCGATTGGGATCGAACACCGGATAGCTCGCCAGGGCGAGGATCTCCCCGGTCCTGGCGTTGACGACGATCCCGCTCGCCCCGATGACCTGGAAGTGCGCCGCGGCGGTCTCGAGTTCGTCCTGCAGCGCTCCTTGGATCCGCAGATCGATGGACAGAGCAATCGGCGCGCGGCCCGCGGCGGCGCGGATCTGGGCGTTGAAGGCGCGTTCCGCTCCGGCGAGACCCGAACCGTCCTTGCCGGCAAAGCCGATGACGTGGGCGCCGGTCCGACCGAGCGGATAGGCCCGGGCGGTCTCTTCCTGGAAATAGACCCCGGGCAGGGCGAGATCATGGACCTTGTCCTTCACCTCCGGAATGAGCCCGCCGATCAGGTAGTATTCGGGGTGCTCGCCGCGAAGCGCCTTGTCGAGGCGGCTTGGCTCGATGCCTGGAAGGGCCGCGAGCAGCGCCGCCCTCGTCGCCACCGGGTCCGAAACCTCGTTGGGGGCCAGGTAGAGCCCATAGTGAATGAGGTCGGTGGCCAGGATCTGGCCATTGCGGTCCACCAGGTCGCCGCGCGCATTGGGCGCCAGCAGCGCGGAATCCCCGCCGACGCCGAGCCCCGAGAGCAAGGCCGCCTTGGTCGCGCCGAGGCTCAAGGTCAAGAAACCGGCCAGGAAGAGCGCCAGCACGAAAAATATGCGCAGGCGGGTGTCGTCCTCCGGCTTGTCGGAGGCGCGGGCGCGCTCAAAGGCGTGCTCGATCCACCACAGCCGGGAAGTGATGCCGCGCCACGGCGGCCAGAATGGATTGCCCGGGGCGGGGGCGAAGGCGCCGTCGGTCGCAGTCAAGGTTTTGTCCCTCGCTCGGCGATCTGCGGCAGGGCTTCCACCGAGGTTTCGTGTTGGGCGTCCACCGGCTTCATGCCCAGGTACTGGGTGGAGAGTCGTTCGATGCGCGCCGGATCCTCGAGGTGGGCGAGCTCGGCGTGGAGCAGGCGCACGCGCCTCTTCTCCTCGGCTATCTGGCGTTCGACGGTGAGGGTGTTCGCGCTCTGCGCTCCGGCGAGCGTCTTGAAGCCGTAAACGCCCAGGGCCAGGACGAGGAGCACCACCAGCGCCAGCAGGTCGACGACGCGAAATCCGCGCACCCTTCGGGTGAAGATCCCGGTGAGTTTCACGCGGCCAGCCTCCACGCCGCGGCTGCGGTCCGCGTCGCCCCGCGCAGCTTCGCCGAGCGGGCGCGAGGATTGCGCGCGATCTCGGCGGCGGCCGGACGGCGCACGCCGCCGGAAATGAGCCGGAAGCTCGGCGCCGGCGGAGTCTGCGCCGGAGGCGCGTGGCGCGATCCCTGCCCGCCCGAGCCGCTCCGGGCATTGAGGAACGCCTTGACGATTCGGTCTTCGAGGGAGTGGAAGGTCACCACCGCCAGTCTCCCTTCCGCCTTGAGGACGCGCTCGGCGGCGGCCAGGCCAGCCTCCAGCTCGGCCAGTTCGTCGTTGACCGCGATGCGCAGAGCCTGGAAGACGCGGGTCGCGGGGTGGATCTTGGCGCCGCGCCGGCCGCCCAGCGCGCGCTCCACCACCTCCGCGAGATCCACGGTCCGCGCGAACGGCCGTTCCACGCGCCGCCGCTCGATGGCCGCCGCGATCCGCCGCGCCTGACGCTCTTCTCCGTAGGCGCGGAAGATCCAGGCGAGCTCTTCGGGCGGCGCGTCGTTGACCAGGTCGGCGGCGCTCACCCCGCCTTGGGCCATGCGCATGTCCAGGGGCCCATCGCGGCGCAGCGAGAAACCTCGGTCCGCGTCATCGATCTGCATCGAGGAGACGCCCAGATCGAGCGCGACCCCGTCCGCGGCGTCCTCTCCGGTGATTTCGGCCATGCGCGAAAATGGCGCGGTGACGAGCCGGAACCGGCCCTCCGCGGCCAGAGGCTCGGCGAATGAGACCGCGCCGGGATCCTTGTCGAAAGCAACAACGCTTGCGCCCGCCGCGACCAGGGCCCGGCTATAGCCCCCCGCCCCGAAGGTCCCGTCGATGAAGCTCGAGCCCGCGCCGGGCTGGAGCATGGCCATGACTTCGCCGAGCATCACCGGAGTGTGGCCCCCGCCGCTCACCGAGCCGCTCCGGCGACCACCAGCCTCTGATCGGCGCGCAGCGCCGCCAGGCCGGCCCTGGCCGTCTCGCGCTGCTCGCGCCGGCGCAGGTGGAAGCTGGCCCGCGACCAGATCTGGAAGCGCTCCCCCAGACCAACGACGGCGACCCAATCCACGAGTTCGAAGGATTCGCAGAGCGACTCTGGCAGGGTGATGCGTCCGGCGGTGTCGTAGGAGAGTCGCGCCATCCCGCCAAGCACGCTCGTCTCCAGGGCGGTGCGCAGAGGATCTCCGAATCGCAGTTCATCGATGACGCGCAGATAGCGGTCGAAGAACGCCTGGCCGCCCCCCTCGATGCAGTCGGCCTCGATCGATGGAAAACAGAACACCCCGTCGAAGAGACCGGCGGCGGCGGCGCGAAACTCCTGCGGCACGACAATGCGCCGCTTGGCATCCAGCTGCTTCTCGAAGGTCGAGAGAAACACCCCGCCAGCCCCAAAACGTCAGTCACCGCGCCGAAACGTTTCGACGCCCGCGCCCAGTTTGTCGTTCAGATGGTTGAGCGCCGCCCCTTTGCGCCTGCGCCCTGCCTTCTGGCCGACGCGATTGGGTTAACATGGGATTGACTGGGATACAATGACACTATCTGGCCATTTTGTCACGCCAGCCAAGTTTTCGCGCCTCGCCTTACCCAGCGCGCGGTCGCCAGGCGCGGCAAGGCTCAGACTAGAACAGAAGAAGAACAGTTGAACTCGACCTAGCCGCCGGCGGACCAGACGGCCTGTAAGCCGGGTTCTGTGCCGCCTTGCGGTTTCCCGCAAGACGCGGCGGCCATTCCTCTGGACCGTCCGTTGCCGGACGGTTCTCGCGACCTACCCGGACGCCTGGGCCGGCGACGGCCTGTCTCTCCCTTGCGGAAGAGCGCGGCATCCCTATTCGGTCTTGCTCCAGGCGGGGCTTGCCATGCCGTCCCCGTCACCGGGTCCGCGGTGGGCTCTTGCCCCACCCTTTCACCCTTGCCTCGCATCGAAAGAAGATGCGGTCGGCGGTTTGCTTTCTGTGGCGCTTTCCCTGGGGTCGCCCCCGGCGGGTGTTACCCGCCGCCTTGTCGCCGTGGAGCCCGGACTTTCCTCCCCGATCCTTCTTCGGACTAGGGCGACCGCCCGGCCGTCTGGTCCGCCTTCAGGGTGGTGTCGGCGCCGCCCCGCGTCAAGCCAAAGACGATCTGGTCCCAGTACCGACCCTTCCAGAACCCGTAATCCTCGAGGACACCCTCGCGCTTGAAACCGTGCCGCTCCAGCAACCGGCAGGATCGAACGTTGCCCGGGGTCACCATGGCTTCCAGCCGATGAAGCGCGAGGTTCTCGAAGCCGAACTCCAGCATGGCGGGCATGATCGCGCTCATCACCCCGCGCCCCCACCACGCCGGCGAAAGGTCGTAGGCCACCTCGCCTCTGCGACCACGCTGGAAGACCAGGGTGTTGAAGCCGCAGGTGCCGATGAACCGCCCGCTCGCATCGTCCCGGATGGCCCAGCGCAGCCCGCGCCCGGACGCCCGCAGGGTGCTCGCCCAACCGATGGTCGCGAGCGCTTCGTCGAGGCCCGAGAGCGGATCGATGTCGAGGAATTCCACCACCCTGGCGTCGCTGAAGTGCGCCAGCAATTCGGCGGCGTCCCGGTTGTCGAGCGGCCGAAGCTCGAGCCCCGCAACCGCGAGCACCGGGTCGGCGAGAGCGTGCACTCCGGCCGTCTCGCTCATCGCGCCATCCTGAGAAGCGCCATCAGCCGGGCCCGGGTCGCGCCGTCGGCCACCCCGTCGATACGGCTCTGCAACCAATGCCTTTGGAAGGCTCTGACCGCGGTCCGCGTCGTGGCTCCATAACGACCCGAAGGGGGACAATCGTATCCGAGGCGGTTGAGGCCAGCCTCCAGGGCGAAAACCGCCGGTCCTTCGTCGCCCTCCGCGAGCGGCGCCCCCGGAGCGGGGGCCGGCTCGGCCCACAGCCCATGGCCCTCCTCGGCGAGCGCCTTCCACGGAAACAGCTCTCCCGGATCCTCCTTGCGGTCCGGAGCGATGTCGGAGTGCCCGAGAATTCGCGCGTCGCCAATCGTCCATCGCGACCTGATGTCGCCGAGCAGAGTGATCAGCGCCCTGATCTGCGCGGGTGGGAAGGCCCGGTAGCCGAACTCGTGGCCGGGGTTGACCAGTTCGACGCCGACCGAGATCGAGTTGATGTCCGTGGCGCCCCGCCAGAACGCCTTGCCCGCATGCCATGCGCGGCGCGCCTCGGGAACCAGGGCGAAGACCCCCCCGTCTTCCTCGATCATCCAGTGGGCCGACACTTGCGCCTGCGGATCGGTAAGTCGAGCCAGGGCCGCCGCGCCGGTCTGCATGCCGGTGTAGTGAAGGACGATCATGTCCGGCGGCGCCGTGCGCGCGTCGAAATTGGGCGAGGGGACGTCGAACACCTTCACTGGGCCCGGTTCCGGAGCAGCAGGATCAGCGGCATGACGTGGTTGCGACGAAGGGCGATGATGAGCACTCCGGAGAGCGCCAGAACCGTTCCGGCGGCCATCCGCGGCCCGAACGCATCGTGGGTGAAGGCGACCCCGAGCCCGATGGTGGCGAGCGGCATCATCAGGGTCAGGGGCTGGAGCAGATTGACATCGTAGCGCTGGATCAGCCCGTAATAGGCGGTGTGGGCCGCGACCGAAACCACCAGGCCGGAAAAGAGGACGGCGGCGGTAAAGACCCAGGGCGCGTTGACCACCGCGGCGGCCTGACCCTTTTCGGCGAACAGGCTGAGAGCCGCGACCGGCCATAGGGAGGCGAAGCCTACCCACGCCTGGAACTGCAGCGGCCTGACGCCCTGGATCTGTTTCATCATCACCGCGCCCAGGGCGCCGGTGAGCGCCGAAGCGGCGACGAACAGCAGGCCGACGCTGGGAACGAGGCTCCGTCGATCCCACATCACCAGCAGCGCCCCGCCGAGCGCCAGGACGATCCCCAGGCCTCGCCGCCACCCGATCTTCTCTCCCAGAAGCAGCACCGACAGCACGGTCGCGATGGGGATACCCAGCTGACCGACCACCGCGGCCGCCGAAGGCGTCGTCGTCTCGAGACCGATGAAGGTAAGGGCGAAACTTCCCCCGCCCATCAGCAGGCCGACGGCGATCATCCGCCACATCGGCCTGGGGGCCGGAAGCAGCCAGGGCGCCGTCGCCACCACGACGACCACGAAGCGCGCGGCCGTGTAGAAGAGCGGTGGCACCCCGAAATGGGAAATGATCACCTTCGAGACCACGCTGTTGGCCGCCCACACCAGGCACACCGCGACCAGCAGGCCGAAATCGCGCAATGACATCTTCTTGCCGACCCCGCGTCGGGGCGAGGCGGGCTAGGCCGCCTTGGCGCCGAGGGACAGGGCCTCGTAGCGGGCCAAGTGATGGTCGGTCGAGCCGAACTCGCCCTCGATCATCGTCGCCCGCTTGAAGTAGTGGCCGATCGCCATCTCCTCGGTCATGCCCATACCGCCGTGGAGCTGAATCGCGTTCTGGCCGACGAACCGGCACGCCCTGCCGATCTGGACCTTCGCCGAGGAGATCGCCTTGGCCCTCTCGGCGGCGGGCGCCGCGAGCTTGATGTTGGCCATGTAGGTCATCGACACCGCCTGCTCGACCTGGATGAACATGTCCACCATCTTGTGCTGGAGCACCTGAAAGGAGGCGATGGGCGCGCCGAACTGCCTGCGCTGCCTCGTGTATTCCAGCGTGCCTTCGTGCAGTTTGCGCAGCACTCCGCAAGCTTCGCCGCAGGTCGCAGCGATCGCCTCGTCCATCACCTGCTCGACCAGGTGCAGGGCCTCGCCTTCCGGCCCGATCAGGGCCTCGCCGCCAAGCTTGACGTTCTCGAACACCACCTCCGAGGCCCGCCGCCCGTCAACGGTCGGATAGTCGCGCGTGACGACGCCGCCGGCGTCCTTGGCGACCAGGAACACCGATATCCCGCCGCTCTCGCGCTGGGCGCCGCCGGTCCGCGCGGTGACTATCAGGTGGCTCGCCCAGGGAGCGCCGACGACGACCGCCTTGTGACCGTTGAGCACATAGCCCGCGCCATCCTTGCGCGCGGTCGTCTTCAGATCGTGGATCGCGTAGCGAGCCTGCGGCTCGGCCCAGGCGAAGGCGAAGGTCGCCTCGCCGGCGATGATCGCGCCGATGAGCTCGCCCGCGCCGACCGGCGCCGCGTGCTTGAGGAATCCCCCGGCGATCACCACCGTCCCCAGATAGGGTTCGACAACCAGCGCTTTGCCGAACTCCTCCATGACGACCATGGTCTCGGTCGGCCCGCCGCCGAGGCCGCCCACATCCTCGGGAAAGGCCGCTCCGAGTATTCCCAGATCCTGCGCGAAGGCCTTCCACACCGCCGGCCGCCACCCGGCCGCTGACTTCAACGCGCCGCGGCGGGACTCGAAGTCGTAATGGTCGGCAAGGTAGCTGGCGACCGTGTCGCGCAGCATCGACTGTTCTTCGCTGAAGCTGAAGTCCATGGCAGGTCGTCCTTCGGTAAATCACCCCTCGGCGTGAAGCCGAGGGCCGGCCCGGGCGTCTTCAGAGCCCCAGGACGAGCTTGGCGATGATGTTGCGCTGAATCTCGTTGGAGCCGCCGTAGATGGAAGTCTTCCTGCCGTTGAAATACTGGCCGGCGAGGCCCTGGGCGTAGTCCGGCCCGATCGCTCCGACATTGTGGGAGACATCGCGAAGATACGGGGCGCCGTAGTGGCCGGCGGCTTCGAGCGCCAGTTCGGTGAGCCGCTGCTGAATCTCGGTGCCCTTGATCTTCAGGATCGAGGACTCCGGGCCTGGACCCTTGCCCGAGCTTTCACCGGCCAGGGTGCGAAGTTCGGTGTATTCGAGCGCGGTCAGGTCGATCTCCAGTTCGGCCACCTTGCGCCTGAAAAAGGCGTCGCCCAGAAGCGCTCCGCCGTCGTCGCCTCGCTCGGTGGTCGCCATCGTCCTCAGCCGCTCGAGTCCGCGCTTGGATCGCGCGACGCCGGCGATGCCGGAGCGCTCATGCTGGAGCAGCGCCTTGGCGCAGGTCCAGCCCTGGTTCTCGTGAAAGATCCGGTTCTCCACCGGGACCTTCACGTTGTCGAGGAACACGTCGTTGACCTCGTGGCCGCCTTCCAGGGTGATGATCGGCCGGACTGTCACCCCCGGCGACTTCATGTCGATGAGCAGGAAACTGATTCCCGCCTGAGGCTTCACGTTCGGATCGGTGCGAACCAGGAAGAACCCCCAGTCCGCGAACTGCGCCAAAGTGGTCCAGGTTTTCTGGCCGTTGACGAGGTAATATTCCTTGCCGTCGTCGGCGGTGATCCGCTCGGCGCGCGTGGTGAGCGAAGCCAGGTCCGACCCCGCGCCCGGTTCGGAATAGCCCTGGCACCACCACACCTCGCCATCGCGAATGCCGGGCAGAAAACGCGCCTTCTGCTCCTCGGAGCCAAAGGTGTAGATCACCGGAGCGAGCATCGCGACGCCGAACGGAAGGATCATGATGGTGTCGGCGTTGGCCTGCTCCTCCGACCAGATGTATTTCTGGGTCGGGGTCCAATCGGTCCCGCCCCACGCCTTGGGCCACGAAGGCGCCGACCAGCCTTTCCTGGCCAGGACCCGGTGCCAGGAGAAATAGTCTTCCTTGGTGAGGGCTTCTTCGCCTCCCTGTTTCTCGCGCAGCGCCGCGGGGTAGCTCTCCTTCAGGAAGGCGCGAACCTCCTCGCGGAACGCGCGGTCCTGTTGTGAGAAATCGAGATCCATGGCTGGCTCCTGGCCCGCGCGAACATTTCGCGCCTCGAAGAAGGCCTTGTCGAATGAACCATATCGGCCCGGCCGTCGCCTTGCCAAGATGGCCGGGAGTGTGCGGCGCCGATTCCGCTGGCCGCATCGGGTCCCGAACGCCTTAGGCTCTCCCAAGAAACGATGATCAGGCTGTTGAGCTACAACGTCCACCGCTGCCAGGGCGCCGATCGCCGGCTCGACGTCGGCCGGGTCGCCGAGGTCATCGCCGCGGCCTCGCCGGACATCGTCGCCCTCCAGGAGGTCGACGTGGGTCGGGCGCGCACCGGTGGGGTGGACCAGGCGCACCGGCTCGCCCAGCGCCTGCGCATGGCGTTTCACTTCAACGCCGCGATGAAGGTCGAGGAGGAACTCTACGGCGAGGCGATCCTCACCGCCCTGCCTGAAAGGCTGGTCAAGGCCGGCCCGCTGCCCGGCTACCCGCGGATACCCCGGCTGGAGCCCCGCGGCGCCTTGTGGGTGGCGATCGAGCTCGCCGCCGGCCGGGAGCTGCAGGTCATCAACACCCATCTGGGCCTGGTGCCTCGCGAACAGCAACTGCAGGCGCGGGCCCTGGTCGGTCCGGAATGGCTGGAGAGCCCGGCCCGCCGCGATCCGCTGCTCCTGGTCGGCGATTTCAACGCCACCTCGGCGACCCTCGCCTACCGCACCCTCGCCGCCAAGCTGCGTGACGCCCACGCCCCGCGGCCGCGCGGCGCCCCCCGGGTCCCGACCTTTCCCTCGACGATGCCGGTGCTGCGCATCGACCACGTGTTCGTGAGCCGGGGAATCCGGGTTCTCGACCTGACGGCGCCGGCGGACTCCTTGGCCAGGGTGGCGTCCGACCATCTTCCCCTCGTCATCGACTTCGAACTGGAGGCTTGATCACCCTCTCCACCATCCGCCTGCGGCTATCGTATTCACCCCTTTCTCCGGATCGCCCCAAGAAACCCTATCCATGAGGGAGAGGGAGGGACCCATTGCGCAGCAATGGGAGGGTGAGGGGTTACGCCGCTTGGGGTCGAAGACTCATCGAGGCGATGCATAAGGCTGGGTTTGCAGCGCTTTCATTGGTCAGAGACCGTCACCTGTGCAACCCGATAGCTTCCTGACGTTTTGGTCCAGATACATCCCTGACAGTGTTTGGCTAGTTTCGCGTGTTCGCTTTGGTCCGGGGCGGTCGCCCCG
>Ga0208849_1000234_pt1 | contig 53753 bp, 47 predicted proteins | sample NGESurdeep072012_10_FD_184470 | JGI IMG/M metagenome (GOLD analysis project Ga0208849, IMG submission 184470) | Arctic peat soil microbial communities from Barrow, Alaska - NGEE Surface sample 53-3 deep-072012 (SPAdes) | ecosystem: Environmental > Terrestrial > Soil > Wetlands > Peat ... | reverse complement strand
AGGCCGCGCCCGATCGTGCCCACGACGGTGCCGTCGTTGGGCGCAATCCGGTAGATATACTGTTCGACCTTGAGCCCACCGGCACCCAGCATGTTCTGCACAACGACGACTGGCTTGCCGGGAATGTGGTCGCCGAAGTGGCGTGCCAGCACGCGGGCGTAAATGTCGTAGGTCGAGCCGGGGCCGGTAAAGACCAGCATGGTCAATTGGCGGCCCTTGTAGAACTGCTCGACCGTTTGTGCGGCGGCACTCTGCGCCGCGGCCGCGATCAGCAAAGTTGCAGCCGCGAGGGCTCTCGCGCGTACGGCAAGTCTTTGCGCGCCAAGTCTTTGCGCGGCAAGTTTTTGCGCGGCAAGTCTTTGCATGATCGTCTCCCGGTAACGGCGCGACACTACAGCCAAATTGCTTTCGACGTGCAACGACTGCTTGCACGCGACAGTGCGCCGCGCCGAAGCCTTGATCCGCATACGCTCCAGGCGCACACTTTGGCCGAGCGGAGGAAACGAAATGAGCATCGCCGAACTGCAGCCGGCGGCCGCATCCAAATCCATTCCGACGGCCGACGAACTCGTCCGGCGCGCCCGCACGCTGGCGCCGAAGCTGCGCGAACGCGCGATGCGGGCGGAACGCGACCGCAACATCCCGCGGGAGTCGGTCGACGAATTCATCGATGCCGGCCTTATTCACACGCTGCAGCCGATGCGCTGGGGCGGCTACGAGCACGATCACGAAGTCGCCTTCGACATCGCGGTCGAGCTCGGCAAGTCGACCTGCGGGTCCTCGGCATGGTGCCTCAATTATCTCGCGGACCACGCCTGCATGCTGGCGCTGTTTCCCGAAGAGGCGCAGCACGACGTCTGGAGCCGCGACGAGGCGGCCTGCATCGCTACCTCCGCAGCCCCGACCGGCACGGTGACTGCCGCGCCGGGCGGCTACCGGCTCAACGGCCGCTGGTCGTGGTGCTCGGGGCTTCGCCACTCGCACTGGATCATGATCGGCGGCCTGGTGCACCGTGCCGGCGAAGATCATCCCGACATGCGGCTTTATCTGGTGCCGGTGTCCGATCTCAAGCAGGACGACACTTGGTATTGCGCCGGACTGCGCGCCAGCGGCTCGAACACCGCGGTGCTCGACGACGTGTTCGTGCCGGAGCATCGCAGCGTGTCGTTCTCGACCTTGCGCGAAGGCAACTCGCCGGGCTCGAAGGTCAATTCCCATCCGATCTACCGCGCGCCGTTCATCGCCGTTCACAGCTACGCACTGCTCGCGCCGGTGCTGGGACTGGCGCGCGGCGGCTATGCCGATTTCACCACCTGGACGCGCCAGCGCTATCTCACCTACACGCCGCTCAGCATTGCCCAGCATGTGCCGGTGCAAATCCGAATCGCGGAAATCGCGGCGCAGATCGACGCGGCGGAGCTGTTGGCGCGCCGTGCGTTCAAGCTGGCGCGGCAGGATTATACCGGCATGACGCTTGAGACGCGCACATTGCTGCGGCGCGATTTCACCTTTGCGGTGCGGACGCTGCGCGAGGCCATGGATGATCTCGTCAAGATTTCAGGCTCAAGCGGGCTGATGGACGACAACAGCATCCAGCGCTGCTGGCGCGACGCGCATGCCATCTCCTCGCACGTAGTGATGAACTGGGACATCCCGGCCGAAAATTTCGGCCGCATGGCATTCGGCCTGCCGCTCAATCCGGCCTATCCGATGTTTTAGGCGTTTAAGAAATACGGCACCGATCGCGTTCCAACGGGGCCGACGATCATGCAGACTGATAACGCGTCCGTGCGGACGTATACTTAACGATCTCGGAATCGAGCTTTTCGGCATGACCTCGGTATCGCCGCGCGGACTGACGGGCGGGAGCAGCCCCCTGCTCCAATTCGCAATTCGCCATCGTTTATTTGCAAACCTCAATCCCCATCGTCTCCGCCGGATAATGCGTCTGACGTCCGGGCTCGTGCTGTTCACCTACATAACGATGCATCTGGCCAATCACGCTCTCGGCCTTGTTTCTCTCGCCACGGCTGAAACAGGACTGCTGATCGCGGTGCTAGTATGGCACAGTTGGCCGGGTACGGTACTGCTCTACGGCGCCTTTTCGGTTCATCTTTTGAATGCGCTATGGGCCGTCTACGAAATGCGCACGTTTCGGATGCCGCCATCCGAGTGGCTTCGCATTGTGCTTGGATTTTGGCTGCCGGTCGCTCTCATCGGTCACGTCGCGGCCACGCGAATTGCATTTGATCTCTTTAGTCAGTCCTCCACCTACTCGCTCGTTGTCGGCAACCTCTGGGCCTCGGGTTTGCCGGGGTGGCAAATGGGCCTGCTGGCGCCGGGATGGATCCACGGCTGCCTCGGCCTGCATTTCGCCTTCAATCGCCGACTGCTCTTTATTCGACTGCGCTACGTTCTGTTTGCAGTGGCGTTGCTCTTTCCAGTGCTGTCGGCGATGGGCTTCCTGGCGATGGGACGAGAGCTGGTTGCGGGCGCCGCCGACTCACAGGTGCCGGTCGATTATTACAACACCATGAATGCGCTGCAGCGCGCGGCAATTCTGCAATGGCGCGATCACCTTATGGTTATTTATGCGGCCATCGTTGCCGCCGCACTGGGCGCGCGCGCCATCCGCGACGTGCTTGAACGCAGCCGAAGCCAGATGATCTCGATTTCATATCCTGGGCGCTCCGTGCAGGTGCCGCGCGGCTGGACGGTGCTGGAGGCCAGCCGCGCCTTTCGTGTTGCCCACGCTTCGATGTGCGGTGGCAAGGCGCGTTGCTCGACATGCCGCGTACGCGTGCTTGAAGGGGCCGATGCCTGCCCGTCGCCCAATGCAAGGGAAACCGCGACGCTGGGGCAGATCCACGCCAGCTCGGACATTCGGCTTGCGTGCCAACTGCGTCCCAAAGGGGATATCTCAATCATCCCCTTGGTCGCGTCCGAGCAGGCTTATGTCGGCTCGCGCGCAGCACAATTCAGCGACACCCGTGACGTCGTCGTGCTGCTCTGCAGCTTCCCGAACAGTTCCGCGTTGTCGGAAAAACTGATGGCGCAGGACGCGCTCTATATGCAGCGCAGTTATCTGCTGGAGGTGTGCAACGTCATTCAGGCAGCGAATGGCGCATTGGTCGCCGTTGAACCGCAGGGCGTCTGCGCCCTCTTCGGCCTGCACTACGGGGTGAGGCAGGCCGCTTCGCTGAGTTTGCAGGCGGCCGCTGATATCGAGAAAACGATGGGAAATATCAATGAAAGACTGGCCCGCGCGTGGCCGGCGAGAATCAATTTCGCCGTAACGATACACGTCGGTAACGCCATGATCTGCGAAACGTCGACGGCATCGAATGTCGTGGTGGCGATCGGGGAAGCTGTAGAGACAACGAATTTTTTGGACAAAGCGGCGGCCCAATCGGCGCTTTCAGGTAAGCCATTTACAGTTTCAGAGGCGGTCTACGTCATGGCCGGAATCACCCCCGATATGGCCGATATGACCGTCCTTCCCGTACCGGCGCTGAAGGCTCCGTTGAAGGTCTTCCAATCGATCTCCGTTCCCGTTCCGCCCGGCCATGCACGGGCGCGCGAGAGAAGAGCGCGGATTACAGCGCTGCGGCGGCTGTGGTCGGGGCGAACCAGGTAATCCGTCGAGATTTCGTTCGGAGTTACGGCAGCATCTTCGCTTGCCGCCGACAAATTAGGCGGGGCGTCGATAACCACGCCTCGCCTAAACACGTCATCACCACCGCCACACGCCATACGCGTGGCCGTTCGCCATTTGCGGCGCGATGTAGTTCGGCTTGCGGTTACCGATGGCGCCGAGCATGGCGACCCAGTTGAGCAGTTCGCCGCCGACATTGCCGGCCTTGAGCATCTGATGCTCGGTCGCTTCGACGATCAGCCGGTCGATCTGCTGACCTTCCAAAGATTTGACGACCCGCATCGCCCAGTCCGGGTCGGGTACGCCGTCGGAACGGCCGGGTGCCATGCGCGGACCGCCAACTTCCAGAGAGAAGCTGCCCGATCCCATGACGACGACGCGCTTCTGTTCGGGCCACGCCTCGACAGCACGCGCAACCGCCTGACCGAGCGCGTAACAGCGCGCAGCCGAGGGCAGCGGCGGCAGATGACCGCTGATGAAGAACGGGATGACCGGCACCTGCATATCGGGCGTCAAGAAATGCAACGGCACCGTGACCGAGTGATCGACGGAAAAATTCTGCGTCATGCCGACGTCGAAGCCGGCCGCAATCGCCGCGGCACGCACATGCGCCGCCAGCGCGGCGTGCGATGGCACGATGTAATTCGGCACGTCGCGCGGCTCGTCGTTCGGCGCCTTGAAGCTGCCGTCGATGCCGACGGCAAAGATCGGCAGATCGTTGAGGAAGAACGTGTTGAGGTGATCAGTGTCGAACATCAGGATCAAGTCGGGCCGCGCCGCCGCCAGCTCGTTCTTCTGCGCCGCGAACAATTTTGCAGTCTCGGAATCGGGCCCATCGCGCTTGACGAAATGCGGAAAGATCGGAGTGTGCGGCACGCCGAAGCCGGCGACGATCTGCGCCATTTTTTGTCCCTCCCCTCGCCTAGGCCACCGGCTGGCCGATTTCGTCGACCTTCACCGCGCGCATGCGCTCGTTGTAGCTCGTCACGTTCAAGCCGCAGACCTCGAACCGCGCCAGATAGGCCATCAGGAAGCCGTTGCCACCCATGCGGAACAACGCGCCGACGTCGCCCGCGACCAGCGCCCGGCGCTCCTCGCCGGTGAGATCGAGCGGCGCCAGCGCCTTCGCCGGATCGGCCTTCATGGCGGCGCGAAAGGCGTGGTCGCGCAGCACTTCGCGGCAGAGATAGTTGACGGCGAAAATCGACATGATTGCCTCCGCATTCCGCTATCATCTTATGCACGGCACCGCGGCAATTGCCACAGCGGCGTCACGCTCCTAAGATTTTCGGAAACGGCCAAGGAGGAAGCAATGGATGCGGTGACCCAGAAAACACGCCGCGGGACCAACCCGGTGTTCAACGATCGCAAGCTCAAGCTCGGCACCTTCGGCACCAACCTCGATCGCGGCTGCGCCATCTCGACCATCGACGGCGTGTTGGAAATCAACTGGCCGAATACGCTTGAGCTGGCCAAGACCTCCGAGGAGATGGAGTTCGAGGCGCTGGTTCCAATCGGCCGCTGGCACGGTTTCGGCGGCGTCACCAATTTCAACGGGCCCGGCTTCGAGTGCTTTTCCTGGGCGGCCGCCATCGGCGCGTCCACGCACTATGCGGGCATTTTCGCCACCTCGCACGTGCCGACTATCCATCCGGTCATGGCCGCCAAGCAGGCCGCTACGATCGACCACGTCACCGGCGGCCGCTTCGCGCTCAATATCGTCACGGGCTGGAACCGGCCGGAGATCGAGATGTTCGGCTCGCCGCTCATGGAGCACGACGATCGCTACGACTGCGCGGCCGAATGGCTGCAGATCATGAAGCAGCTTTGGACGCGCGACGAACCGTTCGACTTCGAAGGTCGCTTCTACAACATCAAAAAGGGGTACCTGGAACCGAAACCGATTCAGCGGCCGTTTCCCGCAGTCATGAATGCCGGCGGCTCGGAGCGCGGCCAGCATTTTGCCGCCAAATATTGCGACATGGTCTACGTCGTATTCGGCTCACATGATTTCGACGATTGCAAAGCCAAGGTCGATTCCTACCGCGAACTCGCGCGCAAGGAATATGGCCGGGAAATTCAGGTGTGGAGCTACGCCTACCTGGTCCAGGGCGAGACCGAAAAGGAAGCGCAGGACTACTTTGAGGACTACGTCAACGACAAAGGCGATTGGGAGGCCGTCACCAATCTCGTCGACACCATGATCGCCAATGCCAAGACGCTGCCGCCGCCGGTGCTCGCCGAAATGAAGAAGCACTTCATCGCCGGCTGGGGCGGCTATCCATTGATTGGCACGCCCGAGCAGATCACGGACGGGCTCGTGCGCATGTCGAAGATGGGATTGGACGGCACGCTGCTCAATTGGCCGCGCTATATTGCGGACCAGCACTGGTTCCGCGATCACGTTTACCCACTCGTGGTGCAGGCGGGGTTGCGGTGACCCGATCACCGTCATCCTGAGGTGCGCGCCGAAGGCGCGCCTCGAAGGATGCTGCACTCCCCGGGCCGTCGCCCTTCGAGGCTCGCGGAGCCTGTCATCGGGCCGGCCACTTCGGGCCGGACCCGTTGGCGAGCACCTCAGGGTGACGGAAAAAAATCAGAAATACGGCCTCGTGGCATCGCGGCCGAGGCCGAGCTCCATGCGCCCGAAATGGCCGAAATTGGTTTCGACGTTCAGGCTGATGTGCATCGCCATGAAATGAATGTCGCGCCAGGCCCGCTGCATGGGATGCGACGTGGCGAAGCCCGCGGTCCCGCTCAAGGCGAGCAGCGCGTCGATCGCCTCAACGCACAATTCGGACGCGCGGGTAAAATCGCGCACCGAGCGCGCCAGAAGCTGCGGCGAGTAGTCGGCCGGCGCGTCGGTCACGCGCACCGCGCGGCGGACCAGAAGCTCAGCGGCGTCGATGTCGGCCGCGGCGCGCGCCATGCGCGTTTGAACCGCGGTCTTTTCCGCGACCGAGGAGCCGTCCTGCGCCTTGCGTTTTTTGGTCCATTCGCGGAACAGCTCATAGGCGCCTTGTGCCGCGCCGATCATCGGCGCCACGAATGAGATTGGCGCATAAAAGAAAAACGGCGTGTGGAAGATGACGCCAGGATGCATGGCGCTCCCCGGCGTGTTGCTGTCGCGCAGATCGGTGAGCCGCAGCACCCGGTCGTGCGGCACGAACACGTGATCCGTAACGATGGTTTTGCTGCCGGTCGCCCGCATGCCCGCTGTGAACCAGGTGTCCCGTACCGTGTACTCGCCTTGCGGCACCAGGAAGAACTTCCATTCCGGTTCGGCGTCGTCATGCGCCATGCCGCCGAGCATCACCCACTTGCAATGATCGACGCCGCTGGCAAACGGCGATCCGGCTCCCGAGATGCGATAGCCACCATCCACCGGCATGGCGGTCACGGTCGGCGCGAACGATGCGGCGACCGGCATGTCGAGACCTTTGGTCCACAGCGTCTTTTGTGCGGCTTCCGGAAACTGCGCCATCAGATGGGCGTGGTGGATGATCAGTCCCGCGCACCAGCCGTGCGAGGCATCGGCCTTGCTCAGTTCGCGGGTGACATCGAACCACTCCTCGAAGCCGAGCCCGTAACCGCCGATCCGCTCGGGTATGAGGATGCGGGCGAAGCCGGCATCGAGCATATCCTGCGCCGACTCGGGTGAAATCCGCCGTGCCTCCTCGGCCGCGGCGGCGCGCTCGGCAAACCGGGCGGACAGCGCGGGCAGACGCGCCAAAATCTCCCGCCGCGTTGCGCGCTGCGCGGGCCGTCCTGGCACATCCGGCGCATCCGGCATTGCTTGCTCCTAACTCTTCGCGGATTCTTGAGACCGCGTCGGCACCAGCCGGCGGCCGACCGGGAAGAGCTGGAGATTGTAACGCTGGATGACCCAGCCCCAAAGTCCTGACGGCGCCTTGAGCATGATCACAATCGCGATCAGTCCCAACAGAATCAGATAATAGGTGCCATAATCGGCCAACAGTTCGCGCAGCACGATGTAGATCAGCATACCGATGAACGGCCCTTCGATGGTGCCGATGCCGCCGATCACAACCATGAAGATCACCACCACGGTCCAATCGTTGATGGAAAAGCCGGCTTCCGGCGAGATGCGCAGCTTCTGCAGAAAGATCAGCGCGCCGATCAGCCCGGTGCAGGCCGCGGTCGCGATATAGACGATGAATTTGGTGCGGAACGTATTGACGCCGAGGCTTGCCGACGCCGGCTCGGAATCGCGAATGGCGGTGAGCGCCAGGCCATGCCGCGAGCGCAGCAGCAGATAAACGATGCCGACCACGAACAGCGCCGCCGCAAGCGTCATCAAATACAAGAGCGTGTCGCGGGTGTCGCGGTCGGGTGAAATCTCCTGCAGGATCGGGACCGTGAGTGACAGGCCGGAGCCCGCGCCGAGCACCGTGATCAGGCTGGCCAGCAGCGCGAACACTTCGGAGACCACCCAGGTCCCGATGGCGAAATAGGCGCCGCGCAGCCGAAACACCGCAAATGAAACCGGGATCGCCATCAGGCCGGCGAACGGCCCGGCCAAAAGCACGGCGACGTACACGTTGAGATTCCACACACCGGTCAAATAAAACAGCATGTAGCCGCCGAGGCCGACGTAAGCCTGCTGGCCCACCGACACGAGACCGGCATAGCCGGCGAGCAGATTCCATAACTGCGCCAGCGCCACGTAATAGGCCATCTCGGCAATCAGCCGCATGTCGCCGGCATCGCCCCACCACGGCAGCGAGACCAAAGCCGCGAGGCTCACGGCAGCCACCAAAGCAAAAATGCGGCTCGCCTTGGTGGCGCGCTCGACGCGGACTGCCTCCACAGTGGAAACCATCTCAGTCCCTCGTCCGCGGAAACAGCCCGCTGGGGCGCAGAATTAGAATGACCAGAAAGGCGACGTGGCCGGCGAGAATTTGCCAGTTGGGATTGATCGCCGCGCCAACCGCCTGTGCGATGCCGAGCACCATGCCGCCGATCAAGGTGCCCCAGAAACTGCCCAGTCCGCCGATGATGACCGCCTCGAATGCGAGAATGAGCCGGATCGGGCCCGCCGCCGGATCGAAGATGGTGCGGATGCCGAACAGCACGCCCGCAATCGCAGTGAACACCATCGCAATGCCGAACGCCAAGGCATAGAGCTTGCGATTGTCGATGCCCATCAGTTCGGCAGTGTCGGCGTCGTCGGATACCGCGCGGAAAGCGCGGCCGAGCCGCGTGCCGTAGAACAGCAGTTGCAGCGCGCCGATGCCGAGCACCGCCACCGCGAAAACCACGAGCGGATAGACGCCGACATCGATCCCGCCGGGCAGCCGCAGGCTCGCGGTTTCGATCGCGCCTTCCTGAAGCCGGTGATCGTAGGCGCCAAAGCCTTGCAGCAGGCCGTTCTGGATGATCACCGAAATCCCGAACGTGACGAGGAGCGGCGGCAACAGCCCGCCGTTGAGCGTAAAGTTCAACAGCCCGCGCTGCAGCGCATAGCCGAGCACAAACATCACCGGCACGACGATCACCAGGCTCAAAAACGGACTGAGCCCGGTGCTCTGTACCGCGATCATCCCGACATAGGCCGCGAGCACGATAAAATCGCCGTGCGCGATATTGACGAGCCGCATGATACCGAACGACATCGACAGGCCGATGGCGAACAGCGCATAGAAGCCGCCGAGCAGCGCGCCCTGGATGAAGATGTTGAGCCATTCCATGCCAACCGCCCGCACTACATGCCGAAATAGGCCGCGGTCAGCGCGGCGCGATCGAAGTCTTTGGTCGGTGCAGTCAACGCAAGCCGCCCCTCCTGAAAGCAGTAGAACCGCGCCGACGCGTCAAGCGCCCGATTGATGTCCTGCTCGACGAGCACCACCGTCGTTCCTTCGGCGGTGATCACGCCGAGACATTGATAGATGTCGCGGATGACGACCGGCGCCAATCCCAACGACAGCTCATCGCATAGCAGCAAGCGCGGATTGGACATCAGCGCCCGGCCGATCGCCGCCATCTGCTGCTGCCCGCCAGACAACGACGGCGCCGGTAGCCGGCGCAACTCATAGAGCCGCGGAAACAGCTCGTAGACCCGTTTAAGATTCCACGGTCCGGCGCGTTCGCTGTGCGCGCCAAGCGAAAGATTTTCCTCCACCGACAGACTTGGAAACAGCCGCCGTCCTTCCGGCACCATCGCAATGCCGAGCCGCACGATGTCGTGCGGCTGCTTGCCGCCGATCGGCTGGCCATCGAACACCACGGCGTCCGGCGCGGCCAGCAGTACGCCGGCGACACTGCGCAGGAACGTCGTCTTGCCGGCGCCGTTGGCGCCGATGATGGCCACGGTCTCGCGCTCCTCGACCGTCACATTGATATCGAACAACGCCTGGAAGTCGCCGTAGAAAGCCGACAGATTCTGCGTCCGCAGCAGCGTCATGACACCGGGATGCCCATATAGACTTCGCGCACGCGGGCATCGGCCATCACCTCGCGCGGCGCGCCCTGGGCGAGGATCTGGCCGAAATTCATCACGATCAGCCGGCTCGCCACCGACAAGAGCGCATGCACGATGTGCTCGATCCACACGATGGTGGTGCCGCGGGCGTGAATTTCGCGAATGGTCTTCACCAGTTCACCGCATTCATGCTCGGTCAGCCCGCCGGCGATCTCGTCGAGCAGCAAAAGCTTCGGCTCGATCGCCAGCGCCCGCGCCAGCTCCAGCCGCTTGCGCTGCAGCAGGGTCAGCGTCCGCGCCGGTACATTGGCTTTGTCATAAAGTCCGGTCGCCCGGAGCACGTCGCTGCAGCGCCGGTAACTCTCGCGCTCGGTCGCGCGCCCGCCGAAGATGGCGCCGACCAGAAGATTCTCGAACACGCTCATGTTGGCGAACGGATGCGGGATTTGATACGAGCGGCCAATACCCCGCCGCGAGCGGCCATGCGGCGCCATCACGGTCACATCGGCGCCGTCGAACAGGATGCGGCCGCCGCTCGGCGCGACGTCGCCGGTGATCAGGTTGAACAACGTGGTCTTGCCGGCGCCGTTGGGGCCGATGACCGCGAGCGCCTCTCCGCCTTCGACGGCAAGGTCCACCGTGTCCACGGCCTTGAGCGCCCCGTAAGACTTGGACACCCCGGTGAGTTGGAGGAGGACCGTCATGGACAACTTCGATCGGCGGCCGGCACCATCCCGTGACCTCTGCGTAATTCAGGCAAAGGTACCGGCTGGAGCGGCAACCTGGTGTCTGAACACCCGATTGGTGTCAGGAATATTGAATCGCCGAGAACGGCCTGTCGAGCGGGATATTCGGCGCCATCTTATTGAAGACGATATTGAGGTCGTACTTCCACCGCGTGCCTTTCTGCCACTGGCCGCCGACCAGCGGCGTCGTGCAGACATTCGGCACGGGGTTGGTCGGGCCCCCCTTCCAGGTGATGGGGCCGACGATCGATTGGTAGTCGGTCTGCGCGATCGCGTCGCGGATCGAGGCGGCGTCGAGTTTCTTGGCGCGCTTGAGCACGTCGATCGCGACCTCGAGATTGGCGTGCTTGAAACCGAGCGGTTGCGTCCACTGCTTGCCGCTCGCCGTCTCGTAGGCATCGCAATATTGCAGCGCCGTTTGGCCGGTCAGGCTCGATTTGAACGGGTGATGGTGCGACCACCATACTTCGGTGGACGTGCCGGCGCCGCGGTCACCAAGCGCCTCGACCGCGGTGGGAAACAATAGCGCTTTCGGCGGCGTCATGACCTTCGGCCGGTAGCCCTGCTGGGCGCACTGCGTCCAGAAGATCGCAAACTGCGGCGGGTTGAAAATGCCGCACGCAATGTCGGCATTCATGTTCTTCAGCTTGCTGATCTGCGCCGTGAAATCGTCCGACAGTGGTGGATAGAGACCGAGATAATTCACGTCGAAGCCGTGGCTCTTGATGGTCGCCGGCAATCCATGCGCGGGATCGCTGGCTGCGATGCCGTCGGGATCGTTGGTGAGCATCACGCCGGCCTTTTTGTTGGTCGGAATGCTTAGCCACATCTCGGCGTACATGTTGGCGACCTGATCGAAGCCCCAGAAGAAATGATAAGTCCACTGGAAGCCCTTCTTCGGATCGCCCTTGCGGCCGAAGAACCATGACTGCCAGGGATCGTCCGAGGTAATGCAGGGCACGCCATTGAGTTCGCACTGGTCGGCCACCGGGTTGGTGGTGTCGCCGGTCGACGAGGCAACCATGATGTCGACGCGGTCGTTGTTGATGAGCTGCGCGGCCACTTCCGACGCGCGGTTCGGGTTCGACTGGCTGTCGCGATTGAGGATCTGAACCGGATGCTTCTCGCCAGCGACCACGATGCCGTCGCCAAGAAACTTGCTGACGCCGTCAGCGACCCATTTCGACGGTTCGCCGAACGCGGCAATCGGGCCGGTCTCGGGCGTTATCATGCCGATTTTGATGGGACGGGGCGCGGCTCGGGAGGATTGGAACGTCCACGGCGAGGTGATGGCGGCGGCGCCACCGGCGGCCATCAGCTTGACCAGCTTGCGGCGTCCGTCATCGACCTTGACACTCCCCCCAGCCCGCCATGATGCCGACTTGGTCTTCATAACGCGTTCTCCCTCTTGGCGAAAATTGATTGGCCCACATGTGTCCTGTGGGCTCTGCCCCACATCATCGCAGACTGGCCGCCGCGGCGCTACTCCCGGCTGGCCTCCGTGTACCCGGCGCGACCGACCGGCTGGTGACCGGCCGGTCCACATAATTCTGCGCTTTAAGCCAACGATAACCAGTCCATGCTATGAGGCCGCGCTTTAGCAAATATTGGACCACGCGCCGATGCGCCGAAACCGTTTTCTGCCAGCCCTCACCGCGCTCACCCTTCTGATGCTTTCGCTGCCCCGCACGGACGCGCTCGCCGGCGATACCGCGACTGACGGGGCAAAGCCTTTTGTCGTCCAAGGATCGACGACATTTACACACCAGGTTTTCGAGCCGTTTGGCGGAATTATCGAAGCGTCGAGCGGGCACAAACTGAAGGTCGTGCCGACCAAGTCCAGCCAGGGCCTGATCGCTCTGTTCGAACGGCGCGCCGATTTCGCGATGATCTCCGGGCCGCTGAAAAACGAAATCGCGGGCCTGCGGTCCAGCAATCCGGATCTTGCGCTCGACCGCCTGCGCACATTTGACATCCTCACCACCCGGATGGCCTTTGCCATCAACCGCGATAACCCGGTCCACCACATCAGCGACGCCGAGATGCGCCGCGTTCTGCTGGGCGAAATTTCCAACTGGCACGAGGTCGGCGGCGCCGATCTGCCGATCAGCATCGTGATGGTCAATGCCGGCGGCGGTGTGCAATCGTCGATCGAGGCCGAACTCCTCGCCGGCAAACATATCAAGCCCGTTCACTCGATTGTCGTCCAGGGCAGCGCGCAGATCGTCAAGATCACCGAAATAACGCCGGCGGCGCTGGGACTCTCGCAGCTCAGCATCGTCAAAAGCGCGAATGTGCGCGAACTGAAAACCGACCACGCGGTCGAACAGCACCTTACGCTCGTCACGCTCGGCGATCCGACGCCGGAGATGCGCAAGGTCATCGATGCGGCACGTATTGCGGTCAGCAAGGCGTCCGAATAGGCCGAGGCGCGGCCGCCCCGGCCGCTGAGGATTGCGCGTTTACGGCTGACGGCGACGGACCCATCATCGGTCGCTGCAAAAATACGCGGAAGATTGGGTCATCGAAGCTGGCAAAGGTCTGCTGGCGCTTACCGGCACTTGCCGATCTGATCAGCGAGCGGACGCCGATCCGGCCCGCCGCGGCGCCGTCCCGGTCTGCGCGGTCCCCAATCAGCACTGTCTGGCGCGCGGTTGCGCCGGCCGCAGCCATCAAGACCTCCAATCCACGCGGATTTGGCTTGAGAATGCCAACGCCGCTGTCGGCCGCACAGACGATGTAGTCGGCACGAAGTCCGAGTGCATCGAGTTTCGCTTGTGCCGGATAATCGGAAAAAATTCCGATCATGTTGCCATTGCCGCGCAGCGCGGCGAATAGTTCCAGGGCGCCGGGATAACGGCAGGCTGCGAGATGACGAAGCGGCCGCCGTCCGATCCACTCATCGACAATTCCACGCACCCGTTCTGGTAACCGTCGCGTGGCACGCGCTGTCTCCACCATAAGCGAGCCTTCGTAATCGGCCACCTCGCGCTCTGCCATCCGCTCGCGGATTTGGCGATAGGCGCGAACAACCGCCACCGCCTCAAGCGACTGACGTATCACCACATCGATGAGCATCTCGCGCGCGATCCGCAGACGAAGCCGGGGTTGACTGTAAAGCGTGCCGTCCACATCGAACGCGACGAGACGGACGCCGGACCAGTCGAAAATTCCAGCAGCGCGACGAGAAATCATTGGATGCCGATGTAACGTTGTCCCGCGAGCGCGTCGAGCATTGGCACGTCGACGAACGTCGCCAGCAGGAATGTTGCGGCGAGCAAGACCACCAACAAGACCAAGCCACGTTCCCGAAACAGCTTTTTCGGCTTTTGGGCGGACGAACCCGGCGTCATCGCCATGATCATGTAGTACGCGAATAGCGCGATGACGACCGGCACGGTGAGCAGATATTCGATCCGGTATTTGATCAGGAACACCGCAAGAAAAAAGACCGCCAGCAGCGCATAGACGAAACAAGAGACTGTGAGTGAGATTTCCGAGTAGAAGGCAAAGCTCGCCCTATAGCGCGCCAGCAGTTCCTTGCCATAAGCCGCACCGATCTCGCGAAATTCAGAAAGACGCTTTGCCGCCATGAGGAACGCACCGCCGCTCCAATACATCAGGATCAGCGACCCAGGCGGCAGCGTCGTCGGATCGATCATGACCCAGCCGATGATGAGCCGCAGCGGGTTGTTAATCGATTCCGAAATCACATCGAGGAAAGGCACGTCCTTCGTTCGCAGTGGAGCGACGTTGTAGAGAATTCCCTGCAGCACGAACACAGTGGCGATGAAGTACATCGTCCGGCTGTCGAACACGGCGCAGGCCAGGGCCGCTGCGAGTAGCAGCGCCCATTCCAGCATCACCATGTCGCCGCGCAGATCACGCTGCACGGATGCGCGGTGGGATTTCGTCGGATGAAACCTGTCGAAGTCGCGGTCGAGCCATTCATTGATGACGTAGTTCGCAGACGAGGCGAACAGGACGGTGAGCAGGCCGAGAACGATCGATGCCACCGGCGCGGGCGAATGCACCCCGCGTAACAGATAGGCCAGAATAATGCCCGGGACGATGAAGATATGTTTGGTGCTGTGATCCAGGCGGGCGATCGCCAAATAGTCGAACAAGGTTCCGTGTGACTTGGCGGAGCCGGCCCATCGCGAGGAACTCATCGCTTTCCTCCACCACGTGGGCCTTCCGCCGACGCCACGGATGGGTACAGCAGAATGCCGTGGCCGGCGTCGACCGGTTTTTTCAATAGTCCATTTGCGAGGAGAGACGGCGTCGTTGTATCGATCGACTTGTCCAAACGGGTGAGCACGTAGAAGCGTTTGTGCGTGCCGAGGAAGGCGGCTTGGCTGCGGACCCGATATTCCGGATTCAAGCGGGCAATGCGAACAAGCTCGTTCTCGTTCGTCGGATCGGGACTGAACGCACCAGAGGGCCGCGCCAGATAGACGAGGTCCGCGCGCGTACCGGGATCGGCCGCCTCCATAAGCTCGATGTAGAGCCCGGCCTCTCCCACAACGACGGGAGCCAGCGGCGCAGCCTTCTGCGCCACCGCCAAGGCCCGTGCAATCGGGTCCGGCTCTTGCGCGCGCAGAACAAGCACGATTGCGATCAGCGGCATCAGAGCGGAAGCCACCGTCCGCCGCCATGGCAGCCAATCGAGCAGCCAAGGAAAACCGATGGCCGGAATGAGCGCCGCTGCCGCCATGTAGCGGGCGCTAAACGATTTCGTCACCAGGGCCGAAAAAGCAAACGTCGTGAACGGCAAGACACAAAGCGCGATCAGCACAATTTTCAGTTCAATCCGAACGGGTTGCAGCTTCGTCGGGTGCAGTCCGCGGTTTTTGGCGAGCAATGCGGCGCAAATCACAACGAGCGCCGCCAGCAGAAAGGCCGCGCCCCCAACGACCTCGTTCGTTGCGGTGAAGAACGCGTGCACGCTGGGCTTGGCGTAATAGGCCGGCGCCAGGTTGTCGCCGTTGTTGAAGGTCGCGAGATGGTGGGCCAGCGGTAACAGTGCGGCCTGCACCGGCACGGTCAGCAGCAGCGCAACCCACACCACCGTTCGTATTCGCTTTTGCCAGATCGCGTAGACGAATTCCGCGGTTCCGATCGCCGCAACTTCGATGATGCCGTAAAAGTGGATGCACAGGCAGGCGGAAAGCACGAGCCATAGGCCAAAGGCTTTGGCATATCTGGGACCGTCCTCCTCGATCTCAGACCAGAGCAGAAACGCAGCCGCCAGCCCGAACACGAGCATCGCATACTCGCGAACCTCAATGGCGTGATCGAATAATTTGAAGGCAAGCACGATCCCAAACCCGAGCACTGCCGAGAGGCGGCTCAAGTGCGACCTGACCAGAAACAGGTACGTGCAAATGGCCGCGCCGTAGATTGCAAGGATCGACGGCAGGCGCCAAAGCAAGCGGCTATCTGCTGCACCGACAGTATTGATCAGACCGTGAAGAAAAAAATGGTAGGTCGGGGGCGAGAAATCGGTCCCACTCCAAATCGCCTGCCAAACCTCCGACAGTGTTGGCTCGCGAGCGGCTGTAAGCGCCAGCACTTCGTCCATCCAGAAATGGTCGCTAATCGCTCGCGATATCGCCGCTTAAAAAAAAGCGCCAGAAATCAAGACAAACGCTCCGGCGACGGCGTGTCGCGCCAACCCCGAGGTCGCTGGCAGCGCCAGACCGAGGCGGTGCGCGCCCGCGCCGCCCTGGCCCTGAGCCAATTCGATCGAGAGAGCCATCTAACGGATTCCGCGAAATCGCGTCATCCTTAAGGGCGAAGTCTTATTACATGGCTAAACTTACATGGCTAAACTTACATGGCTAAACTTACGTGGCTAAACGGACATGGCTAAACGGATCGCAGCCGATCAGCGCACCCGGCGAGTTAGCGATGCGTTTACCAAAGTTCCGGACTCGCGTCCGGTGCTCGGCCCGCAGAAGCTTCGCTCTTCTCAGGCTATCCCCACAGCTCTCGGCTCGCGAGCCGCGCTCCCTCCGCCAGCACTTCAAGCTTCGCCCAGGCGATCTGCGGATGAATGCGGCCGCCGAGGCCGCAATCGGTGCCGGCAATGACATTCTCGCGGCCGACGACCTTTGCGTAACGCACGATGCGGTCAGCGACCACCTGCGGGTGCTCGACGATATTGGTGGCGTGGCTGACGACCCCCGGGATGAGGATTTTGCCGTCGGGCAGTTTGACGCGCTCCCAGACGCGCCATTCGTGCTCGTGCCGGACATTGCCTGCCTCGACCGAATAGGCGCCGGCATTGACGCTCAACACCAGGTCGACAATATCCGCGAGCGGAATGTCGGTCGTGTGCGGGCCGTGCCAACTGCCCCAGCAGATGTGAAAGCGGATGCGGTCCGCCGGCAACCCGCGCAGCGCATGATTGAGCGCCTCCATGCGCACCTGCTCGAATTTCTTGAATTCCTTGAGCGGCGGCTCCGGGTTGATCATGTCCCAGTTGTCCGGCAGGCTCGGATCGTCGATCTGCAGCACGATGCCGGCATCGACGATCGCCTTATATTCGTCGCGCATCGCATCGGCCGCGGCGAACAGAAACTCCTCCTCGGTCTTGTAATAAAGGTCGACGCCGCGCGCGAAGCTGCCCGGGCCGATCGAACACATGAAGCCTTCTTCGGCGCCAGCCGCGGCCAGCGCCTTTTTCAGATTGTCGATGTCGGCCGCGAGCGCCGCATGGCCGGTATATTTGAGCGGCCCGGTGCAGGCAGGCCGCCCCACCGGCCGGCGCGCCGCGCTGCCCATCAGGCTGCCGCTCGATTCCGGATCGAGATAGAACTCGCCGAATTTCTGCCAGTCACGGCGGTTGGCGAACGATGTGAGCGCGACGTCCGCAACGGTCGACTTCTTGTGCTGGGTTTCGTGCGCAGCCGATGCGGCACTGCCGGCCGGCGAAAAGCCCGACATGCGCGCGAAGGCGTAATTCCACCACGCGCCGTAATCGTAAGAACCGGCCACCGGTTTGCCGAACTCGCCGTCATCGGGGATGTCGACGCCGAGTGAACGCTGCTTCGTCACCACATCCGCAACCGACGCGGCCAGCACCTGCGCATAGGCGCGGTCGTCCGCCTTGGCTTCGCCGATGGCGATCGATTTGCTCAACGCGATCAGATTGGCCGGCCGTGACAGGCTGCCGGCGTGCGTGGTCAAAATGCGATCCGTGCTGTGCTTCATGCGATCCTCCCTCTGGCGCCTCGCGCGCGGCGGGCCGCGAGATGCTTTCCTTGACGAAAATGCTATTCTAAGCGGCAACACTGATCCAGGCAGGGAGGGTTGACGATGAATAGGCTCATGGCGGTCGCCGCAGCAGTGGCCATGCTCGGTCTGCAGCTCGTAAGCAACGCAGCGGCGCAATCGACCTATCCGTCGCACACCGTGCGCTTCATTCTGCCTTACGGCGCCGCCAGCGCCGCCGATATTGCCGCACGCATGTTCGCCGACGGGCTGAGCAAGCTGTGGGGCAAGCCGGTGGTGGTGGAAAACCGGCCGGGTGGCGACGCGCTTGTCTCGCTCAGCGCGTTTGCCCAGGCCAAGGACGACCATGTGTTGTGGTTCGGCCCGGCCGGCGCCTTCACTGCCCTGCCCTATATGCACGATACGCTGCCATTCGATCCGGCGCCCAACATGAATCCGATCGTCAGCGTTTCGGTCGTCGTGCTCGCCGTATCGATGCCGGCATCGATGAAGATCGACACGATCGGTCAGCTGGTGGCGCTGGCGCGCTCCGAGCCCGGCAAGCTCGACGCCGCGGCGGCTCCCGGCATCTCGGACTTTTTGCTGTTCGGATTTTTCAAGAAGCAGGGCTTGCAGGTCGCCGAGGTGCCGTACCGCGACATCATGCAAGCGCCGAACGATCTCGTCGAGGGCCGCATTCAGGTGCTGTCGTCTTCGCTGGTGGTGCCACAAGCGCTGGCCAATGCCGGGCGGCTCAAGCTCCTGGTGGTGACGAGCAAGCAGCGGGCCCCCAGCCAGCCCAACGTACCGACGGCGATCGAAGCCGGCTATCCGGACTTGACGTTTGAAAGCATCGGCGGCGTGTTCGGGCCGCCCAACATGCCCGAGGAGTTGCGCAATCGCATTGCAGCGGATTTCCGCAAAGTTGCCGCCGCCAATCCCGACATCGCCAAGAAGCTCGCCATTACCGGTCAGATCGTATCGCTGCGCAGCCCGGCCGAATTCGCCACCGCGATCAAGGAACAGCGCGACACGCTGGCGGGGCTGGCCAAAACGCTGGGGCTTAAGGCCGCGACACATTAGTCCGGGCGGGCGACAAAGCGATTTTCGCCGGGTGGATACCTCCCACTGTCGCAATCGCGCAGTGCTTGCCGGCCGTTCGCTGCTGATGTTAACTCGCTCGGCGAACTCATTGGGGGCAGAAATGCGCTTCGCTTGCATTGCACTTTCATTGATCGCGATTGTGGTTGGCGCGGCCAACGTCCGCGCCCAAGGGGTCATCGTCCCGCAGGTCGCCAGTGGCGAAGCGACCAGCGGCAACCCCAGCCAGGCGCCATTCAAATGGGCCGGTCTGCTACTTGTTCCGACGCCGACCCAGAAGCAGCCGGGACTGCTGTCGGGCTGCACCGCGCAATTTATTGCAGCGCAGGTTCTGCTCACCGCCGGCCACTGCATCAAGGACCTCGAAACCAATCCCACCGGACCGTGGCCCGATCCGACCAAAGGCACGTTCTGGCTGCAGTACCAGAACAATCAAGGCACCCCGTTCAAGATCGTCTGCGCCGCCACCAATCCGCTGTGGACGCTGCCAGCCAATTACACGTCAATGTCTAAGCAGCAGCAGACGGCCGCGTTTGCGGCCGCCATGCAGCACGATTTCTCGATGATCCTGGTCGACCACCCGAGCCCGACCGGCGTCATGCCGTATCAGCTCGACTGGAAGGGCAAGTTCAAGTTTGCCTGGAGGATCGGATATCCGGCTGACATTCTGGGCGGCGACATCGTTCAGCGGGTTGGAGGCGTGTTGTTTTTTGCCGATGCGATCCCGCTGGGGTCATGGTCGCTGTCGAACCTGGCGGTGCAATGGGGACCGATCACCGACGCCACCCACGGCATGAGCGGCGGCGCCTGGGTGACGAACCTGAACGGCACTGAAGGCGACGGGAAGAACGTGCTGGTCGCGGTAACGTCAGGCTCACCCCCTGGTCCCCAGCGGCTCGGCAACACCCAGCAATATCCGGGTGGGACGTTTGCCGCCTACCTGACAGCGGCCGAATTCAATCCGCTGCTCAGCCTCGTGTCAGGCGGCTGCAAGGGCTCCGGCACGCAGTCCGCAACTGCACCTGGGCCGGCGACTTCGCCGCAGACCCCTGCCGGCGGTGGGCTGATCGCCCCAAACGCGCAATAGCCGAACTGCAACGCGCGTCTGGCGGCGAATTCGTACCTGGATGCGAATGTTAGAATCGGACCACTTAGTTTGCCTGCTTCCAGATCAGCTTCACGGGGCCGGGCCCGCCCGCCGGCGTCGCGCTCGCCACGATCATTTCATCGCCCTGCAACTGCACGAGCCGCTTGAACGTGCGGCCGCTCGCATCGCCGGTGCCGCCGCTGCTGCCATCAATGCGAACGCTAACCGACTTGTCGGCATCGTCAACCGCGTAGGTGCCGAAATACGAAATATTCCTGGCCCCGCCATCGCTGATGACGATGACAGAGACATGGCCGCCGGCATCAAGAAACATCGAACCTTGCGGCGCTGCGCCGTAGGGCGTTCCACTGTTGACGGTCACCGACACGAGTTGCCAATGACCCACGATTTGCTGCTTGAGCGACTTGGCCGCGGACTGCGCCGACGCCGGTGACACGAGCGCCAAGCCGAGCAGCAGCGGCATGTAGGCGCCGATGCAGCGCGCGGTGATTTTCATGGTGCGACTCCCTTCAATACGCCGCCGAGCGGCCCGACCGGTCGATCGACGTGAAATGTAGTGCGCAACGCGCCGTCCGCCAACACGCCATCGCGCTATACGCGCCATCGCGGCACTTTACACGCCGCGCGGATCGTGGGGGTGTCGAATTTGCCGCTCGCGGCCGCTATGATCGGGCCCCTCCGCCCAAGGCAGGCCCTAGATGAGCGTCCGCGACGAGCTCGAACCGATCGAAACGGCAAGCCGTGAGAGCCTTCGGGCATTGCAGCTCGAAAGGCTGGAGAAGACGCTGCAGCTCGCCTATGAACGCATCCCGCACTACCGGCAAAAATTCGACGCCGCCGGGGTAAAACCCGGCGACCTGAAAGAGCTGTCCGATCTCGCCAAATTCCCATTCACCGGCAAGGAAGACCTGCGGCAGAATTATCCGTTCGGCATGTTCGCGGTGCCGATGGCGGATATCGTGCGCCTCCACGCATCGAGCGGCACGACCGGTAAGTCGACGGTTGTCGGCTACACGCGCGGCGATATCGACACCTGGTCGCAGCTCATGGCGCGCTCGATCCGCGCCGCCGGCGGCCGCTCCACCGACAAGGTTCACGTCGCCTACGGATATGGCCTGTTCACCGGCGGGCTGGGCTTCCATTACGGCGCCGAGTATCTCGGCGCCGCCGTGATCCCGGTCGGCGGCGGCTTTACCGAACGGCAGGTACAGCTCATCATCGATTTCAAACCCGACATTATTGTTGTTACACCGTCCTACATGCTTGCTATCGCCGACGAATTCGAGCGGCAGGGTTTCAAGCCGAGCGACAGCAGCCTGCGCATCGGCATGTTCGGTGCCGAGCCTTGGACCGACAGCATGCGCGCGGAAATCGAGCGCCGCATGGGCTTGCAGGCGCTCGATCATTACGGCCTGTCGGAACTGATCGGTCCCGGCGTGGCGCAGCAATGTCCGGACAGCCGCGACGGCCTGACGATCTGGGAAGATCATTTCTTTCCGGAAATCATCGATCCCGAAAGCGGACGCCCCGTACCGGACGGCGAACCGGGCGAACTGGTTCTCACCTCCCTGACCAAGGAAGCAATGCCGGTGATCCGGTATCGCACCCGCGACCTGACACGGCTTCTGCCGCCCGGAACGAGGCCGATGCGCCGCATCGAGCGCATCAAGGGCCGCTCCGATGACATGCTGATCATCCGCGGCGTCAACGTGTTTCCCTCGCAGATCGAGTCCGTGCTGGGCCGCGAGTCACAGCTAGCGCCGCATTATCTGCTCGAGGTGCGGCGGCCGCACACGCTCGACGAAATGGACGTTCTGGTCGAGACGCGGCCGGAATTGGCCGGCACATTGAACGATGAGGAAATCGCCGCGCTCGCCGAGAAGGCCCAGCACCTGATCAAGGCCTATGTGGGCATCTCCGCGACGGTGCGCGTTTTGGAGCCGGGAACGATTGAATGCTCGCAGGGCAAGGCCAAGCGCGTTGTCGACCGGCGCGGCAAGGCTTGAAAGCCTTCAATGGGGACAGCACGATGAGCATCGACGCCGACGCGGCCGCACATTGCCTGCGTACAGCCGGCCTCGCCGAGTCGGCCGTCGTCGATTGGATAGCGGCCGTACCGGACGGGCAAGGCTTCGACGACGACCAACCCCGCAACTGTCCGGAATTCTGGCAGCTCAGCAACAACCTTGTGCGGCGCCTGGCCGCAAAAACAAAGCGCAACCGCGCGCAAGCAGCCGCGGCGCAACTTATTCTCGGTACCGCCCGCGAGCAGCGTGAGCGTTTTCTCGCCGTGCATGCTGAGGCGCTTTACGACAAATTGACCCGCAACCGCTCGCAGTTCATTCGTCTGGAAGATTTGGTATTTGCCGCGGCCACGGCTGTGCCGGGTCTGACCCCGACCGCCGCGCAGGTCGCGGCCGAGGCAGAACTTCTGCAACGCGACAAGGACGGCGTCGAGATCGACCAGGGCATCTTTCTCGCGCATGTTCTCGCCAGCGAAACCGCCGGACGTCATCTTTGCCACGCCATGTTGCTGCCGCGGCCAGAGAGCGCCGAGCTTCTGAAAAAATTCGAAACCGATGGCCGCCTCGATCTCGGCCCGGCGCTGGTCGAGCGCCGCGGCAAGGCAACATTCCTGACGGCAAGGAACCCGCGTTTTCTCAACGCCGAAGACGATTCGACGCTCGACGCCATGGAGATCGCCGTCGATCTCGCCATTCTCGATCCGGGAAGCGACGTCGCGGTGCTGCGCGGCGGCGCTGTCGATCATCCCAAATATGCCGGTCGCCGCCTGTTCGGCGCGGGTATCAACCTGACGCAACTCTATCGCGGCAAAATCCCGTTTGTCTGGTTCCTCAAGCGCGACCTTGGCTTCGTGCACAAATTCTTCCGCGGCGTGGCGCGGCCCGAGGCCATCCCGGACGACGTGCACGGCACCGGCATTGAGAAGCCATGGATCGCGGCGCTCGAGGGCTTCGCCATCGGCGGCCACTGCCAGATTCTGCTGACGATGGACTATGTGCTTGCCGCCAGCGACGCGTTCATGACCCTGCCGGCGCGTAAGGAAGGCATCATTCCCGGTGCTGCGAACTTGCGCATGCCGCGCTTCACCGGCGACCGCATCGCACGCCAAGCCATTCAGTACGAGCGCCGGCTCGAATGTGACAGCCCAGAAGGCCGCCTGATGTGCGACGAGATCGCGGCGCCCGCGGACATGGACCGCGCGCTCGATCATGTGGTTGAACGTCTGACCAGTTCGGGCGCGGTGAGCGCCACCTCGAACCGCCGCGCCATTCGCATTGGCGAGGAGCCGCTCGATCTATTTCGCCAATACTTCTCCGCCTACGCGCGGGATCAGGCCTATTGCCATTACAGCCCGGCGCTGATCGACAATCTGGAACGGGAGTGGAACGCGCACAACAGAAAGGTCTAAATCCGCGCACCGCTGGATCGTTGCATTTTCGTGAAAACTCCAGCAAACTCGTTGAGGTGACTTTGGCTGGTTCCAACGTGGAAGTCTGGGGGAATTCAAATGGCGAACGAACAACCTGTTGCGCCTGGGCAGGCGCCATTCAAGCTGTCGAAAAGCGCGGTATTCCCGCTGGTCGGCGGTCGCTCCACATGGTCGCGCGAGCACCTGCTGCCGATTTTCGTGACACTCGTGGCCGGAATAGCGCTGTTCCTGGTGCCGTTTCCGTGGCCCAAGCTGACGCTTAACGGCAAGCCGGCACCGGACGAGATCAACGTGGCTTGGCAGGTTTTCTCGATCATCGGGGTCTACATTTCCTTTATCGTTTGCTACGTCATCAATCAGATGTGCGGCCCCGCCAAGCGCGGCTGGGTGCTGGCGGTGGTGGCACTGTGCACGTTCCTGCTTCTGGGCTCGCCGGTATGGCATTCCTGGTACACCTTTTTCTATGAAGTGATCCCAGGCACGGCGCTCCAGAAATCCAATAACGCCGCAGCCAATCTCGCCGGATATTTCTTCGGCACCGGGCTCTGTGAAGAAAGCTTCAAATCTTTGCCGCTGTTTGGAATGGTGTTGCTCGGGGTGGTACTGGGCTTCTTCAGCCGCCACACCAAGGGCCACACAAGCAGGTTGCTTGCATTCCTGCGGCGGCGCATCGCGCTGAACGATCCGCTCGACGGTATCGTCATGGGCGTGGCCTCGGGGGCCGGCTTTTTTGTCAACGAGACGCTCTTTCAATATGTGCCGAAGGCCATGAGCCAGGGGACGGTCCCAGGCGCCCAGGCATTCAATGGATTGGTGCTGCTGTTGGCGCGCGGCCTGCCCGAAATGACTGAACATTCCGCTTGGGCCGGCCTGTTCGGATATTTCATCGGTCTGTCGGTGTTGAAGCCGCGAATGGCCCCGCTCCTCTTGCTGGTCGGCTGGTTCAGCGCCGCTGCGTTGCATGGCGCGTGGGATGGCATCAACACCGTAACAAGCTCCGACACAGCCATTGTGCTGTTTTTGATCGGTGACGGACTCTTGAGCTACGCGTTGCTGGCCGGGGCGATATTCAAGGGCCGCGAGATTTGCTCGTGGCGCGGGCTTGCGCTTGCGCCTGCTCCCGCAACGATGAAGGCGGCATAGCGGGTCAACGATGCAAGAATAGACAGGACGGGATGGCGTTTCGGCGGAATGCCATCTCCTCCTAAAACGTGAAAAGAACCGACGAATACCAGTTCAGCCGGTCGGTGTCGCTCGCATTCTGAATACCGCGGCCGATATAGCCGAGCAGATGGAAATGCTCGTTGAGGTCGTAGCGTATGCCGGTGCCAACCGACGTCGTGTCTTGGCCGCCGATCGTGTCGGCCGTTTGATGGAATATCTCCACGCCGAGTTGCAGATCCTTTCGAATCTGGTTGGTGACGGCGAAGCCGGTTTCGCAGAAATTCCTTGAGCCCCCGCCCCGGTTGAGTTCACAGCCGGCGCCGCCGAACGCCGACCACTTCCCCCGATTCTTTTCCAGCCATACCGGCAGCAGCAAGCTGAGCGCAGCCGCGGCGGCGCGCCCGGTGAACCGATTAGAGGCTGCAGTGCTTATCCGCCTGCGATGTTCATAAATGCCATCCCCGACGCACACATTGTATAATGGACGCCGCGGAACGAATTATCAATCTTGCAACTTGCCCAGAGGCCAAATGGTTGACACCGCCGAACCCGCCCTGACAAAAGTTCCAGAAATGACGATAGTCTTCTGGATTTTGAAAATTGCCGCCACAACGCTCGGCGAAACCGGCGGCGACAGCGTCACCATGACACTGAACTGGGGCTATCTGATCGGCACCGCGATATTCCTCTCGCTGTTCGTCGTTCTCGTCATCTTTCAGATCATGGCCGACCGGTTTCGGCCGCTGCTCTATTGGGCGACGATCGTCGCCTCGACCACGGCCGGCACCACGATGGCGGATTTTGCCGACCGCTCGCTCGGCATCGGCTACGCCGGCGGCTCCTCGCTGTTGCTCGCCTGCCTGATCGCCGTGCTCGCCTGCTGGTATTGGACCCTCGGCTCGATCTCGGTGACGACGGTCAGCACGCCGAAGGTGGAAGTGTTCTATTGGCTGGCGATCACATTCTCGCAGACATTGGGCACCGCACTCGGCGACTGGGCGGCGGACGACACCGGCCTCGGCTATGGCGGCGGCGCCATGGTGTTCGGCGCCGGACTGGCGGCGCTTGCCGCCGCGTATTTCTTCACCCGCATTTCGCGGGTCTTTCTGTTCTGGGCCGCCTTCATCTTGACGCGGCCGCTCGGCGCCACGGTTGGCGATTTCCTCGACAAACCGCTGAGCGACGGTGGCCTCGCCTTGAGCCGGCCGATCGCCTCAGCGGTGATCGCGGCATTCATCATCGTTTGCCTGCTCGTTCTGCCGCAGCGCGCTGGGCAGCATCCGGGGCACTCGGGCACGACGGCGTGAGTGCTTGCCAGCTTGCGGCCGCTCGTGCAGCATTGCCGAGTCCTCACTTGCACCGCACAGGACGGACGCATGGACGGACTCACCGCCCGAAAATTTCGGCCGCCGCTCGCCGATGCGACCAGATTTGTCGATCCGGAAACTTTTCCAGATCCGGGCCGCACCGCGGTGCGCAACGCCATGGCGCGGGCTCAGAACGCGCTCGCGCAAGACTATAAAGGCATCACCGCATCCGGCGGCGCAGTGGCGGCCGGCCTGTTCCCGATCGTCAAGACCGGCATTTCGGTGCAGCCGATCATCGACGCGGCGCTGGCATTTGCCGCGCTATTGACGCCAGAGCAGCGCAAAGCCGTCAGCTTCGGCGTCGACAGCATCCAATGGCGCGCCTGGCACAACATGCATCCATTCATCCAGCGCCACGGCCTCTTGCTGCGCGATCTCGGTAGTCCGCAGCGTGAGGCGGGCCTGAACATTCTGCGCTCAAGCATGAGCGTCGCCGGCTACGAGGGCGCGCGCGACGTGATGAGACTGAACGAACATGCGGGCGAAATCACCGGCTATACCAACGAGTTCAACGAGTGGTTCTATTGGATCAGCCTGTTCGGCGAGCCGTCATCGACCGAGCCATCGGAGCCTTGGGGCTGGCAGATCGATGGCCATCATTTGATCGTCAACTGTTTCGTCCTCGGCGACCAGTTGACGATGACTCCTGATTTCCGCGGCTCGGAGCCGGTGTTGGCGCGATCAGGCAAATATGCCGGCACGACGGTGTTTCGCGAGGAGGAGGCGCTCGGTGTTGCATTGATGGCGTCGCTGTCGGCCGACCAGCGCAACGCCGCAACCATCGGCGAGAAAATTCCACGTGATGTCGTCACTACCGCGCAGATTGACAACCTCGACTTGCCGCGCACAGGGATTTGCTACGACGCACTGACAGCGCCGCAGCGCGAGCTATTGCGGAAGCTCATCGCGGGTTACGCCGGCCGCATTCGTCCCGGGCATGCCGAGATTCGCATGGCCGAGATCGTGCGGCACTTGTCGCAGACATCTTTCGGCTGGATCGGCGGCTTCGATGCCAACGAGCCGTTCTATTATCGCATCTACAGCCCGGTGATCCTGATCGAGTTCGATCATCTGCCGGGCATCATCTGGGACAATTCAGAGCCGACGCGCGACCACATTCACACCGTGGTGCGCACGCCGAACGGCAACGATTACGGCCGCGATCTGCTGCGCCAGCACTACGCCGCTCGCGATCATTCTCATCCGGACACGCCGCATCGTCGCGGCCAAGTGTGAGATTTATGCCGGCTGGCTGCGCCAGCTGCGGAAATGCCACCACAACACCGCTCCGATTCCCAGGATTACGGCGGCGAGCAGCGCGAAGATAAACGCCGAATTCTCAACCCAGGCGATCGCCGGAATGCCGAGCGCCATGATCAGACCGAGCAGGCATACCTGCCACGACAGCACCTGAACGCCAGCCGTGAAGGTGCCGAGCGCCAGCAGCGTAAAGATGGTCAGCCCGGTGGTGCCCGCGGTGAAAAGGCGCTGCACACTCTCCAACAGCATGATGTTCATCACGACGAGAAAGGCGAGCCAATGCAACGCCTGTTTGGCGATCAGCCATAGCCGCGCGCGCGTATCCGGCGCGCCGTGCCATCCATAGCCGACGCAGACCAGCGCGATCAGTGGCGCGAGAATTTCCCAGTACCCGGTGATCGGCTTTTTGGAAAAACTGATATAGGCGACGCCGAGCAACGTCAGGATCAGGACGATGCTGAACGGCAGCTCCTTGATCCAGAAACTCAAGTGATGCGCCCGCGAATGAACCGGCGGAACGCTTGAATGCGGTGTCGACCCCGTATCGGCGGTGCTCATCGCGGCTGCTCCAAACGATGGCGCGTTATCGCGTGGCGCAAGACTAGAGCACGCGCCGGGCTGACGCCACCGTCAGGCCGCGGTATACCGGACGTTGTTCGTCAGCCTCTGATCCTCCGCACGCCGGTCGTCTCGATTCCGGCTTCGCGGATCCGCGCGATCGCCTGGGCGACGGGCTCAATGGCAACCGCCATGTGAAACGCATTGGCGTGAATGAGGCTGTCGCGGCCACGCACGATGGCGACATGGCCCATCCAGAACAACAGATCGCCGCGCTGCAGGTTGTCGTAGTCGGGAGCGGGCGCGACTGGCGCACCGAGAGCCGCTTCCTGCATGTCGCTGTCCCTCGGACAGGCGATGCCGCAGGCGGTCAGCGCCACCTGGACCAGGCCCGAACAGTCGAGCCCCAGCACGGTCTTGCCGCCCCACAGATACGGCGCGCCAGTAAAGCGTTCGGCGACGGCAACGAAATCCGATTCAAATTCGTCAATCGGCCGCAGATGCGCCGCCGGCACATAGCCCGTTGGCGTGACCGCCAGACGATCCTCGATGCGTGCGACCGCGAGCGTGGCGCCGAGCGGCAGCCCCGCGAGGGGCGGCAGCCTGGTCGACGGGCCGGGAAAGACCAGCGTGCGCAACGCCGCGACTTTATGCGTCGCCGACGCCCCGCGCGGACCGAGCCCGCTCTCGGGCATCCAGCCGACATAGCCGTCGGCGTCAAGCTGACCCCAGGCCCAGCCTTCGCCATCCGTATCGTAGATCGTGACGCGCTCGCCCTTGAGCGCCTCGGTCAGCAGCGGCGCGTCGGGTCGCGGCGCGCTACGCAACGGCGCCAACGACTCGACGACTTCAAAAGCGCGCCCTTCGACAAACCGCTCGGCGTCCACTCTGCCTTCAAGATAGCGGGCCGCGAGATCGGGACGAGCCGGCGTAACGCGCGGATCAAAAGCAGCCACAGCGCGAGCCGCTCAGCCGTAGCGCGCGGCGAGCAGCGCGTAGAGCGCACGCGCCGACTGGCACTCGCCGCCCTCCGGCCGGCCGGGCTTGGCCGATGGCGTCCAGGCAAACACGTCAAAATGCAGCCACGACTTGACGGTGACGAACTTGCGCATGAACAAGGCCGCCGTGATGGCGCCGCCCTGGCCGCCGCCGATATTGTTGGTGTCGGCGACTTTGGACTCCAGCATCGCCTCATAGGGCCGCCATAACGGCAGCCGCCATAGCGGATCGTTCTCCGCAGCCGAGCATTTCATCAGCGCGTCGGCCAGCGCGTCGTCATCGGTGAAGAACGGCGGCACGTCGGGGCCGAGCGCGACACGCGCAGCGCCGGTCAGCGTGGCGAAATCGGCGATGAGTTCGGGCTGCTCCTCGTCGGCGAGCGCCAGCGCGTCGGCGAGAACAAGCCGGCCTTCGGCATCGGTATTGCCGATCTCGACCGTAATGCCCTTGCGCGACGTGTAGACGTCGCGCGGCCGGAAGCTGCCTCCCGCGATCGAATTTTCCACCGCGGGAATGAGCACGCGCAGCCGCACTTTGAGCCCGCGCGCCATGATCATGTGCGCCAGCGCCAGCGCCGTGGCCGCGCCGCCCATGTCCTTCTTCATGTTGAGCATCGAGGAGTCGGGCTTGATGTCGAGGCCGCCGGTATCGAAACAGACACCCTTGCCGACCAGCGTGACGCGCGGATGGCCGGCGTCGCCCCAGGTCATGTCGATCAGCCGCGGTGCGCCGGCCGCCGCGCGGCCGACCGCGTGGATGAGCGGAAAATTCTTTGCCAGCAGGTCGTCGCCGACGATGGCAGAGATCGTGGCGTTGTGCTGCGCCGCGAGCCTGCGCGCAGCGTCTTCAAGTTCGGCCGGTCCAAGATCGTTGGCCGGCGTGTTGATGAGGTCGCGCGCCAGCGTCACGCCTTCGACGAGGCGATCGAGATCGTCGCGATCGACGTGCTGCGGCAGATCGAGACGGATGTCGCGCGCCTTGGTCTTTCGGTAGCGGCCAAAGCTGTAGAGACCAAGCGCGAAGGCGAGCGACGCCAGCCGCGCATCGTGCGGCTCATTGGCGAAGCGGTAGACGCCGTCAGGCAGATGTTGCGTCAACCGGCCGGGCAGAAAGCGGTCGGCCGTCTCGCCCTCGCCTTCCAGGCCGAACAGCACCCCGCCGAGGCCCTTCTGACCGGGCAGCAAAAGGTGTCGTCCCGCCTTAGGCTCAAAACCTGCCGCATCGGCGAAGGCGCACGCCTCGGCGCCAAGTGTCTTGCGTACGTCGGGATAGCTTGCCGCCGTAACGAACCAGATCGGAATCGCGTCATGAGCACTTGCTGATAAAAAGATCGAGTCCATCGGCGGTACGTGCCTCCGTCGGCGCGGTGATGAGTCTTGCCCCGGTAGTCTTGGCCCGCTGGGGCGTGACAATCTTGGCTTGGGAAATGCCGCTGACATCGTGCGCTCGCTCTCCTCTGATGGGGAAACCGGAAAGCGCTGCCAGTCATGATCCAATCTCAAGTGGTTAGGCTCTAGCACGCGGCCATGAGTCGGTGAAGCGGTTGGCTTTCCCGGCGTGGTCGAGGGATGCGGCACGAGCGCGGACACCATGCCCATATCGGCGAGTTGAGCGCCTGGACTTGGCATCGCCACCCCACTACGAAATGCGCTGAATGTCTCCCGGAGAAAACAGCTGATGCCCTCGCAAACAATCATGGCCTTCACCGCAACACTCGGCCTCTTGGTCTCGACCATGATGGGCACCCCCGCGGCTGCGGCGGATTATCCGGCCAAGCCGATCAAGCTCATCGCGGCCTTCGCGCCGGGCGGACCGGCCGATGTGGTGGCGCGGCTGATCGCAGCGGCTATTTCTCCAGGCCTTGGCGAGACGGTCTATGTCGAAAACCGTCCCGGCGCGGGCGGGACGATCGGCGCGCGCGATGTCGCTGCAGCGGCGGCGGACGGTTACACGCTGTTGCTCGGCAACACGGCCAATCTGGTGATTTCTCCCTTGCTGTACAGACAGGCGGGTTACGATCCAGCCAAGGCTTTCGCCGCCGTCGCGCTGGTCGGCACCACGCCCAACATCCTGATTGCCAGCAACGCTTCCGGCTTCAAGTCGGTGCAGGACGTCATTGCCTACGCGCGTAAAAACCCGGGCAAACTGAATTACTCCTCCGCCGGCATTGGCACGCCGCTGCACCTGATCGGTGAAATGTTCAAGCAGCGTCTTGGACTCGACATCGCCCATATCCCCTACAAGAGCGGCGGCCAGGCTACGCAAGCGGTTATGAAGGGTGAAACTCAGATCAGCTTCGACAGCCCCGAGCCCGCGCTGCCGGCGATCAGAAACGGAACGGTCCAAGGCCTCGCGGTCACGAGCGAGACACGGATTCCCCAAGCGCCCAACCTGCCGACTATGATCGAAGCCGGTGTGCCGGACTTTGTCTCGGTCTCTTTCACCGGCATTGCCGCACCCGCGGGCACGCCGCAGCCGATCGTCGATCGCCTCAACCGGGAGATCATGAAAGCGCTCGGCGGCGAACTGCTCAAGCCAAAGCTCACCAACCTCGCCGTTGCGACCCGCATCGGCACCGCCGCCGATTTCACAGCGTTCCTCGAACAGCAGCGCCAGAGATGGAGCAAGGTCGTCGAGCGGGCCAATATCCCAAAGGAGTAATAGCCTGCTTGCCACGACCGGCGCCTTGACGGCCGCGCGAAGCAACAATGCCAGACTACTCGGAAAAGAAACGCTTCTGATAGGACAGGTGCTCAACCTTTTGCTGCAGAAACCACTGCACCAGCTCGCGATGCGTGGGAAACCACACGTCGCTGAAGCTCGCGAAATATTGGAGCAGTTTCCGGAACTGGGCCGCGATGAGCGGGCGGCCGCCGAAATGGGCATGGATGGCGATGTTAATGAGCCCGCCCGGCTCATGATTGTGTAAATAATCGAACGTGTCGACGTAAACGTCGTGATAGTCGCGCGGACTGGCGCGCAGCACCCGGTTGTCGACAAAGTCGGACCACGGCAGCGCCACGATGGGCCCCGCTGAGGTCGTCTCCTTGCGCGGCAGGCTAATGTCGAGCGCATCGGCGTACCACTTGATGCCGGCCTCGACCAGAAGAGCGAAGGTGTGCTCGTCCCAGCCATAGATCGGCGTCGCCCAGCCCTCCAGCGGCTCGCCCGCCGCGGCGCCAAGAAGATCGAGCACCTTGCGGATCGTGGCCTTCTGCTGGTCCGGCGGCAGTTCGAGGAAAGCCTGATCTTGCACGTAGCCGTGCCCCTCAACGAGGTGGCCGGACTGCCTGATCTGCTTGAACGCGTCCGGATAAAGTTCCGCCGCGCGGCCGCTGCAAAAGAACGAGGCGCGCATGTTGCATTGATCGAGGACCCGGATAAGGCGCCACACGCCTTCCTTGCCGCCATATTCGCCCCATTGAATGCCGCCGCGATCGACCAACCCCGGCTTGAGCGGCGTGGTGCGCGCGAAATAGCTCGGGGACTTCTTCTCCGACCACGTCTCGAACAGCACGCTGATGATGACGGCCGTGCGGCATCCGCCCGGCCAAATTGGTGTCGTTGATTGCATGTAACCTTCCTGATCCGGCAAGCGACGTGGTTGATCGAACGACCGCCCGCACGGCGATCCTATCGCCGTGGAGCCGCCGGCGACGTATATGCCCTGTCACATCGGAGCGCTGTCAAGTTGCCGGGAGCCACGGCACTGCCGGTTTGTCGCTCTTAGCGATTCACAAAACGGAGTGTGACATTACTCCGCCGCGCGCAGCGTAATTCGATCGCCCGCATTCATTGCCGCCCGGCTGCGCAGGTCCAACACGTTGATCACGGAGCGCAGGTGCTCTGACGCCGGATTGATTTTGATCACTGTGGCGATGACGTCCGCGGCCGCGTCGAAGCGATCGTTGATGCCCCACCATCGCGCCAGCGCCAGCGCAAGCGCCTCAAGCAATGCGATCCGCGACCTGTCGTTCCCGCTGGTGCCGTGATAAGCCCAAAACATCGCGAGCAGCTGTTGAACGCGCTGCTCGACGCTCGCGCCGGACGGCCGATCCATCACATCGAAGATCGGGTAATGATAGTAAGTCGGCAGGTCGACATCGGGCGGCAGCCCGACAAAGATGCATTCGGGCTGCTGCTCCGCGCTGGTACCCCAGACGAAGAACAAGTCGGCAGCGCCCACAATGTCCTGATGCAGCGCCCGCGCGATCGCGCGTGCCAGGGTGCTTCCGGTAAAGCTGTGGCGTTTGGTCAGTTCGTGCGTAAACTCCGCAATCTCGTTTTCGGTCTGGCATATCAGAAGGCGCGCTTCCGCCGGATCGCGTGAGTTGCGCATGATGATGAACGGATGATAGCCATTGCGCCTGATGGCGATGATCAGTTCATCGTCGAGCCGCAACGCCGCTGCGGGCGGCGCCCAGGCTTCGGCGTCATCCGACTTGCCCCGCCGCAGCGCCTGCACCGGCTCGGCCTGCAGCCGCTGCAGCAGTTCAGACAAGAACGGCGTCTGCGTTTCTGCGGTCGTACGCGGCATGTGCAGGACATTTAACAGCCTGTTGGCGAGCCTGTCGCGGTCCGCCAAACTCAGCGGCTGGGCCGTTTCCAGCGTCAGGAAGGCGCCCGACTCCGCTGTTTCGAGGTTGCCGTAGGGCGCCATCAGCCGATCCGCGATAAGCCGATCGCTGATCTGCCGGATCGCCGGCACGTAGAGGTCGTCGACCAGCACCAGCGTTCCCGGCTGGCTGCAGGCCAGAGCGGTCGCGATATCGGCGGCGAAAGCGTCCGGCGCGTGGCCGCCGTCGATGTGTATGAGATCGTGCGAGCCCAGTTCCAGCTCGCGGGCCAGCATCGGCAGCCGGCGCGAGTCGGTCTTGAAAAATCGAAACCGGTCGGGAAATTCCGCGCCCAGATAGGCCGCCGCCGTCTGGGTATAACCGTGGCTGCAATCGTCGATCGATGTCACAGCGGCATCTGCGTGTGTCAGCGCCAGCAGCGCAGAGTGCCCGGCATTAAATCCGATCTCCAGCACCCGGCGGCGCCCGGCGAGCGCCCGAAGAAACGTCTCACGGCGCGCGCCACGCCGCGGATCGGGCGGCACATGGACGAAGTCGCTTTGCTGATGAAAATAGCAGAGATTGCCTTCGAGCGGCTCGCCGGCGCCAACCGCAATCTCGTTCAAGCGACGCAGATGAAATAGAAACGGCGCGGGCCATTGCTCGTAATTCGGATCGTACGCCGCCGCCAGAAAGGATTGCGGCAAGTTGGCGGACTGCACCGCAGCGCCGAGGTGCTCAAAGACGAGGCGGTGCGGATTCTTGTGCACGCCGTTGCAACGGAACAGGTCGTTGGACTCATAGGGCATCCGCAGCGTTGCGATTTTGCTCTGCGGTTGTTTCCAGCGCACAAAATCGAAGCTCAGCTGATCGCGCTTGGAGTAGCTGTGAATTTGCTGCCACCATTCGCAGCAAAACTGGATGCAAGACGGCGTGCTATGCCGCCTGATAAGGAAATTGGTGTGGTGCAGGCCGAAATCGCGCGGCAACCCCGCGATCTGATACGCGGTCATCTGCCGGGCAATGCGCCCCGGCGAGTCGTAAAGCCCGCGCGCCAGTAGGGTTTCACCCTCGGTAAAGATGCAAGTGCGCTCAGCATGCGCCGGTACCGCGATATCGGCCTCACCGAGGAGCTGCAGAATTGCGTCCGCCCGGATGTGCTCGATCCGGCAGTTACCGTCGACCCAAACCGATACGGTGTATTCTTCCGGCAGAAAGAGATGTGCCAGCGCCTTGAGACGTCTTGCGTCCCTTTGCGGATCAGCAAAGACGGCCGGTACGGTGCGCAGTTGCCAGGGCGGCGGCGCCGCTTTGACCGTGCTGTCGGCAAAAAGCAAATAGTCCACGTCCGGATCCGGTTGCCGGATCGGAACGGGATCGTCGTAGGCGCCGAAGATCGCCGTGTAGACTGCGATTTTCTCAGTCACAAGTTGCCTTGATTTTCGTGGTCGTACGACGCCGGTACCTCGCTATAGCAAAGCGTTTGCGCCGACGCGACCACGGCAGGCCCGGACTGGCGACGATTCTGAAATTCAGTAAACCGCCACCTCGGTGGCGCCGCCGCTTTGGCAGCGCCGCCGAAACGGGCTCATGCCCACGGCAGCAGGGAGGCGTGAATCACGTCGGGCTTTCCGCCGGGCAGGCTGCCGACCGACCTGATGGCAAGATCGACATCTTTGAGCCCGAACCGGTGGGTGGTAATCTTCTCGAGCGGAAACCGGTTGGAGGCGATCTGCGCCAGCGCCAGTTCGCAGGCCTTGTAGCTATGGCCGCGCGCCGAATGCATGCTGATGAATTTCACCGTGAACTTCTCCAGCGGGAAATTCGGAAACTGCGCCAGCTCGCCCTGCACGACGATGGTGCCCCCCTTGCGCTTGAGCGCCTCGATGCCGAGCAAGATCGGAATGGTGCCGGCGCCAGCCGTACAGTCGAGCGAGACATCGACGCCCTTGCCGCCGGTGATCTCCATGATGCGCTGGAGCGGGTCCTCCTTCTGCACGTCGATCACGTAGTCGGCACCTAGCTCCTTGGCGACTTTGAGCCGTGCGCCGTCCTTGGAGGTGCCGGTGACGATGATCAGCGAAGCGCCGGCCTGTTTGCAGATCACTGTCTGAGACAGGCCCTGCTGCCCCGGCCCCTGGATCAGCACGGTGGAGTCATAGCCGACGCCGCCTTCGAACAGCGACCACTCCACTCCGTTCGCCATCGGCGTCACCAGGCCGGCAAGCTCGGCGGATACGCCCTTCGGCACGTGATGCAGTACCGAGTTCCAGGGCAGATAGACATATTGCGCAAAGCCGCCGTAGAGGTGCGGCGGCTTTTTCGCCGACGTATAGCCATATCGGATGGCATCCGGGTTGGTGCGCCAGTTGGTGTTCTCACAATGCCGGTACTGGCCGGCATGGCACCACTCGCATTTGCCGCAACTCACGTAGTGCTCGACGAAGACGAGGTCGCCTTCCTTAAAGCCTTTGCGGGTCGTGAACTCGCGGCCGGCCTTGGCGATGATGCCGATATTCTCGTGACCCATGATGACGGGGTCGCTGGTCGGTGGATGCTGGTAGAGTTTGACGTCGGTGCCGCAGATGCCGCCGACCTCCATCTTCATCAGCGCCGCGTCCGCCGCGATGTCCGGCATGGGATATTCGCGGATCTCGGTCTTGCTCGGCCCGGTGCGCACCGCCGCCAGTACTTGCTCAGCCACTAAGATCGCTCCTTATTGTTTTCTTGGCCTTTGGATTATGAAGCTAGAAGCCCAATATATAGGCCGATGTCCAGCCCGTTCGAGATGATGCGTTCGCGCAAGCGCGGGGCCGATGGCGCCGCGCCCGAGCGCGTGCGCGCATGGACGCAGGCGCGCTTCAAACTCACCGAGGACGACACCGTGATGGTCTCGCAGATTACCTGCGGCGTACCCGGCTGCCCTCCGATCGAGACGCATGTGGTGTTCTGGACCACGCTGGGACGGCATCATTTCAAGGTGTTCAAGCCGCTCGCCGAGGTGGCCGAGGACGACCTGCCTCCGGCGTTCATGAAGAATGCGCTCACCTGGATCGAGGGCGCGGAGTGCAGTTGCTGCTGATGTTCGAAATAGCGACCCAACGGGCGACGCACCTCCCTACGCATACCCGGTAAAATATCCTAGCCTTGCGGCTGCCAGCGGACGGCGGGCGTTCAGCTAACGGGTATCGTCATGACACTTGCGCGTCGACGGTTTCTGCATCTGTCAGCGGGCGCTGCCGCGATCGCGGCACTGCCTCGAGCAGCCGTGGCGCTCGATTATCCAGTGCGACAGGTGCGGCTGATCGTCGGCTTTCCCGCCGGCACCGGCCCCGACGTGATCGCTCGCCTCGTCGGGCAACGGCTGTGGGACCGGCTTGGTCAGCAATTTATCGTCGAGGACCGCTCGGGCGCGGGCAGCAGCCTTGCAGCCCAGGATGTCATAGCCGCGCCCGCGGACGGCTACACATTGCTCCTTGCCGCCAACGCGAATGCTGTCAACGCGAGCCTTTATCCAAAGCTGCCTTTCAATTTCGTGCGCGACGCTGCGGCGGTCGCCATGATTTGCAGCGCCCCGTTTCTCCTCGTCGCCAATCCGGCGCTGCCGGCGAAAACTTTTCCGGAATTCATCGCCTACGCCAAGGCCAATCCAGGCAAGATCAACATGGCGTCGCCGGGCATCGGAACCACCCCGCACCTGATGTATGAACTTCTGAAGACGATGACGGGCATCGAACTGGTACACGTGCCGTATCGGACGGGCTACGTCGCCGATCTTCTGAGCGGTCAGGTGCAGGTCGCGTTTTCAACGATAACCCAGGTGATCCAATACGTCAGGGACAGCAAGTTACGCGCGCTGGCTCTGAGCAGCGCCGCGCGCTCGGATGTGTTGCCTGGCGTACCCGCGGTGGGAGAATACGTGCCGGGCTATGACGCCAGCGGCTGGTTCGGCATTTGCGCACCCAAAGCCACGCCGGCGCCTGTCACTGAGAAGCTCAACAATGCGGTCAACGCCGTCGTCGCCGAGCCACGCGCAAGCGCCTCACCGGCTTGGGCGTTCTGCCGCTGTCGATGACACGGGCTGAATTCGGCAGACTGATCGCTGACGACACCGAGAAATGGGCCAAGGTGATCCGGAAAGCCAACATCAAGGTCGAGTAATGGCGCGTGCAACGCCGCGAGCAAAATCGCCCGCCCGCGGCGTTTGGCAATCCCACCTATGCTGCCGAGCTAAATTCTCGCAAGGTTGTCCCGATTAAGCTCGCTGACCTTGGCCACGCCCGACATCAGCATGGTGGACTTCAACTCGAAAGCCAGCTGGGCGTAGACACTCTTGACGCCGAGCGAGCCGCCGTCGATCAGGCCCCACAGCGCCGGACGGCCGATGCCGACTGCTGTCGCACCGAGCGACAGGGCCTTGAAGACATCGATGCCGCGCCGGATGCCGCTGTCCATGATCACCGGCACGCGGCCGGCGACTGCGTCGACCGCCCCGCGCATCAGGCTGATGGTGGCCGGCCCGCCGTCCATCTGACGGCCGCCGTGATTGGACACCCAGATCGCTGCTGCGCCGTGCGCCAGGCTTTCGCGAATGTCATCGGGCTGCACGACACCTTTGACAAGGACCGGCAGCCCCGACGCTTCGCCCAGAAAAGTAATGTCGGTGAAACTCAGATCGCGCTTCTGGTTACTGAAATTGCCGTGACCGCCGTACCTGGGATCGTGATTGCCGGCGGTAAGCTCCGGATCGCGCGGCCGGCCCAGCGCAATGTAGTCGTCGCTCTGGCCCGGGCCGAGCGCGTCGGCGGTCAGCACGATAGCGGAGAAGCCCGCGGCCTTGGCGCGCTGCACCAGCCAGCGGTTAAGTTCCATGTCGCGGTTCATGTAGATCTGGAACCACTTGGGCCCCGTTGTCGCCTTGGCAATCTCCTCCATCGGCCGGTTCGACGCTCCAGAAGCGACGAACAGCGAGCCGGCCATGCCGGTGCCGGCCGCGTTGGGCAGCTCAGCTTTGACGTGGAAGTTGCCCTGCCCGCCGGTCGGACACGTGAATACCGGGAGAGAGAGCTTGTGACCCAATAACGTCGTGCTCAGGTCGATGTCCTTGTCGTCAACCTTTTGCAGACGGCGCGGCAGGATGGGGTAGTCGGCGAAGGCGCGCCGGTTCTCCCGATAGGTCCAGCCGTCACCGCATGGACCCATGATGGCAAATCGGCCCGGCGAGAGAATCTTGCGGGCTTCGTCTTCAAGGCGCTCGATGCTGACAACCTTCAGCTCGCGCTCCTTCCCGCTGGGCTCGCCGAAGTTGGGGGGAGGCAGTGCTGGTTTGGATGGCTGTTGGGATGGCTCCTTGAGTTGTTTCTCTTGCGCCAGAGCCCCGCTTGCATCCGAAGCGGCCGCGAGCGCTGCGCCCCCTGCTGCAATTGTCTGGATGAGGTTGCGCCGTGAAGTCGCCATGTCGTCCTCCCGTGATTATTGGAAGGCAACATCGCGCCTGCGATTTGGGGCGTCAACGCGCGCAAATGAAAGGATGCCCTGCCCGTTCGGCAGAGGAAAGCTTTACAGCCCCGCCGCTTTAAGCGCGTCGGCTTGGCGCTTGGCGACCCGATCGATGGAGAAGCGCTCGATCGCCTCGTTGAACAGCCGGTAGAAATTAAGCTCCGCCCGCAGGTGCAAAAACACGGCGCCCAAGCCCACCGCGGCGCGGTCCATGAAGACGAATTCGCGCGGCACTGTCACCGGACCCTTTTGCTTGAGCGCCTGGTGGACGCGGAATGCTTCGCGGCGACCATACTCGCCCGGCGCGATGCCGTCCGCGATGGTGCGGATGCGGTCGTCAAGCAGCGGCGCATAAATGAAGCGCGCCCAGATGTTGAGCGTATCGATCAGATCGCGCGACAGCCGGCGAAACCCCCAGGTCTCGTAGGCATGCACGACGAGTTCGTCGTTGCCGCGCAACAGGCCGTGATAAAGGTCGACGACGCCCTGCACGAATTTCGGCGGAAAGATGCGGATGCAACCGTAATCGAGCAGGTTGATGCCGGCCGCGTCGCGGCCGCGCGCAAAAACCGTGTAGTTGCCGAGATGCGGGTCGCCGTGGATGACACCGAAGCGGCTGAAAGGAAACCACCACGCCGTGAACATGGCGGTCGCCAGCACGTTGCGGGTTTCAAGCGGGTCGTCCTTGTGCGCCAGCATGCGCGTACCGTCGAGCCAATCCAGCGTCAGAAGCCGCCCGGTGGAAAGCTCCGGCCACGGCCGCGGCACGCGCACCGTCTCCGCGCCGTCGAGCATCAGGCGATAGAGCGCGGCGTGTTTGGCCTCGCGGTAATAGTCGAGCTCCTCGCGCACGCGCTCGCCGATTTCCTTGCCGACCTCGGTGGTGTCGATCGCGCTATCAAATCGTCGACGGATGGCGAGCAACCACTGCAGCTGCTGCAGATCGGCCTCGACCGCGGACTGCATGTCCGGATATTGCAGCTTGCAGGCCAGCTCGTGCCCATCAAGCGAGCGAGCGCGATGCACCTGCCCGAGCGACGCAGCCGCCGAGGGCTGATGCTCGAAATTTGCAAATTTCGTCTCCCAACCGGCCCCAAGCTCCGCCATCATGCGGCGCTTGACGAACGCCCAGCCCATCGGCGGCGCCTCGCTTTGGAGCTTCTGCAGCTCGGTCGCATATTCGGGCGGCAGCAGATCGGGAATGGTCGCCATCAACTGCGCGACCTTCATCAGCGGGCCTTTGAGCCGGCCGAGCGCGCCTGAAAGCGCCGCCGCCTCGCCTGCCCGATTTGGCGCTCCGCCGAGAATCCGCCGTCCGGCATAGCGCGCCGCTACGCCGCCGACATTGGCCCCAACGCGCGCATAGCGCGCGGCACGGGCGGAGAGGCGGTTTTTTTCGGCGTCGCCGCCGCGTTTGGCATCGGGCTTGTCAGTCATGTGTCGTCGGTATCAGCCGCTCGCTTGGAAGACCAGAACTATGGCCAACGTGTGGGCGGTGCGCGAGACGAATGGCGCCGCCCACGGATTGACAACGAAATGTGGGCGGCATCACGCTGTTGCAAGTCGAGGCGTAAAGACGCCGGACGAACGGGAGGATGTCATGGCAACGACAATGGCAATGGCACCGGCGCGCCGCAATTTGCACATCGCATGCTTCGCTTTTGCTCTCGGCGCTGGCCGGCACACCGGCGCGCGCGGAAGTGAAGCTTCCGGTCCCCGCTGTCGATCAATCGGCCGTCGCCAAGCGCGGCTTCTTCTATGTCGGCGGCCATTATGTTGGCGAAGCCGGTAAGCACATCATGCAGGGCCAGATCTATGTCGAGGTTCTGGCGCCGAAAGAGCAGCGCCGCCCCTACCCGCTGGTGCTCATCCACGGCGCTGCTCAAACCGCCACCAACTGGATGGGCACGCCCGACGGCCGCGAGGGCTGGGCCGAGTATTTCGTTGAGCAGGGCTACGTCGTCTACATGATCGATCAGCCGATGCGCGGCCGTTCCGCCTACCATCCGGGCGACGGCGCGACCCGGATGTTCACGACCGAGAACGAAGAATTTCAGTTCACGGCTATCGAGACCACGGCACCTGGCCGGGACGTGAAAAGCACACGCAATAGCCGGGCAGTGGCGCGAATAAGGGCAAGCAGGGCGACCCTGTGTTCGACGCGTTCTACGCAACGCAGGTCGAAACCGTGCTGTCGCCCGAGGAGACCGAACAGCGCAATCAGGATGCCGGCGCGGCGCTGCTCGACAAGATTGGTCCAGCGATCGTGCTGACGCATTCGCAGTCCGGCGCCTTCGGCTGGCTGATCGCCGACGCCCGGCCGAAGCTCGTCAAAGGTATCATCGCGATCGAGCCGGCTGGGCCGCCGTTCGAAGCAACCATAATCGGTACCGGCAAGGCGCGGCCCTGGGGGCCGACCGATATCCCGATCGCTTACGATCCGCCGGTAAAAAATCCGAACGAGATCGCCCTGGTCCGCGACGAGAAACCCGATGGCCCGAACAAGTTCCTGTGCTGGATGCAGAAGGCGCCCGCGCGGCAGCTTGCAAACCTCAAAGGCATTCCGACCGTCGTGATCTCGGCGGAGGCGTCCTATCACCAGCTCTACGACAATTGCACGGTCAAATATCTCAAACAGGCCGGCTTGACGATCGAATGGATGCCGCTGCAGAGCAAGGGCATCCATGGCAACGGTCACATGGTGATGATCGAGAAGAACAATCTCGAGATCGCCAAGGGTGATCGACGATTGGGGCGGTCGAGAACGTGAAATAGCGAGGGTTCGGTTCGGGCCTCAGCCTGCACGCTTAGGCATTCAAGGAGCAATCCCGGGTGCGTCGAGTGTTTTGATGTGGGCTGCGACCCAGCGCGCCAATGCATCCTCCGTGATTTCTCCCGCAGCGAGGCTGAGGATTACCGCAGTCGTGTCCTCTTGGGGTGCGTCGAGTTCGATTCGATTAAGGCCAAGGAACACGATCATGGAAGCCAGCGCGGTTCTCTTGTTACCGTCGACAAACGGGTGGTTTTTCGCAATTCCGAACCCATACGCCGCAGCAAGGACGGCGAAATCGATCTCGCCATATGCAAATTTATTGATCGGGCGCGCCAAGGCGGACTCAAGGAGCCCGAGATCGCGTACGCCATCGGCCCCGCCGAAAAGTGCGAGTTGCTCGACGTGAAAATCGAGAACGATGTCAATGTCGAGCCATTCAGGCTCGCTCATTTTGCCAAGGCTCGATACGTATCCGCATATTTGCGAAACGATCGCCGCGCAATTTCCATCGCCTTGGCGTGCTTGGGGTCGTAAGGCGTCAACTTGAGGCCGCGCTCCGTCTGCTCGACCACATGCAGCTTGTCTCCTTCGCCAAGCTTTAGACGGGCGAGCAATTCCTTCGGCAGAATGAGACCGGTGGAATTGCCGATTTTCTTGATCTGAAGGACAAATCCTTCGGTGGCGGTGTGGCCTGGCCGCTCGCTCATGAAATTTCTCCGTGTTATACAAACTGTATAACACGGACGAAAATGCCGTACAACACTCGTTATACCTCGGCTAGACTATTGCTATTCCAGCCCTTCCAGCTCTCCAATCAGCCCTTCGATCACCGAAAGGCCACCCTGCCAGAACTTCGGGTCGCGAGCGTCGAGGCCGAACGGCTTGAGCAGCTCCGAATAGTGTTTCGTGCCGCCGGCCGCGAGCATTTCGAGGTAGCGCTCGGCAAACCCATCGGCGGCGTGCTCGTAGACGGAATAAAGCGAGTTCACCAGGCAGTCGCCGAATGCGTAGGCATAGACGTAGAATGGCGAGTGGATGAAATGCGGGATGTAGGTCCAGAACGTCTCGTAGCCGGGCTTCAGCTCGATCGCCGGGCCAAGGCTTTCCGCCTGCACCGACATCCATAGCTCGCAGATTTTCTGCGCAGTCAATTCGCCGTTCTTGCGTTCGGTATGGACGGCGCGCTCGAACGTATAGAACGCGATCTGCCGCACCACCGTATTGATCATGTCCTCGACCTTCGCGGCGAGCATGGCCTTGCGCTCTTTCTTGTCGCGCGTATCGGCCAACAGCTTGCGGAACGTCAGCATCTCGCCGAACACGCTCGCGGTTTCGGCGAGCGTCAGCGGCGTCGGCGCCATCAGCGCACCATTCGGCGCCGCCAGCACTTGGTGCACGCCGTGGCCGAGTTCGTGCGCGAGCGTCATCACGTCGCGCGGCTTGCCCTGATAGTTGAGCAGCACGTAAGGGTGCGCCGAGGGCACGGTCGGATGCGCGAACGCGCCCGGCGCCTTGCCGGGCCGCACCGGCGCGTCGATCCAGTGCTGATCGAAAAACCGCTCGGCGATCGCCGCCATCTTCGGCGAGAAGGCGCCGTATGCGGTCAGCACCGTGTTTCTTGCGTCGCCCCAGCTCACGTTGCGCGTCGCGACCTGCGGCAGCGGTGCGTTGCGATCCCAGTGCGGCAGCTTTTTCTTGCCGAACCATTTGGCCTTCAGCGCATAGTAGCGGTGCGACAGCAGCGGATAAGCGGCGCGCACGGCGGCGACGAGCGCGTCGACCACCTCTGGCTCGACCCGGTTATCGAGGTGCCGCGCGTCGGCAATGTCGGCGAAGCCGCGCCAGCGGTCGGAAATTTCCTTATCCTTGGTAAGCGTGTTGGTGATCAGCGCGAACTGTTGGAGGTTCTGTCCGAACGTCTTGGCCAGGGCCTGTGCGGCGGATTTGCGTTTTACGCCGGAGCGGTCCTGCAGCAGATTGAGCGTCGGCTCGATCGCCAATGACTTGCCGCCCACCTTGAAGCGCAGATTGGCAATGGTGGAATCAAACAGCCGGTTCCAGGCCGAATAGCCCGTCATCGACTTTTCGTGAAACAACTGCTCGACCCGATCCTCGAGCTGATACGGCTTGTAGCGGCGAAGGTCCTCGAGCCAGGGCCGATAATGCCCAAGCGCCGAATCGACCATCGCGGCTTCGAGCCGGGCGTCGTCGATTCGGTTGAGTTCAAGCATGAAGAACAGCAAGTGCGTGGAGGCCGCCGTCAGCCGTTCCTGCACGTCGCCGTAAAACTTGGTGCGCGCCGGATCGACGGTGTCGCCCGCATGGACGAGCCCCGCATAGGAACCGAGCCGCCCCATCAGATCATCGAGCGCCTCGTAGAGCCGCACCGCCTCGCCGAGCGCCGCACCGGCGTCCGGCCCGCGCGCCAGCTCGTCGAGCTTGCCCTTATAGGCCTCCTCGAACGCCATACTCTCGGCATCGGCCCGATCGAGATCCCGCCTGACGGCCGGATCGTCGAGGCCGGCGTAGAGGTCGGCGAGACTCCATTCGGGCAACGCGCCATGCGGCGATTTGCGCACCGGCGCAACCGGTTGAGTCTGCCTTTTGGCGTCCGTTGCCGCCCCGTTTCGCCTGGAAATTTTACGCTGGAGCATGAATTTGACCGCCTCCGTGCTGCTCGTGATGTGGCGCGGGCAAAGTGGCGTCGCAAGGGCGTGCAGACCTGTGGGCGAAAGTGCGCGGCGCCGTCGTGCCATTTGAGCCTGCGGCGCGCGGCGTTTAGCATGACGGCGCGAATCGTCGTCCTCACCGCGGGATTATCATGCTCGGCTGGTTTCAGGCGTTGATGCCCCGGGAAGACCGGTTCTTTGACCTGTTCGCCCGGCATGCCGCCATCGTACTCGCCGGCGCCGAAGCCTTGCAGGGACTGCTGCAGGGCGGCGACTCCATCGAACAGTACCGCAAGCTGATTTTCGACCGAGAGGCGGAAGCCGACGACGTCACCCGCGAAGTGCTGATCGCGGTCCGCCGCACCTTCGTCACGCCGTTCGACCGCACCGACATCCAAGACCTGATCTCGTCGATGGACGACTCGATCGACCAGATGAACAAGACCGCCAAGACCATTGCGATGTTCGAGGTCAAAACCTTCGAGCCGCCGATGCAGGAAATGGCCGCGATCATCGTGCAAGCGGCAAAGCTGGTGGTGGAGGCGGTGCCGCTGTTGAGCGCGATCGGCAGCAACGCCGGCCGCCTCAATGCGCTGACAGGCCGCATCATCACCGTCGAGGAGCAGGCCGACGAGGTCCACGACCGCGGCCTCAAGGCGTTGTTCCTCGCCAGCCGGCAAGAGAATAAGCAGGACAACGGACAACAGCATGGCGCCGGCAACGCGATGCGCTTTATCGTCGGCGCGGAGATTTACGACCATCTGGAAAAAGTCGTCGATCGATTCGAGGATGTCTCGAACGAAATAAGCTCGATCGTCGTCGATCAGCTATAGCTGATCGCACCAGGTCGATGATCCTGAAATGAATATTTTGCTCAGCCTGCCCGTTCTGATCGCCCTGATCGCGGTTGCGCTGTCATTCGATTTTCTTAACGGCCTGCACGACACCGCGAACTCGATCGCCACGCTGGTGTCGACCCGCATGCTGCGGCCGCGCTACGCCGTGCTGTGGGCGGCGTTCTTCAACTTCATCGCCTTTTTGATCTTCGGCGTGCACGTGGCGCGCACGGTCGGCGTCGGCATCATCTCCGCCGATGTGATGGACGCGCGCGTGATCTTCGGCGCACTGATGGGCGCCATCTTTTGGGATTTGATTACCTGGTGGGGCGGCATTCCGTCGTCGAGTTCGCACGCACTGATCGGCGGCCTGGTCGGCGCCGGCGTCACCAAGGCCGGCGTCGCTTCGATCGTGTGGCCTGGGCTGATCACGACCGGCGCCTTCATCGTGCTGTCCCCGCTGCTTGGATTCTTTCTGGCCCTGGCGATGGTGCTCGGCGTGTCTTGGGCGTTCGTGCGCGCCAACCCGCGCACGGTCGAAGGCCCGTTTCAATGGCTGCAGTTCGCCGCCGCTTCGCTGATTTCGCTCGGCCATGGCGGCAATGACGCGCAGAAGACCATGGGCATCATCGCGGTGCTCTTGTTCTCGCAAGGGCATCTCGGCACAAGCTTCTACGTGCCGTTTTGGGTGGTGATCGTGTGTCAGTTGGCGATGGCGCTCGGCACGCTGATCGGCGGCTGGCGCATCGTCAACACCGTCGGCTCGAAGATCACCCGGCTGACGCCGGCGCAGGGTTTCTGTGCCTCGGCCGCCGGAGCAACGCTGTTGTTCGTCGCAACCTTTTTCGGCATCCCCGTTTCGACCACCCACACGGTGACCGGCTCGGTGATCGGGGTCGGCGCTGCCCGCAAGGTGTCGGCGGTGCGCTGGAACATCGCCGGGAACATCGTCATCGCCTGGATTATCACGCTGCCGGCGTCGGCGTTGGTCGCGGCCTTGTTCTACTGGCTGTCGGGGTTTGCGATCTGAGCGCGGCGCGTTTGCCAGACGATCCCAGGTTCGCCGCTATTTCTGCTCCGAAGCCACCTGGAACGCCTTCCAATCGAATTTCTGCGCGAGCGGCAACGCCTCGTCTTCGGTCATGGCGTTGTAGGAAACGCTGAGCATCGCCGCCGGTCCGAGCGCCACCATCACCGCGCCGGACTTTTGCGCGGAGTTGTAGCTCTTGGCGACCGCAAAGCCGTTCATCGTCGTCGACAGCATATGGCCTTCGCTGGTCTCGATGTTCATCCCGGTCTTGGTCATCGCCAATGCGCCGGCGGCGGCGGGGCCGGTCACGACCGAGGCATGGAGCTGCGCCGCGCCGCGCGTGTAATCGCGCTTGGCGGTGGTCATGGAGTTGTCGGCCATCTCCATGGTCATGCCGTCAGGCTTGTTGCCCTTCCAGCCGTCGAGCTCGATGAATAGCGGCAGGAAGCGCCGGAACGCCTGGTCGGCGCGCGCCGCGGCTGAACGCAGCAGATACGCGCCGGGAAGCGCGGCCAAAGCGAGACGAACAGCGCGACGACGATCGATCATGGGCCCCTCCAATGACAATGGCGTACACGCGAAGCCTAACGATCCAGCGCCGCGCGGGAAATGGGCGGCGAGGCGCTCACATTACGCAAATCCGAAAAACCGCGCCGGGTTGTCGACCAGCACACGGTCGCGCGCTGCGCGGTCAGGCAAATAGCGCTCCAGCAAAGCGACGCGCTTCATCTCGTGGTCGACGCCGTAATCCGACGGTCCGTCCTTGTCGGGCCGCATGAAGCGATGCACGTGCGGCCAGTCGGTGCCCCACAGGCAGCGGTCCGGCGCCGCCTCATAAAGCAATCGGCCGAATGCGATCGCGTCATCCCACGGGTAGCCAACGTGCGAGCGCAGGTCGCCGTTCGACAGTCCGACCCACCAATTGCCGTTCTTGAGTAGATCGAGAATGAGATGCACCGAAGGATGATCCGCACCGCGCCGGTAGTCGGGCCCGCCCATGTGATCGATGATCGCGGGGAAATCGATTTTTTTCAGTTCGTCGGCGACGGCGAGAAAATCGTCCTCGAAGCCGAACACTTTGACGAACCAGCCAAGCTCGCGTACGCGATCAAGCTCGCGGCGGAAGTCGGACATACTCGGCGCCAGCTTGAAGCGGCCGCCGAAATTGAACCGCGCGCCGCGCACGCCGACGCTGTTGAGCCGCTCAAGCTCCGCATCGCTGACGCTGTCGTTGACGATGGCGACGCCGCGGTAGTTCCGTTTGCCCGCGACTTTGAGGACGTCGTGCAGCGCCCGGTGATCGGTGCCGTAAATCGTCGGCTGCACGAACACCGCGCGATCGATGCCCATGGCGTCGTGCAGCGCTTTTACCGCTGCAAAATTGCAATCGCCCGGCGGCGCGTAGAGCGCGTTCGGATTGGCGGCCGGGTACGTCTTGGGGTCGCCAAAGATGTGCAGGTGCGTGTCGCAAGAGTTTTTGGGCAAGCGATTGGACATGATTTTTAACCTGAATTTTAGATTTGGTTCTCTGGACAGCAACGTCATTGCGAGGAGCCCGCAGGGCGACGAAGCAATCCAGAATCTGTCCTCGCCGCCCTGGATTGCTTCGCTTCGCTCGCAATGACGAATTTACTGCAGACTGATCCCCGCTTGTTTGATGATCGGGCCCCATTTGGCGTTCTCACTCTTGATGTAATCGGCAAGCCATTGCGGCGCGCCGCCCATTGGGGTCATCCAGATATTGGCGAGCTGTTTCTTGCCGGCATCGCTTGTCAGAAATGCGTTCACGCCTTCGTTGATTTTGGCGACGATGCCGGCCGGCGTCCCGGCCGGCGCGAAGAGAGCAAACCACGCACTCGCCTCAAGGCCGGGGAAGCCCGACTCGTTCACGGTCGGCACGTCCGGCAGATCGGGCAGGCGCTCGCGGCTCGTGACCGCAAGCCCGCGCAACATGCCCGACTGGACCTGCGGCACGAAGGTCGGGATGTACTGGACCGAAAGCTGCAGATCGCCCGACACGAGATCGGGCAGCGCCTGCGAACTGATGCGATACGACACGTGGCCGATGGAGATGCCGGCAAGCTTGTTGAGGAGCTGGATCGTGATATGGGCCTGCGATCCGACGCCGACGGTGCCGGCGTTGAGCGGGCCGCGCTTGGCCTTGGCGTAAGTCACGAGCTCTTTCAGATTCTTCACCGGCAGCTTTGGGCTGCCGACAAAGATCAGCGGCGAATAGGCGAGCGCCGCGACCGGCGCAAATGCGCGATCAGGATTGAAGTCGAGATGCCGGTACAGGAACTTGTTGTTGACGATCGGTCCGACCGTACCGATCAACAAAGTGTAGCCGTCAGGCACCGCGCGCGCCGCTGCGCCAGCCGCAATGTTGCCGGTGGCGCCGGGACGGTCCTCGACGAGGAAATTCTGACCGAATTTTTTGCCGAGCGAGACGTTGATCATACGCATCAGCGTGTCGGCGCTCGTGCCCGCCGCGAACGGACACAGGACCGTCACCGGCCGCACTGGCCAAGCCTTGGACGCGAGTGCCTCGGCTGCAAACGCCGGCGCGGCCAATGACGAAACCGCGACGGCGCCGAGCGCGCGGATCAATTGCCGCCGTCCCATGTTGGCAGTCATTTCCGGTTCCTCAGCAATCCGGCAGCTCGCTGCGGAGCCGCTCCGCTCTTAATATGCCTTTAAGCCTCTTGCCGGCAAAGTGCCCCAATTCGGCACAAAGCAGGGTTTGCAAGAAGGTGGAGCCATGAGCAGCCGCGTGCTCATCGTCGACGACGACCCGGTCCAGTGCCGCCTGCTTGAAGGCATGCTGCAGAAGTTCGGCTACGAGCCGCTCGCGCTCGACAACGGCGATGCGGCGCTGGAGCTGCTCGGTTTGCCGGACGGCGGCCGGATCGATTGCATGATCCTCGATCTGGTGATGCCGAACCTGGATGGGCTGGGCGTGTTGGCGCGGCTGCGCCAAGCCGGCACCAAGCTGCCGGTGATCGTGCAGACCGCCCATGGCGGCATCGACAACGTGGTCTCGGCGATGCGCGCCGGCGCCATCGATTTCGTCGTCAAGCCAGTCGGCGCCGAGCGGCTGCAGGTCAGCCTGCGCAACGCCCTCAACACCAGCGCGCTCGAAGGCGAGTTGGCCCGGCTCAAGCACAGCCGCTCCGGCACGCTCGGCTTTGCCGACATTGTTACGCGCAGCGCCAACATGGCGGCCGTCATCCGGGTTGCCGAAAAAGCCGCGACCTCCACCATCCCGGTGCTGATCTCCGGCGAGTCCGGCGTCGGCAAGGAATTGATCGCACGCGCCATTCACGGTACCGGCCAACGCCGAAGCCGGCCGTTCGTCGCGGTCAATTGCGGCGCCATGCCGGAAAATCTCGTCGAGTCGATCCTGTTCGGCCACGAGAAGGGCTCGTTCACCGGCGCCACCGAACGCCATACCGGAAAGTTCGTCGAAGCCTCGGGCGGCACGCTGTTTCTCGACGAGGTCGGTGAGTTGCCGGCAGCCGCCCAGGTAAAACTGTTGCGCGCCATCCAGGAGGGCGAGGTCGAGCCGGTCGGCGCGCGCAAGGCGGTCAGGGTCGATGTGCGCATCATCTCGGCCACCAACCGCGACCTGATCGCCGACGTGAAGGCCGGGCGTTTCCGCGAGGATCTGTTCTACCGGCTGCACGTCTTTCCGATCATCGTGCCGCCGCTGCGTGAGCGGCCGGCGGATATTCCGGCGCTCGCCCGGCATTTTCTCGCCCGCTTCGCCGCGGAAGAAGGCAAGCGCATCCGCCTGATCGCGCCGGAGGCGCTGCAACTGCTCGTCGCGTTCCCGTGGCCGGGCAATATCCGACAACTGGAGAATGCGCTGTTTCGTGCGGTGGTGCTCGCCGACGGCGACAACGTCGGGGTCGGTGAATTTCCGCAGATCGCCGCGCTGGCCTCGGCGCGCGCTGGCGGCGAGGCGTCCCTCGCACATCCGATGCCGGCCGAGATCGATCCGGCCGCCGCGCCGGAGGCGGACCAAGCCGAGTTTGCACCCGTTATCGATCACCCGCCGCTGTTTCCTTCGGACACCCCGCTTCTGACCGACGCCCTGCCGCTGCTCGACGCGGCCGGCGAGGTGCGGCCTCTCGAAGAGATCGAGGCCGAGCACGTCCGCTATGCCATTACGCATTACCGCGGGCAGATGTCGGAGGTGGCACGGCGGCTTCGCATCGGGCGCTCGACGCTCTACCGCAAGCTCGAGGCGCTGGGGCTAAATAGCGAACGCCCAGAAGACGATAGCGAAGCCGTTGCCGCAGAGCGACAGCCGCAAAAAATCGCCTGATCTGCCCTTAAATTCGCCTTCCGGAACGGGACAGGCTGGCGCGGCTCACGTAAGGTGATTCTCGCCTTCCGTCCGCAGCATTGACACTTTTGGGGCTGAAAGTTCCAGGAGTGTGGGCTCTGCGGTCTGTCGCGCAGGCTCGGGGGGAAGCACGCTGACCTAAGGAGATTTTGCAATGCTCGGCGTCCGCCTAAATGGGTTTCTTGCCTCGACTGCTGTCGCGCTGCTCTTGTCCGCGGGCGGCGCACTGGCGCAATCGACGCCACCGGCTGGCGCGCCGACCGTAACTCCGCCGGACGCTGCCAAGACTGCTCCCGCTGCCGCCAGCCAACCCGCCAAGGCCAATGCCACCCCGTCGGCAGAACCCTGGGGATCGCCCTCGCCAGCGGCCGCCGCAACACCGACCCCGACACAAGCAGCCAGTCCGCCCGCACCTACCGCTCCCCCGGCCGACGCAGCATCAGCCAAGCCCGCTGAAACGCCGCAGACGCCTGCGGCCGCGAGCGCTCGGCCTGCTTCACCCGCACCTGCGGCGGCAGCGACCGCGACCGTGCCCACAACTCCGCCGGCAGCGGCGGCCGACACCGCCGCACCAAACGGCACCGGAACCGCAGCGGTCCCGGCAGCAGCGGCCCCGGCCGCCACCGCGGCGGCGCCTCCGCCCGCACCAACGATCACCGACCAGATCGCCGAGCAATTGCGCGGTCTCTCCAGCGGCAAATTCGACCACATCCTCGGCGGCAAACCGCAGCGCGCCGCAATCGAAGCGTTCTATTCGGGCCGCTCGTTCGCGCCGATCTGGCTCACGGACGGCCACGCCAATGCGCGTGAGAAGGCCGCGGTCGGCTACTTTGCCGGTGTCGGCGCCGATGGGCTTAATCCCGCCGATTATGCGGTCCCGGACTTCAAAGCGCTGAGCGATCCGGCGGCGCTGGCCGAAGCCGAATTGAAACTCTCAGTCGCGGTGGTGACTTACGCGCGGCACGCATCGATCGGACGGATCGCCTGGTCGCGCGTCAACGCTAACATCGAATACGACATCAAGGCGCCAGACCCGGCTGCGGTCCTCGCCACCATGGCGGGTGCCGACGACGTGGCGGCGAAGCTCGACGCATATGAGCCGCACGCCGCTGGCTATCTGGGGCTTAAGGCGAAGCTCGCCGAGCTCCGCAGCGGCAAGCAAGACGGCATCAAGCAGCCGATCCCGGGCGGTCCGATGCTCAAAATCGGCATGCACGATCAGCGCGTGCCGGCGCTGCGCGAAAAACTTGGGCTGACCGGTGCCGGCGACACCTACGACAAGGCGCTCGCCGAAGCGGTGAAGCAATTCCAGAAAGAGCACGAGATCAAGCAGACCGGCACGGTGACGGCGCCGACGCTCGAAGCCATGAACGGACCGCGGCCGACGCACGTCGAAGACACTATCCTCGCCAACATGGAACGCTGGCGCTGGATGCCGCACGATCTCGGCGGCAAGTTCTACGTGTTGATCAACCTGCCGGATTACACGGCGAGCGTCTACAACGACGGCAAGCGCCTCTGGAAGACGAGGATCGTCATCGGCAAGGTCGACATGCCGACGCCAATCATCTCGACGTCGATGAAATTCATCACCGTCAATCCGACTTGGCACGTGCCGCCGTCGATCATCAACCGCGAATACCTGCCGGCCATGGCCCAGGATCCCGGCGTCATGCAGCGCATGGGGCTGGTGGTCCAGCGCGATAATTCCGGCAAGGTTATCGGCATTTATCAGCCGCCGGGCGACAGGAATGCCGAGGGCCGGCTGCGCTTCAATTTCCCGAACAAATTCATCGTGTACCAGCACGACACCCCGGACAAATACATGTTCGCCTACGCGCGCCGCGCGTTCAGCCACGGCTGCATGCGTACGCAGGATCCGGCCAAATACGCCGAAGTGCTGTTGTCGCTGGTGCGGCCTAACGACCACTACACCAAGGAACGCATCGAGCACATGTACGGGCCGAACGAGGTCAACATCGACTTCCCGGTATTCATGCCGATCAACGTGACCTATCAGACGGCGTTCGTGGACGATGACGGCAAGCTGCAGTTCCGCGACGACATCTATGGCCGCGACCGCGAGCTGCTGGCGATCATGCACAATCCGAACGAAATGAAGATTGCCGACATTCCGGTGGAGCATCCGATTTCGGCCACCAAGCGCGAAATCATGAGCGCCGCCGATCATGCGCCGACTTACGGCAATCCTTACGGGGGCGGATATAACGGCGGCCCGGCCGGCTTCCTCCAGCAGCTGTTCGGCGGCGGCTTCAACCAGCCCCCGCAGCAGCGGCAGAGCGGCCACCGCCGCAAAGTCAGCCGCACCTATCAGGCGGGGAGCAATACCGCGCAGACCTATAGGTAGGGGCGGCATCGCCGCGATGGTCTAGGACTGGACCAGCCGGGTGTGCGCTTCTTCTTGCGGTTGCGGCAGGAAAGGGCGTTCCACGCAGCCCACGCCGAAAGTGGATTCTCCGCCGGCACACGGTAGCCCTGCCCCGGACCAAAGGGCGGGGGGCGTGCCGCGCCTGTGGGCAGCCAGCCAATCATGGCCAGATTTTGCCACACTGCCCGGCTATCCCTATAGCGTCGGGGGTGGGGTGACGGTTAACTCCTCGTTTACCCTTCCCAAATTAACAATGCGTTAGCGTTATCCGGCGCGGCGGTGGGCCGCGACGGATGCTGTGAACGCTTCAATGCGGGATCGCCAGTGCACGTCGGTAACGCGCGCCTGAAACCTTGTCGATTATCCGTAGCGCGCGCCGGCTATTCGTGCGCCTTTGCCGTTCTTGCTTTCCTTTGCGGTTCGAAGGTCCTGCAGAACGCGGTCGCCGAGGGCGACACGCGCACGATTTCCCTGCACCACCTCCACACTGGCGAGGACATCACCATCACCTATAAGCGCAACGGCCAATACGATGAGGCAGCGCTTGAGAAGCTCAACTGGTTCCTGCGCGATTGGCGGCG
>Ga0208849_1000232_pt1 | contig 53925 bp, 54 predicted proteins | sample NGESurdeep072012_10_FD_184470 | JGI IMG/M metagenome (GOLD analysis project Ga0208849, IMG submission 184470) | Arctic peat soil microbial communities from Barrow, Alaska - NGEE Surface sample 53-3 deep-072012 (SPAdes) | ecosystem: Environmental > Terrestrial > Soil > Wetlands > Peat ... | reverse complement strand
TGTTGGTTGATGGCCGAGCACCTTAACTCGCTCTGGCTCTTCCCCCTGGCCTTCTTGCTGCTCGTCTCGTCAAAGCTCTACGTCGTTACGCGTGGCGCGCTCGTGCCAGAAATGGCGCGCACCGATCAGTTCCGCGAGCACGCCGCGCGCGTGGGCGACGCCGGGTGGCCGAACGAACAGGTGGGCGAGGAGAAGGGGTTCGCCGGCTTCAACGCCCAACTCACTCTGCTCGGTACGTTGATTGGTCTTATCGCGGGATCGGTGGGCGCGGGAATCTTGAAGGGAATCGGCGCGACGAGTGTGTTGGTTGTTGCGTCGTTTGTCTACATCGCCGCCACGGTCGCCAGTGCGCGTCTGCAGCGCCCGTCAAAGATCGTGCGCGATCAGGTAGCCGGGCTTACCCAAAGCGAGCGCGACCTCAACGCACTCAACCCACTCGGTGACGTGGAGGTTGCCTGGGGACTCAGTGCGGCCGCACTCATGCGCTTTAGCGCGGGCTTCGCGACGTTCTTATTGGCCTTTGGACTTCGCCGTGTGTCGGCGGGTCTTGGTTGGTACGCCGTCGCGCTCGGACTGAGCGGGATTGGTGCGCTGGCCGGTTTGGCCTTCGTGACGAGGGTCCGTAACGCCCTTAAGGAATCGACGTTGCTCGCGATCTCGTTGTTGGCGACCGGTCTGGGCGCGGCCGCGGCGTCAACGCACGCCGTGTTGTGGGTTCAGGTGGTGCTGGCGGGATGGCTCGGGCTTTGTGGCGCGGTCGCGCAACCTAGTTTTGACGCCATTACCCAGCGCAACGTCGCGCCCGGCGCCCAAGGTCGCACGTTTGCGCGCTTCGCCGTTCGTCAGCAACTCCTCTGGGTACTCGGCGCGCTCATTCCGGTCGCGGTTGTCATGAGCTTCAGTGTGGGCGATCGATTCCTCGCGGTCTTGTTGACGCTCGGGGCGTTCGTGTATCCCGTCGGACGTCGCGTTGCGCGTCGCTGATCAATCGACATTTTCTTCTTATGCTGTACTGAATTATGGCATCGTCCCCCCGTGGTGAGTTCACCCCAGAGAACCTGGCCACGTGGCCCCACGTCGTCATCGTGGGCGGCGGTTTCGCCGGCATCTCGACGGCTCGCAAACTAGCCAATAAGGCCGTGCGCGTCACGATTATCGATCGGCACAACTTCCACACGTTTTTACCCTTGCTCTACCAAGTAGCGACGGCCGGCCTCGAGCCCGCCGACGTCGCGTACCCCATACGCACCATCTTTGGCCACGCGCGAAACATTCGCGTGCGCCACGCGCGCGTTGTGGGCGTTGACCAGGCGCGCAACGTCGTCACCTTGCACACCGGTGCCGAAATTTCTTACGACCATCTCGTGGTCGCCACGGGCGCGACGGCGTCGTTCTTCAACATTGCCGGCGCGAAGGACTACGCCATGCCGCTCTACACGTTGTCCGACGCGCGACGACTGAGAAATCGACTGCTTCGCGCGCTCGAGGACGCTGACGTGGCGAGCGAGTACGAGGCGGTGTCCCTCAACTTTGTGATCGTCGGGGGCGGTCCAACCGGCGTCGAAACGGCCGGCGCGCTTTCAGAGTTGATAGCCATCGCGATCAAACGTGACGGGCTCGCCCTTGACCCAACGAAGGTTCGCATACGCCTCGTCGACTTGGCGCCTCGCTTGCTCACCGCGTTTCCCGACACGGCCAGTGCGTACGCTAAGCGAGAACTCGAGAAGTTGGGCGTCGACGTGGAGTTCGGTCGTTCCGTCGTAGAGGTCGAAGCGCGCGCGATTCGTTTTGACGACGGCGAACGCTTGGAAGCGGCGGCCGTTATCTGGGCCGGTGGCGTCACCGCGGCGGGTACCTTGGCGAGTCAGCTAGTGGCTCCGCCGGGCCCGAGCGGACGAGCGCTGGTGGGAGCGGACCTGCGCCTAGGGGAAAGTTCGAACGTCTGGAGCGTCGGCGACGGCGCCGCGATTCCTGGAGGCGAAGGTGTTTTCTGCCCCCAACTCGCGCCCGTCGCGATCCAGTCGGGTCGTCACTGCGCGAAACAGATTCTTCGGGTCTTAGAGGGTGAAGAGACCGAGGCGTTCCACTACCACGACAAGGGCATTATGGCCACCATTGGTCGGCGCGCGGCAGTAGCGAAGCTACCTCACGGCGGCGTCGTTCGCGGCACGGCTGGGTGGCTGGCGTGGCTCGGACTGCACCTTTGGTATCTCGTGGGCTTTCGCAATCGCCTGCGCGTGATGATCAACTGGACGTGGCGTTACTTCGACTGGCCCTCGGGGCCACGACTCATCGTCGCCGACGCCGAAACCGCAGCGTAGAGGCTCTCAGGCCAGACGAGTTTCGAGGTCGTCGACGAAGGCCGCTAACTTCGCTGGCAAGTGATCGTTGAACTGGGCGTAGTGCTCGCGAATCCGGGGTAGTTCATCGCGCCACTCTTGGTTGTTCACCGTGAGGAGTTCGGCCATGTCCGCGCTCGTCACGTTGAGACCTTCCACATTGATCGTCTCGGTGGTGGGTACGTAGCCAATCGGTGTCTCGACGGCCTCGCCTCGACCGGCGGTGCGCTCAAAGATCCACTCCAGCACGCGAGAGTTCTCGCCAAAGCCCGGCCAGAGCCAACGACCGTCGTCGCCCTTGCGAAACCAGTTGACGTAGAAGATCTTCGGCAACGTCGCTTCGTCAAATCGATCAGAGAACGTCAACCAGTGCGCGAAGTAGTCCGCCATGTTGTAACCGCAGAAGGGCAACATGGCAAAGGGGTCGCGGCGCAGATTGCCCACCGCTCCGGTCGCGGCGGCCGTGGTCTCCGAAGCCATAATCGAACCCAGGAAGACGCCGTGGTCCCAGCTGCGCGACTGAAAGACGAGCGGGATGACGCTCGCCCGTCGTCCGCCGAAGAGAATGGCGTCAATGGGGACTCCGGCCGGGTCTTGCCACTCGGGCGCGATCGCCGGGTCCTGATCAGCGGGTGCCGTGAAACGAGAGTTCGGGTGCGCCGCGGGGGTGCCGAGCTCTTTCGACCAGACCTGTCCCTTCCAGTCAATGAGACCTTCGGGCGCTTCGCCCATGCCCTCCCACCAGATATCGCCGTCGGGCGTGAGTGCGGTGTTCGTGAAGATCGTGTTGGCTTCAACGGAGTACATGGCGTTGGGGTTGGTGTCCATGTTGGTGCCTGGCGCCACGCCAAAGAATCCCGCCTCGGGGTTGATGGCGTAGAGGCGCCCGTCCGGACCGGGTTTCATCCAACAGATGTCGTCGCCGACCGTCTCGACTTTCCAGCCGGGCAGCGTGGGCACGAGCATGGCGAGGTTCGTTTTGCCGCAGGCGCTCGGAAAGGCTCCCGTGACGTAGCGCGTTTCACCCGATGGACTCGTGAGCTTCAAGATCAACATGTGTTCAGCGAGCCATCCGTCGTCGCGCGCGAGTACCGACGCGATGCGCAGGGCGAAGCACTTCTTGCCGAGGAGAGCGTTCCCGCCGTACCCCGAGCCGTAAGAGATGATCTCGCGCGCTTCGGGGAAGTGGACGATGTACTTGTTCTCCGCGTCACAGGGCCACGGCACGTCCTTTTGACCGTCGGCGAGCGGAAAGCCCACCGAGTGCAAGCAGGGCACGAACTCGCCGGTTTCGCCGAGCACGTCGAGGGCCCCTTTGCCCATACGGGTCATGATGCGCATGGAGACCGCGACGTAGGGCGAGTCGGTAATTTCGACGCCGATGTGGGAGATATTCGAGCCGAGGGGGCCCATCGAGAACGGCACGACGTACATCGTGCGCCCCTTCATCGACCCGCGAAAGAGGGTGGCAAGCGCGGCGCGCATCTCCCTTGGCTCGCGCCAGTTGTTGGTGGGGCCAGCGTCGATCTCCTTCTCCGAGCAGATGAAGGTTCGATCCTCTACGCGCGCGACGTCACCCGGGTCTGAGCAGGCGTAGTAACTGTTGGGCCGCTTGGCCTCAGACAGTTTGGTGAAGGTGCCGTTGGCGACGAGCAGTTGACACATCGCGTCGTACTCTTCGGCCGACCCGTCACACCAGTGGATACGATCGGGGGTAGTGAGCTGCGCCACTTCCTCGACCCATTCGATTAACTTCTTATTCTTGGTTGGGTACGTCACGACTTCCTCATTTGCAATCCCCGCGTCGTCTCGTTACGACGTGGGCCAGAAACCAGCATCATGAGCGCGCCAACTGACCCAACCAGAGAACAGAGCCAGCACGAAGATGACGTATTGGAGCGTATAGCCAAAATCGTCACCCAGCACACCATCCCCAGCGGTGAACGCCACATTGGCGATGACGCGGCCGTGCTGTCGCCGTTTGTAGGTGAGGCCATCATTAGTACCGACGTGGCCGTTCTGGGCGTTCATTTGGACGCCGCGCTTTTTCCACTGAGCGACCTCGGCTTTAAAGCCGTTATGACCGCGCTGTCGGACTTAGCGGCCATGGGCGCACGTCCGCGTGGACTCGTGACCGCCGTGACCGCGCCGCCGGGCACCGATTTAGAGGCGCTGCACTTCGGTATTGCCGAGGCCTCGGCCCTGACGAACTGTCCAGTCGTCGGGGGCGATCTCTCGCGCGGCAACGACGTCGCGGTGACGGTCACGGTGTTTGGCGAGTGCCCTGGTCGTGGCGCGGTACTACGCGGCGGCGCTCTCGAGGGTGACGAGTTGCTCGTGACGGGACCACTCGGACGAGGCGCCGCGGGACTACGCCGCCGGCGCGAAGGAGCAGCGTTGAACGACGAACTCGTCGAAGCCCATCGTCGGCCCTGGCCCCGCATCGGCGAGGGAATGGCCGCGCGCGGCGCGCACGCGCACGCGATGATGGATCTCAGCGACGGGATTGGTCTGGACCTTCACCGCATGGCCGACGCGTCCACAGTTGGTTTTGAGTTGAGCGCGATTCCCGTCGCCGACGGTGCGACGCTCGAGGAGGCCGTGAGTGGCGGCGAAGACTACGAGTTACTAATCGCGACGAACGACCCGGGACGACTGCGATTAATGTTCGTCGATCGAGGACTTCGCGCGCCCATCACCGTGGGCTTTGTCGTGTCCGACGTAGCGGTACGAACGCTCGGTGGAGAAGCGTTTCTTCGCCGAGGCTTCGAGCACCAGTTGTAAGAACTACTTCGCGGGAAGCGTGTTGCGGGTGGGCTTGGTGATCTTGCCCGAACGCAAACATCCGGTGCAGACGTTCACGCGCATGGGCGTGCCGCCAACGAGCGCGCGTACGCGCTGGATGTTCGGATTCCAACGACGCTTGGTGCGCCGGTGCGAGTGAGAGACGTTCATGCCGAACGACGGCTTCTTACCGCAGACTTCGCAGACTGATGCCATGATGAACCTTCTCCTTGTGCCCCAGCACCCTGGGGCGCGGACTGGTTAAACCGAAGGTCCATTGTAGCATCGCTAACGATGACCTCTCCCTCGACGCTGTCGGCCGGTGACCTGCGGACAGCGATGACCACCTACGCCGAACTGCTCCGCTCGCACCGTGAGGTCATAAACCGTCTCAACGTCTACCCGGTGCCTGACGGCGACACCGGCACGAATATGGCCCTCACGATTGAATCCGTCGTGGCGGCGCTGGCCATTCTCGATCACGGCGCGCCCATGGGCGTCGTCGCCCAGGCCATCGCGCAGGGCTCGTTAATGGGCGCGCGGGGTAATTCAGGCGTGATTCTCTCTCAGTTGCTGCGTGGCCTGGTCGCGGCTTTTCCACCTGATGGCGACGTGGGCCCTCAGGAACTCGCCGGCGCCCTCGCGCACGCTGATGAACTCGCGCGTCAAGCCGTGGTGCGTCCCGTTGAGGGAACGATTCTTTCCATTGCGCGCGCGGGCGCCCAAGGCGCGAAGGCGAACACCAACTCACTCGAGTCGCTTGTTCGAGGTGCGCGCGACGCCGCGAAGGTGGCGCTGGCGAAAACGCCCGATCAACTTTTGGTCTTGAAACAAGCGGGCGTCGTCGACTCGGGGGGCACCGGGCTCGTACTGTTCTTTGACGCGTTGTGTTCGGTGGTCGCCCACGACGAACTGCCCATTGCGCCTGACGCCGCGACCATTGATGTTCACGTGCACGAAGAACTAAGAGATGATTCGGCGTTGGCGGACCTTCGCTACGAGGTCATGTACCTGCTCGACGCTGACGACACCAAGATGCACGCCTTCCGCGAAGTCTGGGCGGGCATTGGTGACTCCATCGTCATCGTTGGCGGCGACGGTCTCTACAACTGCCACATCCACACCAACGACGTCGGCGCCGCGATCGAAGCCTCCCTCGACGCCGGGCGACCGCGTGAGATTCGCGTCACCGACCTCGCCGACCAGGTCATTGAAGAGCGCTGGGTTCGCGAAGCCATCGTTGAGTCCCCCGAGGACGTGAACGATCTCGCACCCGCTACCGCCGTCGTGGCCGTCGTCGTGGGTGAAGGTGTCGGACGTATTTTCCATTCGCTGGGTGCTCGCCGACTCGTGATTGGCGGTCAGTCGATGAATCCCTCGACGGCCGACCTGGTCGAGGCGGTGCGCGCCACGGGTTCGCCCGAAGTGGTGTTGCTGCCGAATAATAGAAACATCCAACCTGTTGCTCTGCAGGTTGCGGCGCTGGTGGACGAGACGGTGTGCGTCGTGCCGACGAGTTCGATTGTCGAAGGTTTTGCCGCGCTCTTGGCCTACGACCCCGACGCGTCGGCGCAGACCAACGCCGAAGCGATGAGGGCGTCGGCCTGCAACGTGGTGGCCGGCGAAGTCACCCAAGCCGTTCGCGACACGACGACCGACGCGGGCGACGTTCACGTCGGTGACTGGATTGGTCTTAGCGCCACGGGCGTTCTCTCGATCGCGGACTCGATCGCGGTGGCGAGCAATAAGTTGCTCACCGCCCTCGTCCAACCCCAGCACGAACTCTTGACCATCATCGAAGGCGACGGCTCGTCGCCGGCCAACACTCGCCGCGTGACGGAGTTCCTCGCCGAAGCATTCCCCCAGATCATCGTGGAAGTGCACCACGGCGGTCAACCGCTCTACCCCTACTACTTCGGCCTCGAGTGAGTGACGCGCCGGCGCGGCGACTTCGCCAGTTGGGCGACGTTCCCGTCAGCCAACTTCGTCACATTGGAGAAAAGCGCACCTTGGCGTTGGCCTCGCTCGGCATTGACAACGTCTTTGATCTCCTCACCGTCTATCCCCGTCGCTACATCGATCGAACGAAGCGCGTCGACCTCACTGATCTCAGCGTCGGCGACGAGGCGGCGGTCTACGGCGAAGTAGAAAAGGTGAACGGTCGCCGTACCCGCCAGGGCCGCGTCATGGTCGAGGTCACGGTCAGCGACGCCGCCGACTCGTTCAAGGTCGTCTTCTTCAATCAGGCATGGCGTGAACGCCAGCTCGCCCAGGGGGTCCAGGCCCTCTTCTTTGGCAAAGTGAGTGACTACCGAGGTCAGCGCCAAATGACGAATCCCGTCGTGGACGTGATCGTCGGCGCCACGGGCGAGGAGCGAGACGCGTCCAAGGTCGGACGGGTGGTGGCGATCTACCCGGCGTCGGGAAAGGCCGGCCTGACCAGTTGGGAGATGGGCGGATTTATTGAGGAATCTCTACGACGAGCCGGCCCACTGCTCGATCCTTTAAGCGAAACAGATCGCCAAGAACTCGACCTCGTTGACCGCACGAAGGCCTATTGGGGGATACACCTGCCCAACGAGTTGGACGACACGGCGCCGGCCCGTCGACGTCTCGCCTTTGATGAGTTCTTGCGACTTCAACTACTGCTCGCTCTTCGTCGTGAGCGCCTCGAAGCCTCATCGGCCGGCATCCGACACACGTTCGACGTGGGCGCACTCGACGTCACCGCCGGCGCCCTCGTGGATCCAACGTCGTCGTTGGTGCGACGATTCTTGGCCGGCCATCGTTACGCGTTGACCGGCGCGCAACGTCGCGTGCTCGAAGAGATTGCCAACGACATGGCCGCCACCTTGCCCATGCACCGCCTCTTACAGGGCGACGTAGGTTCGGGCAAGACCATCGTTGCCTTGGCGGCGATGTTGGCCTCCCTCGACGGCCAACGCCAGAGCGTCTTGATGGCACCCACGGAGGTTCTCGCCGAACAACACGTCGCGTCGCTTCGCCACGACTTAGAGGGGCTGAGCGTCCTCGATGCCAGCGTGCTCGGTGGTGCGCGCCCACTGTCGGTGCAGTTACTCACGGGAAAGATGCGCGTCAAGGAGCGTCAGGGCGTACTGGAGGGCCTCTTGAGCGGCGCGGTGGACATTGTGGTGGGTACGCACGCCCTCCTTAGTGAGGACGTACGTTTTCGCTCACTCGGCCTCATCGTTATCGACGAGCAGCATCGTTTCGGCGTCGAGCAACGCGCGGCCCTGCGCGACCAGGGCCGCGAACGCTCGAACGAAGGGGCGGACCCCGATCTCCTCGTTATGACGGCCACACCCATTCCCAGAACCGCGGCGATGGTGCTCTTTGGCGACCTCGACGTCTCGGTCTTAGACGAGATGCCCGTGGGCCGAATGGCCATCGCGACGCAGTGGGCGCGAGGTGACGATGAGGTGGCGGGCGCTTGGCAACGGGTGCGCGATGAGGTCGCCGCCGGACGCCGGGCCTACGTGATCTGTCCACTCGTGGAGGACTCCGAGAAGATTGAAGCAACAAGCGCCGTCGAAGAACGAACACGCCTGGCGCTCAACGAACTGCGCGGTCTGGCGGTAGGTCTGTTGCACGGACAGATGAAGAGCGCGGAGAAGGAAGAGGTCATGAGCCAGTTTCGTTCTGGTGAACTGGACGTGCTGGTGGCGACGGTCGTCATTGAAGTCGGCGTCGACGTGCCCGAGGCGAGCGTCATCGTGATTGAGGACGCCTGGCGCTTCGGCCTGGCGCAGCTGCACCAACTACGTGGTCGCGTAGGACGATCTGATCAGCAGAGCTACTGCTACTTGCTCGGCGCGCCACCAACGGAAGATGGCGAGCTACGTCTCGAGGCGCTCGTGGGCACCAACGATGGCTTTGAACTCGCCGAGATTGACCTCGAGATGCGCGGCGAAGGGACACTGCTCGGATCACGCCAAAAGGGTCGCAGCGACCTGCGACTAGCGAGGCTGATTGCGGATGAGGCATTACTGCGTAGTGCCCAACAACTCGCCGCGTCCATTGTCGAACGCAACGACGAGGCGCTCGCGGCGATGATTGACGAGCTTCGACTCTTCGTCGACGACGACGAGGCTGCCTATCTCTTCAAGTCCTAGGACGTAGCCTTAGAAGGTGCGAGTAATTGGTGGTACGGCCCGCGGGCGTCAGCTCAAGGCAAAACTGCCTTCGACGGTGCGGCCCACGACCGACTACGCCCGCGAGGCGATTTTTTCAATGCTCGAAAGCCGCGGGGGACTCAGTGATCTCGTGGTGGCCGATCTCTACTGTGGCTCGGGCGCCATGGGCATTGAGGCACTCTCCCGCGGCGCGGCGAAGGTCTATTTCGTTGACGCCGACCCCGCGTGTCTGAGCGCCGCACGAACCAATCTCGAACCCTTGAATCTCGAAGGTGAAGCGCTCTTCGTGCGCGCGAATCTCCCCTCGTGGTCGCCGCCACCCGACCTCGATCTACTCTTGGCCGATCCGCCCTATGGACCACTCGACCTCGTGTGCGTGTTGCAGGGCGCCACGGCCTCCCGCGTCGTCATTGAAAACGATCGCCATATGGACGCACCGGATGGTTGGGAAGTGACGAAAACCAAACGATACGGCACTACGCTCGTAACGATGTTGGAACCAAGTCGAGGGGACGGAGAATGACGGTTGGTCTGATTCCGGGCTCTTTTGACCCATTTCACAACGGGCACCTCGAGATCGTCGAGCGCGCCTCGCAGATCTTTGGCGAGATAGTCGTCGCCGCTCTTCGCAACCCCCAAAAGACCTCCGCCCTCTTTGACCTCGAAGAGCGCCGCGAGATGATCGCCGAGTCCCTCGTCCACTTGGACAATGTGCGCATTGTGTCGGTGTCGACGTTGCTCGTGAACGTCGCGCGCGACGTGAACGCGACGGCCATCGTCAAGGGCCTGCGCGCCGTGTCGGACTTTGAGAGTGAGCTCCAGATGGCCCAGATGAACCGGTCGCTTTCCGGCGTGGAGACCCTGTTTTTGCCCTCGAGTTCGAACCACTCGTTTATCTCGTCACGTCTTATTCGTGAAGTCGCTCGCTACGGCGGGGACGTCGCGCTGTTCGTGCCTGCGTCGGTGGCCAAGCGGTTGATGGAAAAGTTCTCGGGGAGCGAAGAGTGACCTCCTTTGACGGCTACGACAACGACGAGTTCGTCGAGCCCGGAGCCCGACACGTTCGACGCGACATCGAGGCCGACCTTCGTGATCTCTTGGACCTCGTCGCGAACGCGAAGCAGATGCCCCTGTCGAACTCGGCGCTGATATCGCGCGACGAGGTGATGGGTCTCTTGGAACAAGCGCTGCACAGCCTGCCCGAAGAGATTCGCGAGGCGCGTTGGGCTCTGCGCGACCGCGAAGAGTTGATGGCCGCGGAACTGCAGAAGGCCCAGCAGTTAATGGACCAAGTGCGCGCCGAAGCGGCCCGCATGGTCGACAAGACCGAAATTGTTCGCCAGTCGCGCGTAAAGTCCGATCAGATCGTCGCCGACGCTCACGCCCAAGCGCGCCAGATGATTAACCAGTCCGAGGACTTCATCGACGGCAAACTCGGCGGTTTCGAGATTGTGCTCGAACGTCTCTTAAAGACCGCCCGGTCGGGTCGAGAGCGATTAAGCGCCCAGGGCCTCCCGACGTCGATGCTGAATGAAGAAAATCAGGGTGACGACTTCTTGTCGGCACCTCCCGCGGCGCCCGCGGCCTACGAGTTCGAAGAGTCCACCCAGCCGGAGAGTTCCTTTTTCGATCAGGACTCTTTCTAAGAGCCGTGGCCTCGCCGTACCTCGTCCCCGTCGCGCTCTTGCTGCGTGACGTACCCTCGTCGCGCGAAGTGACGTTCGATGCGCCCTTTGACGAGCCCCGTGAGTTCATTGCTCGCGGTCCGGCCGAGACTGACGTTTTTCCAGAAGCCGAAGTACGCGTGCGGGTGCGACTCGAAAGCTTCAGCGGGGGACTACGGGCGAGAGGTCGCGTAGAGGCGCCCTGGCACGGGATCTGTCGAAGGTGTTCAGCGCCCGTGCTCGGCATCTCGACCGTTGAGGTCAACGAACGCTTCGTTGACGAACGCGGACCCGGTGACGACGACGCCTACCTCGTTGAACACAACTTCGTCGATTTGGCGCCCCTGGCGCACGACGCCATTTTGCTGGATCTCCCACTCGCGCCGCTGTGTCGCGACGACTGCAAGGGTCTGTGCGTTTACTGCGGGATCGACCGCAACGAAGCCACGTGTGACTGCCAGGCGCCGATTGATCCACGCTGGGCTACACTGGACGGACTCCAATTTGCGGACCCCGGGTTCGAGGATTCCAACGAAGTGTGACGGGTGTACCCGTTGCAGGTGAAAGAGAAGATCGATGGCTGTTCCTAAGCGCAAGACCAGCAAGGCCAAGACCCGTAGCCGCCGTGCGGCCAACTGGCGTCTTGAGCGACCCGCTCGCAGCGTCTGCCCCCAGTGCGCCACGTCAAAGTTGCCGCACGTCGTGTGCCCCAACTGTGGCTGGTACAAAAACCGCGTCGCGGTAGAGGTCAACTGAGTTGACGCTCCCCATCGCCCTTGACGCGATGGGTGGCGACTTTGCTCCTGGTGAAATCGTCGCGGGCGCCCGGCGCGCCGTTGACGAACTAGGACTGAAGGTCGTCCTCGTCGGTGTTCCGGAACTTATCGGCGATTCGCTCGGTCTCGAGGTGGTCGCCTGCAGCGAAGTCATAGCCATGGACGACGATCCCGGCGTCAGCGTTCGAAAGAAGAAGGACTCCTCACTCGTGCGCGCGGCCGAACTCGTGCGCGACGGAAAGGCCAGTGCGATGGTGTCCGCTGGCAACACGGGCGCGACGATGGCGTCGGCGCTGTTGCGCATGGGTCGACTGCCCGGTGTGGTGCGCCCCTGTATCGCTACGCCAATTCCGAACCCCGGTGGTACGCCGACCGTTCTCGTTGACGCGGGTGCGAACGCCGAGTGCACGCCCGAAATGCTCGTACAGTTCGCGTTGATGGCCTCGATCTTCGCCGAAACACGCTACGGCGTGACGAGCCCCAAAGTGGGGTTGCTCTCCATTGGTGAAGAGTCTTCGAAGGGCACGCCGCTCGTCAAAGCCACCCACGAACTCCTCCTCGCCACTTCGGCGCTCAACTTCGTGGGTAATGTCGAAGGCCGCGATCTCATCCCTTCGGTGGTGGACGTCGTCGTGACCGACGGCTTCACCGGTAACGTCGCGCTGAAGACGCTCGAGGGCGCGTTGAAATTTGTCTTTTCATCGGTGATTTCGGCCGTTGGTACTAACGACGCCACCAAAGCCGCCGGTGACGTGCTCTTTGAGTACTTGTTGCCCATAGCGAGTGAGCTCACGCCAGAGAGTCAAGGTGGCGCAATGCTGCTCGGCGTGGACGGAATCTGCGTGATCAGTCACGGATCGTCGAACGCGACGGCCACGATGAACGCCCTTCGCGTCGCGGGCGAGGTTGACGCCGCGGGGATGGTCCAGAAATTGAAAACCGCGATTCGACCTGATCAAGCGGCCTAACTGGGCCTCTGACGTACGCGTTTCGGTAGTCTTGGTCTGCACGTCAAAGGAGACGCCATGAGCGCTGATACTGCCACCCCGCTGGATCGAGCGGCCATTTTGGTGCTCGTGCGTGACCAACTCGCAGAAATTCTCGAATCGAGTCCGAGCGACATCGCTGAGGACGCTTCCTTTGAAGATCTCGGCGCGGACTCACTCGCCTTGATCGAACTCGTCGAAGCGCTCGAAGAGCATCTCGCGAGTTACTCAGAGGGTTTCCACATTGACGACGAAGACCTCGAAGGGCTCGTCTCGGTACGTGACGCCGTTGACTACGTCGCGATCAAACTTCAGGTTGCCTAACGAGGCACGTGAGCCTCATGGTCTCGTCTCTCGACTCCGTCGCTGAGTCCTTGGGTCTCGCCCCCACGAGCCCCTTGTTGTTGACGGCCCTAACGCATTCGAGTTTTGCCGCCGAACACCACGTTGAGTCAAACGAACGCCTCGAGTTTCTCGGCGACGCCGTCGTGAACCTCGCGGTCGCTGACCTCATCGTGACGCGCTACCCCGAACTCGACGAAGGATCGGGTTCGCTCGTTCGTAGTCGCGTCGTCAATGAAGGGGCGCTCGCTAACGCCGCGCGGCGTCTCGAGTTGGGCGAGGTCCTTCGTGTGGGGCGTGGGGTCAAAAGGGAAAACGGGCCCGAGCGTCCCTCGCTGCTCGCCGACGCCTTTGAAGCCGTGGTTGCCGCTTTGTACTTAGAACGCGGCTACGACGTCGCGAGGAACTTTGTGCACGACGCTCTCGCGAGCGAAGTTAAAAGCGCGTCGCAAGAACCGAGCGACGCTGATCCAAAGACCCAACTTCGCCAGTGGGCCGAGTCGTTGGGTCTCGGTACGCCCGTCTACGAGGTCGTGGCCGACGGACCCAGTCACGACGTGACGTTTCGAGCCACCGTACGAGTGGGTGAGGAGATCGTCGCCTCCGGTGAGGGACGATCGAAAAAGAGCGCCGAAGGCGCCGCGGCGCACACGGCCTGGCAGAGGCGCTTCGATGCCTGAACTCGCTGAAGTCGAAACGGTTCGCGCCTCGCTCGCGCGTGATCTCGTGGGCAAGAAGGTCAAGACCGTCTCGGTAACGAACGGTCGCGCTGTTCGACGCCATAAAACAGCGAAGGACTTTCGCGCCCTCGTCGAGGGTCACACCATCAAGTCCGTCGCGCGACTTGGCAAGAATCTCGTCCTCGGACTCGATAACGGCTCGCACTTGGTGATCCACCTCGGCATGAGTGGCCAACTGCTTCGGGCGAAAAGTGCCAAGGACCCCAAACCCAAACACACCCACGTGGTCTTTACCTTTCTTCAAGGAGGTGAACTGCGCTACGTGGATCCGCGCACGTTTGGTGAGATCTACGTCTCCAAGGCGCCGCTCGAGGGCGACACGCCGCCGGAGATTTCTAAGTTCGCGCGTCTCTCCATTGGCGGCGATGGCCTCGCCCTTCGCCGAGCCGTGCCAGAACTCGCGCACCTGGGACTTGATCCATTCGAGGATCAAATCGGCTGGGACCGCTTCGCGGCGGTTCTTCGAAGTCGCTCGACGCCGTTAAAGGCCGTCCTCACGGACCAGGACATCATCGCCGGGATTGGCAATATCTACGCCGACGAGATTCTCTTTGCGGCTGGCCTGCGCTTTGATCGGCCGGCGGAATCTCTCTCCACCATTGAGATCCGTCGCCTGCACCGCGCCATCTCCGAGATCTTGACCGACGCCATCAAGCATGGTGGTTCGACTCTCGACGACGAGCAGTTCGTTGACCCCGACGCGAAGCCCGGGAACTATCAACAGTTCCACCAGGTCTATAACCGAGAGGGCCAACCTTGTTACCAGTGTCGCCAGACACTTCGTCGCGAAAGCGTGCGTGGCCGGTCCACGTATTACTGCGTCAAATGCCAGGCGTAGGGCCGAGTCGACCACCAGAAGGTTGATAGCGTCAGTGCGTGTTTCTTAAGCGATTGACTATGAAGGGCTTCAAGTCCTTCGCCGATAACACGGTTTTAGAGTTCGAACCCGGGGTGACCGCGGTCGTTGGACCCAACGGCTCAGGCAAGTCCAACGTCGTGGACGCGGTCACGTGGGTCCTTGGAGCGCAGAGCACCCGTGCTCTGCGCAGTTCTCGGATGGACGACGTCATCTTCATGGGAACGGCCAATCGGGCGGCGCTCGGTAGAGCGGAAGTTGCCCTGACGATTGACAACTCCTCGGGCCGTTTGGCCATCGACGGGGCCGAAGTCACCATCTCGCGAACGCTGTTTCGAAGTGGCGACTCCGAGTACGCCATCAACGGCACGACGTGTCGACTCCTCGACGTCCAAGAGCTCCTGGGCGACTCGGGCGTCGGTCGCCAACAGCACATGATCATTGGACAGGGCCAACTGGACTCGATTCTCTCTTCGAATCCAGAGAATCGTCGGGCGGTTATTGAAGAAGCGGCCGGTGTCCTAAAGCACCGCCGCCGCAAGGAACGTTCCGAGCGCCGTCTCGCCGCCACGCAAGAAAACCTGGAGCGACTGGGTGACTTAGTGCGCGAAGTGCGCCGCCAGATGCGCCCGCTCGAGCGTCAGGCCGTGTCGGCTCGTAGCTACTCCGAGGTCGAAAATGAACTTCGAGAGGCTCGCCACGCCCTCTTCGCTTCTCGCCTCAATAACTTTGAACAACGACGTCGTGAACTTGAACTCGCGCTCGACGAAGCGTCGGTGCGCGAACGCGAACTTCGTCACGAACTCGTGAACCTCGACGCGAAGGCAAGCGCCGCCGCGGCCGAGATGGCCTCGAGGCGCGAGGAGATGCTCGCCTCCACTCTTGGCACGCTGCAGGGTCTCGCGGAGCGTGCGCGCGGCACGGCGTCGATCATTCAAGAGCGCGAACGCTCTCTTCGCCAAGCGCTCGTTGCCTCGGCTGACGAGAACGTCATCGCCACCCTCGAGGCGGACGCCGCCAAACTCGTCGGGGACCTCGAAAGCTTGAGTGCTGAGGAACTTTCACTCAGTGGGCTTCGTGACGCGCTGGCTGCGTCGCGGCGACTGTTCGGCGAGGTCGAAGCGAACTATGAATCAACCTGGGCCTCGTCGTCGGCTGAGAGCGACGAAGCGGCCCTGAACGCTGCTCGGGAACAGATTGCCGTGCTCGAGCGTTCGCTCGCCTCACTCCAAGAGAGCGAGCGACGCGCCAGTCTGCGACTCGCCGACTCTCGACAGCGACGGAGCGACGTCACGGCAGCAAAGGAACACGCCGTTCACTTGAAGGCGCAGACGCTCGCGGCTCTTAAAGAGGCCGCGAGTGAATCCACACTTTCCGAGGAGGCACTCGAGCGTGCTCAGAGTGATCGACGCGCGGCGGAAGAGTCATTGGCCTTGGGCGCCGACGCCGCCTCGCGCGGCCACGCGCGCGCCGAGACGCTGGCTCGCGCCCTGGACGAACTTTCTGGAGCCGGTGGTCGCGCCATAATTGGCGACTTAGAAGGTGTTCTCGGATCGTTTCTCGACCTTATTGAGGTAGACGCCGGATCAGAGCGAGCCGTGGAGTCGGCCGCTGGGGCGTCGGTTGGAGCGATGGTCGTTGACGGTCGCCGCTCCGCACGAGCGGCGCTCGCGGCCCTTCGAAAAGAAGGCGGCGCGGGACTCATTTTGCCCGTCGGCGAGGGTGTCGTCACCACGCCCGCGACGCCGAAGGACTGTCGCGAAGTGCGCGCGCTCGTTCGCGCTCGACGCGGCGCACCCGCGCACGTTGATCGCGTACTCGACGCGCTTTTTTCGCGGGCTTTCGTGGCGAGTGATTGGGAGGTGGGAATTGAAGTTGCTCTCGTCAATCCCGATCTCGTTATCGTCACCGACGAAGGTGACCGCTTCGCCTCGTCGGGGTGGCGCGTCGCGTCGGGTCGTGCGGTCGTTACCCGTCACAACGTCGACGAGGCCGAAGAGTCGTCAAAAGCGGCCGCGCGCGAGCTCGAACTCCTTCGCCGCGCTCGTGACGAAGCCGAGATGGCCCTGGGCGCCTCGCTCGAACGATTCAATGTCGCGACCTCGACGTTGGCTAATGCTCGCAACGAGGACGCGCGCCTTGAGACTGAACTCGACCGGCTTGCTCTCGAAAGTGACGAATTAGTTGACACGATTGGCACGTTGAGCAGTGACGTCACCGACGTCGCTGAACAGATCCTCACCGTTGACGCCGACCTCGTTACCCAGCGTGAGCAGTTGCCGTTGCTCGAGCAAGCGTTCAGTGAAGTCGCCCAGCGCGAGGGTCGTCGTCGTGAAGCAAGAAACGTGCTCGAGGCGAATCGACGAGGTGTCGACGACGAGGCGACGGCCCTGTCACGTCGTGAGGCCGAATTCGCCGAACGTCGACGGCTCATCGAGCAGCGTCGCCACGAGATCGAATCGCGCCTTGAGGGCCGCTCGGGCGAGCGACTCGAAGCCGCCACGCGGCGCCAGTCGTTGGAGTTTGATCGTCAGGTGCTCACGCGTTTGGCCGTACTAGTGGAGCGCGCCGCCGACGAGATTCGTGTCGCCCAAGAGGCGATGGATTCGACGTACCGCGAACAGCTCGAGGCCACGCGCGCGAGCGCTGAACTCTTAGAAGAAGTCCGCCAGTCACGCCACGGCGCCGACGCTCGACTGGGCGAACTCGGCGAGGTCATGCGGCGTCACGAGATTGAACAGGCCGAGTTGGCCGTCAAGGTCGCCAACGTCCACGAAATCATCCGTCGCGACTTAGCCGTCGAACCCCACGAGATGGGTCCCGCGCCACTCATCGAACTGGCCGAGGGCGTCTCGCTCGAGACGCGCGTTGGCGAACTCGAGGCGCGTATCACGTCGCTCGGCCCCATTAACCCACTGGCGCTCGAAGAGTTGGCCAACCTCGAGGATCGCTACAAGGACCTCGACGCCCAAGTCAGTGACGTGCGTCACGCTCGTCGCGAGTTGCAAGAAGTTCTGCGTGCGCTCGACGAAGAGATTATGCAAACCTTCACGACGGCCTTCGCCGACGTGAACGAGCACTTCTCCTCGCTTATCGCCATGCTCTTTCCCGGTGGCCAGGGTCGACTCAACATGAGTGAGCCCGACGATCCATTGAACACGGGCGTAGAGATAGAAGTGCGGCCAATGGGGCGCAACGTTCGACGCATCTCGCTGCTCTCTGGTGGCGAACGCTCCATGGCGGCGCTGGCCTTTCTCTTCGCGGTCTTTCGTTCGCGCCCTTCGCCCTTCTATCTCATGGACGAGGTTGAAGCAGCGCTCGACGACGTCAACCTGCAACGTTTCCTCAGCTTGGTAGACGAGTTCCGTCACGAGGCCCAACTGCTCATCGTGACGCACCAAAAACGCACGATGGAAGCGGCCGACGCGCTCTACGGCGTCACGATGGTGCCCGGCGCGTCGTCCAAGGTCGTCAGTCAGCGCGTGAACCGCACCCGGGAAGTCGAATCGGCGTGACCGTTCTCTACATAGTGCTGGCGGCTGTTGTCGTACTGGCGGCCATCGTTGTCGTCTCGAGGCGCCGTCGTCGTCGCTCGTTGACACCACGTATCGCGCCACCGCGCGCCGCGATGCCCGACCTGTTGGTCAGGGATAGCGCGCCGATGCCGTCGTTGGTCGACAACGCCGCGACGCTGAATCAGCGACTCAGTTCATCACGGGGTGTCTTTGAGCGCGTTCGTTCGATCTCGGGGGCGAGCGAACTCTCGAGTGGTGACTTGGCAATCGTGGAAGAGGTGTTACTGCGCAGTGACGTCGGCGTCACGACCACCAACGCTGTTCTCGAGGAGCTGAAGACCAACGGGGCACCCGACGGTGTCACCGGCGCGCTGCGCGAGATTCTTTTGAACTCCCTCGGCGCCGATCGTTCGCTCGCCACCACGGCCGACGTCGATCGAGTACCGGTGTGGCTCTTTGTTGGCGTAAACGGCGTCGGTAAGACCACCACCATTGGCAAACTCGCCAAACGACACCTCGACGCGGGACGTACGGTACTGCTCGCCGCTGGCGACACTTTTCGCGCGGCCGCCGCCGACCAACTCGAACTCTGGGCTACGCGAACCGGCGCCGACATCGTGCGCGCGAATGAGGGTGCCGACCCAGGATCGGTGGTGCACGACGCGATTGGCCGGGCGTTCGCGCGCCACGTCGACATCGTGCTCGCCGACACCGCCGGCCGACGCGCGAACAGCACAAACTTGCTCGACGAACTCTCGAAGGTTCGTCGCGTCGCTGACCGTTCTCCGGGCCAGGTCGTCGAAACCCTCTTAGTCCTCGACGCGACGACGGGCCAAAACGCGCTGAGTCAGGCGCGAGAGTTTCTGGCCGCTTCGGGCGTGACGGGCATCGTGCTCACGAAACTTGACGGCACCGCGCGAGGGGGCATCGTGATCGCCATCGAGCGTGACCTGGGCATTCCTGTCAAATTCGTCGGCATTGGTGAGGGCGTCGATGACCTCATCGTCTTTGAGCCCGTGGACTTCGTTGATTCGCTGCTCGGCGCCTGAAGGTAGCCTTTCCACATCATGTTTGACGCTCTCAGTGACCGCCTCGAACGCCTAAGTTCTTCTCTTCGTTCGCGCGGACGACTTAGCGACGCCGACCTCGACGAGGCCCTGGGCGACGTTCGTTCCGCGTTACTCGAAGCCGACGTCGAACTTGGCGTAGTGAACGCCTTCCTCGCTGCGGTGCGCGAACGTGTAAGTGGCGACGTGCTCACCCAAAGCCTGACGCCGGGCCAACAAGTCATCAAGGCCGTCCACGAACAGCTCATTGAAGTGCTCGGCGCGACACCGCTCAAGGTCACCTACGCCGCGAAACCGCCCACGGTTGTTTTGCTCGCGGGTCTTCAAGGTGCCGGTAAGACCACGGCGGCCGCGAAACTCGCCGCGTGGTTTAAGCAACAAGGGCGCCAGCCGTACCTCATCGCGGCGGACTTACAGCGACCCGCGGCCGTGGAGCAGTTGCGCGTGCTCGCCCAATCGATCGGCGTCGACGTCTTCTCTGAACCCTCGAGTCCAATCGACGTCGCAAAAAAGGGCCTAAAGGAAGCAACGCGACTGGGCCGCGACGTCGTGATCATCGACACCGCGGGACGTCTGGCCATTGACAAGGCGTTGATGGACGAGGTTCGCGCCATCGCCAAAGCCACGTCGCCGGACTACACCTTCTTGGTGATTGACGCCGTCACGGGTCAAGACGCGGTGCACACCGCGCGAAGCTTTCACGACGCGCTCGAACTTTCGGGACTGATCGTGACGAAGCTCGACTACGACGCGCGCGGCGGCGCGGTGCTCTCGGCGAGGGGCGTCGTTGGTCGTCCGGTCGTCTTTGCCTCGACGGGCGAGAAGATCTCGGACTTTGATCTCTTCTACCCCGAGCGCATGGCGTCGCGTATTCTGGGCATGGGCGACGTCCTGTCACTGATTGAACAGGCCGAGCGCACCATGGACGCCGACGTCGTCGCCGAGTCGGCCGGCCGCATGATGAGCGGCACCTTCACGCTCGATGACTTCATGGCCCAACTCGGCCAAGTGCGAAAGATGGGCTCACTGGGCGGAATAATGAAGTTGATGCCGGGGGTCACCAAGGAGATGCGTAACGCAGCGTCCAACGTCAACGAAGACGACCTGAATCGTACGGAGGCCATTGTTCGCTCCATGACACCCAAGGAACGACGCGATCCGAGCATCCTTGACGGTTCGAGGCGAACTCGTATCGCCAAGGGCTCGGCGACGAGCGTGAGTGCCGTAAATCAACTACTCAAACAGTTCAGCGAGATGCGAAAGATGATGCGTCAGATGGGCAGCGGCGCCAATCCCGCGATGCCCCAAGGAATGGGACGGATGGCCCAACTCGCCGCGCGCGGTGCACAGCGAGGCGAACAACTGCCTCCCGGTTTTGAAGCGCTCGGCGCGGGAATGGCGAGTGCCGTCGCGACGCCTCGTACGGGCGGAGGGAAAAACAAGAAGAAGAAGGGCGGAAGGGTCACCCCTCCCAAACAACGCTAAACTTTGACGCTCGGGTATATCGCCCAGTTCCGATGCCGGAACACACAGGTTCGAAGGGAATTACGTCGTGGCAGTAAAACTACGTTTGGTACGCATGGGTAAGAAGAAGCAACCTACCTATCGCGTGGTGGCCGCGGAGAGCCGTCGGGCCCGTTCCGGGGCCTTTCTAGAGATCGTCGGCACGTACCAACCTCGGGGAATTTCCACGGCTGAGCCGGAGATGGTCCTCAAGATCGACAACGACAAGGTCCTGCACTGGCTGCAGCACGGCGCTCAACCCACCGAGCGCGTCGCCAAACTTTTGAAGGTCAGTGGCGCCCTCGACGCGTTTGAAGCCTCTAAGGCCGCCAAGTGAGCGACGCCCAGGACGACTACGTCGCTGGCGACGTCAACACCATTGACGACGATCACGACGGCCAGGACGACTACAACGACGCTGGTAACGACGCTGGTAACGACGCTGGTAACGACGCTGGTAACGACGCTGGTAACGACGCTGGTAACGACGTTGGCAGTAATGGCAGTGAGGCCGATAAGGCCGAAACCGCCACCGCGGTACTTGAGTTCATTGCCAAGTCCCTCGCCGAAGACCCCAGCGCCGTCTCGGTGGAGGTCAACGAACGCCAGGGCAAAGTCATCTTGTCGCTCAGCGTTGGCGCCAACGACATGGGCCGCATCATTGGTCGCCGCGGGCGCACCGCGCAGGCCATTCGCGCCCTCGTAGGGGCCGCGGGAGCTCGTGACGGCGTCACGACCTCCGTCGACATCGTCGACTAACCGTGACCGGCGGGCGTCCGAGACTCGAAGTCGGGCGCATTACCAAAGCTCACGGCCTGCGCGGCCAAGTGCTGGTCGATCTCACCAGCGACCGCGTCGAGCGTCTCGACGTTGGCACGACGCTCTCGAGTCATCGCGGACCGCTCGTGGTGCTCGCTTCGGCCGCGCACCAAGCACGCTTCATCGTGAGCTTCGATCGGATCAACTCTCGCGAAGAGGCCGAAAGTTGGCGAGGGGTCGTGCTCAGCGCGCCGCGCATCGACGACCACAGCGTGATCTGGATCGATGAACTCTTTGGCGCCGAAGTTATTGACGCCTCGGGCGTGTCAAGGGGCGTCGTGGTGGACGTCGAAGCGAACCCAGCCAGTGACCTTATGGTGCTCGACAGTGGCGCACTCGTGCCCTTGACCTTCGTGGTCTCACTCGAAGCCAACGCCAAAGTCCAGATTGACGCTCCCGATGGGCTCTTCGAATGACGTTGCGCGTGGACGTGTTGACACTTTTCCCCGAAGCGGTGACGGGGTACGCGACGACCTCGGTACTCGGGCGTGCCAGCGAGCGCGGCGTGTGGGAGCTCTTCGTGCACGACTTTCGTGACGCCACCACCGACGTGCACCACAGCGTCGACGACACGCCCTTTGGCGGCGGGGCCGGTATGGTGCTGCGCGCCGAACCAATACTGGCGACCATTGAATCGACGCCCGAACTCGCGAGGCCGATTATTGCGCTCACCCCATCAGGGCGCGTTTTCACCCACGACGTCGCGCGCGAACTCAGTGAGCGCTCAGGTTTTACGTTGCTCTGTGGCCGCTACGAGGGCTTCGATCAACGAGTACTGGACCTGGTGGTCGATGACGAGATCTCCCTTGGCGATTTTGTCCTTTCCGGCGGTGAGCTCGCCGCGCTGAGTGTTATTGAAGCAGTCGTGCGACTGCTGCCCGGAGCCCTCGGTAACGACCACTCCAGCGTTGAGGAGTCCTTTGGCGAGGGGCTTCTCGAGTATCCCCAGTTCACCAAGCCCGCCGACGTGCGAGGGTCGCTGGTGCCAGAGATTCTCCTTTCGGGCGATCACGCGCGAATCGCTCGCTGGCGTCGCGGCGAGGCCCTCAGACGTACGCTCGCTCGTCGCCCCGATCTCATCGAGCGCCGAGGGGGACTGAGCGACGAGGACCGCGCGATACTGGCTGAATTCCCCGCGTTGGATGATTGAGGGCGAAACGGCTAAACTTGCAAAGCCTGTGATCCGAAAGGGACCGCTCTCATGAACCCCACTGACCTCGTCGACCGCGACTCGCTTCGCGACGACATTCCCGCTTTCCGTGCCGGAGACACCTTGAAGGTGCACGTGCGCGTTGTTGAAGGTACGCGCCAGCGCGTCCAGGTCTTCCAAGGCATCGTCATTCGCCGCCAGGGATCGGGCCTTCAAGAGACCTTTACGGTGCGCAAAATCAGCTTTGGCGTCGGTGTCGAGCGGACGTTTCCCGTCCACACCCCCACGATCGCCAAGATTGAAGTCGAGTCCTACGGTGACGTGCGTCGCGCCAAGTTGTACTACCTTCGCGATCTTCGTGGCAAGGCCGCCAAGATCAAGGAACTGCGCGTCAACGAGCGCGCGTAGTCGCTGGTGGGTGAAGAAGAGCTCGACGACTACGAGTCGACCCTCGAACTCGCGTTAGTCCAGGAGTACAAAGCGGTTGTTGGAATGTTCGACTTCGCCGTGGAGACCGATCGCCGTTTCTATCTTGCGAACGACGTCGCCGTCGAGGTCAAAGCCAACGCCACGCCCACCCTTCTTGAAATAACCCTTCACGACGCCTGGGTGTGGGATATGTACCGAGCCGCACGATTCGTGCCGTCGGTGCGAATCTTGACTTTTCGTGACGTCAACATCGAACGGCTCCCCAAAGAAGATCTTCAACCCTAGCGATGGAGCTGGTACGTCTCGTCGCTCCGCTGCGCCGTCGCTTCGACGTGGCCCAACTCTCGGGCGTTCACCCGTTGCTCTTTCACTGCTCTGACGCCGACACGGTCATCACGACGGCCTCGCTGGCTGGTCATCTCATCGATCCAATCGGCGTGTGGCTGATGATCTCTACGGAGTATCCAGCCCAGCTGGCCGCCCGCGACGTCGCGACGCTCGCGCACCTCGTTCCGCTTCGTCACGTGGTCGTTGAAACGACCGCGTCCTCCCAAGATCACGCGGACGTACTGCGTTCGCTCCTCACCAACGATGAAGTCAATTTCGCGAACGACGTCGCGGTCCTCTCGGGTGCCTATAACCGTCCAGCGCCGCCGGCACCGATCACGGTGTGGAGCTCTGAGGGCACGAGTCTCTCCAGCGGCGACGTTCTGCTGACGCCGCGGCGCGTCGAAGCAACCGATGTCGGCGAATTCACCTACTTCGAGTGACTCAAGCCGGTTGAATCGAGATGCGATCGGGGTGGATCTTTACCGTGACGCGAATCTCGCCCTCGCGACGCATGGGATAGGAGTCCACGCCCATGTATTTCTTCGCGAAGCGGTCGATCACTTCGTCGGCGCCTTCGGTGGTAAAGCCGACGACCATCCCGCGAACGGCAATGCAGACGTAGGGGTCGTCGGGATCGGTTAAGGAGACGGCGACGCGCGCATCGGCGGCGAGGTTCCGGGCCTTCGCTCGTCCAAGCGCCGTGTTGATCACGATGTCCTCGCCGTCGAGTTCGACCCACACGGGGGTGACGTTCGGTCCGCCGTCCGCGTCGAGACTCGCGACGTGCGCGAGAACGTTCTTGGCGAAGATGGCGCGAGCGGCGGGGCTGAAGGTATCGGTCATGGCATTCCTGTCGTTCTTTCTAGATGGGCCTACTAGTTTTACTGTAATGAACATTGGGGCGCACGTCCGCGGCGGCGGCAAGTTGGTTCCCTCGCTTGAGGCCGGGGTGGAGATAGGCGCAACCTCTATTCAGATCTTCACCCAAAGCCCACGAATGTGGAAACCGTCGCAGTACGCGCCTGAGGTTCTGAGGGCGTTTCGTGAAGCCCAGGCAGCACATCCGACCATCACCGACACTTTTTGTCACGCGACCTACCTGATCAATTTGGCATCTGGTGACGCTGAACTTTATGAAAAGTCGGTGCAAGCGCTCACGCACAACCTCTCGGTGGCACGTGGTATGGGATCGTCGGGGCTCGTGTTGCACGTGGGCTCTCACAAGGGGGCGGGCTTTGACCAAGTGGTGCGGCAAATCGCCGACGCCTTCGAGCGTGCTCTCGAGGACGCCGATTCGGCGCCCGAGGGCGTCATCGACTGTCCAATCCTCATTGAAAACGCCGCCGGCGCCGGTGGCACCGTGGGGCGCTCCCTCGAAGAGATCGGACTTTTGATCGACGCCTGTAACGGTGATGATCGACTTGGTCTGTGCATTGATACGCAGCACCTCTGGGCGAGTGGCTTTGACTACTCAACGGAGGCGGGCACAGAGACGTTGATTAAGGCCATTGACAAGAGCGTGGGCATGAGTCGATTACGTTGCTTTCACCTAAATGACTCGAAGATAGAACTCGGTGGCAACCGAGATCGGCACGCCAACATCGGCGAGGGAACCATCGGGGTCAAGGGTCTTGCGCCACTCGTTGGACATCCCAAGATTCGAGATCTCCCGTTGCTGCTTGAAGTGCCTGGCTCGGGCGAGGGACCCCGAGCCGAGGACGTCGTCGCTGCTAGAAAAGTCGTGATGGCGGGCATCAAACTCTACGACGGGACCAAGAAGTCCACGCTCGCGAAAAAGGTTGCGCCAAAGAAAGCCGCGCCCAGGAAGACCGCGCTCGCGAAAAAGGCTGCGCCAAAGAAAGCCGCGCCCAAGAAGGCTGCACCAACGAAGAAGACCGTAGCGGTGAAGAAAGTCGTTAAAAAGAAGACGAAGAAGTAGGAGATCAGATGGCCGAAACTCGTGTTGAATCCGACTCCATGGGCACCATTGAGGTTCCGAGTGATCACTACTGGGGAGCTCAGACCGAGCGCAGTTTGCACCACTTTGCGATCAGTCACGAAACGATGCCGCCGGCGGTTATTCGAGCCTTCGGTATTTTGAAACTCGCCTCCGCACAAGTAAACAACGCGTTGGGAAAGCTCGACAAGGAAAAATTAGAACTGGTTGATCGCGCCGCTCGAGAGGTCATCGACGGCACGTTGGCCGCGGAGTTTCCTCTCCGGATTTGGCAGACCGGTTCGGGTACACAGACCAACATGAACGTTAATGAGGTGATCTCAAATCGCGCGATAGAACTCGCGGGCGGCGTCATGGGCTCAAAGATTCCGGTCCATCCAAACGATGACGTCAATATGTCCCAGTCCTCGAACGATACGTTTCCCACGGCAATGCACATCGCCGCGGTCGTAGAGATCACTGATCGTCTAATTCCTGCGGTCACGAAGCTTCGTAGCGCTCTCGATGAGAAAGCGAAGGAGTACGTCAACGTCACCAAAATTGGTCGTACGCACCTCATGGACGCCGTTCCTTTAACCCTCGGTCAAGAGTTCTCGGGCTACGTCGCACAACTCGACGCCGACCTAGGCCGATTGTCCTTCGTTCTCTCGGGGCTCTATGAACTCGCCGCCGGCGGCACCGCGGTGGGTACCGGTCTCAACACGCACCCCGAATTCGGCACGCGTGTTGCATCGGCCATCGCCGAACTGACTGGTAAGCCATTCGTCACCGCACCGAACTACTTTGCCGCCCTCGCGGCACACGACGCGTTGGTATTCGCTCACGGGGCGTTCAAGACTCTCGCGGCGAGTCTCTCGAAAATTGCCGATGATCTACGCTGGCTCGGATCCGGACCACGTTCGGGGCTGGGCGAGTTGAAGTTGCCCGAGAACGAGCCGGGCAGTTCAATTATGCCGGGCAAGGTAAATCCGACGCAGAGTGAGGCTATGATTATGGTCTGCGTCCAGGTCTTTGGCAACGACGTCGCCGTGGGTATTGCTGGTGCGCGCGGCAATCTTGAGCTCAACGTCTGCAAACCGGTAATCATTTACAACTTTTGTAACTCAATCGATCTATTGACCGACGCGTGCGATCGATTCCGCGAGTTCTGCGTTGACGGGCTTGAGCCTGACTACGAGCAGATCCAACACCACCTCAATAACTCACTCATGCTGGTGACGGCCCTCAATCCGATCATTGGCTACGACAAGGCCGCCCTGGTGGCGAAGAAGGCGCATAAAGAGCACACGACGCTGCGCGAGGCGGTGCTGTCGCTGGGCTTCTTGAGTGCCGAGGAGTTCGACGCCGCTGTGGTTCCTGAAGAGATGACGCACCCGTAGCGAGTTTTTCCAAGAGAGACGTGGTGTCCTAAGAGAGCCGGGCAGTGCTCAACTAAGTTTTTGTCGTGTCTCACGCGCTCCGTAATCTCGACCCATCTCTTCGTAGCGCGTGGCACCCCCTGTGTCGCTCTAGTGAGGTGTCAACAAATCCTCGGGCCTTCGTGCTTCTCGGGCAGCGCTACGTGACCTACCGACTACCCGACAACGAAGTAAAAGTCTTTAATGACCGATGCCCGCATCGTTTCGCTCCACTTTCTCTGGGTTCGTGCGAAGGAGAAGCCCTGCGTTGCGTCTATCACGGCTGGGTCTTCGATGATCAAGGTGTCTGTATTGAGATACCGGCGCTCGGGGAGGACGCCACGTTGCCGCCACGCGCCAAGCTCGACGGTCCAGCGAGTGTCTTCGAATCGCACGGCATGGTCTTTGTGGCGCCCGAGACACCATTGACGCCCGCGCCGACCATCGCCGCGGCGAACGATCCAGCGTTTCAGAAGGGAGATCTTCCCGTCATTGAAACTCGTGGCAGTGCCGGACTCTTGGCGGACAACTTTCTCGACATGGCGCACTTTCCATTCATTCACGCGAAGACCTTTGGTGCCGACGAGGCTCGTGAAGTACCGAACTACAGCGTGACTCGCGAGGGTTACACCTTCGAAGCCGTCTACGAACATGACTTCGCCCACCGCGAGGATCCCGGCGTCGCCGCTGGTCTTCGACCGCTCACGCAACGACGTCGGTTGACGTACCGCTACACGGCGCCGTTTCACCTAGAACTCGCCATAGAGTTTCTCGACGCCGGGGGCTCCAACATTATTGGGTTTTTCATCACGCCGGTCGACGACGAGACCGTACGGATTTACTCGAGTCTCTGGCGAGACGACCTCGAAGGATCACTCGAGCGGATGCGCGACGCCATTGATTTCGAGGTGTCGGTCGTCAATGAGGATCTTCAGTTGCAGTCGCGCTATGAGGTGCTGTCGCTGCCTCTTGAGGTAACGGCCGAGGTCCACACGCGCGCTGATAAGACCACCCTTGAGTTGCGACGGGTCTTGAGCGATTTTGTGCGCGAGGCGAGTGACTGCGCGGGTTCTAAATAGTCGAGACGGAACTCGCCCTGCCCGGCGTTGCGTTAGGCGAACTGCAGAAAGCCTGAGGTGATGCACAGTCCAAAGGCGGCGATCACCATCATGCCAATAACCACTGAGACGATGACAACTTTCGTTCCTCGACCACGACCTGAGGCCATGGGACTTGGCATGTACCACTGGGGAAGGGCGTTGCGGTTAAAGCCAAGACCGAAATGGTACGGCGCGGCGTTGAGATCGATGGGTGATTCTGGGTCAGCCGCCAGTGCGAGCGCGATCAACTCGTCGTCGGTGGGCATCTCTGATAGCGACGTGTTGCTTGAGGGAAGTGACCACGACTGCTCCATGAGTTCCTCCGATGCGAAAACGTCGAGTAATTTCACCGTCTTCAGTGAAGTTACACCCACGGGAAAGATGTTTGACGTCGCCTGTTTTACGTTGACGCTCGTCGGCCACTGGTCCGAGTCTTCTCAAGAGTTCATTAGTCCGACGGTGGGATCCGTCAACGTGTGGTGTCTCTCGGACGGGAATGCGTTGCCGTTGCCCGTCGGGTGACGTCTCAAGGTAGTGAGTTGTCCTGCGAAAACTTGAAGATTCCTATGGAGACGTCACGTCTCAAGAAAATCTTGTTGCAATCTAGGCGGCGGTGAGTGAGTCGCTGTCGCTAAGAAGTTCCATTTAGGCCACCGCTCAAATCTTGCTCGTCGCCTACTGAACTGGCAGGTTCCACAGCGCCATCCAGCGCCCCAAATCCTTTTCAATGATGAGATCGGTATCGAGAAATGATTTGACGCGCAACTCGAGTTCGTTGTTGCGCTGCGAGGGTCCCGTTGGAGCGAAGGGGTAGAAAGTGCCCTGCTTCATGAGATAAACAATGCGAACTGATCCTTCGCCCGGCGGTACTTTGGGTTCGAAGCCAAAGACCGCGCACAAGAGACGTGGTCCGAGTCCGTGTTCGACCATCGAGGTATTGGCCGCGTGAATTCGAGTCACCAGTGCTTCAAAGTCCGGGTCGGTGACGACGAGCCACTTGAAGCCGAGATCGTCCGTGGTCAGGGAGACCTTGTTGGTCGTTTCATCGAAGTCGAGTAGCTCTTTGATGTCGTCGTCCGTGGTGAGAGTACTTTCGCCGCTACCGGACTTGAAGCACAGGCCGGCCTGGCCTGAACTGACGAGATCGAGCTCGCTTTGGAGCGTCAGGGATGCCGTGGGCAGCGCGAAAAGATTGTCGAGATTGGGCGCGACCTGCTTGGTTCGGCCAAAGAGTGAGTCGCGCAGACCCACTAGCCGTTGAGTTCTTTTTCGAGTTTGCTCAGCTGGTCGAGACGCTGCTCGAGCGAGGGGTGGGTCGAAAAGAGTTTGGCCGCCGTGCCGCCGGCGAGGGCCGGGGCGAAGAAGAAGGCGTTCATGCCTTCAGACTTACGCAGATCGGTACGGGGAATCTTGCCGATGTCGCCGGTGATGTGCACCAGCGCGCTCGCGAGCACGCTGGGCTTGCCGATCAAGATCGCGCCCGAGCGGTCGGCCGCGAGTTCGCGGTAGCGCGAGAGCGCCATCGTCAAGAGATACGCCACTACGTAGATGAGAATCGAGACGAGCATCGTGACCATCTCTAAGAGCACGATGTTCTGACTGCCCTTGCCGCCCCTTCCGCCGCCGCCGAACATCGCGCCGAACATGGCGATGCGACTCACCAGACCGGCCAAGAGGCCAACGCCGGAGGCGATCGTCATAATCGCGACGTCGCGGTGGGCGACGTGGCTCAGTTCGTGGGCGAGCACGGCTTCGAGTTCTTCATCGCTCAAGCGGTTCATCAGACCACGGGTGGCGCAGATAACGGCGTGGTTGGGGCTTCGACCGGTCGCGAAGGCGTTGGGCATGTCCATCTCCGAGACACCCACGCGGGGCTTTTTCATGTCCGCCAACAGGCAGAGTCGATCGACGATCTCGTGGAGCTTGGGTTCTTGGGCCGGCGTTACCTCGTGCGCGTGCATGGAGTACATCGCGATTTTGTCCGAGAAGAAGTACTGGGAGAAGATCAACGCCCCCGCGATGACAATCACGAGCACCGTCGATACACCCAGGCTCAACATCACCGAGACGATGATCGCGTAGAGCGCCACGAGCGCGAGGCCCGTGATGAACATTCGAACGTTTAGTTTGTGATCGGTTTCAATCTTCGTCTTCGCCACGTTTAGTTTCCTTCGTTGGTTGATGATGTCGCACCGTCACCGGTGCTCGAGGGCAGTTCGCTCGTTCCCGAGGCGACTTGACTTTTGAGCGCGGCGAGTTGGGCGTCAATGTCTCCCGTAGACGAGGCCTTGTCGAGCTGGGCTTGAATATCGTCGTTGTTGCTCGTGAGATCAGTGAGCGCACCCGAGGCGAGGAGTTCGTCCAAGGCACCGCTCCTCGCCTGCATCTCGGCGACTTTGTCCTGGGCGCGCTGCATGGCCGCGCCGGCGTCGCCCATGGACGTCGAGATACCACTAATGGCTTCGTTGACGTGGGCGGAGGCCTCGGCGGCGGTGTAGGTGGCCTTGATGGTCTCTTTTTTCGTGCGAAAAGCTTCGACTTCGCTCTGGAGCTTGGCGGCGGTGTCCTCGAGTTTTTGCTGTTGCTCGGCGATAGAGGCGTGTTGGGTGTCGAGGTCCCTTAGTTGCGAGGTGATGGCCTCGCGCCGGGTCAGCGCCTCACGAGCGAGGGGCTCGTTGCCCTGGGCGAGGGCGGCATTGGCCTGGTCGCCTAGTTTGTCGCCTTGGCTCTTGAGTTGCTCGGCTTGAATCTCTACGCGCTTGCGCGCGGTGGCGACGTCGGCGACGGCGCGCTTGACCTTGGTGAGGTTCTCTAACTGCTGTTCGTACGAGAGGTCGAGGGTTTGGCGTGGATCTTCGGCCTTATTCAGGGCGTCGTTTGCCTTGGCCTGAAAAAGTGTTTGAACGCGCTTGATTATGCCCACGTGGGCCTCCTTTTGCTACTCGTCCAGACTAATGGGAGTGGACAACGCCATTGAGAACGAACCAGCCACTTCTAGGTCAACGCTCACCAGGAGAAAGCGCGATGGATTCTTAATTTCTCGGTAAATCCGTGTCCTGCGCCTTCCCTTCGGCCGCGAGTTCTTGGCGATACGTCTCCAGTGCACTGGCGAGCGCGTCACTGGACGTCGCTAACACGCGAAGCGCCAACAGTCCGGCGTTCGTCGCGCCATTAATCGCCACGGTGGCTACGGGTACGCCGCGGGGCATCTGGACAATGGAGAGCAGAGAGTCGAGCCCGTCAAGACGCGCGAGCGCCACGGGCACGCCAATGACCGGCAACGTCGTCATCGCCGCCAGCATGCCTGGTAGGTGGGCCGCGCCACCGGCCCCGGCGATGAGGACTTTGAGTCCGCGCTCTCGAGCGGTTTTGGCGTACTCGAGCATCGCTTCGGGTGTGCGGTGCGCGGAAACGACGTGCACTTCGTGTTCAACGTGAAAGCGGGTCAGAATCGTCGCGGCGTCGTCCATAACCTCAAGGTCTGACGAAGAACCCATCACGATGCCCACTACTGGTTGCACTACGTCTCCTGGGTCGCGGTGCCGTACGCGCGGGCACTCGTCCATGCTCTCACGTGAGGGTCGCCGGCATCGTCACCGAGGGCGGTAACGTGACCGAGTTTTCGTCCCGGTCGCCACGATTTGCCGTAGTCGTGGACGTAGGTGCCCGCGACGCCCCGCGCGGCGTCGAGTGAACCGGGCTCGTCGGCACCGACGACGTTGACCATGACCGCGTGGCGAGTGAGCGGCGTCACGTCGCCGAGTGATTGAGCGCTCACCGCGCGCAGGTGTTGGGCGAACTGGCTGGTGGTTGCGCCTTCAATGCTCCAGTGGCCACTGTTGTGGGGACGAAGGGCCACTTCGTTGACGATGAGACCACGTCCGGTGACGAAGTACTCGATGGCCATAATCCCGACGCCCTTGACCAATTCGGCCACCCGTTCGCTGAGTTCGCGAGCGCTCTCTATTAGCGCGTCGTCGAGGCGACTGGGAAAGCGAACTTCGACGCACATGCCGTTTTGTTGCACCGTGTCGACAACGGGATAGAGGACGAGTGCCCCGTCCACTGCGCGCGCGACGAGTTGGGCCACTTCACTTAGCAGTTCGAGACGCTCTTCGACGACGACGTCACCGTTTTTGCTCATCTTGTCGATAAGTGAGAGCGTTTCCTTCGGGGACGACGGAAACGCGACGCCTCGTCCGTCGTAGCCGCCGCGCGACGCCTTCACTACTGGGAGTGATCCGAGTTCGTCGAGGAACTCTCGCAATCGCTCGTCGTGTGAAGAATTGACGACGAGAAAACGAGGAACGGGAATGTTCGCGTCTCGAAAAGCGTGGCGCTGAAATCCCTTGTCGACGGCGAAGCGTAGTGACGCACTGTCCGGTCGAAAGGTGATGCCTTCTCCTTCGAGCTCCTCGAGTACCTCGAGATCGACGAGTTCATGATCAAAGGTGATCACGTCCACCTTCTCGGCGAGGGAACGAAGGACCGCGAGGTCGCTGGGCGCACCCACCACGAAGGCGGACGTCGTCGAGACGGCTGAATCCTCGGCGGACGTGGCGAGCACGGTGACCTCAACGCCGACGTCGCTCGACGCTTCGCCCATCATGCGGGCGAGTTGTCCGGCGCCCACGACACCCACTCGGGTCAAGACAGTAGGTTGGTTGGCGTTCGACACGAACGAAACGCTAGTGGTCGCGAAGGAGTCATGAAGATGCGTATTGCTATGGGACTTGACGTTGATGGGCCGATTGAGAAGACGCTCGAGCGAGCGCGTCGGCTTTACGATCGAGGTTTCCGCAGCCTCTGGTCGTCGCAGATCTTTGGACCGGACACCTTGACCGTGCTCGCGATTGTCGGACGCGAGCTTCCGGACCTCGATCTCGGCACCGCCGTTGTGCCAATTCAGCCCCGACACCCCTCAATGCTGGCGGCACAGGCGCGCACCGTCCAAGACGCGATTGGCGGCCACTTGTCGCTCGGTGTTGGTCTTTCGCACGAGGTAGTAGTGGTGGGACTCTGGGGGATCGCCTTCGACAAGCCCGCCACCCACATGCGTGAGTACATCGAAGCGCTCGCACCCATGTTGCGTGGTGAGAAGGTGAACGTGCAGGGTGAGCTCGTGAAGGCGGTGTCCATGGGCCCTCTGGGTCCTAAAGAGGTCGAGACGCCGAGCCTTTTGATCGCTGCTCTCGGCCCGAAGATGCTCGAACTCGCGGGCGCGTTCACCGACGGCACCGTCTTATGGATGACGGGTCCCAAGACCATCGCCGCACACATTTCGCCAACGTTACGAGCCGCGGCCGAAAAAGCGGGTCGTGGCGAGCCGCGGGTCGTGTGCTCACTACCGATCTCCGTGACCTCGGATCCGGTGGGCGCGCGCGAGCGTCTTAATAAGGAGTACGCGCTCTACGCCACGTTGCCGAGTTACGCGGCGATGCTCGAACGTGAAGGCGCGAAAGATCCCGCCGACGTGAGTCTCATCGGGTCCAAGGAACAAGTACTCGAGCAGCTACACGGACTGGCGCAGGCGGGCGTCACCGAGTTTTCGGGCGCACCCTCAGGCACGGGTGACGAGCGAGACGCTGCCATCGACGTGCTACTCGACTATCAAAAAAAGGCTTAGAAGAGAACCATCGCGATGAATCGTTCACACCTCATTAAAGTGGTGTGAAACGAGGTGAAAAGACTATGACGGTTGCTGCCGCCCTACTATCCATTGCGCTCTTCCTGGCCTACTGCTCAGCCGGTGCTCAGAAATTGTCCTTCAACCCCGCGATGAGCAAAGCCGCGGATCACATGGGCTTCTCCAAGAGTGGCTATCGCCGCATTGGCCTACTCGAGGTACTCGGTGGTCTCGCGTTGCTCGCGGGCTGCGTGGCGCGAGGCACGGCGTTCTTGGCGACCCTCAACGAAGTTGCCGCCGGTTGTCTCGTGGTACTGATGGTGCTCGCGGTGGTGTTTCACCTACGTAAGGGCGACGCCCTGAAGTACTTCGCGCCGGCTCTCACGCTCGCCGTGCTGACGTTGCTCGAGCTGATCTTTCGTGTGGCCAACTAGGCCTAATAGGGCACCTTGGTGTGCTTGAACTCGTTGAGCGCGCTCTGGTTGCTCATGAGGCTCACTAACGACTCGATCAAGGTAATGGACGCTTGAGCATCCCCTGTGGGCGTTTCCATGTAGCGAACGAAGGTGGCGTCGTCACCCACGACGAACGTGGGCACGCCAAATGCTTCGAAGTGCTCGAACTCCGCGAAGCTCTCACCAATCACTTTGTGAGGTCGACGCGAGTCGACGTCCTCAAAGACGAGTTCGAGGTTGACACCAACCGGGCGCAACACGTTTTCAATTTCACCTCGTGAGACGAGTCGAACGGTGCCTTCGTGGCGAGCGCGAAAGAGTGCTTCGTGCGCGGCGAGAAAGAACTCAGGTTGCAGGTCGCGAATCGACGTGCTCACCGCGAGGGCCAACATCTCATCGTCTCGAGTGGGGTCGTTCCAGACGTCGGGTGCGCCGGACGCTTTGTAGCCCTGACTCATGGTCCAGGGCACGAAGGTGACGTCAAAGTCTGCGCCGGCGTTGAGGGCGCTGAGCACGTGGAGGTGCATGTTCTTCGCGAAAGGGCAGCGGTAGTCGTAGGAAATCTGAAAGGAAAGCACGGGCCCAGCCTAGGAACTAGCGGGCGGGAACGGGCACCCCTTGGCTGCGACAGAGATCCTTATAGGAGCAGAAGCGACAGGCGTTTGACGAAGGAGTGGCGGGAAAGTCGCCGTCCTCGTAGTAACGATTGATCTTCGCCCACGCGCCGGCCGCGGCGTTCGCGCGGGCTCGTACAACGACGTCGGTGACGTGGCGCTCGATTGCTTGGCCGTGCGTCACGTACATCAAACGAATGGTCGAGGGCCGTTCGCCCAACTTGGCCTCACAGAGCGCGGCGTAGAGCTCAGTGTTAGCGAACGTGGAGGAGTCGTAGTTGCGATTGGGCAGGGCGCCGGTCTTGTAGTCAACAATGGTGAGTGTGCCGTCAGCGTCGCGGTCTAAGCGGTCAAGGATCCCGTAGAGCGGCGTGCCGTTGACCTCAACGCCGAGGCGAAGTTCAACGCCCTCGCTCGTCACGGTCTTCGGGTCCTCCATGTCGAAGTAGCGCACGATGATGGCGTCGGTCTCGTGAAGGAGTTTGGCCAACATTGCGTCGTCGAGTCCAATGTCGGCGCGAACGTCGTCGGTGAGAATCTCTATTTGGGCCGGACCTACGTACTCGCGCGCCATTTCGATCGTGCGCTGGTCGTTGTCCGAGAGAAAAAGTTGTTCAAAGACGTAGTGAACGAAGCGGCCCTTGGCGGTGGCGTAGCTGGCGGGTTGGGGGATGCGTTCAACCGACGCGTGCTGGTAGCGACGAGGGCAGGCCTGAAAGTCAGAGAGTCGCGAGGGCGAAAGTGACTTGGGCAGAGGTTGTTCGAAGGCCATGGCTGCACGCTAGGTCAGCACCGTGACGTTGGGGACGAACTCCCTGGGTAACAATGGACGCATGGGCCGCGAAGAATCCGTTACTCGTCACGGTCAGATCGTCCGAACTAGGCAGTGGCACGGCGTACGCTCCGGCGACGCAGTGGTCGTCAATGGCCCTAAAGAGCGTCGCCAGCAGTGGACCTTTGTCGCGCACGTGCTCAACGAAGCGACGGGTAATGAGTGGGTGGAGGTGCGCGGCGGCAGAGTTGGCGAGATGAAGGGTCGATCGTTTCGTCCAGAGATGATCTTTCCGAGTGGTTCGCGAAAAGGCGCACGCGTTGTTGGTCTGTCGCTCGCTAGCGCTCCGCAGTTGGCATTGGGTTAACCCGCGGCTCGTCAATTTTATTGATTCGTTTCGACGTCAAGATGTAGAGACCGGGAAGGGTGCAGATCACGCCGGCCACCACGAAGTAGGTGCGTATGCCGATCTGGTTCGCCAGTACTCCGGCGACGACGATGCCGACGGGAGTAACGCCGAGTGAGACGAACCAGTCAACGGAGCTCGCCCGACCGAGTAGTTCTCGGGGCACTTCACTCTGCATCATTGACTCCCAGATCACGTTGCCAAAGATCATCATCGGAGAACTGACGATGGGAAAGATCATGATCTCCCAAAAGTTCGTCGCGACCCCAATGATGAGCGCGGACAGCGAGCCAATGCTCCAGTAGATCCACGTCACGCGCACCCGACGCTTGGGTGCGCGAACGTTCGCGAACACGAGCGCGCCGACGGCCCCCGACACCCCCGACGCCGCGAGCAGGAAACCCACGTAGAACTTTCGGTAGTGGAGCGTGTGCAGCAGTAGGAAGGGAAGCAGAACGAACATCGGGGAGTAGACGAAGGCGTTCGCTAAGGCGACGGCCAAGAGCGTCGTCCAAAGCCACCTCGTTTTGCGGACGTAGTGAAGCCCTTCCTTGATATCGTCGATCATTGAGTTCGACACATTGCGATTGGGCCGCGGGGTGGACTTCATCAAACTGAGGGCCAAAAAGCTCACGACGAACGTCGCGCAGTCGACGCCGATGGCCCAACTCGTACTAAACGCCGCGAGGAAGCCTCCCACTGCCGGACCGATCATTCCCCCCATCAAGTTGTTCGAAAGAGGTCGAATGGCGTTCATCGCGGGCAACAGTTCTTCGGGGACGATCTCGGGCGTTAGGGCCGAGATCGCTGGAAAGAAGATGGCGTCAAAGCTCCCAAAGAGCACGCCAAAGACCAACAGTTCCCAGAATCTCAAGAGGCCCGTAGCAATCATGATCACCAGCACGGCGGTGAGGAGGGCGCGAGCGCCGTCAGAGATGAGGAGCAACAGTCGGCGCGAGAACCGATCGACGATCGCGCCACCGAGCAGGAGCAAGACAACGACCGGCGTCATTCGGGCCGCGGCGAACCAGGCCAGTTTGGTGAGGCTGCCCGTGGTGTCGTAGACCAAAAGAGTCAGGGCGACGGTGGCGACACCGTCGCCGAAGTTAGAGACTGTTTGGCCCGAGACCAGAAGCGCCGGCTCGCGGTGATGTAAGAGTTGCACGACCGCGAGCTTCTTTTTCACTTTTCTACAGTAGGCGAGGGGTCACACCGTTCGGGTAACTCCGAGCACTGCGAGAGGTAGTGATTAGTTCGTCGACGCGACAGACGCCCGAAGTGATGGCAACGACGACGCGGGCGTCACGCGATCGATCACGATTTTGTCGCACCCCACCCACGATGCTGCATTACGAAGTGCGAGCGCGATGTGATCGACCGCGGAAGGCGTATTGATGACGACGTGGCGGGCGTGAAGCGTGTCGCCAATTCTCTTGGGATCGACGAGACCAACGAGGCGATCTCCAACGAGAATGGGCATGGCGAAGTAACCAACGACGCGTTTGGTCGCTGGAACATACGCCTCGAGCCGGTAGGTCGTTTGGAAAAGTCGCTCGAGCCTCGCTCGATCCCACAGCAGCGAATCGAATGGCGAGAGCAACACGACAGGCCCGCGCAGTCCTCTAGCCAGACCGGCTTCAGCGTGTTCGGACATGTACGCCACGTCGCGCCATCCTTCGACGTGCACCTCGCGTGACTCTCGCGATCGCAACACTGCGCGTACCGTGTTGACGTGTGTGCCGTGATACGCCGCGAGATCGACTGCCGTCGCGACGCCCAACGCACGAAGCGCGGAGCCGACGAGTATCTCTGCGCAGGTCTCATCGTCGAATTCGAGGCTTAGTAGATCTGAGGGAATGCTTCTTTCGGCGAGGTCGTAGACGCGCTCGAAACCCCGCCGTTCGCGACAGACGATCATGCCCGTGTCGAGAAGCCACTCGGCGGCGATTTTGACCTCCGACCAGTCCCACCACGTGCCGCCCTTCTTCGCTCCGCCCAACTCTCGTGAGGTGAGGGGACCATCGCTGCGAAGGCGCTGGATGACGTCAGCACAACTCTTCTTGTGATCCTTCAATTGATGCCAGCGAAAGCCACGCTGGGTTCGCGCTCGTCGTTTCGCGCCGAAGGCCGGCCACAGTTCAATGGGCAACACGCACGCGGCGTGCGACCAGTACTCGAACGTTTCGCTCTTCGCTCCCCAGTAGGCGGCTTCGATCTTCTTGCGAGGAATCGCGCCAAGTCGTGCGTAGGCGACGAGTTCGTGGGACCGGGCGAGCACGGAAATTGTGTCGAGTTGGACTCCTCGCAGATGGTGCACGAGGTTGTTGGGTCCTCCGGTGAGTCGAGGGCCGCGCAATGCTTGTGCGTGCAGGGCAATCCGGGTCGCTTCGCGCGAGGAGAGCGAACCGACCGTTAAGGGTCCTGAGGCGATCTTGCTCACTGGGCGATCGTAGTGTTCGATCCGCTGTTGGATTAGTGTCGTGGCTTCTTTGATTTAGCCAAGAGAATAGAGGGGCCGCCCCTTTCTTAGAAAAGCGTGTGAACCATACGATTCGGCAGTTCTCGCACGACGGGCGGCGCCCAACGGACTCTATGTTTACTATATGTTGACCGCTCGACTTCGCGCAGTGTTCGTTTCGACGATGGTGGGCGCAACGATGCTGGGTGCGTTCGCGCTGCCCGGGGGCGCCGCGACGGCTCACTCCACGCTGCGCTCGGAACTTCTTCGTACGAGCGATCTGTCGTATGGATGGACGGTTCATCGACTGCGTGGCCAAACTGGCGTTGGCTGTCTTTCCCCTCTCGCCAGTCGCCAAGGACTGCAGTACACGGCTCGAGCGTCGATCACCTTTATCGACAATGGCAATCCACCTGAACTGACCGAGGTCGTCGCCACGGCGAAATCACCGGCGACCACCTACCGCCGGGCCATTGCTGCGCTAGGACGATGTCACGTCGTGAAGGGCGTGTTCGCCGGACATCGACTGAGCGGAAGCGTGCATCGTGCGCACTTTGGACACTTTGGAATTGCCTCGCACTCCTACGTCGCTAACGCGAGCGTCGAAGGTGCCCTTCTCTTTGAGGATGTCGTCATCGTAGAAACGTCGCACGGCGTCGCGGCGGTGGCCGAAGGCAACGTGGGTGGCGTGAGTACCTCACAGTTTGAGGGTTTTGTTACTCTCGCCCTTCATCGAATAAACGAGCGAGTCCGGTTGCGTTAGTCGATACGTGGATCGGTTGCCCTCCATCACGTGTAATCCACAAGAGTGGTTGACAGGGATTGACCTAGAGGGCTGACTTGGAAAAGTGGGTGACTTTCTTACCAAGTAGAAGTGAAAGTGCTCATCAGAAAGTTTTCCTCATTCTGGAATTTCCTTCTTCCTGTTTTGGCACTGCGTGGGCCCCAAGGCACTCATTCCTTCAGGAATAGTGGTGTGGACGCGACCCGCGGCAGGTGGATCTGATAGGAAAATATTGTCCAGGATAGTGAGGGCTCGGGTCGGCGAGCCGACGGAGGATTCAATTTTGGACTCGCTTCTGATACCTTGACGTTCTGGTCATGACGGGTGCGCCAGCTCCAGGGCGATGGGTGCTCGGCACCGTGGACAATGACTCGCTGTACGCTTCTGCGGTGGCGCACTACATCTTTAGCCTCACTGACAGCGACTCAACGGACCTTCGAACCCTCCGCGAACGGGCTAACGGCGACCTCCGCGCCGGAATGTGGGGCATCGACCTCGACGAGCGGCACCGCGAATCCCTAGAAGAGGGTGACGTCGTTCTTGTGTATCTCGGTGCGCCGGTGAGAGAGTTCGTCGCTCGCGCCGAGGTTGCTTCACCAGCCCATGAATGGACCCCGGCTGAAGCGCGGCAGTACCCAGGCCATTCGCACGGAGGGGTCTTGCTGAGTCGGATCGAGGGATGGGACCCTCCGGTCGCGATGAGCGCCGTGCTACCGCAGATCGACCCTGCGGAGAAGGCCAGGCCTGATTTCGATACCGGCGTCGTTCGGATCACGTCGGGTGAATTCGAGACGGCGATCTCGGTAGCTGCCAGAGGCGTCGCTCCGCGGGGCTGATATAGAAGCGAAGGAGTTGCTAGTTGGAAGGTTCTTCCCGAGCAACGCCACCGAGCAGGGGTTCGAACAGAATCGCGTCGCTCGCTATGGGCGCTCCGCGGGGGCAATCCCTGATGCTCCAATGTTGGTCCAGCGGCCTTTTGCTGTTCAAGCCACGCCCGGTATTGCTCGGCAAACCCTCGATCGTGATCGATGCGCGCTCTAGCCGCGAGATTCGATGGGGCTAGTCACTCAGAGACTGAAGGCAGGATTATGGGACGTGAGTAGTCGTTGTTGTCGATAGTCAGATCAGATTTGGAGATAGGGCGCACTTCGGCGATGTAGATCTCCTCTGCCGGCCCGTACCGATCTCGACGAACTCTCGTTGCCTCGTCGATGCCCTCTGCATCGAGGTCTCGCCGGATTCCTCGCGCCACGGCGACGTCCGGCTCCACTTCCAGCCAGATCCGAAAGTCCCAATATGCGTCGTACTCGGGTCGCAGCGCGAAGACTGAGTCGACGATCAGGACAGCGTCGTTGGGAGCAAGCACGAAGGTGGCGCGATGGTCCACGCCCGTGAGCGGATCATGTGCGCAGAGCACGACCTCGCCACTCCCGCCAGACCCAGCAGGAACAAGTAGGAGGTCCACCGCGGATTGGAAGTCGTAGGCATTGCGGTAGTACCCCTCGCCCGTCACGCGGTCGTACCCGCGCTCGCGCGCGTCGCGCCATGGATATTTGAAGTCGTCCAGACTTGCTCTGAGCGTCGAGCGCCCGAGCTTGCGAAGTGCCGCGGCAAGCTCGTGGCCGAAAGAAGTCTTTCCTGCGCCGGTACGCCCGTCGATCGCAACGCGGAGCCGGCGTGGGGAGAGTTGGCTGATCGTGTCGGCCACGTCCCCAAGAAGCCTTGTCCGAGAGCCAGACGCAGGCTCGGGCTCGGGCTGTCGCCACGTGGAGACCGACTCGAACGAGGTCACGTCAAGAATCTTAAACGCGCGAGCCCCAACCCAAAGGCTTCAAAACACCACCAACGGAACTGCCAACGACGACTTGGGTGGGATAACAAGCAACCGGTGGCCGGGTGCCGTCTCGCGAGCGAAGACTCAGCGGGCGCGAAGCGGCTCCGACGATGGCTGCCACTCCCGCCTGATCAACCCGTACACCCACGAGTCCGAGACCTCGCCATTCACGACGCAGTCTTCTCGCAACGTCCCTTCACGCACGAATCCGAGTTTCTCCAGGACGCGGGCAGATGCCGTGTTGCGCGTATCGGTCTCGGCTTGGACTCGATTCATTTCCAGCGTGTCGAATGCCCACTGCAGCAAAGCCCGCGCGGCCTCGGTCGCGTAGCCATGGCCCCACGCTGCGTCGTCGAAGCAGTAGCCCATCGACGCACTGCGGTAGTCCGGGTTCCACCGGGTCAGGCTGCACCAACCGATGAACGCCCCGTCGGAGACACGGTCCACGGCTAGGCGCGCCCCAGTGCCTGCTTCGGTCATCTCTCGGCACGCCGTTATAAAGCGCTCGGCGCGCAGACGTTCACTCCAGGGGGGCGCGTCCCAGTAGCGCAGCACGTGGGCGTTGCTGTGCAGCGCGAAGAGGGCGTTCTCGTCCGAGTCGTTGAAGGGACGCAGCCGCAGACGAGCGGTGGGCAGCGTAGGCGTTGACAGGGACATGGGGGCCATCGTACGTCGTCACGAATGCCACGCACCCTCAACTAGGCCCTCCAGCGTGAACTCGATATCGATACCTCGACAACTTTTCGCTTCCTTCGAACGGATCGACCATTCCTGATTCCTTCGACGACCGCCTCGGTCACGGTTGCCCGACACGTTGGCAATGATGATGCTTCGAGTTTTGCGGAGACCTTTCTATCAAGGTCGTGTAGGTTCGTGCTGTGCCCACCGAAGTAGTCGTGTTGAATGGTGGATCCTCCGCAGGAAAATCGACGATTGCTTCGTGCTTACAGACACTCTTAGAAGACACGTGGCTGATACTCGGCGTCGACGACCTGATCGATGCGATGGGCGGCGAGGGAAAGGCGCGGTCCGCGATTGTTGTTAACGTGGACGGGACAGTCGTCATCGATCAACGATTTCGTAAGGCAGAAGAATCCTGGTATCAAGGTCTTTCCGCGATCGCGCGAGCGGGTACGGGACTCGTCATCGTCGAAGCATTTCTTGATGGGGCGAGTTCACAGACACGCCTTTGTACGGCCCTCGCTGGCTTGGAAGTGTTGTGGGTTGGCGTTCATTGCGACGCAGACGTCGCATCGATGAGGGAATTAGCTCGTCCGGATCGCGTTCACGGAATGGCGAAGACCCAATCAACACTCGTGCACGAAGGTGTGCACTACGACATCGAAGTTGATACCACTTCCGAGGGGTCTGACGATTGTGCACGGACTATTCGCGCTTCGATGGTGCAGTAGCCACACGGGTTCCACAACGTACTAAAGCGTTTCCAGAACTCTGCCTACGAATAGGGGCGGCACAAAAAGTACGCTCAAGGGTGAACTTGACCTCGATTGGTGTCAACGACCCGATGCAACAAAATGCCACCTGCACTGACGTCCTTCTCCGCTCGGGACCTGACTGGTGCCAGGGACCTGGCGTGACTCGATGTCGAGGCATTGACGCTTTCTGGAACGAATTCGTTGAGAGACCGGGCGAGTACAAGTGCGGCGCAGGTGTTCACGATCGGCGTCACGAAAGTATGAAGCGTCCATCACGATCAAAAAATAATCTAAGAGGGACTCTATAGTTCCATGCAAATGAATGATGAGTCATCGAGTCTTTACATTGTTCATGGCAAACGTGTGCGGCCAATAACGAATTCCGGCTCTGTCATGCGCGCCCTGTCGAGTTGGACAGTACGAACTTGGCGATCAGTGGCCCAGATGAAGAACATGGGGGTCATTCTCCTTGTGGTCCTCTACGTTGGATGGTTCATTCACCTGAGCCTAAAGATGTACTACGGCTACGGTGAACCTCCCTTCGACCTCGCAATCTTTGATCAGGGCATGTGGCTCGCCTCCCATTTCCACGAGCCCTTCGTCACCGTCATGGGGCGCAACCTTTTCGGTGACCATACGTCGTTCGTGTTGCTGCTGGTTGCGCCGTTCTATCGACTCTTCCCCGAACCTCAGGGGCTTCTCGTCCTACAAACCCTCTTGCTCGCTGGTCCCGCCGTTCCCATCTACCTGTTGGCTCGCAAGTACATCAAGAGCACCCTCATCGCTACGTCGCTCGTCGCCACCTACCTATTGAACCCCCTCGTACAGCAAGGCAACCTCAACCAGTTCCACCCCGAGGCGTTCCAAGTGCTCTTCATCAGTTTGGCGATCTTCGCCGCCATCGAGAATAAGTCGGCGCTGCTCGTCCTCATGGTGGTGCTCTCGCTGATGGTGAAAGAGGACGCGGCGTTACTGGTCATACCCTTAGGCGTGTGGGTAGCCATTCGGCGAGATCGCCGGTTGGGGATGTCGATCGTTGTGGGGTCGGTGCTCTGGGCCATGGTGGCCAACTGGCTGATCATCCCGTGGTTGCTCGGCTCGTCGAGTATCTATACCTCGCGCATCCCCTTTGGTGGCGTCTCGGGACTGTTTGGCACGCTCTTTCACAGGCCCGGCCAACTCTGGTCGTACCTGGTCTCGCAGGGACGGCCCTTTTATCTTTTACAGCTCGGTTGCACTGTCGGCTTCGCCTTCTTGTTCTCCCCGGAGATTGCCCTCATCGGGGTCCTCGTCGTCGCGGAGATCATCGTCAGCAATGACCCCTACATGCATCAGATTCTCTACCAGTACTCGATGCCGCTGGCGCCGGTATTGGTGTTGGGCACGTTGTACGCCATCGCCAAACAGACCCACGGCTGGCGACGAGACGCACTGGCCACGGTGGCCCTGAGTGCGGCAATTTTGTCCTGCGCCCTGTGGGGTTACGCACCGTTCTCGGCCAACAAAGTGGGCGCCGGTTGGGTGCCCACGCGTTCAATTAAGGCCCTGGCCTACGTGGAGAAGGGGTTGCCGGCGAACGCCGTGGTCGCGGCGTGGTATCCGCTGGTGCCGCACATTGACCACCGAGACCAGGTCTACGTCTGGCCGACTCCGTTTTACGCCTCAAATTGGGGCACCACGAATGACACGGGGGCCAGACTTCCCGTCGCGAGCCAGGTGCAGTATCTACTGCTGCCTACTGCGCTGAGCGCACCCGATCACGCCGACGTGTTCAAACAGATCGCCGGCGATTACCGGCTCGTGCGTCGTAGAGCGGGATTCGGTCTCTTCGAGAAGAAAGTCTCGCCGTAGCGCGGTCGCAGCTGGACTTCGTACTTGATGCGACGACGTCGCTCATAAAGAAAGATGCCGGAAGCCGACGTCACGGGTCTGTTACCAGGCACCCTAAATTGTTGACTTACGGACTGCCAGTGCCGAAGACGGGGGACTGAGGTGGTGCGATTGACGGAGTGACCTCGAGCGGTCCTGGGCCTAGCGCCCTGGTCTTGAAAATGAGCTTCGTCAAAACCGAGGGCGGCTCACGAGGCAAGATGTAGTGGTGACGGCGAACAATCGTTTTGAAGGGCGCACGATCGAGCAGACGATCGATCGAGACGCGCTACGAGCGAAGTACCGCGAGGAGCGCACCAAGCGAATCCGCCCCGACGCGAATGACCAGTACCTTGAGCCCAGTGGTCGCTTCGCCCACTTTCTCGATGACCCCTACGTCAAGCGCGTCGATCGTGAGCCGCTCTTTGACGAAGTGACCGTGGCGATCATCGGCGCCGGCTTCTCCGGACTCGTCACTGGCGCTCGCTTGCGCCAGGCCGGCGTGCAAGGTATTCGCCTCATCGAAGGCGCGGGTGACGTCGGGGGTGCGTGGTACTGGAACCGCTACCCCGGGGCCATGTGCGACACCGCGGCGATGGTCTACCTTCCGCTGCTCGAAGAGACCGGCCACGTACCAACGCTGAAGTACACCTTCGCTCCAGAAATCCAACGTCACGCTCAACTGATCACTGAAAAATTCGGGCTCTACGACAACGCACTCTTCTCCACCGAAGTGACGGGGCTCGAGTGGGACGAGGCCGCCTCTCGATGGATAGTTCGTACCAATCGCGGCGACGAAATACGTGCGCAGTTCGTCACGATGGGCACGGGACCGCTCCATCGACCCAAGTTGCCAGGGATAGTGGGCATCGAGACGTTCGCACGGCGCAGTTTTCACACGAGTCGTTGGGACTACGACTACACCGGCGGTGACCCAGGCGGCTCGGTGATGGAGAAGTTGGCCGATAAGCGAGTGGGCATCATCGGTACCGGGGCCACCGCGGTCCAATGCATTCCCTTTTTGGGGCGTTCAGCCCAAACGCTCTACGTCTTTCAGCGCACGCCCTCGTCGATTGACGTACGCAATAATCACCCGATCACGCCCGAGTGGTTCAACACCTTGGAACCGGGATGGCAGCAACGCTGGCTCATGAACTTCGCGACGCTACAAAGCGGTGGCTTCGCGGACGAGGACATGGTGAAAGACGGTTGGACCGACATCGCTCAGCGAATCCGTGACCGGGTGATCGCCAACGGGGGCGACCTAAGTCCGGTGACGATGCGCCGCGCCTACGAGGACAGCGACGACGAAAAGATGACCGAGATACGCGCCCGGGTCGACGACGTCGTGAAGGATCGCGAGACGGCCGAGGCCCTCAAGCCGTGGTATCGACAGCTCTGCAAACGGCCCTGCTTTCACGACGAGTACCTCGACACGTACAACTTGGCCAACGTGCACTTGGTCGATACCCACGGACTAGGAGTCGAGCGGATCGACGAGTCGGGGGTCTGGGTGGACGGGCGCCACCACGAACTCGACTGTCTCATTTTCGCCTCAGGCTTCGAAGTCGGCACCGGGTACGTGCGTCGCTCGGCTTTTGACGTGGTTGGACGCGGCGGTCTCACACTCTCGAAACGTTGGGATGAGGGCATGCAGACACTGCACGGCATCCACGTGCACGGGTTCCCCAATATGTTCGTCGTGGGCGTGACCCAGGCGGCGAATCTCATTTCGAACGTCACGCACAATCTCACCGAAGCGGGCACGACCATCGCTGCCGTTATTGCTCGGACCCTCGCGGCCGGTGACGACGAGGTTGAAGTGAGTGCCGAAGCCGAGCGGGCCTGGATGACGTTGCTCGGGGGTACGAGTGAGTCGTTCCTGGCTGATCCGGAGTGCACCCCTGGCTACTACAACAACGAGGGACAACCGTTGGGTACTCGCGAGCAGTTCAACTTGAGTCGCTATCCCGAAGGACCCGTCGCGTACTTCGACTACATCGACCGGTGGCGAAACTCGGGGGACTTCGAACATCTCGAGTTTCGAAATCGGTCGTCGAAATGACCGACTTCGTCGCGGATGTCCCCTCGGATGGCCCGCTTTTTAATCTCTTCGACCCTCAGTGGTCGAGCGACCCGTTCCCGCTCTACTCCGAACTGCGAGCTCGAGCGCCGATCCATCGAAACGAGTTTGGTTTCTGGGTGGCCGCGCGCCACGCGGACTGTCTGGCGGTCCTGCGCGACCGCGGAGCGAGCGTCGAACGATCCAACATGATGGATCACGAGGATTCCGCGCGATTTGATGGTGACGAGAACCGCATCGACGAGATGGCCGCCAAGGAGCTCGAGAACCGTTCATTCTTGGTTCGAGACCCTCCCGATCACACACGTCTTCGCGGTCTCGTGGCCAAGGCGTTCACCCCGAAGGTCGTCGAAGGACTCCGTGGCCGCACGCAGGAGATCGTCGACGAGCTCATCGACGCCGCCCTTGACGAGGGCACGGTCGACCTCGTTGACCAGTTCGCCTACCCGCTGCCGGTGCGGGTGATCTGCGACTTGCTCGGCGTGCCCGTCGCCGACCAGGATCGCTTCAAAGTGTGGTCGCACGCCCTCGCGCGGGGCCTTGATCCTAATTTCTTGCTACCGAAGGAGGTCATCGACGCGAGCGCCGAAGCCCGTGTGCAGTTCGCCGCGTACTTCTTCGAACTTCTCGCCGAGCGTCGTCGTTCACCCGGTGAAGACTTGTTGAGCCAGCTCGTCGCAATCGAAGACGGCGGCACCGCTCTCAGTGAAGCGGAGCTGCTCTCGACGTGCATCTTGCTCTTGGTCGCTGGCCACGAAACCACCGTCAATCTCATCGCGGGCGGAGCGCTCGCCCTGCTCGAACACCCGAGTCAGTTGGCACGTTTTCGTGACGACCCCGCGGTCGCGCGAAGCGGCGTCGAGGAGATGTTGCGATTCGTGTCGCCAGTACAGTTGACCGGCCGGACCCTGCTCCAGGACATCGAACTCGGTGACGTGCGTATTGAGGCCGGTCAGTTCGTCATGCTGTTGCTCGCATCGGGGAACCGAGATCCCTTGGCGTTTCACCGTCCCGACGACTTCGACGTGACGCGAACCCCGAACAACCACCTCGGCTTTGGCTTTGGCATTCATCACTGCCTCGGCGCACCACTGGCCCGGATGGAGGCCGACGTCGCGTTGTCCACTTTGACCCGCCGAGCCCCGCTCCTGGCGCTGGCATCCGACGTCGTAACCTACAAGGCGAACGTCATCCTGCGGGGTATGGAGTCGATGCCGGTCTCACTCTGAGTCTCCCGCGGCCGACCGTGACACGTAACCATATGGTGACGTATACTGGCTGAGTGTGGACGACAACCTTGTCTTTAAGGCGCTCGCTGACCCGACCCGTCGCCTTCTGCTGGATCTCCTGTTCGAGCGAGAAAGTCGTACCTTGAGCGAACTCGAGTCTCACGTGGCTATGACGCGCATCGGCGTGATGAAACACCTACGCCTGCTCGAGGAGGCGGGGCTTGTCGTGACGCGCCGGTCGGGACGAGAGAAGCTTCATTTTCTCAATCCAATCCCGATTCGACTGATCCATGACCGGTGGATCGATAAGTACACCGAGCGTCAAACGTCGGCGCTCGTGTATCTAAAAACTAACTTGGAGGCAAAGAGATGACTACCCATAACGGGTCCGAGACCATCCAGATCTACCGCGTGTACATCAAGGCCGCGCCCGAGGTCATTTGGGAGGCGATCACCCAACCCCAGTGGACGGCGCAGTACGGCTACGCCCCTCTCGTGGACTACGAACTGCGATCGGGTGGCGCCTTCAAGGCGTTCGCGAACGAAGGTATGAAAGCTTTCGGTTGTCCCGACGTCATCAGTGACGGTGAGGTCATCGAATCCAATCCGCCCCGCAAGCTGGTTCAAACGTGGCGAATGATAATGACGCCCGAGTTGGCCGCCGAAGCCTTTACCCGCCTGACCTATGACATCGAGCCGGTTCGAGGCGGTGTCACGAAGCTCACCGTCACCCACGACGTGACGGGTGCGCCGATGTGGGGCGGAGTGCTGCGCGGCGAGAGCGAGTCCAGTGGCGCCGGCGGCGGTTGGAGTGAGATCCTCAGCGGGCTCAAGACTCTTCTCGAGACGGGTCACCCACTCCCGTTCCAGAGCGGACCGGCGTAGAAGGAACTCAGCCCAGCAATTGCGAAATGATTTCGCTTCGATCGTCGCAACAAGACCGTGGAGCGGGCGACCAGAAGAGAACTCGCAGTGCAAGTTGAAGAGTGGATGACGTGAAAACTTTGTCGGAACCACAACGCAGACCAGGAAATACTTCTCGTGACTTCCATTGCGCATCGGATTCGATGTGGCGCGCGACGTGCACTTCGTCAACGCGACTAATCCTGCGTGTGCCGTGTGAGTTCTCGTCCGAGAGCCGAACTACACAACCGCCGAATGGAGATTACAACTGTGGATAATCTTGCCCTAGCCGAAGTTCGACCTCCGCTTTAGGTGAAGGGTTAAGCCAGTGAACGGACGATCGAGAACGCAATGGTGGGGTGTTTGCGTCGACGCACGTGATCCAGGTCATCTCGCCGAATTTTATTCGCACATCCTTGGCTGGCCCGTTTCTCAAGTTGATGAGAATGGGGCTGCGATCGCCGTCCCAAACACGACGTCCTCCATCAGTTTTCAAAGAAACGACGACTTTCGACCTCCTGTCTGGCCAGGTAAATCTGGCGAGCAGCAGATGATGCTCCATCTGGACGTAGCCGTCGATGATCTCGAAGTCGCGGTGAAAGAATCAGTCGCGTTGGGAGCGACGATCGCTGCATACCAACCCCAAGATTGAGTCCGAGTACTTTTGGATCCCGAAGGACACCCCTTTTGTTTGTACGCGGACCCTGCGCCGACCGGCAACGCTGAGCAATAGCGTTGAGTACCTTCTGCAGTCAGGCCCAACCCCTTAAAGGGACACTGGCATCATGTGTGTATCACAGCACCTGTGAGTTCAGACGGTCGACGCAACAGGTCTGGCACCAAACACTGGTGTCATGCTAAGTGACTCAGGACTCGAACCAGATATGAGGTCAATCTCGGTACGTGGCTCGCCCTTTTGAGGTTACGACGACTCGCGACGTCAGCGCCCCGGTGCTGGCGTAGCCCTAGTTACTCAGAAAGGCCGACAGTTCGTCACGCAAGGTAGCGCGATTTCTGGACGCCACCGCCGCGTTGACGTCCATAACGTCGAGCAACTGTTGGACCTGTTGCTGGCCTACCGGCATGGGATTGGCTTCGTGGAACGCTCGGACTTCCGCGGCGAGGGCCTCGTCGACAAAGCTCACGATGCCCCCAACGTAGTTCGGGTACGAAATGGGAGCGAAACGCTCTATCGCTTCGGGCTGGCGCGCGGCAGCGAGACGCCACACCTCAACGCCGGCGTCACGATTATGGATGAGTGCGCCAATTAGATACGGCGCGTCTTGGGTGCGCACATCACTAAAGGCACGCGCAAAGGCCGTCGGGGGAACGCGAACGTCGCCCGAATCGGCACTGGCGAAGAGGTAGCGCTCCTCTTCCTGGGGTGAGCGAGCCGCGGCGCGTCGTTCGTCGCAGACGGCGTCGTCACCGAGACGACCTTGAGCCATCGTGATCGACACGATGGCACTGGCCAAGTCCCCACTCACCTCGCCGCGGTCAAATCGACGCGTCGCCTTGGCGATGATCGCTTCGTCGCGCCCCTGATGGCCGAGAACGCTAATGACCAGTGCGCGCAACTCACTGACCTGGGACGACTCGCCGTCTCGAGGCTCCCAGCCCTGACGCGTAAAGGTCGGGCGATAGAGCGACTGGACGACGTCGCGTAACACCAAGCGGCCCTCCTCGTCGAGGATTCGATCCGCGAGTGCGACCGCGCGTCCAATCAACTCCCACGCCGAAGGTTCGTCGAAGGTGGACATACCGCGAGCGAGCGTGAAGAGGTCTGAAAAGCTTGCACGACCGACGAGAATCGCCGACCACGTGTCGGCGAGGAGGACCGCACGCTCGAGCGCGTCGAGTTCACCGAGGCGCGTCGAAAGCGCGCGCAACTGGTCCGATCCATACGCCGTACGAAAAAATCCCCAACCGCCGCCATTCACGATCGTCGTGCCCGAGACGCGAATCGTCGCCGAAGATCCTTCGAGGAGCTGGGTCGTCGCCACCGAACCGTCGAGCGAACGTACCAGCATGGGCACCTTCCACGAGGCACCGATGGCCGACGCGCCGCGCGACGGCCCGTAGGAGAAGGGCTCTTGCCTCACGGCGTCGCCCTCCACGCGCAGCAGCGGGAAGCCTCCTTGGAGAATCCAGGTATCCATGATGGAGCCCACGGGCTGATCCGAAGCCTCTTCGAGCGCGGCCCAGAGATCCTTTGTAACCGCGTTCGCGTACGAGTGGCGCCGTAGGTACGTGCGGATACCGTCACGAAACGTCGTCTCACCGAGGTACTGCTCGAGCATGCGCAAGACGGCGCAACCCTTGACGTAGGTCAACACGTCGAACATTCCGCGACACTCGTCGGGCGAGATTACGCGAAACTCAATGGGTCGCGTGGAGTGTTGCGCGTCAACCGAGAACGCCGCTTCGCGCTGGGGATGAAAACGAACCCACTTTTGCCACTCGGGGCGAAAGTGATCGGTACAGATCGACTCCATAAAGGTGGCGAAGGCCTCGTTCAGCCAGATGCCTTCCCACCACTCCATCGTCACAAGATCGCCAAACCACATATGGGCCAGTTCGTGGTTCACCACGAGGGCGACGCGCTCAAGTTCTGGAATCGACGCCGTGGCCGGGTCGATCAGCAGGTCGGTCTCGCGAAAAGTAATCAAACCCAGATTCTCCATCGCCCCGAACGCAAAGTCTGGAATTGCGACGAGGTCGACCTTGTCGCCGGGATAGGGAATCGCGAAGTAGTCGCTGAAGAAATCGAGCGCGTGGACGGCGGTCTCCCTCGCCCAGTCGACGAGGTGCGCGTTGCCGACTGGATAGATCACGCGAAGCGTCGTACTCGCGACTGCGGTCTCGCTCGACGCTTCAAAGTCCCCCACGACAAAGGCCACGAGGTAGGTCGACATAATCATCGACTCAGCGAAGGTCACTTCGCGATAGCCCTCGCCGATTGCGCGCGTCGAAAGCTCGCGCGTGTTGGCGTAAGCGGCCAGCGATTCGGGTACCTCCAACGTCACCTGATACGTCGCCTTAACGGCGGGGTCGTCCCAGCAGGGAAAAGCACGCCGTGCGTCAGTCGTGGCGAACTGGGTGGTGGCGATGACGTGCGTGCGACCTTGCGCGTCCTCAAAGGTCGAGCGATAAAAGCCGCGTAGCTGGTCGTTTAAGACGCCGCGAAACGACACGGCCAGCGTCGCAGCACCAACCGGCAGTTCTTCGTTAAATGTGAACGTTGCCGTTTCGTACTCGTCGTCGAGGACCGGCGCACTCGAATGAAAGATGCGTCCATCCACGGTCACGGTCGCGGGTTCGACGTCGAGTTCAATGGCGTTCATGACAATGGAGCGAACCGGTTCCGCGATCGTGACCGTCACCTCCACTCTGCCCGTAAACGTCGCGGCGTCTAGGTCGGGTCGCAGGCGCAGTCGGTAGGCGTGGGGTACGGCCGCGGGGGCAATCCGATAGGGATTCTCCTTGTCGTTAGTTCGCGGAGTCACCTTTCGATGTTACGGCGCGAGCCTGCGCGCGCGAAACAACGGAGTTGCCAGCACCCTCAACCGCCTAACACCCGACGAAAATGAGCATCGACACTCAATCTAAGCAAAGCAGGTCGCGTTGTCGTAACGCCTGGTCCAGTTTTGGGTTCAGGTCAGTTGGAGCGGGTGACGGGGATCGAACCCGCATGGCCACTTTGGAAGGCCGGCCGTAGTATTGCGTAGGTAGCTGTAAAAACTCTAATCAGAGGGCATTTTCAGCGGTCTGATTGCGACCTTTCCTTTCTGTTTGGGCGTTAGATGGGCGTTAAGTCAGGGGATTGCCAGGAGAATTAATCCCAGACGCGATTCGCAATTCGTGCATCGGATCTTTTGAATCTGCGCCGAAGCGTCGGGGTTCGCGTCGGGGACCCGACGCAACAGATCTGCAACCTTGCACTGGCGACTGGAAGTTCCCCGGTTCGATCAGACTGTTTGACGACGAATCAGGGGGCGCATTCCAGCCAAACGACCGAGGGTCCTCCCGGTGCGCTATTGGTCGGTTTGACTGTAACGACTCCAAGCGTCACGGCTTGCCCGCCGCTCAAGGGCCTCATACAGGCGATCGGCGATGAGTCTGACCAACTCCCTTGAGAGTCACGCCACTGAACACTGGACGAAAGACCATAGGAGGTAGCTGAGTGAGATCCATGTTGAACGAAAGCGAATTCGTTGCCATCTAGGCCGACTTTAGTTACTTTGCCCGAAATGACTTGAGGAGTCACAGCGTGACTCGCCCTGATGGTTCCTATTACAAAACCAAATCCGACGAGAGCCAGGGCCGCAATCGCTATGAGAATGAATCGAGTAAAGCGTACGGATTCCACGGCCACCCCCATTGAGCTGCAGTACTGAACAGACTCTCCCACAAAGTCCTGCGAGAGGTGTACTCAGGTTCGCTCAGAATCTGTGATGTTCATTGGATAACAAAAGTCGGCTCGACTGCAAAGCGCACTGCTTGGGACCGTTGAAAGATCATGGCTCGGTGAAGGCGTCGAACGCATGCGTGGTAGCACAGCGCCGACGAGCCTGCGGGCCAGGTCGGAGTCCCGACGCATCAGATCTGCAACTTTGAGAAGGCGACTTGACCCGATTAAGTCCTGATTGGTGTCGGAGACCCGACCCAACAGATCTGGTACCAAGCAAAGGCGACTTGCATCACGAAGGCGGATCCCTCGAATAAGGTGCGGGCATGCGACTCGCCGGTTCAAAGTCGTGGAGAGCTAGCTTCTCGAACGACCAGGCGCCACACGTGTGCCTCTACGTGCGCGACGCTTTCGGTTTAATGCCCATCGGTCTTGATGTACCGCCGCAGCTGAATGACATAACCCGAGTAAATGAGCCTGAGAGAAGGCCGACCAACGAAAGTGAGTTGTCATTGGCGTGGCTTCGTTGGTGGCGTCGACTTACGCTCGTCATTGGCAGCGCCCAGCTCGGCCAACGTCCCGAGTCCATGTCGCGAGAAGAGTACGGTCGAACCCACATCGCGGCCCGCCAGTCTGTCATGGATCCGTTTGAAGACTTTGTAAGTCTCGCGAGCGACCCATCATTGCAGAAAGCCGCTCAACAGACATGGAGGGATGCATTGGCCTGGACCAACACCCACACGACCGAGCCTTTGCGTCACGGATCGTTAATTCCCCTTACCGTCGCTGAGGAGGTTATTGAAGAAAACGACGTGTTGCCTGAACGCGTTAACGCTTCTGTCCTCGTGCTCAGCGTTCAAGGACAATGGGCACATATCAACGCACCGGGAATGCTGCTCTGCTCGGAGGAGACTTTCTTCGATGATTCCCTCTTTGCGATCGAACTCAAGAGGACCTTCGAGTCCGGCCTGCGTGCTGTCGATTGAGCGCGCCCTTGACTCCATCTGGGTGGAGGCCACCCTCGCCGAACGCCAGATCCTCATTGAGGATCTGGTTGATTCGGTTCGCTTTTATCCCGATCGATTAACCGTTGAGGTAGTGGGAGCACCGCCAATTCTTGTCACGCTTAAAGAAGTCGGG
>Ga0208849_1000231_pt1 | contig 54183 bp, 52 predicted proteins | sample NGESurdeep072012_10_FD_184470 | JGI IMG/M metagenome (GOLD analysis project Ga0208849, IMG submission 184470) | Arctic peat soil microbial communities from Barrow, Alaska - NGEE Surface sample 53-3 deep-072012 (SPAdes) | ecosystem: Environmental > Terrestrial > Soil > Wetlands > Peat ... | reverse complement strand
GTATGCGGGCTGGAAGCCCGCGCTCCGAAGGCGATGTGATCGCGAACACCAGCGGAACGCAAGTGACGCCCATCAAATTAGCTGACGCGGGCGACTAGCCTGGATCGCCGTCAGGCGCGACTTCAGGTCCCGCACCGGCGGGGCGAGGAGGAAGCCGAAGGAGACACAGCCGTGTTTGGTGGCGACCGCGTGGTGGATGCGGTGGGCCTGGATCAGCCGCTTCCAGTAGGGCGAGCGGCCACGCCACGGTAGCGGATAGCGGCGGTGGACCAGGCCGTCGTGGAAGATCGCATAGACCGCGCCATAGGCGGTGATCCCCAGGCCGACCGGCAGCAGCGGCGGGACGCCGTGCACGCCCAGCCAGATGCAGACGACGGCTGGCGCGGCGAAGACCACCGCGAAGAGATCGTTCAGTTCGAACCTCCCCTCGCGCGGCTCATGGTGCGATCGATGCCAGACCCACAGGAACCCGTGCATCACGAACCGGTGGGTGAACCAGGCGAAACCCTCCATGAACGCCAGGGCGGCGGCGAAGAGCGTGATGTCGATCAGGATCCTCATTCGGAGCCCACCGGCGCTCGCAAATCGGGGACATGAACGCAATTCGGGAAAGACGAATTGCGATCAAGTCCCCATTTGCGCGAGGCGTTGCGGTTGAGAGGCATCGGGTCAGGAAGGTTTCAGCGGCGGATGCGGCGGGCGGCGAGTTGGGCGATCAGGAGGCCCGCGGCGCCAATGAGGGCGAGGACGAGCCAGGGCTTATACAGCACGCTGGGACCCTCGTCGCGCGCCAGGGCGCCCTGGTAGGCGTCGATCACCCAGGCGTGGGGCGTCGCCCAGCCGATCGCCTGGAGCCAGGGCGGCATGAGGAAGCGCGGGGCCATGCTGCCGCCGACGGCGGCCAGGATGAGGATCACGAAGGTGGCGAACATCTGGCCCTGCTCGCGGGTGCGGCAGACGGCGACGAGTCCCAGCGCCAGGCCGGCCGAGGCGGCGGCGGCGGCGATGGTCGTCGCCGTCCAGCTGGCCAGGTGAGCGGTGAGGGGAATGCCGTAGACCACCGCGGCGGTGACAAAGATCGCGGTCGCCTGGGCCACCGCCTGCCCGGCCAGGAAGAGGAACTTGCCGCTGACCACCGGGGCCATGCCGGCGGGTCCGGCGAGGATGCGGTCGGCGATGCCCGAGGCGCGTTCGTCGATCAGGCTGAGCGCGCCATGCATGGCCGAGAACAGCGCGAAGAGGATGGTCACCGCGCCGGCGTAGTAGACGATGTTTGCTCCCCCGCCGCGGACGGCGCCCACCGCCTCGCGGGCCACGAGGCCGTCGGACGGACGCGCGGGCTTTCCGGCGATGGCGCCCTGTTTGAGATCATCCTCCGCCCCTTCCAGGGAAAGGCCCTGGTCGGAGGTGAGCGGACCGATAGCCGGCGTGAGGTCGCGCGCCGCGCGATCGACCATCACGTCGGGCAGGGCGCGCATCATCGCCTGGCGGACGCGGGCTTCGACGAGCGGCGCGGCGACGGCCCGGCCGGGATCGGCGAGGACGAGGATCGGCGTCCCGGCCGCGCCGGGATCGGCCCGGATGACGACGCCGGCGTCGTCGGCCCCGGACTTCACCCGCCTTCGCGCCACCGCCAGGCTGGCCGGCGTCACGGTTTCGGCGCGCAGGGATGGGTCGGCGACGAGGGCGGCGGCCAGGCGGCGGGAATCTTCGCTTCGCGCCAGGTCGGTGACGGCGACCGAAAGGCGGACGGCGTCGCCGGCGGTTCCGGCGAACACGGCCGAGAAGATCAGGAACACCAGCGGGGGCAGCACGAAGGCCATGACCAGGGCGGCGCGATCGCGCAGCAGGCGCAGGGTCATCACCCGGACGACCGCGGCGATCATGCCGCGCGCCGGGTCTCGGCGATCCGGCCGTAGAGGCTCTGCAAGGTCGGATGACGGACGCGAATCTCCCGCACCGCCAGGCCCGCGCGGCGCAGGTCGGTGTCGATCCGCGCCGCGGCGCCATAGCCGTCGGCGCAATAGCGTCGCCAAGCCCCGGGGGCGCCGGCGGGGATGAGGCCCGTCGCCTCGAGACTGACCGCGGCGCCGGCGTCGATCTCGCCGGCCATGTGGACGAGGATTTCCATGTCCTCGCCGAAGGCCTCGGCGAGCAGATCGGCCGGGCGGCCCTCCAAGGCCATGGCGCCCTCGACCAGAAAGCCGACCCGGGTCGCCAGATCGCCGGCCTCGTCGAGGTCATGGGTGACGATGAGCACGGCGACGCCCTGCGCGGCGAGAACGCGAAGCACGGCGCCCACCGCCTCACGGGCCGTCGGATCGACGCCGGCGGTGGGCTCGTCGAGGATCAGCAGGCGAGGTCGGTGCGGGATCGCGGCGGCGATGTTGACCCGCCTGCGGTAGCCCCCCGATAGCCGCGAGGCCCGCGCGTCGGCGTGATCGAGGGTGCGGGTCAGCGTCATCGCCTCGCGAACGGCGGCGGCGACATCGCGGCGCGGGACGCCACTGAGGCTGGCGAAGACCTCGAGATTCTCCCGAACCGTGAGGTGGGGATAGAGGGCGATCTCCTGCGGCGCCAGGCCCAAGGTGGCGCGGGCGCGGGCGTCGGCGTGGGGGTCGGCGCCGGCCACGCGCACCGAGCCCTCGTCGAGCCTCAGCCGGCCGCAGATGGCCCGGGTGAGCGTCGTCTTGCCCGCCCCGTTGGGACCGAGGAGCGCGTAAATGTCGCCGCCGGCGAGGGTCAGATCCACCCCGGCCAGCGCCGGTTGATCGCCGTAAGCGTGACAGGCGCCTCGAACCTCAAGGATCGGCGCCGTGTCCTCCAGGGTCACGCCGCGGCCTTGCGCCCTGGAAAGAGACTGTCGGCCAGTCGTCCAAGACGTCCTTCGCAACCGGCGCGGCCCAGCGCGGCGGCGGCTTGCTCCAGGTGTCCGGCCATGGCGGCGGCGGCTTGACGGGCTCCCAGAGCCGAGACGACGGTGGTCATGCCGGCGTCGCGGCCGACGTCCTTGCCGGCCGCGCCCTCGCCTTCCTCGACATCGATGAGGTCGTCACGGATCTGGAAGGCCAGGCCCAAACGCCGGGCGAATTCGCCCACCGCCGCCCGCGCCGCCGGCGAGGCGCCGCCGATCAGAGCCCCGGCCTCCGCCGCGGCGACCATCAGCACGCCGGTCTTCTTGTGATTGAGCAGGTCGATCTCGGCCTGGGTGCGCGACCGCTCGCGCTCGCTGAGGTCGAGGGCCTGGCCGGCCGCGAGGCCCTCGAAGCCGATCGCCGCGGCGAGGGTAGCGACCAGCGCGACCCGATCATCGGCCGGCAGCGCTTCGGTCGCGGCGACCACCGCGAAGGCTTGATTGAGCAGGCCGACGGAGGCGAGAATGGCCGCCGCCTCGCCGAAGGCGCGATGGGTGGTCGGCCGCCCGCGCCGCAGGCGGGCGTCGTCCATGGCCGGCAGATCATCGAGGATGAGCGAGGCGGCGTGGACCATCTCGATCGCGCAGGCCACGTCCAGAGCCCGGGAGGACGGCGCCCCGAAAGCCTCGGCGGCCAGCAGGGTCAGCAGCGGGCGGAAGCGCTTGCCCGGAGAGAGCAACGCGTAGTGCGCCGCACCGCACAGCTGGGCCGGCGCATTCGCCGGCGTCGGCACCAGCTCGGTGAGCCGCCGATCGATCGCGGCGCGCAGTGCATCGACGCTGTGGAGAAACAAGGCCTCGTCGTCCATCGCCTTGTCCACCGTGATCGAAACACCCCCGTGCCCGCCGTGCATTTGACGGAGCCGAGGGGCGGGCGTCAACCGTTCAGTGTCGGCGTCGCGCCGCCGGGAGGTCTCACCGCGCCGCCGACTTCACCGCGGCGGCGATGTCGCGGACCAGCTGGCCGACCAGCTTTTCGTCGTCCCCCTCGGCCATGATCCGGATCAGCGGTTCGGTCCCGGAGGCGCGGACCAGCACCCGTCCGCAGCCATTGAGGCGCTTCTCGGCGCTGGCGATGGCGGTCTTTACCGAGGCGTTCTCCAGGGGCTTGCCGTGGGCGAAGCGGACGTTCTCCAATTTCTGCGGGGCCGGCTCGAACTGGCGGCCCAGCGCGCTCATCGGCTTGCCCGACCGCACCATTTCGGCGAGCACCTGCAGGGCGGCGATCAGGCCATCGCCGGTGGTGGAATAGTCGGAAAGGATGATGTGGCCGGACGCCTCGCCGCCGAGGTTGAACTTGCCCTCGCGCATCTTGGCCATGACATGCCGGTCGCCCACCGCGGTGCGCTCCAGCTTGAGGTTCCGCTCGGCCAGGAACCGTTCCAGGCCCAGATTGCTCATCACCGTTGCGACCACGCCGCCACCAGTCAGGCTGTCCCGCGCCGCCCAGGCCTGAGCGATCAGGGCCATGATCTGGTCGCCATCGACGATCCTTCCCTTCTCGTCGCAGATCAGCACCCGGTCGGCGTCGCCGTCCAGGGCGATGCCGATGTCGCCGCGATACTCCCTGACCGCCTTGACCAGGGTCGCGGGGTGGGTCGAGCCGCACTCCTCGTTGATGTTGTAGCCGTTGGGCGTGACGCCGATCTCCATCACTTCGGCGCCCAGTTCGTAGAGCGCGGTGGGAGCGACGCGGTAGGCGGCGCCGTGGGCGCAGTCGATGACCACCCTGAGGCCGGCGAGACTGAGGCTTCGCGGCAGGGTCGCCTTGACGATTTCGATGTAACGGGCCTGCGCCTCGTCCATCCGCGCCACGCGGCCCAGCTGCTTGGGGCCGGCGAGCCCCTCCTGGAGGCCCTCGTCCATATGGGCCTCGATCTTCAGTTCCATCGCGTCGGAAAGCTTGTAGCCATCCGGGCCGAACAGCTTGATGCCATTGTCGGCGAAATTGTTGTGCGAGGCGGAGATCATCACGCCGAGATCGGCGCGCATGGAACGGGTCATCATCGCCACCGCCGGCGTCGGTAGCGGACCGAAGAGCCGGACGTCCATGCCCACGCTGGTGAATCCGGCGACCAGGGCCGGCTCGATCATGTAGCCGGAGAGCCGGGTATCCTTGCCGATCACCACCAGGTGACGGCGGTCGTCGCCGGTGCGGAACAGCTTGCCGGCGGCCAGACCGACGCGCAGGGCGACCTCCGCTGTCATCGGATAGCGGTTGGCCTGCCCGCGGATGCCGTCGGTGCCGAAATAGGCGCGCTTGTTCATCTACCCCCCAAAGCTTCGTGCTGTCGCGGCGGAAACGATGCGAAACCCTAGTTTTGTGACTCCACGCCTTGGCGAATGCTAAAGGCCCAGCGCCAACCACAGGCGGCGCACACTAGCGCGTCGCCGCCGGTTGCACAAAGCGGCGTCCGCTTCGGGCGGCGTCCGATTCGGCGGGAGTGGCGGCATGTGCGGCATCATCGGCATCGTGGGCGTGCGGCCGGTCACCGATCGGCTGATCGAGAGTCTCAAACGACTGGAATATCGGGGCTACGATTCGGCCGGGGTGGCGGCCCTGGTCGATGGCCGCGTCGAGCGGCGGCGGGCCAAGGGCAAGATCCGCGAGCTGGAAGCGGCGCTGGCGGCCGAGCCGCTGATCGCCACCGTCGGCATCGGCCACACCCGCTGGGCGACCCACGGCGCGCCTTCCCTCAAGAACGCCCACCCCCAGCGCGCCGGCCGGGTGAATCTGGCCCACAATGGGATCATCGAGAATTTCGCCGAACTGAAGGCGGAACTTACGGCCGATGGCCGCGAGTTCGAGAGCGACACCGACACCGAGGTCGTCGCCCAACTCATCGAGCGCGGGCTCGCCGCCGGTATGAGCCCCCTGGAGGCGTTCAAGTCCGCCCTCGACCGCCTCACCGGGGCCTATGCCCTGGTGGTGGTCATCGAGGGCGAGGAACACCTGGTGATGGGCGCACGGCGAGGCAGCCCGCTGGTCGTCGGCCATGGCGAGGGCGAGATGTTCATCGGCTCCGACGCCCTGGCCGTGGGTCCCTTCACCAACCGCGTCTCCTATCTTGAGGAGGGCGACTATGTGGCCATCGACCATACCTCGGCCCGCATCTTCGACGCCGCCGGCGCGGCCGTCGAACGACCCATCCGCGTGGTGGCGGCCTCCGCCGCCCTGGTGGAAAAGGGCAACTACCGGCACTTCATGGAAAAGGAGATCCACGACCAGCCGGACGCCTGCCAGCATACCCTGGCCAGCTACGTCGATCCGATCGCCGGACGGGCCGCCCTGCCCGCCGCCTTCGACCTTTCCCGCGTCCAGCGGCTGCAGATTCTCGCCTGCGGCACCGCCTTCTACGCCGGCCTGATCGGCAAATACCTGATCGAGAGCCTTTCGGGCCTGCCGGTGGATGTCGAGGTGGCCTCGGAGTTCCGCTATCGCAACCCGGCGGTCTCGCCTTCGAGCCTGGCCGTGGCCATCTCCCAGTCGGGAGAGACGGCCGACACCCTGGCCGCCCTGCGCTGGTGCAAGGAAAAGGGCCTGACGACGGCGGCCATCGTCAACGCCCATGAATCGACCATGGCCCGGGAGGTCGATCTGGTGTGGCCGACCAACGCCGGTCCGGAGATCTGCGTGCTCTCGACCAAGGCCTTCACCGCCCAGGTCTCCGTGCTCATCGCCCTGGCCATCGCCGCCGCCCGCCAGCGCGGGCGCATCGACGAGGCCGAGGAGAAGCGCCTGGTGGCGATCCTGCTTGAGGCCCCCAGGCTGATCGGCCAGGCCATCGCGGCCACCGAGGACGGCGTGCGCGCCATCACCCACGACATCGCCCGGGCCCGTGACGTGCTCTATCTGGGCCGCGGTCCGATGTACGCCCTGGCCATGGAAGGGGCCCTGAAACTCAAGGAGGTCAGCTACATCCACGCCGAAGGCTATGCGGCTGGAGAGATGAAACACGGCCCCATCGCGCTCATCGACGAGGCCACGCCGGTGGTGGTGACCGCGCCCTCCGACAGCTTCTTCGAGAAGACGCTTTCCAACATCAGCGAGGTCATCGCCCGGGACGGACCGGTAGTGCTGATCACCGACGAGGCCGGCGCGGCCCACGCGCCCTGCCAGGCGCGGACCATCGTCGTGCCCGCCTGCGACCCGCTGATCGCGCCGCTGGTCTTCGCGGTTCCGCTGCAACTGCTCGCCTATCAGGTCGGCGTCTTCAAGGGCGCCGACGTCGATCAGCCCCGCAACCTCGCCAAGTCGGTGACCGTCGAGTAGGTCGTCTTTTCATGAAGACCGTACTCAAGGCGGTGTTGCCGGTGGCGGGCCTGGGCACCCGTATCCTGCCGGCCGCCAAGGCCACGCCCAAGAATCTGCTCAACGTCTTCGACCGGCCGATCCTGGCCCATGTGGTCGCCGAGGGCCGGGCGGCGGGGATCGAGCACTTCGTGTTCATCGTCGGGCGCGGACAGGCGGCGATCGAGGACTATTTCGATCACGCCTTCGAGCTGAACGCCGAACTGGCGGCCAAGGGCAAGACCGAACTGCTGGCCGAGCTCGAGGCCGGGGTGGCGCGTCCCGGGGAGATGAGCTTCGTGCGCCAGCTGGCGCCGCGGGGCCTCGGCCACGCCATCTGGTGCGCCCGCGACGTGGTCGGCGACGAGCCTTTCGCGGTCATGCTGCCCGACATGCTGATGGCCGCCCGGCCGCCGGCCCTGGCCCAGGCCGTGGCGGCATACCAGGCGGTGGGCGGCAACCTCGTCGTCGTCGAGCCGGCGCCGACCGGCGAGGCGCACAAATACGGCATCGTCTCCCTGGGCGCGGCCACGCCGGGCTTTGACGGCCGGCTGACGGCGATGACCGGCATGGTCGAAAAGCCACCCCCCGGAACCGAGCCCTCCAACCTGTTCATCTCGGGCCGCTATGTTCTCCAGCCAGAGATCTTCGGCGTCCTCGCCGACCAGGCGGCCGGCGCCGGCGGCGAGATTCAGCTCACCGACGCCATGGCGCGGCTGATGGAAAGCCAGCCCTTCCACGCCCTGCGATACCAGGGGACCACCTACGACTGCGGCGACAAGATCGGCCTGTTGAAGGCCAACATCGCCTACGCCCTGCGGGACGCGCGCCTGGGCGCGGAGGCGCGGGCCGCGGTGGCGGGAGAGTTGAGCTCGTAGGCGACGCCGCCTTCGAGGGCATGGCTTCGGAGGCCGCCTAGCGATTGGCTTGCCCATCGAAAAACGCGTCGGCGTCTTCCACCTCGACGAGCCGGCCCTTGCGAATTTCGAGGAAGCGAGTGGCGGCGGTGCGGGTGAAGTAACGGTCGTGGGAGACGAAGACACAGGCGACCTCGGTTTCCTCGAGCTGGGCTTCGAGGGCTTCCTGACCCTCGATGTCGAGGTGGCTGGTGGGCTCGTCCAGGAGGTAGAGGCTGGGGGCCGCGAGCCTCATCTTCAGGAACATCAGGCGCGACCGCTCGCCGTGGCTGGCCAGGAGAATGGGGTCGCGGAGGCGGGCGTGGGTGAAGCCGGCCTGGGCCAGGGCGCGGATGGCGTCGCGTTCGGTTACGCCATCGGCGGCGACGAGGTAGTCCAGCGGGCTTTCGCCCAGCGGCAGATCGGCCATCGCCTGGTCGAACCAGGCCAGGCGGCAGGCGGGATTGAAGCGGATGGCGCCCTGGCCGTCGTAGTGGCGCCGGCCCGGATCCCAGGCCCCGGCGATGGCGGCGAGCAGGGTCGACTTGCCGGCCCCGTTGGAGCCCAGCAGAGCGATGCGGTCACCGGCGGCGATGGCCAGGCGGTCGATGGCGAAGAGGACCCGGCCACCCGGCGCGGTCACCGTCAGCCGCTCGATGCGCAGGACGATCTTGGCGTCGATCTCGCCTTCGCCCAGTTCCAGGCGCCGCTCCCGGGACGAATATACCGCGGTCCTGGCCGCCTCGATGTGCCCGATGCGCTTCTCGGTGGCCTTGGCGCGTTTGTCGAATTTGGAATTCTTGACGCCCCATACCTTGTAACGGGCGGCGACCTTTTCCAGCCGGGAAATCTCTTTTGCCTCGAGCTTGCGCCGGGCGCCGGCGGCGGCGTCGCGCCGCAGCAACTCCTCGCGGGCGAGGGCGAAGGGGGCCTTGAAGGCGTGGGTCCCGTCGGCGCGCAGGAAGAGGGTGCGGGTGGTGACGCGGTCGAGGAACTCGCGGTCGTGGGAGACGATGAGCATCGGCAGGCGGAAGTCGCCGGTGAGCCAGCCTTCCAGGGTGGCGATGTTGGCGAGGTCGAGGTGATTGGTCGGCTCGTCGAGAATGAGGATGTCCGGCGCTTCGAGCCGCGCCGCGGCGGCGATCAGGATCAGCCTCCGCCAGCCTCCGGAAAGCGCGCCGAAGGGGCGCCCCGCAATGGCCGGATCGACGCCGATCTCGTCCAGCAGGATGTCGATGCGCCAGTTCTCGCCGGGCATTCCCCCGCGTTCGAGGCCGGCCGCCAGCACCTCGCGGACGGTCAGCTCGGCGAGGCCGTCGGGAACCTCCTGGGCCAGATAGCCGACTGCAAGGCCCCGGGAGCGGATGATCTTGCCTTCGTTGAGTTCCAGTTCACCGGTCAGGCACTTGAGCAGGGTGGATTTGCCGGCCCCGTTCTCGCCCACCAGGGCGGTGCGGGCATCGTCGAGCAGGAACGAGATGTCGGAAAATACCCGGCGGGCGCCGTAATGGAAGGCGCCGTGGTCTATCCCCAGAACCGCCTGCCGCGCCGCCATGATGGCGGCTTTGAAGGCGCCCACGGGCAGGCGTCAAGCCGAATGGCCATCGAGCGGCGGCGTCCCGCGCGCCGGAACGCCGCCGCCCTCCGGCGAGGCCCGGCTAGATCCGGCGACGGCCGGCGATCAGGTGGTAGAGGAAGAGCACCACCACCGCGCCGACGATGGCGACCAGGGCGCTGTAGATGTTGAAGCCGGTGACCCCGGCGGCGCCGAAGAAGCTGAACACGAATCCGCCCACGAAGGCGCCGACGACACCCAGGACGATGTCCATGATCACGCCCGAGCCGGTGTGATTGACGATCTTGCTGGCGATGAACCCGGCGATCAGGCCCAGCACCAGCCATGCGATGATACCCATTGTCGAAGCCTCCTTGGGCCGTGGCGGGCGGCCGATCCGCCCGGTCAACGGGATCTGAACGCGGAAGATGGGGACTTGGCTCCGTGGGCGCCAAATGGACGATCGAGAAATAGCGAACAAGATTTCGAAAACCGTGACGCCAGCGCCGGCACAATCATCTGTAGGTCGCAACCCTTTGTTATCGATGCTTCGTAACCCGTGGTTATTCCGGCCACGCTAATCGACAAAGCGGGGCCATCACGTCGAGGCTCACGGATGGTCATCGAACGATGTTCAGCATTCCCCGTCTCGACCGTAAGGGTAGCGTAAGTGTCATCGGGGCTCTGGTTCTGCCACTACTGATCGGCATGAGCGGGCTGGTGGCCGAATTCGGCAATGGCGTGCTGGCCAAGACCCAGGACCAGAGGGTCGCCGATCTCGCCGCCTTTGCCGGCGCGGTGGCCTACAACGCCAGCGCCTCCACCACCACCATGAACTCGGCCATCGACAACGTGGCCGTTCTGAACGGCCTGCCGGCCGCGGACGTCACCGCCGCTCTGGTCACATCTCCCTCCGGCGACGGCAATAAGTCGGTCCAGGTGACGGTCAACACCAGCGTGCCGCTGCTGATATCGCGGGTGATCGATTCGAACGTCTCCCTGCCCGTGAAAAGCGTCGCCTACGCCGAAATCAAGGCCAACGCTCCGGGCTGCATCATCGCCCTCAACGCCTCGGGGTCGGGGATCACCCTCAGCGGCAGCTCGGCGGTCACCGCCGATCAATGCGCGGTCAATTCCAACAGCACGGTCACCGTTCCCTGCAGCTCGAGCATCACCACCGAGTCGGCGACCTACGACTCCGCCTCGGCGCCCTCGCAGCCATGCAACGGCATCCAGCCGCCCTCCGGCAAGAGCCTGTCGATCAAAAAGGCGCTCACCGCCGACCCGCTGGCGGGGAGCTCGGCCGTCGCCACCGCCACCGCCCGGCTTTCGACGGTGGCGGCGCTGACCTCGCCCGGCGCGCCCTCGGTCACCGGCGGCACGGCGATCAATTTCGCTCTGACCGCCGGGTCCACAGCCAGCCAGGCCAGCGCCGACGGTTGCTCGGCGGCGCTCTCGGGGAGCACCTGGACGGTCACGTGCCCGAGCGGCGGGACCTACCACTTCGGTTCGATCACCGACGGCGGCTCGGTCACGGTCAAATTCAACACCGCCGGCTCGGCGGCCACCACCTATGACTTCTCCGGCCCGATCACCGTCAGCAGTTCGTCGAACTTCACCTTTGGCCCGGGGCTCTACAACATCGCTCAGGGCGTCACCGTCACCAGTTCCTCGAACGTCACCTTCGGGGCCGGGACCTTCAACATCGGCCGCGGCGCCAACGCCTGCACCGACGGCGGGACCTACAGCCTCTGCGTCGCCAGCAGCACCAGCCTCACCTTCGGCGGCCCCAGCGTGTTCGACGTCTCGGCGGGAATCTATACCGGCTCCAGCGCGACAGTGACCCTGGGCGCGGGTTCGACCAACAGCTTCGACGTCGGCGCCAGCAGCAACGGCAACGCGCTCAGCACCTTCAGCTCCTCGAAAACCGTGTTCGCCGACGCCACCGGCGGATCGAGCGTCTTCCAACTGGTGGGGGCCGTGAACGCGGGCTCCTCAAGCTGCGTGACCTTCGGGAACGCGGCCGAACACGACATAAACGGGCCGATCGTCACCAACGCTTCCAGCGTCACCACCCTGGGATCGGGCGTATACACCGTGCACGGCTATCTCGATCTGGAGGCCAGCTCCGGTGGCGGTGGGTGTGGGACGACGGCGGGCCAGGCCGGGACCGGGGTCACTTTCGTCACCGACGGCGCCAACACCCCGACCTCGGGTTCCTGCGCCAGCCTGGCCATCTGCGTGCTTTCGAGTTCCGGCGACTCCCTCGTCGCGCCGACGACCGGCGCGACCGCCGGCATCGCGGTGATCGGACCAGTTTCATCGGGCAATACGGCGGGCGCCTCGTTCGGCGCCTCAAGCAATGGCACGTTCTCGGGAATCTTCTACATGCCCAACGGCGCCGTCACCGTCGATTCTTCGGCCTCCCTGTCCAGTGGCGCGAACGCCTGCCTCGAACTCATCGGCGCGCAGATCACGCTCCAGAGTTCCTCGACGGTTTCGTCCACCTGCATTGGAAGTTCGTCAACCAGTTCATCGGTAGTGTTGGTTCAATGAAGTCGAATCGTCCCAGGATGCCGATGACCATCAAGACCGCGCTGGCCCTGGCGCGGGACGAGCGCGGCATGGCGGCGGTGGAATTCGCCATCCTCGCGCCGGTGTTCGCCGTCATCTTCGCGGGCTCGGCGGATTTCGGGGGCGTTCTCTACACCCAGTTCCGCCTCAACGCGGCGGTCTCGGCCGGCGCCAACTACGCTCTGGTCAACGCCGCCAGCGTCAGCTCGACGTCCGGCGCCTCCCTGGCCAGCAACATCGCCCAGGTGGTCGAGAGCAACGCCGGCTCGGACTGGGCCAACGACGGTATCGTGGTCAACAACGGTCCGACGAACAATGTCACCAGTGGATCATCAACCGCCGGCGGCACGGCCTCCAGCGCCGACAGCTGCTATTGTCCGACCCTCGCCCCGGCGTTCAGCTGGGGCGGCGCGGCGACGTGCGGATCGGCCTGCTCCGGCGGCGGAGTGGCCGGAAAGTTCGTCACCATCACCGCCAGCAAGACCTACACCCCGATCTTTTCCAGCTACAATATCGTCAAGAACGGCGCGGTGACCGTCACCACGGCGGTCGAGACCTCGTGAGAATCGGCTCTTTCCACCGGTTCGCGGGGGATACGCGCGGGGTGACCGCGGTGGAACTGGCGCTGGTCGCGCCGCCGCTGTTTCTCGTCCTGTTCGCGATATTCGAATTCAGCCGGGCGCTGTGGGATCACAACGCGCTGCAGGAGACGGCGATGGCCGCGGCCAGATGCGAGGCGATTTCCCAGGGTTCGACGGCGTCCACGGCGGCCTGCAACGGCGGCACGGTCACCGCCTACGCCCAGTCGGTGGCCCAGGGCTGGGGCATGACGCTGCCGGCCTCCGGCGTCACGGTGACCGCCAACACCAGTTGCGGCGGGGTTTCCGGCTTTTCACAGGTGGTCCTGAATTACTCGTTCACCAGCGCCGTCCCGCAACTCGTCACCGTCCTCTCCGGCGGCCTCGCCCTCAGCGCCACGGCGTGTTTTCCGGTGCAGTCGTAGAGCCACGACGGCGTCAGGTCGGCCGGGGCCTGCCCGGCGCGCCGATCTCGCAGTCCAGCGCCGAGCGATCCCAATGGCCAAGATCGGCGGCCGCGTCATAGGTGGATGAAAGGAACGCCATCAAGACGCCCTGGGGGTCGGCCGCCCGCCGCAAGGTGTCATAAGGAAGGATGAATTCCCCCAGCCGGCCGTCGAACCGCGCCTCGCCCGGGGCCGCGGTGGCGTCGCGATATCCAGGCGGCTCCGGCCAGGCGTAGGAATAGAAGGCGGCGTCCTCATCGCCCGGCCCCCCGGGCCAGAAGCCCGCGCTGCTCACCTCGTGCGAATAGGCTTCCCGAACGACGGAGTCGGGCAGGTGCGGGACGCCGCCGGGATGGCGCGGCGCGGCCCTCCCCGAGAACCGCGTCACCGCCAGGTCGAAGCTTCCCCAGAAGAAATGCACCGGACTGGCCTTGCCCAGAAATCCGGTGCGGAAGCACTTGAGCACCCGATCTGCCCGCAGCAACACCCGCCAGAAACGTTCGGCATGACAGGCGTCATAGATCCTGGGCGCGGTGTCCCTCGCGAAGGGTGTGGCCTCGGCCATCTCGTTCGGCGCGGCGCCGATAGCAACGGGAACACCCAGTGCGTTCAGCGCATCCATGACCTTGGCATGGAACGTCGCGATCGGCATCGCCTCCAGGGCGATCCGGACTTCGGGTCCATCGGTGCGCACCCGCAGCACATGGTCCACGAAGTCCAGTTCGAGATCGAACACGCGTGTCCCATGGGGGATGAGTCCGCTCGTCAGTCCCCGAGCCGAAACGTACAGCGGCGTTTGCCAGGAATGATTGAGCCAAGGGGTCTGGGCCAGGCGCGCCTTGCCCAGAATCTGACACCACAGGTGCAGGGTCTCACAGGTATCGGCCCATTGGGCGTAGGGAAGGGCGGGCCAGGCGTCGTCTTGGGGCGTCATTCGTCGAACAGCTCGCAATGGGTTCCGGCGCGGGCGAAGACGATCCCTTCGCCGCGGCCGATCGCGTCGTCGAGCTTGTAGGTCAGCAGGAAGTCCGCGCCGACGTCGGCTTCCTCATCGGTGATCGACGCGAGCTTGTCGATGTCGATTTGGCGCGGAATGGCTGCCGGCTCACCCTCACTCAGGATCCTATCCCCGCCGCCGCCCCCACCGCGACGGAGGAGGGCAGGTTGACGATGTTCGACGCTCCGGTGGGGCCGCGGGTTGACACTTCCGGGTGGTTGATCACCAGGGCCGGGACAATTCTCAATCGACACCTCGAAGCGACTGAGCGCGACCGCCGTCGTGGTCGGCTTCCTGCTTCTCGATTCGGACCGTCTCCGTGAACCAGATCCGCACCAGCGGGCGGATGAGCCGCGGAACGCTGGGCTTTCCCCACCCACCCTGGTCCGGCGGGCGCTCCTCCCGGTGTTTCGTGGGGGGAGGGAGACTCGATCAGGCTTCCAGGCGCACCGTGGCCTGGAGTTCGATGTCGGCGGCGGAGGCGCAGACCAGGAGATCGTAGGCGCCCGGTTCGGCGACCCAGGCGTGGCGGGCGGGATCCCAGAAGGAGAAGGCGCGGGCGTCCAGGGTGAGGACCACGCGCCTGGACTGGCCGGGCGCCAGGTCGATCTTGGCGAAGCCCTTGAGTTCCTTGACCGGTCGCTCGACCGAAGGACCGCGCGGCCGGACATAGAGCTGGGCGGTTTCCTTGCCCGGGCGCTGGCCGGTGTTGGCGAGGGTGAACGACACCTCCACCGGATCGCCGGCGCGGACGTGTTCGGGCGCGGCGATGTCGCTGTAGGCGAAGCGGGTGTAGGTCAGTCCGAAGCCGAAGGGAAACAGCGGTGGCCGGGCGGCCCGGTCATAGTGCCGATAGCCGACGAACAGGCCCTCGCCATAGGTCACGGACTCGCCGCCCGGATAGAAGCCGTGGGCGGGGGTGTCCTCCAGCCGGCGCGGGAAGCTGACCGGCAGACGGCCGGAAGGCTCGGCCCGGCCGAAGAGTATCCGCGCCACCGCGTCGGGACCTTCCTCGCCGCCGAGCCAGGCCTCGACAACCGCCGGGGCGTGATCGATCCACGGCAGGGCGTAGGGCGCGCCGGTGGAGAGCACGACGACGGTTCTAGGATTGACCGCGATCACCGCCTCGACGAGGGCGTCCTGATCACCGGGCAGGTCGAGGTTTTCGCGGTCGTAGCCTTCGCCCTCGCTGATCGAGGCTGCCCCGATGACTAGGATGGCCGCGTCGGCCGCCGCGGCGACGGCGGTCGCCTCGGCGATCGATCCGCTCGGCTGGCGCACGCCGACGCCGACATATTCCCAGGAGACCCCGGCCGTGGTTTCGGGGCGGATATACTCGATGACGATCGGATAGCCGCGGCCGGCGGCGAGGTCCCTCGAGGCGATGCGGCGGGGAACGCGCATGCCGCCGACATCCATGTCGTCGATGATCCCCGGTGTCGCCGCGTCGATCAGGGGCTCGCCATCCAGGGTCAGGCGGCCTTCGCCCGGCGCGCGGAGGGAGAATTCGTGACGACCGTGGCGCTCCGGCCAGAACCAGCCGGACCAGCGCAGCGCCCCCAGGCCGGCGCCGAGGCTGGAGAAGGAGCTGGTGGAGACGAGCTTGCCGATCTGGCGCTCCGCCTGGAGGCGGAAGGGTGGGGCGTCGAAACCGCGTTTGGCGAAATAGGCGCATTCCAGCCCGGTCTGGCCGCGCCCCTCGTCAGGGCTGAACATCGCCGGACGGGCGTTGGGGGGGACCGGCTCGTTGTCGCCGCCGTCGGAGTGGACCACTTCGCACTGGCCGGCGAGCAGATCCTCGATCGCCCGCAGCACCGAGATCTGGCGGCCGGCGCGGACCTGGGAGGATCCGCCACCCTGGATCCGACGGACGGCGGCGTTGGGTCCGACCACGGCGATGGTGGCCAGCGCGCCGGCGTCCAGAGGCAACAGCTGATCGGTGTTCTTGAGCAGGACCACCGCCTCCTCGGCGGCGCGGGCGGCAACCTGGCGATGGCGTGCGGTGCGCAGTTCGCCCTTGGGGGCCTCGCCGCCGTCCAGGACGCCGGTGCGCAGGATCAGCCGCACCATGCGCCGCGCGGCCTCGTCGATGGCGGCGGCCGGAACCTCGCCCGATTCCACCGCCGCCAGGAGCTTGTCGCCGAACCAGCGCGGCGGGCCGGGCATCTCCAGGTCATTGCCGCCCCTGGCCGCCGCGGCGGTCGAATGGACCGCGCCCCAGTCGGAGACGACCACGCCGTCCCATCCCCACTCACCCTTGAGGATTCCGTTTAGAAGCTCGTCGTGTTCGGTGGCCCAGGTCCCGCCGACGCGGTTGTAGGACGCCATCACCGTCCACGGATGGGCGGCTTTGACCGCCATCTCGAAACCGGCGAGATAGATCTCGCGCAAGGCGCGCTCATCGACCTCGACGCTCACCGTCATCCGGCCGGCTTCCTGGTTGTTGGCCGCGTAGTGCTTGAGCGAAGCGCCGACGCCCTCGCCCTGCAGGCCGGCGATGTAGGCGGCGCCCAGGGTTCCGGCGAGAAACGGATCCTCCGAATAGGTCTCGAAGTTGCGGCCCCATAGCGGGGTCCGGACAATGTTGATGGTCGGGGCGAGAATGACCCGGTTGTCCAGCGCCAGGGCCTCGCGGGCGATGGCGGCGGCGACCTCGCCGACGAGATCGGGATTCCAGGTCGCGGCCATGGCCACGCCGACGGGAAAGACGGTGGCGGCCTGGCCCTCGTTTGAGCGCACGCCGGTGGGTCCGTCGCTGACCCGGACCTCGGGGACTCCCAGGCGCTCGACGCCCTGGAGAGTGAAGGACGCCGCGCCCGCCATCACGCGGACCTTCTCCTGAAGGGTCAGCCGGCCGACGAGATCCGCCACGCGGTCCTCGAGCGGGCGGGCGGTGTCGCGGAACGGGGCGCCATCGACGGAAGATGAGGTTTCGTCCATCGAGCGCGCCTCCCGTCTGATTGGAAACGACTCTACGTCCGGGGCCGGACCGCGGGCAAGGCGGGACCCATCGGAGGGGACCCGTTGAACCCTAACTGACCTTGACCATCCGCTTGCCGATGTTCTCGCCGGCGAGAAGGCCGATCAGGGCGGCGGGCAGGTTTTCGAGGCCGTCGATGATGTCTTCGCGGACGCGCAAGTCGCCAGCCTCGACCCAGCCCTTCAGCTCGGCCAGGGCCTTGGCCTGCTGGTCGTGGAAGTCCATGACCACGAAGCCGCGCAGGGTGAGGCGCTTGGTGACGATCAGGCCGGGCACGCCGCGCGGGCCGTGGGGCGGGGCGGCGCCGTCGTACTGCGAGATCGCGCCGCAGCAGGCGACGCGCCCGTGGGTCGCCATGTTGAACAGGCAGGCCTCCAGCACCTCGCCGCCGACGTTGTCGAAATAGACCCCGATGCCGTCCGGACAGGCGGCGCGAAGGGCGCGGCGGGTGTCGCCGGCCTTGTAGTCCACCGCCGCGTCGTAGCCGAACTCGCTCTGGATCAGCGCGCACTTGGCCGCGCCGCCGGCGATGCCGACCGTGCGGCAGCCTTTTATCCTGGCGATCTGGCCGACGATCGAGCCCACCGAGCCGGCGGCCGCCGAAACCACCACCGTCTCGCCGGGTTTCGGCTGGCCGCACTCGAGCAGGCCGAAATAGGCGGTGAGCCCGGCGACGCCATAGACGCTGAGCAGATGGGTGGCCGGATCGCTCGGCGGCAGCGGGCGCAGATGGCGCGCCGGCAGCGCCGCCCACTCCTGCCAGCCGGTGTCGGCGAACACCAGGTCGCCCGGCGCGAGGGCCGCGGCGCGGGATTCGACCACCTCGGCGAGGGCCCCGCCGGCCATGACATCGCCGGCCCTGAGCGCCGAGCGGTAGGTGGCGCCCTGCATCCAGGCCCGGTTGGCCGCGTCGAGAGAGACATACCGGGTGCGCAGCAGAACCTCGCCCTCACCCGGCGCCGGGCGCGCGCCCTCGGCGAGGCGGAAGTGTCCAGGAGCGAGCTTGCCCTGGGGAATCTCGTTCAGCACGATCTGGCGGTTGGTCTGGGTCATCCTCGTCTCCCTGGCGTCTCGGCGGCTCTCCGCCCGGCGGATCAACCGAATATGTCGCCGCCTTTTGCGCCGCCGTCCATCGATCGCGCCTAGGAGTCGGCGGTCGAGGTCTTGCCGCCTTTCGCACCGATCCTTCGCGGACGCCCCGCCCGCTTCAGCCGCCGGTGGCGAAACCGGGATAGAGGGTCATGCCGCCATCGACGAAGAGCGTGGTCCCCACCACATAGTCGGACTCGTCCGAGGCCAGCCATACCGCCGCCCTGGCGATGTCCTCAGGCTCGCCGATGCGGCCATAAGGCACCAGCTTCATCAGCTCGGCGTAGGCGACCGGGGTCTGCCAGGCCGAGGTGTTGATCGGCGTGCGGATCGCCCCGGGGGCGATGGCGTTGACCCGGATATGCTTCGGCGCGACCTCCTGGGCGAGGCTCTCCATCAGCATCCGGATGCCGCCCTTCGAACTGGCGTAGTTGGCGTGACCGGCCCACGGGATCTCCTGGTGGACCGAGCTCATGCAGATGATCTTGCCGGCCGCGGCCGAGACGCCCGGCATCACGCCGCGGCGCAGAAACTCCCGGATCGCCTCCCGCGCGCAGAGGAACTGGCCGGTGAGATTGACCCCGATGACGGTGTTCCATTGCGCCAGGGACATCTGGGCGAAAGCGCAATCGCGCTGGAGGCCGGCGTTGTTGACCAGGATGTCGAGGGTCCCGAACGCCTTGATCGCGGCGGCGAACATCGCCGCCACCTGATCCTCGGCGGCGACGTCGGCCTGGAGCGCGCACGCCTGGACGCCGAAGGCGCGAATCTCATCGGCGACCGCCTCCGCCGCGTCGGGTCCGGCGACGTAGTTGACCGCGACATCGGCGCCGGCCGCGCCGAGTGCGATCGCCACCGCCTTGCCGATGCCCGAATTGGCCCCCGTGACCAGCGCCTTCTGGCCGGCCAGCGGTCGAGGCCTGGCCACGGCGGCCGGGGCCGCCGTCTCTTCGCCAAAAACCGCCATCGACCACCTCATCCCACTTCCGCCGGCCCGCGCTGGCGGACCTGATGTAACGGCGCCGAGCCGATCGGCGTTCCGACCCGATCGAAAGGCTGGGTCACGCGGCGGGCAACGCTCGGCCCGCCCAGGCGTTGGTCGGGGGTGACCCGCCGAGGAAGGCCGCTTCGTGTCGTTGAGCATTGTTCTCGCCGCCGCCGCCCGTTGCCTGCTGGTGCTGCTGTTCCTGCCGTTCAGCGCCCTGGACAAGATCGTCAACTTCGACGCGGCGGTGGGACAGGCGGCGCTCGCCACGCCGCGAATGCTCGCCAGGGTTCTCGTCTTCGCGGGCCTCGGCGTCGAGGTGTTCATGTCGCTGGCGGTGGTCACCGGCGTCGCCGACCGCCTCGCCGCCGTCGTCCTGGCCGTCTATTGCCTGGTCACCGCCGTGCTGTGGAAGCAATTCTGGAAGGCGCCGGATTTTCGCCTGAAGGGACCGAGCCGAGGACGCGACACTTTCTGGGACTTTCTCAAGAACCTCGCTCTGGCCGGCGGCTTTCTCACCCTCGCCTTCAGCGGCGGCGCGTCCGGCGTCCGGCAGTTCCTCGCCCATCCCTTCGGGTCCTCGCGGCCTTACGCCGTCCAATCCGGTGATGGCGTCCCGTGAGCGGCGCGCCGAGCGTCGGCTACTGGCGCCTGTGGGTCGGCGCCGACGGCGTGAGCCGCCAGACCCGCTGCGCGATGACCGACTTCACCCTGAAGTCGATCCAACCCCCGGCCGATCCTCAATGGCTCGGCGAAAAGACCATGGGCGCGATGACGGTGATGGTCACCGTCCTGCCGGTGGGATGGATCGGCGATTGGCATCCCAATCCCAAGCCGCAGTGGATCCTTCCACTCTCGGGAGTCTGGTTCGTGGAATCCATGGACGGCGCGCGGGTGGAGATGGGACCTGGAGAGATCTCGTTCGGCGGCGACCAGCACGCCGCCACCGTCGATGGCCGCCGCGGTCACCGTTCGGGAACGGTGGGAGAGGCGCCCGCCGTCCTGATGCTCGTGCAGATGGACGATCCTCCCGCGCCGCCGCCTGGCGAAACCGGCTGAGGCGCCGGATGGCCGTGAACATCGCCGCGGCGCCGGTCCGGCGCCTGGCGGGCGTCAGCCTGACCACCGCGTCCGCCGACGAACTGGCGGTGTTCTATGAGGGCGCCCTGGGGTTTCGCCGGCTGGCGGAGGAGCGGCTGTCCGGGCCCGTTTTCGAGCGGTCGATGAGCGTCGATGGCGGCGCCAGGCGATTGATCCTCGCCCTCGGCGAACAACGGATCGAACTCTTGCGGTTCGATCGTCCGGGCCGGCCCTATCCGCCGGACGCACGATCCTCGGACCTCGTCTTCCAGCATTTCGCCATCGTCGTCTCCGACATCGACGCCGCCTATCGGTGGCTCTCGACCTTCGGCGGCTGGACCGCCATTTCGCGGGGCGGTCCCCGGCGCCTGCCTCCGGCGTCCGGCGGCGTCACGGCCTTCAAGTTCCGCGATCCCGAAGGCCATCCGATCGAGCTGCTGGCGTTTCCGGACGGCGCCGCGCCGCCGGTCTGGCGCGCCGAGCGGAACGCCGGCCCCTGCCTTGGCATCGATCACACCGCGATCAGCGTGTCGGACACCGGCCGCTCGATCGATTTTTACCAGGGATTCGGCCTGCGGACCGGGGCGCGTTCGTTGAACGTCGGCGCTGGACAGGCGAACCTCGACGGCCTCCGCGCTCCGCGGGTCGAAGTCACCGCCCTGTCGCCGCCGCAGGCGCCGCCTCACCTCGAGCTGCTCTGCTATGAGGGGCGGGACGCCGGTCCCGTGGCGGCGAACAACGACGTCGCCGCCACGCGCACCCTTCTTGAGGCCGACCTCGCTTGCCCTGACGGAGTGATCGACCCCGACGGCCATCGGCTGCTGATCGCGGCGCCCGGCGGAACGAGCTGGCCGGTCCGCCGTCAGCAGGGCGACGATCAACGAACGACGAGGGTATGATCCGACGAGCCTTCATCGCCGGCGCGGCGCTCTCCATCGCTTTCGGCGCGACCGCGGGCGTGTCGCGACGGCGGCGGCGACTGGAGCCGGGAATGGTCGTCATCGACCGGCACGGCGCCAGGGTCGGCACGGTCATCCAGACCGGTCAGGTCAGAAATGGCGCGCCGGCGGTGCTGCTGGAAGTCAACGGCGCGAGGATCAAGGTCCCGGATTCAAAGTTGAGACTCACCCGCGACGGCGAGGAAGCGGTCATCTCCCTGACCCGATCGCAAATCCGCACCTCGGCCATACTGAACACGTTCTAGCGGCCAATCCACACGGGGTTTCACCCATTGCCGCCGGTTCGACGCCGCGGCAAACAAGGTATTCAGCCGGGAAAGGTCACGGTCAGGCAGGCGCCCCGGCCTTTGGGGTTGGCTCCGGCGGTGAAGCTGCCGCCGAGCTGCTGGGCGAGGACACCGACGACCTTCATGCCCAACCCGGCGCGGCTGGCGGCCGGGTCGAAATCCTCCGGCAGACCCCGGCCCTGATCGCACACAATCAGGGATCGCCGCTCGCCATCGGCGCGGTAGGTGACGTCGATCTCGCCGGACCCATGCTTGGCGGCATTGGTCACCAGCTCGTTCAGCAAGAGGCCGATGGGCTGGATCGATGTCGTGCGGATCAGCTCTTCATCCCCATCGACCTTGATGGGTCTCTGGAGAATTTCCGACAGGTCACGGCACAGCCTCGCGATATACGTGAGGCACGGGACGTTCTCGGTGGCGTCCTCCATGGAGAAATGCCGGTGCACGCGGGCGACGGCGGCGACGCGCTCGGCGGCGATCTCCAGGTGACCGGCCGCGTCCCTCAGTCCGGGCGCGCGGCTCTGCATGGCCAGCATTCCGGAGACGAACTGAAGACTGTTCATCACCCGATGGTCGATCTCGCGGGCCATCATCTCCGCTCTCGCCACCGCGTTGCGCGCCGAAAGCCGCAACTCCAGCTGATCGACGACCAGCGACGCCAGGTCCTTCAGATCGTCGATCTGGCCCTGGTCGATCGGGCGGGGTTCCTTGTCGATGACGCACAGCGTGCCCAGGTTGAACCCGTCGGAGGTGCGCAGCGGGACACCGGCATAGAACCGCAGTCCGAAATCCCCGGCGACGAGAGGATTGGCGAGCGAGCGCGCGTCCACCTGTGCATCCTCAAGAATGTGCGGGTCGTCCGAGAGGATCGCCGAGGCGCAAAGGCCAGGGTCGCGGCCGATCTCCTCGACCGCCAGGCCATGATGAGACTTGAACCAGATGCGGTCGGTATCGACGATGCTGATGATCGAAATGGGAACGCCGAAACGGCGCGCCGCCAGGGACGTCACCCGGTCGAAGATTCCGTCGGCCGGCGTGTCGAGAATCTCATAGCGCCGGACGGCGGCGATCCGCGCCGACTCGTCGGGTGGAATGATGGTCGGACTTATACCCAAGACTTCACGCTCCGGCCCCCCGACGCTCGCGACCACTAGCATCCGCCCTCGATGAGCGGCAAGCGCGGCGCAGAGCCGTCCAAGCCGTTCAGCGCGGCGAGCAGTTCGAGGGCGCGCGCGGCGATCTCGGCCAAGGTCCGGCCGGGCAGGTAGAGGGATGAGCCGACGCCGAAGCCGGCGGCGCCGGCCCGGCGCCAGGGGGCCATGGCGGCGGCGTCCACGCCCCCGACGGGAAAGATCGGGATCGGCGGCAGAACCGCGCGCATCGCCTTCAGGGCGGCCGGCGAGGTCCCTTCGGCGGGGAACAGCTTGAGGGCGTCGGCCCCCGCCTCGATGGCGGCGAGGGCCTCGGCGGGGGTGAAAAAGGCGGGCACGGAGATCAGGCCCGCGCGCCGGGTCGCCGCGATCACCGCCGCGTCGGGGTTGGGCGAGACGATCAGCTCAGCCCCCGCCTCGGCCGACCGCCCGACGGCGTGGGGGGTCAGCACGGTGCCGGCCCCGATCATCGCCCGATCGCCGACGGCGCGGCGCATCCGGCGGATGCTCTCGAAAGGGTCCGGCGAATTGAGCGGGACCTCCAGGCACCTGAAACCCGCTTCGCACAGCACGCCGGCGACATCGGCCGCATGGCCCGGGACGATCCCGCGCAGGATCGCCACCAGCGGCGCCTCGGCGAGGACCTCCTCCCAGGTCATCGCCCGGCCATCGCACTCGTCTCTCTTGGATCGATTCCCGGCGACCGGCTTAGCGGGTCCGTCCGTGGGATGAAAGCCGCCGCCCTCGCGTCCTCGACATCGCAAATGGGGAGATGATCGAATTCGCCGCTTTCTTGGCGGACTCGTTCGTGTCCCCAATTTCGAGCGCCGGCGTTGGCCGAGACCATGACGACGTGACAACGTCGAATGGTAACCGCGTGGGCTTTGTCAACAGAACCTGGGAATCGGCGATGGACCTTCTGATCGTGGGCTCGACGCGGAGCTGGACGCATCCCGAGACCGTGCAGATCGGCCGGCTGCCGGCGCGGGCGAGCCTGACGCCCTATCCGGACGCGGAAAGCGCCAGGGCCGGGGGCGCATCTCCGATGGTCCTGTCACTGAACGGCGATTGGCGGTTCATGCTGGCCCCGCGGCCGGAAGCGATCGCCGAGGATTTCGCCCAGCCGGGCTTCGACGACGCGACTTGGTTCAGCCTGCCGGTTCCGTCGAACTGGACGATGCACGGCTTCGACAGGCCTCGCTACACCAACGTCCAGATGCCCTTCGACCACGCGCCGCCGAACGTGCCGGATGAGAACCCGACCGGACTCTATCGGACCGCGTTCACGCTTCCCGAAGACTGGGCCGGCCGGCGCATCGTGCTGCACGTCGGGGGCGCGGAGAGCGTCCTCTATGTGTGGCTGAACGGCAAGCCGGTGGGAATGGGCAAGGATTCGCGCCTGCCTCAGGAATTCGACCTGACCGCGTTCCTGGCCGCCGACGGCGCCAACCTCCTCTGCTGCGCGGTGGTCAAGTGGTCGGACGCCTCGTTCGTCGAGGACCAGGACCAGTGGTGGATGGGCGGCCTCCACCGCGACGTCTTCCTCTACGCCACCGGCCCGACCTTCATCGCCGACGTCTTCGCCGTCGCCGCGCCGGACGACGGGTTCCGCGACGGCCGGCTGACGGTCACCACCAGGCTGGGTTTCGCCGCCGCGCCACGCGACGGCTGGTCGGTGCGAACCCAGCTCTTCGACGCGGCCGGCAAGCCCGTGCTGGGCGAACCGCTGACCGACTCCGTCAAGGCCGACAACCGAAACCACAATCCCTATCGCGGCCCGCTCTCCCGGATCACCCAGACCGCCGAGGTGGCGTCGCCGAAGCCGTGGTCCAGCGAGGCGCCCAATCTCTACACCGTGGTCGTCAGCCTGATCTCGCCGGCCGGCGAGTTGGCCGAGGCGACTTCATGCCGGGTCGGTTTCCGGCGCGTCGAACTCGGCGACCGAGAGCTGCTGATCAACGGCAGGGCGGTGATGATCGCCGGCATGAACCGGCACGAGCACGACCCGGTACGCGGCAAGGCGGTGAGCCGCGAAGGCATGATCGCCGACATCCGGCTGATGAAGCAGTTCAACGTCAATGCCGTGCGCGCTTCGCATTATCCCAACGCCGAGGCCTGGTACGATCTCTGTGACCAATACGGCCTCTACGTGATCGACGAGGCCAACCTCGAAGCCCACGCCTTTCTCCATGATCTCTGCCGTGACCCTCGATATGCGGCGCAATTCGTAGAGCGCGGCCTGCGGATGGTCGAGAGGGACAAGAACCATCCCTGCGTGACCGCCTGGTCTCTGGGCAACGAGAGCGGCCATGGGCCGAACCACGAGGCCATGGCCGGAGCGATCCGAGGTCTCGATCCGTCGCGGCCTCTGCACTACGAAGGCGCGACCTGGGCCTGGGACGAAACCCATACCCCGATCCCGCGCGGCCTGCTGGACGATCCGAAAAGCCGGTCCGGCAAGCGTGTCAGCGACATCGTGTGCCCGATGTATCCGCCGATCGACGCCATCGTCCGGTGGGCGGAGACGGACGACCCGGGCGACCGCCGGCCGATGATCCTCTGCGAATATTCCCACGCCATGGGCAATTCCAACGGCGCCCTCGGCGATTACTGGGACGCCTTCGAAGCCCACCGCGGATTGCAGGGCGGCTTCATCTGGGAGTGGTGCGACCATGGCCTGAACCAGCTCACGCCGGAGGGACGCGAGTACGTCGCCTATGGCGGCGACTTCGGCGACGAGCCCAACGACCTCAACTTCTGCTGCGACGGCATCGTCGGCGCCGATCGCCTCCCCCACCCCGCCTTGTGGGAATTCAAGACCCTGGCCCAGCCGGTGGGCATACGCTGGCTCGACGCTGCGACCGGGCGGCTGGAGATCCGCAACAAGCGCGACTTCACCGACCTCTCCGATCTGACCGGACGATGGACGCTGGAGGTGAACGGGGAGGCGATCGCCGACGGCGCCCTACCGGCGCTCGCCACGCCGCCCGGCGAGACCACCGGGTTCACCATTCCACTGCCTCGGGCGACGGCGCGCGTGGGCGAGGAGGCCTTCCTCATGGTCCGCTTCACCCTGACCGAGGAAACCCGCTACGCGCGCGCCGGTCACGAGGTCGCCTGGGGGCAACTGCCCGTGAACCTGCCGGCGGCGCCGGCGGCGGCGCGGGCGACGAGGCAGGCCGCGCCGCTGACGATGAGGCGGACCGACGGGCGCGTGGAGGTTCTCGGGGACGGGTTCGGGTTCTCGTTCACGGCCGCCGCCGGGCTGGAGCGGATGATCCGGCGCGGCCGTCCGGTCATCACCACCGGTCCCCGGCTCCAGATCTGGCGCGGGGCGACCGACAACGACGGCATCAAGGGCCTGCCCAAACGGCGGGGCGACGTACTCGGACAATGGCTCGCCGCCGGTCTCGACCGGCTCGCCGTCGGGCCGGCAAGGATCGAGGCGTCAATGGAGCGGGACGGCGACGCGGTGATCGGCCTGGAGCAGATCGCTTCGTGCGCCGCCTCGGCCACGGCGGTCGCGCATCGCCAGACCTGGCGCATACATCCGGGCGGTCACGCTTCGGTGGCGTGCGCCTTCAGCGTCGATCCCACCTTGACCGACCTGCCTCGGCTCGGCGTGACCCTGACCCTTCCCGATGATTTCGAGGATCTGGAGTGGTTCGGTCGCGGGCCGCTGGAGAGCTACGCCGACCGCCAGCGCGCGGCCCGGATCGGCTGCTTCGCCGGCACGGTGAGCGGGCAGTACGTGCCCTACGTCATGCCGCAGGAGCACGGTAACAAGACCGAACTGCGCTGGATGGAACTAAGATCGCCCCGCGTCGCCATCCGTTTCACCCCGGCCGCGCCGTGCCAAGGCTCGGCCACCCGGTTCACCCCCAAAGACCTGTTCGCCGCCAGGCACACCACCGACCTGCGCCCGCGCGCGGAAGTCATCGTCAACCTCGACGTCGCCCAGCGCGGGCTGGGCACGGGCAGTTGCGGCCCCGACACGCTGGAGCGATATCGGATCGGGCCGGGAGACCACGCCCTTGAGTTCGGGATCGAGGTTTCGGAGCGCCCCCGCGACTGAAACGGCCGCCGCGCCGAACTTCGGACTGGCTTTATGGGTGTTTATGGGTGAATTGGCGGGTGCATGATCAATACGGCATCGATCGTCATCACGCCGGACATCCTCGCCCTCATCTCCGAGATCGATGAGTTCAAGGGCGCGTGGCGAGCGCTCCGTGTCCTGGCGCCCGAGCGTCTCTCCGCGCTTCGACGTGTCGCCACCATCGAGAGCATCGGGTCATCGACCCGGATCGAGGGTAGCCGGCTGTCGGACCGCGACGTCGAACGGCTGATCGGGAGCCTGGAGATCAAAAATTTCGCCACGCGCGACGAGCAGGAGGTCGCGGGCTACGCCGAGGTCATGGAGACCGTTTTCGCGGCCTGGCAGGATATCGCGGTCACCGAAAATCACATTCGCCAGCTTCACCGCGATCTGCTGGCCCACAGCGAAAAAGACGCCTGGCATCGAGGCGGCTACAAGACGACGACGAACAGCGTCGCGGCGTTCGATGCTGAAGGCAGACAGGTCGGCGTCGTCTTCGCGACCGCCTCGCCGTTCGACACGCCGCGCCGGATGAACGAGCTGATCGACTGGCTGCGCCAGTCCACGGCCGACGGCGGGCTTCATCCTTTGCTGCTGGTCGCCGTGTTCGTGGTCGTGTTCCTCGAAATCCATCCCTTCCAGGACGGCAACGGCCGGCTGAGCCGCGTGCTGACAACCCTTCTGTTGCTGCGCGCCGGGTATGCCTACGTCCCCTACAGCTCCCTGGAGAGCATCGTCGAGGAGAGCAAGGAGGGCTACTATCTCGCACTCCGCCAGACCCAGGGGACGATCCGGACGACCGCGCCCGACTGGCGGCCGTGGTTGCTGTTCTTGTTGCGCGCATTGCGACAACAGACGCGGCGCCTGTCGGCGAAAGTCGAACGCGAGGAGCGGCTGCTCGCCGCCATGCCCGATCTCGCGCTGCGCATTCTCGACCACGCGCGGGACCACGGCCGCGTCACCATGGCCGAGGCGATCGCCATCACCGGGGCCAGCCGCAACACCCTGAAGGGACATTTGAGGATGCTGGTCGGCAAGCGGCATCTCGTGGCGCGAGGTGTCGGCCGCGGCGCCTGGTACAGCTTGGCCTAACGACGGCGCGACGAGTCGCCGTCGCGTTTGCGGCGTCCGGGCTGATTGATCTCCCAGCCGCCTTGCCGTCGCCGGGCTGGGCGGCGACTATGGGCCGTGGCCTCTCGAATCTCCTCCCCCCCTCCATCGTGGCCGGGGTTCGGCCGGCGCGGCGATGGCCCGCCGCCGCCGGCCGGCGGCGATCGGCCTCCGCCTTCGCGGCGGTCGCGGCGGGCGCGCGGCTGGGCGATCGCCGCGGCGGCGTTCTTCGTGGTCGTGGGGGTGGCGGCGCTCGGACTGGTATGGATGCAGAGCGCCTTTCTTTCCGATCTGCCCGCCATTCCCGAGCGCGACGCGCTGTGGGCGGTGCGGCGCTCGCCGAGCATGACCTTCCTCGACCACGACGGCGGCCTGATTGCCACCCGGGGGGCGCGATACGGGGCGCGGGTGACGCTGGCGCAACTACCTCCTTACGTGCCGCGCGCGTTCCTGGCGGCCGAGGATCGGCGGTTCTACCAGCATGGTCCGGTCGATCTGCGCGCCATCGCCCGCGCGGCGCGGCGGGATGTGGCGGCGGGACGTCCGGCGGAAGGGGCTTCGACCCTCAGCCAGCAGCTGGCGCGGACATTGTTCCTCAAACCCGAACACAGTCTCAAGCGCAAGGTCCAGGAGGCGTTCCTGGCCTCGCGGCTGGAGGACATGCTGGGCAAGGACGAGGTGCTCGAACTCTACCTCAACCGCACCTTCTTCGGCGCCGCCGCCTACGGGCTCGACGCAGCCGCGCGGACCTATTTCGGCGAGCCGGCGAGCGCCCTCAGCCTGTCGCAGGCGGCGACCCTGGCGGCCCTGCCCAACGCCCCGTCGCGCCTGGCGCTGACCAACGATCTGCCGGCGGCGTGGGCGAGGGGGCGGCGTATCCTGGCGTCCATGCGCCAGGAGAACTGGATCACCGCCGCCGATCAGGCGCGGGCGCTGGCCGACCCGCCGGTCCTGTCGCCGGCGCGGGAGGGGGAGAGCGGCGAGGGCGACTACAGCTACATCCTCGACCAGGCGGCGTCGGAGGCCGGCGCGCTTTCCGGTGGCGCGGCCGACCTGGTGGTCAAGCTGACCATCGATCCGAAGCTGCAAGCGGCGGGCCTGGCCACCGTGCGGCGGGTGGTCGGCGGGGAAGGCCGCGCGCGGCGGGTGTCGCAGGGAGCGTTGGTGACCCTGGCCCCGGACGGCGCGATCCGGGCCATGGTCGGCGGCCTCGACCATCAGGTCAGCGCCTTCAACCGGGTCACCCAGGCGCACCGGCAGCCGGGATCGTCGTTCAAGGGCTTCGTGTTCGGCGCCGCCATGGAGCATGGCGTGACGCCCACCGATCTGAGGCGCGACGCGCCGGTCAGCCTCGGGAGCTGGACGCCGGTGAACTATGGCGGCCGCTACGCCGGAACCGTGAGCGTGCAGCAGGCCCTGGCCCGTTCGATCAACACCGTCGCGGTGCGCCTGACCCTGGAGGTCGGCCCGTCGCAGGTGGCGGCGTTCGCGAGGCGCTGCGGCCTGACCTCGATCCCCGAACATCCCGGACCGTCGATCGCATTGGGGGCCTACGAGGTGACCCTGCTGCAGCTGGCCGGCGGCTATCAGGTATTCCAGAGCGGCGGCGGCCGGACCACGCCCTATCTCATCGAGCGGCTGACCACGACCCGCGGCGACGTGCTCTATGACCGGCCGGCCACCGCGCCCCTGCCGGTCTATGACCAGCTCTACGCCGCCCGCATGGTGAGGATGCTGAAGACGGTGATCACCGCCGGCACCGGGACTCACGCCGACATCGGCCGGCCGGCGGCGGGAAAGACCGGCACCAGCCAGAACTGGCGGGACGCCTGGTTCGTCGGCTTCACCCCCGATCTGCTCACCGCCGTGTGGGTCGGCAACGACGACGACCGGCCGATGGCCAAGGTTACCGGCGGAGAGCTGCCGGCCGAGATCTGGCGCCGGTTCATGACCATCGCCGAGGCCGGCGTGAAGCCCACCGACTTCGCGTGGCTGGCCAATGCCCCCGAGCCTCCGCCAGTCCAGGAAACGGCGGCGGAGACCGCCGGAGGCGGCGCGGCGGCCTATGAGGATCAACCGCCGCCCGACGACGACCCGGCGATGCGGCCCGATCCCGAACGCGCCAGCGACGCCGACGTCGATGCCGACGCCGACGACGGCGGACCGTGGCGACCGCGGGCGTCCGATTACCAGGACGATCCACCGCTCGATCCGCCGCTGCCGCCGAGGCGCCAGGTCCGCCGGGATCCGGATTTTCCCGGCTACGACGGCCGTCCCCCCGAATACGAGGGACCCGACCCCAGGCGCGGCGGGGGCTACCCCGACGAGGCCCCCCCTCCGCCGCCGCCCGACGAGGACCGCCGGTATCGCTACTAAAGGCCGATGACGCGGCACGGCGATGCGCGCTAGAGTGTTCGAGAAACCACCAAAGCGAGTTCCCCATGGCCAGCGCCTGGACAGAAAACGGTCCTGTTTCCCTGCCGCCCCGATCCCTGGCCTACTTCGCCGGGGTGGTGGTCCTGGCGCTGGCGATCGTCGGGGTGGCCCTCGGGTTCCGTGCCGCCTCGCGCCAGGGGGCGGCGCCGGGGATCGGCGACAACGGAACGGAGGCGTCGGCGTCGGACGACACCCTGACCGCCAAGCCGATCGTCGAGCTGCCACCGCCGGTCACCGCGCCGACGGCGGCCAAGGAAGAAGCCAAGGCCGACGACACCAAGGCCGCCGACGACAAGGCCAGGGAACTGGCCGCCAAGACCGCCGAGGCGCAGGAGATCCAGGCCAAGCCATCGAAGCCGGCCGGCGACATCGACGACATTCTCACCTCGGCCAGCGAAAAACCCCCCGCCCCCGCCGCCGCCCCCGCCGACCCCGCGCCTCCCGGAGCGCCGGTAAAGAGCGACGTGCCGTTCTAGTCATTGGTTTTCAGGAACTCGGTTCACATGCCCAGACCGCTGCTGCTCGCTTTCCTCGCCGCCCTGCTTTGCCCGCCCGGCGCTGTCCTGGCCCAGGCCAGCATCGGCGGTCCCGACAGCGGCATGACCGATCAGACCAAGGACGAGCCGGGCCATCTGGCTCATGCGCGCGGCGCACGGGCCGGGGCTCGGGGTCCCGACGAGCCGGGGCGGATGGAGGCGGCGACGGGCAAGGGGGCCGGCGAAGGGGGCCGCGGCGACGCCGACTGCGAGGGGAAATCCGGCTCCCAGGAGACCTCGGGCGCCGGCGCGGCCGGCGAGACCTCGGCCGCCAAGGGCGATCCGCGCGCCGACCGCGCCCGCTGCCGCAAGCTCACCGACGCCGATATCGTCACCGCGCCGATCGCCGAGATCCGGCGCGTCACCCGTCACCAGGGCGTCATCGCCGGCCGCTCGATGGCCTACACCGCGACCGCCGGCACCCTCACCCTGCGCGACGACGAGGGCAAACCGACGGCGAGCATGTTCTATGTCGCCTACACCGCCGGCGACGGTCACGAGACGCGACGGCCGGTGACCTTCCTCTACAACGGCGGACCGGGATCCTCGACCCTGTGGCTGCACATGGGCTCGATCGGCCCGGTGCGGGTGCGCACCGACAGCCCGGCGCCGACCCACAACGCGCCGTTCGTCCTCGGCGACAACAACGACAGCCTGCTCGACAAGTCCGACCTGGTGTTCCTCGACGCGGTGGGGGCGGGATTTTCACGGCCGGTGGGTGACACCAAGCTCGCCGCCTTCTGGGGCACCGACCCGGATATCGACGCCTTCGCCCGGGGCATCGAGCGTTACCTGACCGTCAACCGGCGCTGGAACAGCCCCAAGTTCATCTTCGGCGAATCCTACGGCACCACCCGGTCGGCGGGACTTTCCTATCGGCTGCAGCAGGACGGGGTGCAGCTCAACGGCGTGATCCTGCTCTCCTCGATCCTCAACTATGGCCGCCGTGATCCGGGATTCGATCAGGAATTGATCAACTATCTGCCGAGCTACGCCGCCGCCGCCGCCTATCACAACCGCCTGGCCACGGCGCCGACGGACCTCCCGGCCTTCCTGCGTCAGGCACGGGATTGGGCGCGCGGCCCCTACGCCCTGGCGCTGGCCAAGGGTCAGACCCTCGGCGACGCCGAGCGCCGCGAGACGGCCACCCAAATGGCCGCCTTCACCGGCCTGTCGCCGGCCTATCTGCTGGCCAGCGACCTTAGGGTGACGCCGGGCCGGTTCCGCAAGGAACTGCTGCGCGATCAGGGCCGCACCCTCGGCCGCTACGACGACCGGTTCACCGGCATGGACGTCGATGACGCCGGTGAATCACCGGAGTTCGACGCCTCCGACTCCGGCATCACCGGCGCCTTCGTCGGCGCCTTCCACGACTATCTTGCCCGCGAACTCGATTTCCAGACCGACCTGTCCTATCGCCCGACCTATTATTCGGCCGGCGTGAAGTGGGACTTCCGGCACAAGGCGCCCGGTTCCGGCCGCGGCGGCGGCGACACCAACGAGGCCGACGTGGCGCTCGACCTGTCGGCGGCGATGCGCCAGAACCCCCACCTGCTGCTCTATTCGCTGAACGGCGTCTACGACCTGGCGACGCCGTTCTTCGGCACCGAATACGACCTCGGCCACATGCAGCTGGGTCCCGAAGTGCGCGGCAACGTCCGCTTCGCCTACTATCCTTCGGGACACATGGTCTATCTGAATCCCGAGGCGCTGAAGTCGATGAAGGCCGACCTCGCCCGCTTCTACGACGAGGCCGCGCCGGGCCGTTGAGCAAGCCGCCCTACGCCTCCAATTCGATGTCCCAGTAGAGATAGTCGAGCCAGCTTTCGTGGAGGTGGTTGGGGGGAAAGCGGCGGCCGTGGTCCTGGAGTTCGTACATGGTCGGGCGCCGGGGGTGGCGGCGCGGATGCATCGCCGCCTCGCGCGGCGTGCGGCCGCCCTTGTGCAGGTTGCAACGGGCGCAGGCGGTGACGATGTTCTCCCATGTCGTCCGCCCGCCCCGCGAGCGGGGGATCAGGTGATCGAAGGTGAGGTCGTCGCCGCGACCGCAATACTGGCAGGCGAAAGCGTCGCGCAGGAAGAGGTTGAACCTGGTGAAGGCCGGCGGCCGGTCCTGGGCGACGTAGCTCTTCAGGGAGACGACGCTCGGCAGGCGCATCTCGAAGCTGGGTGAATGAACGAGGGTGTCGTAGGTCGAGACCACATCGACGCGGCCGAGGAACACCGCCTTGATCGCTTCCTGCCACGGCCAGAGCGACAGCGGATAATAGCTCAGCGGGCGAAAGTCCGCGTTCAGCACCAGGGCGGGCGCGCCGGAGGGCGGCCGGCTAACCACCTGCATGGCGGGGCTCCCCCGTCGAGACGCGAAAAAAGCTCTGACTGTCGGAACTGAAGACCGGCCTCCTTCATGCGGGCGAGACGAATCTTAGCCCACTGTCGGTGACATCTCCAAGACGGGCAAGGGCGGGACAGGCACGGAAGAGGTCAAATCGAGGACGCCGGCGGTGGGCGGAGGGACGGATCGGGATTTTTCCGGATCGACGTCCTGGGTCCGGGCGTTCGAGAGGAGCGATGCATTCCGCCCCTCTCGAAGCTCTGGCCCGATCATCGATGCGACGGGGCCGTCAGACGCCGGCGACGGCGGTGGCGCCGGCGACGATGACGCCGATGGAGACCAGGAAGACGGCGACGGTGCGATCGACGAAACGTCCGAAGGACGAGATGTTGAGGTAGGTCATTGGGAAGTTCCTTTTTTCGTTGTCACCCCTCGGCGCGGGGGCGGGTCCGATCTGGACGGTGCTTAGATAACATCTATCTGAACGGTGTCAACATCCAATCTTTACATTGCTCGGATTTAATTTTAGGGTGACCCACGATGAGCGAAGCCGCATCCCTCGCCCGCCCCTATCACCACGGCGATCTGTCGCGCGCCCTGGTCGAGGCCGGCCGACGAATCCTCGAACGCGAGGGACCCACCGCTCTTTCGCTGCGCGCCGTGGCCAGGGAGGCGGGGGTCAGCCCGGCGGCGCCGTACCACCACTTCAAGGACAAATGCGAACTGCTCGACGCGGTGTCCAAGCAGGGCTGGATGGAACTCGGCGCGGCGGTTTCCCGGGCCCGCGCCAAGGCTCCAGGTCCCCGGGAGGCGCTGTCGGAAATCGGCGTCGCCTACGTCTGCTTCGCGCGCGAGAATCCGGCCCTCTACCGCATCATGTACAAATCGGCCTGTGACCGGGAGACCATGGGCGACCACGCCAAGGACGCCGACAGCGGCTGGGGCCAGGTCCGCGACGCCCTGGTGGAGGCCGGCGCCGACCCCGACGACTCCCGCGAACTCGAACTGGCCACCATCGCCGCATGGTGCGCCGCCCACGGTGTCGCGGAGATGGCTGGCTTCAAGGAATTCGAGGGCCTGAAGACGGCGATCGGCGGCGAGGAGAACTTCGTCCGCGCCGTCCTCGATCACCTCGGCATCTATGCGCGCCACAAGAGGGTCCCCGCGACCCCGTGAGCCGCCCGGCGTTCGTCACCCGCTTCGCGCCATCGCCCACCGGCCTCCTGCACCTGGGCCACGCCTTCTCCGCGCTCACCGCCTTCGACGCCGCCAGGATGGCCGACGGCGAAATGCTGCTGCGGATCGAGGACATCGACGCCACCCGCTGCCGCGCCGAGTTCGAGACGGCGATAGTGCGGGACCTGGCCTGGCTGGGGGCCGAATGGCCGCTGCCCGTCCGCAGGCAATCCGACCATCTCGCGGCCTACCGCGACGCCCTTGGGCGGTTGCGTGCGCGGGGATTGATCTACCGCTGCTTCCGCACCCGGCGGGAGGTGATGGAAGACATCGGCCGCGCGCCCGACGCCGTCATCGCCGCCTTCGCCGGTGGTCCGGCGCCGCTGGCCGAGGAGGAACGGCTGGTCGCCGCAGGAGCGCCGTTCGCCTGGCGATTGTCGCTGACCGCGGCGCGGGCCGCTCTGGGCGGCCGGTTCGCCCTGACCTTCGTCGAGCAGGGCGCGGGACCGGCCGGCGAAAGCGGCGAGATCGCCGCCCGGCCAGAACTGGCGGGGGACGTGGTGCTGGCGCGCAAGGACCTGGGCGTCGCCTATCACTTGGCGGTGGTGGTGGACGACGCCTTGCAGGGTGTCAGCCACGTCGTCCGCGGCGCCGACCTGTTCGCGGCGGCGCACATCCAGCGCCTGCTGCAGGCGCTGCTCGGTCTGCCGACGCCGGTCTATCGCCATCACCCGCTGATCCTGCGCCCGGACGGCCGTCGGTTCGCCAAGCGGGACACCACCGAAACCCTCGGCGATCTGCGCCGGCAAGGCGTGACCCCGCCGATGCTTCGGGAGCGGCTCGGCCTGACCTAGTCAACGCCCGAGCCGGTCGCGAAAGCGAACGCACGCCGACCGATGGGGTCACTTTTCGGCGATCAGGTGATCGATGACGGCGCCGGCGTCGGGACCGGACCAGTCGGCGCCGCCGGCCAGCCTCGCCCGTTCGACGCCCCGGCGATCGTAGAGAATCGTCGTCGGCATCTCCTCGACCGGAGGCCGGAAGGCGTAGGCCAGGGCGTAGGTCGGTTCGGAGTAGAAGATGAGCGGCGGGTTCCTGGCGATGAAGGCCTTTCCGGCCGTCTCGTCCTCGGCCTTGCCGACGCTGATCGCCACCACCGCGACGGGCTTGCCGGCGTAGGCCGCGGCAAGCCTGGCGAGACTTGGAATCTCGGTCTTGCAGGGCGCGCACCAGTTGGCCCAGATGTTGACGATGGCGACCTTGCCCTTGAATTCGGCCAGGGTATGCGGCCGGCCGGCGGCGTCGGCGAAGACGGTGGGGGGCGGCGGGACCCCGCGCCCATTCGGCCACAGCTTGACCATGCCGCCCTTGGCCAGATGCTTGAGGTCGTTCGGCGGGTTGGAACAGCCGGCGGCCCCGTATAGAAGCGCCGCCACGCCGATGGCGGCGGCGAGGCGCCCGCACGGAGGCGCCGATGGGCTCGGACGGGCCGCGTGTCGGGCGGCGGGAAGGATCTCAGTCATATGGCCGACGACTCCCGGAAGGCGGGTCACTCTCTATGGGGCGGACGCTTCTCCGCCAAGCCCGACCAGATCATGGCGACGATCAACGCCTCGATCGGCTTCGACAGGCGGCTGGCCGCACAGGACATCGCCGGCTCGCGCGCCCACGCGGCGATGCTGCGGACCCAATCGATCATCTCGGGTCCGGACGAGGCGGTGATTCAACATGGCCTCGACCGCATCGCGGCGGAGATCGAGGCCGGGGCCTTTCCCTTCCGCGAGGAATTCGAAGACATCCACATGAACATCGAGGCGCGGCTCGGCGAACTGATCGGACCGGCGGCGGGGCGCCTGCACACCGCCCGATCACGAAACGACCAGATCGCGGTGGATCTGCGGCTCTGGACACGCGGCGCGTGCGAGCGGTCCATCGACGCCCTTCACGACCTCCAGCGCGCGCTCCTCGCCAGCGCCGAGACTCACGCCGACAGCCTGATGCCGGGATTCACCCATCTCCAGACCGCCCAGCCGGTGACCTTCGGCCATCATCTGATGGCCTATGTGGAGATGCTCGGCCGCGACGCGGAGCGCTTCGCCGACGCCCGGCGGCGAATGAACGAATGTCCGCTGGGCGCCGCCGCCCTGGCCGGGACCTCGTTTCCGATCGACCGGGCGATGACGGCGCGCGCGCTGGGTTTCGACAAGCCCACCGAGAACTCGATCGACAGCGTTTCGGCCAGGGACTTCGCCTTGGAGGCGATGGCCGCCGCCGCCATCGCCTCGACGCATCTTTCGCGACTGGCCGAGGAGATCGTACTGTGGATGACGCCGCAATTCGCCTTCATCGCGCTCGGCGACGCCTTCACTACCGGCTCCTCGATCATGCCGCAGAAGCGCAATCCGGACGCCGCCGAACTGGTCCGCGCCAAGACCGGCCGGGTGGTCGGCGGATGGGTCAACCTGGCGATGGTGATCAAGGGGCTGCCGCTGGCCTACGGCAAGGACCTGCAGCAATGCCAGGAGCCGCTGTTCGAGACCTTCGACGCCCTGGAGATCTCCCTGGCCGCCATGACCGGCATGGTGGGGGACATGACCGTGAACATCGCCGCCATGGCGACCGCGGCGGGGGCGGGTCATTCGACCGCGACGGATTTGGCCGATTGGCTGGTCCGGACGCTGGACCTGCCATTCCGCGAGGCGCATCACGTCACCGGGGCGGCGGTGAAGCGGGCCGAGGCGTTGGGCGTGAACCTTTCCGATCTGCCTCTCGAGGAGCTTCGCGCCCTGGAGCCTCGCGTCACGGCGGACGTTCTGAGGGTGCTCGACCCGGTAGCATCGGCGGCGAGCCGCACCAGCCTCGGGGGCGCGGCCCCGTCGCGGGTGCGCGGCCAGATCGCCCGCTGGAAGGAGAGCCTCGCATGAATCGCGTGATCCCGATCACCCTGCTCGCCGCGACCGTCGCCCTCAGCGCCTGCGGCCGGGTCGGCACCCTGGACCAGCCGGCGCCGCTCTATGGCGCCAAGGCCAAGGCGAAATATCAGATGGACAAGGAGGCCGCGGCGGCGGCCAAGGCGACGAAGGAAGACAACGGCGTGCCGGAACCCCTGCCGCGGGATCCCCGCGACAGCGACCCCGACCTCGATCTGTCGCCGGCCCGCACCCAGCCGATCGAGGGCCAGCGGCCGAACCTCAGCGGCGCGCCCGCCCCCGGCGTCCTGCCCGATCCCTTCAACCACCCCCAATGAACCACTTCGAGCCGCGGGGCGGAGAGCTCTGCGCCGAGGACGTTCCGCTCTCGCGGCTTGCCGCCGAAGTCGGGACGCCGGCCTACGTCTACTCCACCGCCACGCTGGAGAGACACTTCAGCGTTTTTCGGGATGCGCTCACCGCTCGCGGCGGTCTCGGCCAACCGCTGATCGCCTATGCCGTGAAAGCCAACTCCAACCTCTCGGTGCTGGGCGTCCTGGCCCGCATGGGCGCCGGCGCCGACACCGTCTCGGAAGGGGAAATCCGCCGCGCCCTCGCGGCGGCCATTCCGCCGGAGCGGATCGTCTTTTCCGGAGTGGGCAAGACAGACGCGGAGATCGGCTTCGCGCTCAGGGTCGGCGTGATGCAGATCAACATCGAATCCGAACCCGAACTTGCCGAAGTGGTCCGGCAGGCGTCGCTGGCCGGGGTGCGGGCGAAAATCGCCCTGCGGGTCAATCCCGCCATCGGCGCCGGTGGCCACGCGAAGATCTCCACCGGTTCGGTCGAGAGCAAGTTCGGCGTTTCGGTCGCCGAGGCCGAACGCCTCTATGGCGCCGCCAACGCCAACCCATCCCTGGACGTGCGCGGGCTCGCCTGCCACATCGGCAGCCAGATCATCGACCTCGCCCCCCTCGCCGAAGCCTTCGGCGTCATGCGCGATCTTGTGGCGCGGATCCGCGGCGCCGGACTTCGCGTCGATCGGCTGGATCTGGGCGGGGGACTGGGCGTGCCCTATTTCAACCAGCCCGTCCCGCCGACGCCTGCCGCCTTCGCCGAGATGGTCGCGGCCAACTTGGGAGGGCTCGACGTCGAATTCATCTTCGAGCCCGGCCGGGTCATCGCCGCCAACGCCGGAGTGCTGATCGCCCGGGTCCTTCATGTGAGTGTCCGGCCGGACGGGCGGCGCTTCCTGGTGCTCGACGCGGCGATGAACGATCTGCTGCGCCCAGCGATGTACGACGCCTATCACGACGTCCGGCCGGTGATCCCGCGCGCCGGTAGCCTCGCTCCCTACGACATCGTCGGACCGGTGTGCGAGACCGGCGACACCTTCGCCCGCGAGCGGCGACTGCCACCGCTCGAGAGCGGCGATCTCGTCGCCTTCATGTCCGCGGGCGCCTATGGCGCGGTGATGTCCAGCGAATACAACACCCGCCCCCTGGTTCCGGAGGTGCTGGTCAGAGGCTCGGAATACGCCGTGATCCGTTCGCGGCCGAGCTATGCGGACATGCTGGCGCGGGAGCCTCTGGCGCCGTGGCTGCGGCCGCTCAATCCGCCGCCGCGATGAACGGCAGGCCGCGCATGGCGCCGGCCCGGTCCATGCCATAGCCGACCAGGAAGCGCGCCGGCGCTTCCCAGGCCACGAAGTCCGGCTCGATCTTCCGGGGCGACGGCCAGGGCTTGCGCGCGAAGACCGCCGTGACGACCTTGCTGGCGCCCGCGTCCCGCACCAGCCGCGCGGCCTCGGACAACGAGAGGCCGCTATCGACGACATCATCGACAATCAGGGCCGGCCTTCCGGCGAGCGGTCGCTGAAGATCGGCGCGCACCTGGCAGCGGCCCCGGCTGACCTCGGCGTCGCCATAGGACGCCAGCCACAAGGCGTCGAAGGCGACCTCGCGTCCGAGCCGCGCCAGGGCGCGGGTCAGATCGGACGCGAACCACAGGCCGCCGGTCAACAGGCAGACCGCGACGGTCCGCTCGTCGATGCTGGGCGCGATCAGATCGGCCAGCGCGGCCACACGCTGGGCGACTTGCTCTTCCGGCAACAGGACTTCGAGGCCGGCGCCCGCCCTAGCCATGCGGCGCGGCGGGGTCCGGCGCGTCGATGACGACCGGAGCGGGCGGAGCATCGGGGATCAGGGCGCCGCGCAGCCCAGGAGCGGCCGCTGGCGGCGCGGCCGGGGCGGCCAGGGGCCTGGCCATGGCGATCCTGCCGGTGACTTCGGGCGCGAACGCCACCTGGAGATTGTACGCCGACATCGGCGGATCGAAGATGGCGAGGGCGAAACGCCGGGTTCCCCCGGCCGGAATACGGTCCTGCCGGGCGCCGGCGATCTGACCGGCCACGGGCCGGCCGCGAGCGTTGTAGAGTTCCACGCGGAGCGGTGGCGCCCGGACAGGACGATCCTCGATGTTGCGGATCGTGCCGGTCACGCCGAGAGTCGCGTGACCATCCTGCAGGCCCGGCTCGGCGCGCACCGCTTCGATCACCAGGCCGACGCGGTTGACAGGCAGACCGGCCGCCGCATAGACCGCCGCCGCGCCGGGGACCGCGCGCGCCACCTGGACGCGGAACACCAGGGCGGCGCCGGCGACGAACATCAATCCGGCCAGCGCTCCCCCCCAGACCGCTCCGGTCACCGCCGCCTTGCGAAGCTTGCGCCGGCTGACGGCCCGCGCGCGGAAACGCCGCGGCAGCGCATTGGCCATCGGCGGCGGCGTGAGCGTGGGCGCGGAAATCGCCTGCGCCTCGTCGCTGGTGTCCCCAGCGCCGCGTCGGGTGATCCGCGGCGGCGTCCAGCGCGCCCCGCAGGCAGCGCAGGCCGCCTCGTCGCCCCCCCGCGCGAAGTCCGCGTCGCTGACGAAATAGCCGGTGGCGCACTGCGGACAGGTCAGTATCATGGTAGGCGAATCGGACCTTCGACCAAGCTTTCACCGAGGTTGCCGATTTCCGCATCCATGTCCAGAAAGCGCGACACAGAATTGGCCGAAGCAGAGGGTCCCGAGGCCTCGCAAGCGGCGCCGATCGTACGCTTCGAGGCCGTCTCGATGGCCTACGGAGCGGAGCCCGACATCCTTCGCGACGTCTCCTTCGATCTTGCGCCCGGGTCTTTCCATTTCCTCACCGGGCCGTCGGGGGCCGGGAAGACCAGCCTGCTTAAGCTCATCTACCTCGCCGACCGGGCCACCGGCGGGCGGATCGAACTTTTCGGTCGCGACGTCTCGACCCTGAAGCGCAGCGAAATGCCGCGCCTGCGCCGACGGATCGGCGTGGTGTTCCAGGAGTTCCGGCTGCTCGCGCACCTGTCGGCGTTCGACAACACCGCCCTGGCGCCGCGGATCGCCGGGCGACGTCCGGCCTCCTACCGGGACGACGTGGCCGAGCTGTTGACCTGGGTGGGCCTCGCCAAACGGATGGCGGCCATGCCCGACGCCCTCTCCGGCGGCGAGAAGCAGCGTCTGGCCATCGCCCGGGCGGTGGTCAACCGGCCCGACATTCTCATCGCCGACGAACCGACGGGCAATGTCGATCCCGCCACCGGCGCCCGGATCCTCCGTCTCTTCGAGGAACTCAACAAGGTCGGCGCCACGGTGTTCATCGCCAGCCACGACGAGGACCTGGTGGCGCGGTCGGGCAAGCCGTCTTTTCATCTGCACGCCGGCGTGCTGACGCGATACGCGAGCGAACCGCGGGGCGCCGTGCAATGAACCGGATCGCCGGGCGGTGGTGGCCGGCGGCCCTATTGCCAAGGCCGGATGGGCGGCAGTTTTCACTGTTCTTCGTCATCGCGGTGCTGTCGTTCCTGGCCTGTCTGGCGGCCATCGGCGCCTTGGCGGCGGGCCGGGCGGCGGACGGCTGGAGGCAACAGTTGGTGGGTTCGGCGACGGTAGTGGTTCGCGCCCAGGGGCTGGAAAGCCCCGACGCGGCGGCGGCCCGGGCGGCGGAGACCCTGGCCGGAATCAAGGGCGTGGTCGAGGCCCGAGCTCTGGAGAAATCCGAGGCGGACGGGCTGATCGCCCGGTTCCTGGGTCCGGGACCGATCCCGGCCGACCTGCCGACGCCGCGCCTGGTGGCGGTGGATCTGGCGGCGGCGCGGCCGGCGACCACGGCCGACCTGTCGCGAGCGCTGGCCGCCGACGGGCTCGACGCCACGGTGGAGGATCACAGCCTGTGGACGGCGGAGATCATGCGCACCGGCGCCCTCGCCCGCTATGTCGCTTTCGGCCTACTGGCGCTCATCGTCGTCGCGACCGGCGCGGCGGTCGCCTTCGCCACCCGTCAGGGCTTGGCGGCCCGGCGCGACCTGGTCGAGGTCCTGCACCTCGCCGGGGCCACCGACGGTTTCATCGCCCGGCTGTTCCAGGCCAGGTTCGCCCGGATGGCCGCGCTGGCGGGAAGCGCCGGGGGCGCGGCGGCGGCCCTGGCTGGCGCCGGGCTGCATCAGTTCGGCCAGGGTCAGACCCTGGCGGCGATCCTGCCGATTACCTGGACCGATCTGGCGGCGGCCCTGCCCTGCCCCTTCGTCGCGGCCCTCACCGCCGCGGTTACCGCCGGCATGACCGCGCGGGCGACACTGGACCGCACTCCATGAAGGGCTTGGCCGCCGTCCTGGTCGCGCTGGCGATCTGGGTGGCGGGGCTGTTCGCCTTCGCCGACCGGGCGGCCAGATCAATTCCGGCCCCGGACCCCGCGACGGCCGACGGTATCGTCGCCCTGACCGGTGGGTCGGACCTGCGCCTGGAGGCCGCCGCCGGGCTGCTGGAGAGCGGGAAGGGGCGCCGGATGCTGGTTTCGGGCGTAAACCGGCGCGCCACGCGTCGCGACCTGCTGAACGTCACCGGCGTCGCCAAGCCAGTGTTCGATTGCTGCGTCGATCTGGGTTTCAACGCCGCCGACACCATCGGCAACGCCCGCGAAACGGCGGTCTGGGCCCGGGCCATGGGCTATTCCAGCCTGATTCTGGTGACCGCCGACTATCACATGCCGCGCGCCATGCTGGAGCTGAAAGGCGCCCTCCCCTCCGTCCGCATCACCCCCTATCCCGTGGCCACCCCGGCGGTCGATGTGCGACATTGGGCGAACACCGGCGACGGCGCGCGGCGGATGGTGCAGGAGTACAGCAAATACCTGGTCATCCTCGTCCGAGAGGGCATCCTGCGATTGGACGCGGGCTCAAAGACCGGATCCGCCCACTGATGGTTCTAGTCCGCTCTCTCGTGTTCGCGGCGGCCTTCTACTTGTGGTCGGCGATCATGGTCCTGGCCATGCTGCCCTTGATCGCCACTCCGCGCCCATGGCTGATGGGCGCCATGCGGATGTGGGCCCGAGGAACTGGCGTCCTCCTGACGGCGATCTGCGGCGTCGAGGTGAATATCCGCGGTCGCGAGCATATGCCAACCGGGCGGGCGATCATCGCCGCCAAGCACCAGTGCATGTTCGACACCATGGCCCCCTTCGCCGCCCTCTCCGACGCTTGCTACGTGATGCGCAAGGAGTTGGTGCGGATCCCGTTCTACGGCTGGTACTGCGGGCGGGCGGGGATGATCGTGGTCGATCGCGATGCCCATTCGAAGGCGCTGCGCAAGCTTGTCGCCGACGCCCGCGCGCGGCTTGACGAGGCCCGGCAAGTGGTCATCTTCCCGGAGGGACATCGCATGACGCCGGGCGCACAGGCCGACTACAAACCCGGCGTCGCCGCCCTCTACCGCGACCTCGGCCTTCCGTGCACGCCCCTGGCCACCAATTCCGGCCTCCACTGGCCCGCCCACGGTTTCATTCGCCGGCCCGGAACCATCGTCTACGAGTTCCTACCGCCGATCCCGGCGGGGCTTCGAAGAGCCGAGTTCATGCGGACACTGGAAGAGCGGATCGAGGGGGCGTCCGCGAGATTGATGACCGAATGAAACGGCGCGGCGGGGCGACTACCCGATACCCTCCCGCGCCTCGACCAGGGCGAGCAGCCGCTCCATGCCCCTATCGGTGACGCCCGCCTCGCGCAGGTGTTCGACGAGGTCGCGAAGGTAGTCGATGTTGCGCCCGGAAAGACCGGAGGCGCCGGCGATCAGGTCGGCCTGGACCCGCAGACCCAGGGCGCCGGCCCATTGAGGGTGCTTGCGATCGGAGAGAAAGACGAGGGTCCGGACCATGCCATGGCCAGACAGACGCACGTTGGCCCAGGCTTCGATGTAGGTTTCGGTCGGCTGTTCGCGCTCCACGAGGTAGGCGTGGACCGTCGGCCAGGCGTCGGCGTCGACTCGATAGGCCACGCCGCGCACGGCCCCCCCGGGCGCGAGACCGAGCACCAGGCCGGGCCGGGCCGGCGTGCCGCGATGATGGACCGAATAGATGCAGAAGGCTCGCCGGCGGCCATGGAGCGTGGCGGCGCGGCGCTCTAGATATTCAAATCCTGGCCGCCACATCAGCGAACCGTAGCCGAACACCCAGCACCGCCGCTCCGCCTCCATCCCGATCGCCAACCTTGAAGGACTGCCCGCCACGCCATGACCCTGCCCGATCGAACCGCGCCCCGCAAACCCCGCCGGCTCGGCCTCTACGCGCCGTTCGCTCTGGCCATCGTTCTCGCCGGCGCGTGGTGTGTGGCCTGGTTCTGGCTGGCCGGCGAGACACGGCGCCGGATCGACGCCGAGCGGGATCTATTGGTCGGACAGGATTGGAGGGTGAGCTGGAGCGCGCGCCACGTCTCGGGCTTCCCCTTTCGCCTCGACGTCGATTTCGAAGGCCTGACCGTTCGCGAACCGAGCGGCTGGGCGATCGCCGCGCCGATACTGGACACCGAGGCGTGGGCCTATGCGCCGGACCATTGGATGCTGGTCGCGCCCGACGGGGTGGTGCTCACGCGGCGCCGGGCCGGCAAGGTGTCGGTCACCGCCAAGGTGCTGCGGGCGAGCGTCTCGGGATTCGACCAGTCGCCGCCGCGGGTTTCGGTCGAGGGGTTGGATCTCGCCTTCACGGCGGCGCCGGGGGCCAATCCGTTTTCGCTCTCGACGGCCAAGGAACTCCACATCCACACCCGCGCGGGACCCGGCGACCACGGGGCGGCGTGGCTCGAGCTCGACGGCGCCCGGGCCCGGTTTCCAGGCCTGATGGGCCGGATCGCCGGTGGCAAGCCGGTGAGCCTCCTGGTCGACCTGATCTATTCCCATGCCGCCGCCCTCGCCGGCCCGAGCTGGCCGGCCGCCGCCAGGGCCTGGCGGGACGCCGGCGGGACCATCGATCTGCACCGACTGCGGATCGCGGCGGGAGATGCGCTTCTTGACGGGCGCGGGGGCAGGCTGTCGGTGGACGGCGCCGGCCGTCTCCAGGGGTCGCTGACGGCGACCCTCGGCCAGGCCTCGCGCACCCTCCGGGCGCTGAACGACGAGAACGCCATCAGCCCGGACGCCGCCGGCTCCGCCGCCACCGTGCTCAACGCCCGCAGCCACGGCACGATCGCCACCGTGACTATCGACTTCCAGGCCGGCCGCACGACCCTGGGTCCGGCCGCCATCGGCCCAGCGCCGCGCATCTTCTAGAGGTCCGCTTCGATTTGTATGAAGGGATGCGCGTTCGCCGAAATTCCGCGGCCGGAGCGCGGGCTTCCAGCCCGCATCTGCGAAGCATCCGCGAAGCCGTTGACGTTCCTAAGAAAGTATGCGGGCTGGAAGCCCGAGCTCCGTAGGCGGTGTGATCGCGAACACCAGTGGAACGCAAGTGGGCCCGTCAAATTGGCTGACGCGGCCGGCTAGGGGTCCGAGGCCGGGCGTGCGTGAAGGGCGACCGGCGTGTATGAGCCGCACTCGAATCGCCGGCCCCAGGACTCAGATGCAGACGATTTCTCCAAACACCGACCGTTCCGCCGCCGAACGCCCGACGGCCAAACCCGGCATTCTGGACATCGCGCCGTATACGCCGGGCAAGGCCACGGCCGAGGGCGTCGCCCATCCGGTCAAGCTGTCGGCGAACGAGAACATCCTGGGGTGCGGTCCGGCGGCGCGCGCGGCCTATCTCAAGGCGGCGGGCGGGTTGGCGCTCTACCCGGACGGGCGCGGCGGGGCCTTGCGCACGGCTCTGGCCGAACGCTATCGCCTCGAATCGGGACGGCTGATTCTCGGCTGCGGGACCGACGAGATTTTCGCCCTGCTCAACCAGACCTTCCTCGAGCCAGGCGACAACATCGTTCAGGGCGAATTCGGCTTCGGGGCCTACGCCATCGGCGCCCGCGCCAATCAGGCCGTGGTTCGATACGCCAGGGAAAGAGATCACCGCATCGACATCGGCGCCATGCTGGCGGAGGTCGACGAGCGGACACGGCTGATGTTCATCGCCAACCCCGGCAACCCTACCGGGACGTTCATTTCGGGCCAGGAAGTCGCCAGGCTGCAGGGGGAACTGCCGCCGGGCGTGATCCTGGTGCTCGACGGCGCCTATGCCGAGTTCAACACCGACCCGACGTTCAGCGACGGCCTCGACCTCGCGCGCGGCGCGCCCAACGTCGTCGTCACCCACACCTTCTCCAAACTGCACGGCCTGGCCTCCCTTCGGATCGGGTGGGGCTATGCGCCCGATTGCGTCGCCGACGCGGTGAACCGCATCCGCCTGCCGTTCAACACCTCGATCGTCGGCCAGGCGGCGGCCGTCGCCGCCCTGGGCGACACCGGGTTCCACGCCGCCTCCCTGGCGCTGGTGGAGCGCTGGCGACCGTGGCTGACCCAGCAACTGGGCGGCCTCGGGCTGGCGGTGACGCCTTCGGCGGCCAATTTCGTCCTGGTCGGCTTTCCCACCGCGCCCGGGCGAACGGCGGCGGAAGCGGAGCGTTTCCTGGCCAGCCGCGGCCTGATCGTGCGGGGTGTCGCCAACTATGGCCTGCCGGACCACCTGCGGATCACCATCGGCCTGGAGGAGCACAATCGGGCGGTGATCGACGCTCTCGCCGCTTTCCTGGACCCGTCCCGTCCCGGATGACCGCGATGCTCTACGATCGCCTGGCCGTGATCGGCTGTGGCCTGATCGGCTCGTCCCTCGCCCGGGCGGCGAAGGACCGGGGCGCGGCGGGCGAGATCGTGATCTTCGATCCCAGCCCGGCGGTGCGCGAGCGGGTCCGGGTCCTGGGCCTCGCCGATCGGGTCGACGCCGATCCGGCCGCCGCGGCGCGGGACGCCGATCTGGTGGTCTTCGCCGCTCCGCCCCTGGCCATCGGTCCCGCCGCCGCAATGGTCGCCGCCTCGCTGAAGGCGGGCGCCACCGTCACCGACGTGGGCTCGGTGAAGGGATGCGTCGCCGAAGCCTTCGCCAGCGTCCTGCCGGCCTCGGTGTTCGGCATTCCGGGCCATCCTATCGCCGGCTCCGAGCTGTCCGGTCCCGACGCCGGCTTCGCCGGGATGTTCGAAGGCCGTTGGACCATCCTCACCCCTCGGGTCCGCGAGGATGGCCCCTACCGGGCGGCGGTCGCCCGGCTCACCGCGTTCTGGGAGGCGCTGGGGGCCCAGGTCGAGATCATGGATGACAAGCACCACGATCTGGTGCTGGCGGTGACCTCCCATCTGCCCCACCTGATCGCCTACAACATCGTCGGCACCGCCGCCGACCTCGAGACGGTCACGCGCGGCGAGGTGATCAAGTATTCGGCCGGCGGTTTCCGCGATTTCACCCGCATCGCCGCCTCGGACCCGGTGATGTGGCGCGACGTGTTCCTGGCCAACAAAGACGCGGTGCTGGAGATTCTCGGCCGCTTCACCGAGGACCTGCAGGCGTTGTCGCGATCCATTCGCTGGGGTGAAGGGGACAAGCTCGAGGAATTGTTCACCCGCACCCGGGTGATCCGCCGCGGCGTCATCGAGGCCGGCCAGGAAACCCCCGAGCCGGACTTCGGGCGCCACCGCAAGCCCGACTAGACGCCCGAGCGCCCTGCGGCGGCGACACTCTCCCGGCGCAAATTCATCAGCACCTTGGGCGTGTCTCGCTTCATGCCGGCCCGGACCAGCGCGGCCGGGACCGGAATGTCGGCGGCGACCCGGTTGACGTAGATCACCCGCGTGCCGGCGCCGCCGTCGAGGGGCTGGAGACGCCACTCGCCTTGCTCGGCCTTGAGGTCACCGGCGACGCGGCGGAAGCGGATCAGGGTGAAGGGCTGATAGTCGGAGCGAAAGACGTTGTGGATCTCCGGCACGAACAGGCTGCCCCGGGTGACCTGCTCGCGCACGTCCCATCCGCGGGCCTGATCCCCCTGGATGATCTTGCAGCTGGTGACCGTGACCACCAGGCGCGCGGCCAGCCTGCAGTCGGTCATCACCGCCCACACCGTCCGGGGCGGGGCGGCGATGTCGATCGCCGCGTGGATCAGCCCGGCGCCGTTGGTGTCCGGGAGAACCTCCGCCCAGGCGTCGCCCCGGGTCAGCAGATGCTGGGTCTGGACGCTGGGCGCCCAGGCAAACGCGGAGACCGGGCAAAGTGCGACGGCGAGGGCGAGAAGGGAGTGGAGGCGCATGATAATCGGCTTCGCTATGCCCACGTTAGATCACCCCGTCGATACGATACGGCCGGAGGATCGCTTTGGATCAATCGATCCCCTTCAAACGCCCAGGTGGCTCGCGGTCGCTTCGATCGCCTCGACGAGGCCGACGCGCTCCACGGTGACGTCGCCCGGCAGCCCCGACAGCAATCGCGTGGGCGTGGCCGCGTCCAGCATTACGAACACGCCCTTGTCGTCCGAGCGCCGAATCAGCCTGCCGAAGGCCTGGGCGATGCGGCCGCGGGCCACGGTGTCGTCATAGGCCTTGCCGCCGAAGCGGCCCCGCCGCGCCTTGTGCAGAATGTCGGGTCTGGGCCACGGCACGCGATCGAAGACCAGCAGGCGCAGGGACCGCCCAGGCACATCGACGCCGTCGCGAACCGCGTCGGTGCCGAGAAGGCAGGCGTCCCGCTCGGTCCTGAAGATATCGACCAGGGCGCCGATCTCCAGCGGGTCGACGTGCTGGGCGTAGAGCGCCAGGCCGCGATCCGCCATGGGGCCGGCGATGATCTCGTGCACGGCGCGCAGCCGGCGGATGGCGGTGAACAGGCCCAGACCCCCGCCGCCGGCGGCCAGGAACAGCTCGCGCATCGCGGCGGCCACCTGGCGCGGATCGTCCCGGCGCACATCTCCCACCACCAGAACGCGGGCGTTGGCGCCGTAGTCGAACGGCGAGGCGAGCCGCAAGGTCTTGGGCCGTTCCGGCAGGCGGGCGGCGCCGGTGCGCATCTCGGCCAGGGCGAAGGGATCGACCAGGGTCGGATCGGCCAGGGTGGCGCTGGTCACCAGCACACCGTGGGCCGGCGCGATCACCGCTGCGGTGAGGGGCTCGGTGGGATCGACCCAGTGGCGGCGGCACGCGGCGTCGACCACCCGGCCATAGAGGAAGGTGGCGTCGAACCAATCGACGAAATCCGGATCATCCTCGGCGTCCTCGTCGATGGCGGTGAGCATCGAGCGCCAGGCCGGCAGCATCATCCGCGCCCTCCGGTCGAGACCGCGCAGGGCGCCCTCGATGCGCGCCCGTTCCGGCGTGGTCAGGGTTTCGGCGTCCTCGTCGAGGGCGTCCTCGAGATGGCGCGCCAGGGCCAGCAGCGGCGCCTCGACGGCGGCCAGGGCCTCGGCCGCCGCCCGGGCCGTATGGCGGACGAGATCGAGCGCCGGACGGGCCGCGCACTCCATGCCGACCTCCGAGGGCGCGGCGCGGGCGCGGAGCTGCTCGAGCACGGCGGCGAGGAAGTGCTCGATCGGGCCCATCGGACTGATTTCGCCGGTCCCGGGCGCGATCCGCCCCGACCAGCCTTCCCCCGGCAGCGCCGCCGCCGCGCGCACCGTCTGCATCAGGGCGAGGCGGCAATCCTCGCGCTCGCCCAGCACCTCCAAAAGGCGCGTCTCCAGCCCCCGGCCGCGCCGTCCCCTGCCCTCCGGTCCGCGGATCCAGCGCCGCATCTCCGCCGCCTCGGCCCCGGAAAGGGCGGCGGCGAAGGCGCTGTCGGCGGCATCGAACAGATGGTGGCCCTCGTCGAAGACGATGCGCTTGAGGCTCGCCGTCTCGGCATCGGCCTTCTGGCCGCGTGCGGCGCGCGCGCCGTCGAAGGCGGCGTGGGTGAGCACCAGGGCATGATTGGCGATCACCAGGTCGGCGGTCTTCGAGGCGCGGACCGCCTTCTCGATGAAGCAGGATCGATAGTGGACGCAGCCGGCATGAATGCATTCGCCGCGCCGGTCGACGAGATTGGCGGCGCTGGCCTGGGCGGCGGGCGAGATGGAAAAGAGGGTCGGCAGCCAGGCCGGAAAGTCCCCGCCGGTCATGTCGCCGTCCCCGGTGGCGCGGACCCAGCGGGCGGCGAGCGCCAGGCCGATCAGATCGCCCCCGCCCATCCGCGCGGCGTTCACCGCCTCCTGGAAATTGAGCAGGCAGAGATAGTTTTCCCGCCCCTTGCGGACCACCGCTTTCCTCGCCCGGACCGCCGGATCGGGAAAGATCGCCCGGCTCTCCCGCTCGATCTGCCGCTGCAGGGCGCGGGTGTAGGTGGAGATCCACACCGCCGGCCCGTTGGCCTCGGCCCACAGCGACGCCGGGGCGAGGTAGCCGAGGGTCTTGCCGACCCCCGTCCCCGCCTCGGCGAGCATCATCATCGGTTCGCCCTCGCGCTCCCGCGGCTGGAAGGCGTGCGCGGCTTCGGCCGCGAAGACCGCCTGCATCGGCCGCGCCTCGTCCAGTCCGGCGCGGCTCAGAAGTTCGGCGAGGCGGGCGGCGGCGGCGGCCGGATCGACCGGCCTGGAGCCCGCCTCCCCCGGCGGCGCCTCGTCCTCCCACTGTGAGAGGCGGCTCCAGACGTCGAGGCCCGATCCCCGCCAGGACCTCCCCAGCGGCGCCGAGCGCAACGCCGCCAGCACGGACGGGGTCCAGGCCCAGCCGGCGCAGCCGAGCGCCTCGGCCTGGGCCAGCGCCTCCTCGCGGCTCGGCGCCGGCGAGGCGGCGAGCCCAGCCAGCAGCAACCCGGCCACCTCGCGCAGCGCCGCCGCCTGGCTGGCCACCCCCGAGGGTTCGGCCAGGCCCATGGCCAGGGACAGTCCCACCGGCGATGGCGCGCAGAAGGTGGCGGGACGGACGAAGGCGAAGAGTTCGAGGACATCGAACAGGCGATGAGACCGCGGCGGCGCGTGCAGGGCGAGGCGCCGGGCCGTCATCCCGGCATGGGCGAGGACCACCGGGCCGGCCTCGAACACCTCCCGCGCCTCGGCCGCCCGCACCAGGCGCGACCCGCCCTCGTCGGCCACTGCCGCCCGGCCGCCCGGCAGGACGACCATGGCCACGGCCAGATCAGCGATCGTCACGGAGCCGTTCATGCAGCCCGTTGGTAGCCGATCGCGGAGCGAAACGGAACGTGGCGGAGGCGACGCAGGGCGCGGGCGGCGAACGCGGCGACCGCGGACCCGGCCGTGGCGTCCAGCGGCTCATGCCGCGCTGCCGTCGCCGATCCGGCCGCCGGGGGCGTCGGGGCCGAAGCGGCGCGTCCACTCCTCGTCGCTGAGATCGCGGTCGAGTTCGGCGAGGATCGGGTCGAGCTGGGCGGCGATCGGTGGACCCCCCGCCAAGCCGCCCGGGCGCCGGCCGAGCTTGAGCCGGGCGGCGTCGACCAGGCACGCCCTGGCGACGCCCAGGCCGCGGGGATCGGCGAGGACGCGGGCCTCGCGGCCGATGGCGATCAGCTCGTCGATCAGGGCGCCGGTGTCGGCCGAGCCGCCGCCGTCCAGCGCCGCCTTGAGCATCGCCACGCGGTGGGCGATGTGCGGCTGCCCGGCCACGAAGCGGGCGTGGCGTGGCGTCAGGTAGCCGGCGGTGATGGCGGCCTCGCCTTGCGGTACGCCCCGGCTGAGCGCCTGGCAGTAGGCTTCCTGTTTTGGCCGGGTCAGGGGCGCGGTCGCCGCAGGCGGAGTTTTTGACATCAGTGGATCGCTCCACCCGCCCGGCCGTGGCCAGAAAGCCGCGTTGAATCAGGATGTTCGGAGCGGAAATTGCTTTCGATAGCCGCCTTCGGGGGACCAAAGTTTTTTACAGGCTTTTGCAGTTTTTGACCAGTTTTTGACCGGAATTTAGCCGAAATTGGCGCCTTCCTGGTCTGTCTTTGATGGTTTCTTATGACTTTTCGCAGGGCCGACGGTCGCTGCAATGCCCGCGCCTTGATGCAGGCGGTGACGAACTCGTCGAACAGCCTCTCCAGCAGCCGATCACCGAGCCGGTCGATCCGGCCGCGAATCTCCGCCGCCCGTTCGCCAATCGCCGACTCCGGCCCGCGCCAGAGGCGCCGAAGTTCGGCGGGGAAGTCGGTGAGGCCGTCGCCGAGACGGTCGAGGAGGGTGTCGTGCATATAGCATTATGTAACGCATCTTGGCGTCCTTGTCAATATGCAGAATCGGCTGACCAGGTTTCGGCGAGCGGCGGCGCGTGGGCTTGCGTGAGACGCGCGCAGGGCGCGATGCCGCCGACCGCGGGGCTCAGGGGTCGCGGGGGCCCAATTCCGCAAGGCAGGCTTCGATCTCGGCCAGCTCGGACTTGAGTTCGGCGATGACGGCCGGCTGGAACTCGTAGACAGCCTTGGCGTAGGCCGGCCCGGCTTCCATGATTTCGATTTGCCGCGACAGCTTGGCGCGGGCGTCGATGAGTTGTTCCCGGCGCGTCCGCCTTTTGTGCCCGAACATCTCGTGATCATAACTAGCGCGCATGGCGCGGTCACGCGGCGCTTCGAACGGCCGGGCGGCGCCGGACGACTGCATGTGGTGTCCCTGGCCGGCGCCATCGAGGCGCCCCCCGCCTTCCTTCGGCCAGCTACGACACGTTCCTGCTGGCCACCCGGGCGATCACCCGGCGCGCCGACGACGTCACTGCCGCCTTCCGCCGGATGGTGTTCAACGTCCTGGCCTCCAACCGGGACGATCACACCCGCCAGCACGCCTATCTGATGGACCCGGAAGGCGACTGGCGCCTGGCGCCGGCCTTCGACCTCACCTGGTCCGCCGGACCCGGCGGCGAACACAATTTGGACATCGCCGGCGAAGGGCGCCGGCCGACGCGGGCCCACGTCGCCTCGCTGGGCGCCAGACACGGCCTCGCCGCCCACCGCGTGGTCGCGATCGTCGACGAGGTCCGAACCGCGGTGGCCGACTGGCCGAGGTTCGCCACGGAGGCGGGGGTCTCCGCAGCGTCGGCCCGGCTGATCGCCGCGTCTCACGACAGGGTCTGGAGGGATTTCGAGACATAAGGCGGTTATGGCGTCGGCATCCACGGCGCTCGACGGCGGCCGTCTCGGACTTTGCGGGGGCCGGAGTGGCGGCTGCCGCAAATCTACACGGCACTGCGAATCATGTCGCCCTACTGGAGTATCGGATTCTGAATAAAAGACTAGTCAGCATCTCGTGTATTTCGTCCACTTTACGCCGACATTTGCAAGTCTTCGAAATATATCATCTCCATACTTCCAATCTCCGGGCATGCTTTGCTTTAGGCCACTTTCTCGACCATCCAGCAGGCGTCGCTCGGCATCGGAAATTCGCACGATCTTCACGTGGTCGCGGATGTATTTCGCGACGTCTGCATCTGACTCTCCGCTGGCGAATCGCCTATGACACTCATAGATAACAACCCGACATGGTACGACGTGCTCTCGCCAACCGCCCTCCGTGATGGAGTCCGACATTCCGATCTCCGTCAAATCATCGGGTAGAAGCGGGCCCTCTAACAACCGAGAGTGCGAATGGCCTGTTTCCTCCAGCATCTCTCGAATGACCAGCGCAACGCGAAGGCTGGCACGCTCAAGCCGTTCTTCGGGGGTGTAATTCCTCAAGGGGTATTTTATTTTGGACTCAGAAACTTCGCGAGTATCCGCAGGCTTTTGTAGTTTCATTCTTTTACTCATTCGCCCTCAAATTCATATCAATACGAATGATGACGCCCTATTTCACGGGGTCCTTGATTCTCACAGGGCCGGCTGCAGCGCCTCGGTCACCGCCGAGGGATTGCGGCCGATCACCATCAGGTAGGCGCGGGCGGCGGCGTCGGGGTCCTTGCGGCCCTGTTCCCAATCGCGCAGCGTTCCGATCGGAATACGAAAACGCGCGGAAAATTCTTCCTGGGATAGTCTCAATGCCCGGCGGATCACGCGGACCTGAGGCGTCCGCTTCATGTGCTTCATGTCTTCTGGCGTCAGAGGTTGGGCGTCGGGGTCCCTCAGGGCGGCGGCGTGTCGCTCCGCCTCGGTCATCGCATCGAAGCGGCGCCAATCGTGCCTTGGGGCCTCAGGCGTCGTCTTCATGGTACTGTCGTCGCTCATGCGGCTCAGCTCCTCTGGCTGAAATAATTCGGTGTCTGTCGCCCCTTGCCGTGTAGGCGACATAGAGCAGGCGGCCCTCCGCCATGCCGATGATCGAGTAGCGGTTCTCGCCATAGTCTTCCCGCTCATCGAGCCAGTCGATGGCGAACGGATCCTGGAAAACCAGGCGCGCCATCTCGAATGTCACGCCGTGCTCAGCATGGTTCGCGGCAGCTTCCCGGTCATCCCATTCGAAGTCTGCATCCACCATGGATGGTACTGCATAGCCGTAGGTCCGTCAACGGTCCAAGCATACGTGTTAGCCCCAAGTAGGAATGTCCCCTTCCTCCAAAGTTAGAATGTCCCCTTTTGGCTTCGGCCAGGTTTGGGGGGTCGATGGTCGAAGGGATTGTGGG
>Ga0208849_1000230_pt1 | contig 54214 bp, 51 predicted proteins | sample NGESurdeep072012_10_FD_184470 | JGI IMG/M metagenome (GOLD analysis project Ga0208849, IMG submission 184470) | Arctic peat soil microbial communities from Barrow, Alaska - NGEE Surface sample 53-3 deep-072012 (SPAdes) | ecosystem: Environmental > Terrestrial > Soil > Wetlands > Peat ... | reverse complement strand
CCAGAACAAGAACCAGAACAAGAAAATGAGAAGAGTACCGATGTCTGCCGCTGTTGCTAACGCCGCCGAAACGATCGGCGCTATCGAGACCGCCAAGATTTCGTGCCGGAATACCGCTGCGCTGGCACTGACCGTTGTTCGTGATGGCGTCATCACCGGAGAGGGTCCAACCACCAGGGGCCGAGTGCATTTTTCGCGCGCGCTGGATGCCGATGACGCCGCCTGGTGCGCGCGGATCCTGACAGCGACCGCGGTCGAGCATCAGCCGGTCAGCCGGGCCGAGGCCGAAGCGCTGTTTGAGATCAACGATGCCGCCACCGAGCGCAGCGATGATGGGCGCTTTGACGATTTGCTGGCCAAGGCGGTGGTACACCACGCGGCCTCCGAGTCCGGGCTGCCGGTGCCGCCGCGTACCGTCGCGCTGTCACCGGACACGGCGATCGAGAGCTGGGCGCCGGCTCACCGGGTCGTCGATATCAACGTGCTGGAATGGATCGCGAGCCAGATGCGCGGCAAGCCCCGCAGCAACCGCACCCTGATGAGCCTGGTCGCGACCCTCGTCGGGGTCGCCGCGCTACCGCTCGCGCAGTTGCCGAGCGTGTTCGACATCGGGATGTAAGACGCTTCATGCAACTGGTCGGCACCAGGCAGGTATGGGGAACTTCGTCTGCGAATGTCAGCCAAATTTCCCTATTGACGGGATCTTGACTTGTTCTTAATTTGTTCTCTATAGCGAGGAGTCGCGGTGGAACGATGACGCTGTGAATACGATGGCAGCGTGTCTTTCGTTGACCGGCAGCATCGGCGTATGGTCGCGCGATGTACAAAGACCTTTTGAGCCCCGAAAAGGCGCTCATTTTTCGGATTTGCCACAAGAGCAACGTCGAGAAGGTCTTGAATGACGGCGGATGTCTGTGCGGAAACGACGCGGGTACCTCGAAGTATGTTGAGATCGGTAACCACGAGCTGATCGCGAAGCGCAAGGCGCACCCGGTGCCGTGCGGGCCGCGCGGAACCCTAGGCGATTACGTGCCGTTCTATTTCACACCGTTCACTCCGATGCTTTACAACATCAAGACCGGATTCAACGGCATCCCGAAGAAACCTATCGAGGAGATCGTCATTCTGGTCTCGTCACTTCACCATTTGAAGGAAAAGGGGATTCCGTTCGTCTTCACGGACAGACACGCAAAACTGAAGCTGGCGCAATTTTCCGATGATTTAGCCAATCTGGGCTGGATCGTTTGGCCGGAGTTGCAGGTAAAGAACTTCAAAAGAGACGACATGGACAAATTCGAGAAATACCAAGCAGAAGCTTTGGTGCACAAGAAACTGCCGCTGAGCGCGCTGATGTGCGTTGCTTGCTACAACAAAACTGTAAAAACCGAGATTGAAAGTTTGTGTGATTCGAAAGGCCACGAGGTCCAGATCGTCACCCGCAGAAATTGGTTCCTGTGACATGATCCGCTTTACGCAAGGAAATCTGCTCGATGCCGACGCGCAGGCCCTCGTCAACACCGTGAATACGGTTGGCGTTATGGGGAAGGGTGTCGCTTTGATGTTCAAGGAAGCTTACCCTGAAAACTTCAAGGCGTACCAGGAAGCATGTCGGTCGAAAGAGGTTCAGATCGCCAAAATGTTTGTCACTGAACGGCGAGGGGAGATGTTTGGTCCCAAGTGGATCGTGAATTTCCCGACGAAAGCCCATTGGCGCTTCCTGTCCAAAATGGAATGGATCGTTCAGGGACTGGAAGACTTGAAACGCGTCATCAAGGAAAAAGGCATCAAGTCGGTTGCTCTGCCGCCCCTGGGCGCTGGCAACGGCGGACTAGCCTGGAAGGATGTCCGCCCGAAAATTGAAGCCGCTCTCGCGGAGCTAAACGATGTCGATGTGATCGTTTACGAGCCTACGGCGAGGTATCAAAATGTCGCCAAAAGAACCGGCTCGGAGAAACTAACGGTGACACGCGCGCTCATTGCTGAGTTGGTTCGGCGATATTCGATCCTAGGATTCGACTGCACGCTTCTCGAAATACAAAAGCTCGCCTATTTCCTGGAGCGTTTTGTCGTGAAGTTGAATGTCGACAATCAGATGAACTTCCAGTTCTCGGCGAGAAAATTTGGGCCTTACTCGGAAAATCTCAAGCACCTTCTCGATGGGCTAGATGGAAGCTATTTGCACTGTGACAAGCGCTTGGGCGACGCTGCGCCCTTTGACGTCATCCATTTCGATGACTCAAAGAAGGATAAGGTTTCAGCTTATCTTACGTCGCCGGATGTCAAAGCTTTTCGTCCGGCGCTTGAAAAGACCTCTGAGCTAATCGATGGATTCGAATCCCCTTTAGGAATGGAGCTTCTTTCGACAGTCGATTGGCTCGTCAATGAGTCCGCTGTCGAGCCGAATGTGGCTGCGGTGCGCGAGCGACTCGCGAGCTGGCCCGGAGGAAAGACGGCGGGCGAACGAAAACTCAGACTGTTCGAAGATCGTACAGTTGAGATTGCACTGTCATCGCTTGCGGATGCTGGACTGATTTCAGCGCCGAATAAGTAAGCGCGTCTTTTTCTCGATTGAAATGCCTTCCATGACTGAGGTCTACGACCCGCGCAGCATCGCGAACTTGATGCCAGATTGGTCAGTCCTTGACCAATCTGGCGCTTCAGAAGCTGCTGTACTTCGCGCACGAAGCGTGGAAGATCCCCGCTGATCTTCTGGTGAAACTGGTTCGGGTAGCGGCTTGAACGACGGGGCTATTTCCCCGCCGTTTTCCGCCTGTCGTCCTGCGCGTCTAGTCCGAGCGTCCGGCCGGGAAATCCCGCCGCGTCGAAATAGCGTTGCGACTGCACGCGCTGGAAGTTCAGCACCGTGCGCAGGCCGTTGGCTGCTGGTTTCGATTTGACCGCGCCGGAAAACGCCCGCGGGATGGTGCCATGGGGCATCGCTTCCGTTATCACCCGTCCGACCAGATGACCCCTGGGCCGTGGCGTGAGGCCGAGCAGCCGTGCCGCGGTGGCGCCGACATCGGCGTTGCTGACCGGCAGGGCATCGACATAACCGGCCTTGAAGTCGGGCCCGATCGCCGCCGTGAAATTCAGGGTGTCGCCACGGCTGAAACTGCCGTGCATGCCCTGGCCTTGCCGCAGCACCGTATCGGCGACTTCGACCGAGCAGTTGCTCGGCTGCTCGCATCCGCTCGTATAGGAGCGGAAATTGACGACGATCGCGGGGTGCGGCGTGACGGCTGTGCCCCGAAGGAAGAGTTGCGACAATGGCAGGGTGCCGGGCAACTTGCCAAGATCGTCGTCGACAAAGATGCCGCTGACGTAATCCTGCTCCAGCAGCGCCTTGACGGTGCGTGCCGCCAGTTTCCTGTCCCGGTTCGGCAGATAGATCAGGTCCGAGCCACCATTGGTGGCGACCACCAGATCGGGCTTTGCCGGATCGTTGCCAATCAACCCGTTCCCCGCCTTGGGGTGGGCGTCGTCGGCCACCCCGGCGTTGTTGTCGTTCGGGTCGAACAGCGGCAGCTTCAGCGCTCTCGCAAGGTCGATCGCGAGAAAGCCCATCGGCAGGAAATCCTTCGGTGTGTCCGCGTAGCCGACTTTTGCCGACGGACTGGTTCTGCTTTGCTTCGATATTGTCGAGAAGCCGTGGTCGGAGGAGATGATGATGTCGGTGGTGGTGGCAAGCCCGAGATCGTCGAGCGCCTTGCGCAGCTGCGTCAGGTTGTTGTCGGCGTTCCTGATGCCGGCGAGCGACGTAGGGCCGTTAATACCGGGCGTGACGGTGTTGAGACTGTCGCCATTGTTGTGTTGGCTGCCGTCGGGATCGCGCGACCAGAACACCAGCACGAACGGCTTGTTGCGGGCCTTGAACATCGGCAGCACGACCTTGGCGGCGACGTCGGCGAGATAGGCCTGCTGGGTGGTGTTGGGCACCAGCGTGCCCGGCGTTTTGGCGTCGCCGGACTTGCCGTTGTCGCCGCGTGACGGCGTCGCAAGCGGCAGGTTGGCGTTGCTCAGCGCGGCCTTCATTTCGTCGGAAAGCGGAACGCCAGCTTTGCCGCCGGTTGAATCGTCGATGATGATCGAATGCAGGCCCTCGGCGCCGACCTTGTCGGTATGATCGAAAATCAGGGTCGGACCGAGCTTGCCCAGCGCAGCCGTGCTGTAGCCGCTGGCGCGCGCCATCTTCAGCAGGGTTTCCTCGTTCAGATAATCGCCGCCGAAATGTTCGTCGGCGTCGAGGATGACCGGATCGGATTCGAGAAACGGGGTGACGGTGCCATGCGCCGGCCCGACCGGATAACCGGTATAGATCGTGTTGCTGAAGTCGCCGGTATCGCCGAGGTAGTGACCGGTCGCGAGCCCGGACGCATTGGCGGTGGTAAAGGTCGGAAACAGCGAGTGCGAATTGCTGAAATTCACGCCCTTGTCGCGGACATCGGCCATCGCCGGCGCGGTTTCCGGGCTGACGATACGGCCACGCAGACCGTCCGGTACGAACAGGACGAGATTGCGGGGCGGGTTGCCTTGCGCGAAGCCGGTGCCGGCGGATAACAACGACAGAGCTACAGACAGCAGGATGATCGGGCGGTGCATTGATGATATCTCCCCATAGGCCGTCCAATTTCGACCACTGGCACTGTTTAGTTTTGCCATGCGACGGTTTTGTTACATGCGCTCTGCGTGCGGATTGCACGCCCGATTCCGCGAGCAAAGCTCGGCCAACTTCGCCGTGGTGGCTGCAGTCGGCGAGTGTCGAATTCCCGCACCCCGCTGTCAACGCGTCTCGGCCGGGCGAAAGGGGCAGGTTTCCGGCATATCAGCCGTTGCCTCCTATGCGACGGAATTGTTACATCCATCTTGGCGTGCCAGATTGCGGACCTGGTCCGCGCGCGATCCCGCCCAAAGGTTGCAAGCAAAAAGCCCATGTTCAAACGAATTCTGATCGCCAATCGCGGCGAGATCGCGTGCCGGATCATCAAGACGGCCCGCCGGATGGGGATCGCGACCGTCGCGGTCTATTCCGAGGCCGACCGCGACGCGCTCCATGTCGAGATGGCCGATGAGGCGGTTCTGATCGGGCCGCCGCCGGCGGCCGAAAGCTATCTTCTGATCGACAGAATCGTCGAGGCCTGTCGCAAGACCGGCGCGGAAGCCGTGCATCCCGGCTACGGCTTCCTGTCCGAACGCGAAGCCTTTCCGCGCGCGCTCGGCGAGGCCGGCATCGTCTTCATCGGCCCCAACGCCGGTGCCATCGCCGCAATGGGCGACAAGATCGAATCCAAGAAGGCCGCCGCGAAAGCCAGGGTCTCGACGGTGCCGGGCCATCTCGGCGTGATCGCGGACGAAAAACACGCGGTGAAGATCGCCGACGAGATCGGCTACCCCGTGATGATCAAGGCTTCAGCCGGCGGCGGCGGCAAGGGCATGCGGATCGCGCATTCGAAGTCCGAGGTCGCCGAGGGCTTCAACCTCGCCAGGGCCGAGGCCAAATCGTCGTTCGGCGACGACCGCGTCTTCATCGAGAAATTCATCGTCGATCCTCGGCACATCGAAATCCAGGTACTCGGCGACAAGCATGGCCATGTGATCTATCTCGGCGAGCGCGAATGCTCGATCCAGCGCCGCAATCAAAAGGTCATCGAGGAGGCACCGTCGCCACTGCTCGATGAGAGCACCCGCCGCAAGATGGGCGAGCAAGCCGTCGCCCTCGCCAGGGCCGTGAATTACGATTCCGCCGGCACCGTCGAGTTTGTCGCAGGCCAGGACAAGAGCTTCTTCTTCCTGGAGATGAACACGCGGCTGCAGGTCGAGCATCCCGTGACCGAACTGGTCACCGGCATCGACCTTGTCGAGCAGATGATCCGGGTCGCGGCCGGCGAACCGCTCGCGCTCTCGCAGAAGGACATCGCGCTCACCGGTTGGGCGGTAGAATCGCGGGTCTATGCTGAAGATCCGTTTCGCAACTTCCTGCCTTCGATCGGCCGGCTGGTGAAATACCGGCCGCCGCCGGAAGCGAGCGTGGACGGCATCACGATACGCAACGACACCGGCGTTCAGGAGGGCGGTGAGATCTCGATCTTCTACGATCCGATGATCGCCAAGCTCGTGACCCACGCGCCCTCGCGCGCTGCCGCGATCGAGGCGCAGTCCCATGCGCTCGATGCTTTCTATGTCGACGGCATCCGTCACAACATCCCGTTCTTGTCGGCGCTGATGCATCACCCGCGCTGGCGCGAGGGCAACCTGTCGACCGGCTTCATCGCCGAGGAGTTCCCGGGGGGATTTGCCGCCCGTCCGCCGGAAGGCGAGGTGGCGCGCCGGCTCGCTGCGGTCGGCGCCGCGATCGATCATGTGCTTGGCGAGCGCAAGCGGCAGATTTCAGGCCAGCTGAATGGCCGGCTGGTGCAGCGCGAGCGCCGCCGCGCGGTGTGGCTTGATCGCGCCGAGATTGTCCTCGATATTGCCCGCGACGGCGGCGGCATCGCCGTACAATTTGTCGGCGCCGATGGCACGCCGGGCCAGCCGCATCATCTGGTCTCGTCGTGGAAGCCGGGCGATCCGGTCTGGCACGGCGGCATTGACGGCCAGGCTGTGGCGATGCAGGTGCGGCCGATCGCCAATGGCTTCCGGCTCGCGCATCAGGGGTTTGAGGTGCCGGTTTATGTGTTCACCGAAGCCGAGGCGACCTCGGCGCGGTTGATGCCGGTAGCGACCGCGGCCGATACCGGCAAGAAGCTGCTGTGCCCGATGCCCGGCCTCGTCGTCTCGATCGCGGTGGCGGAGGGCCAGGAGGTCAAGGCCGGGGAGACGCTCGCCGTGGTCGAGGCGATGAAGATGCAGAACGTGCTGCGCGCCGAGCGGGACGGTACGGTGAAGAAAATTCATGCGGTCGCTGGCGCCACGCTCGCGGTCGACGCGCTGATTCTCGAGTTCGCATAGCGAGGCTTGCGATGGCTTTTCGAAAGCGCCGCGAGGCGTTGCGTTCGATCCTGGCTCGACCCGGCTGCATCCGCCCGGGGTCGGTCTACGACGCGGTTTCGATCCGCATCGCAGAGGATCTCGGCTTTGAGGTCGGCATGTTCGGCGGTTCGGTGGCGTCGCTTGCGGTGCTCGGCGATCCCGATATCGCACTGATTACCTTGACCGAGCTGGCCGAGCAGATGCGGCGGATGTCCCGCGCGGCCGCGCTGCCGGTGCTGGTCGATGCCGATCACGGCTACGGCAACGCACTCAATGTCCGCCGCACGGTGCAGGAACTGGAAGCGGCGGGTGCGGCCGGTCTCACCATCGAGGACACGCTGCTGCCGCAGGCCTTCGGGCAGACCCGGATGCAGCTGATTCCGCTGGAGGAGGGCGTCGGCAAGATGAAGGCCGCGGTCGATGGCCGCGGCGATCCGGCCCTGGTGATCATGGCGCGTACTGGTGCCGCATCGGTGTCCGGCATCGAGGACGCGATGGTACGCGCGAAGGCCTATGAGGCGACCGGCGTCGATGCGCTGTTTTTCACCGGTTTGAAATACCACGCCGAGCTTGAGGCAATCGCCGCGGCTACGCGGCTTCCGATCGTGCTGGGCGGCTTCCCCGAGGAACTGGTCGAGTGCGACTATCTCGCGGCCCAGCGCGTTCGCATCGCGCTGCAGGGGCATGCTCCCTTCGCGGCGGCCACGCAAGCCGTCTACGAAACGCTGAAGGCATTGCGCGATGGCCAGCCGCCCGGAAACCTGAAGGGCCTTGCGTCGTCCGAACTAACCGGTCGGGTCACGCGCGATGCCGCCATGAAGGAGCGTGGCGCCGATTTTCTCGGGCGCAGGAAATAGATGAGCGGAGCGATACGCCAGGTCATGATCCGGGGCCGGGTGCAGGGCGTCGGCTACCGTGCCTGGGTCAAGCACCAGGCAACGCTCCGCCGTCTCGATGGGTGGACGCGCAACCGTCGCGACGGCAGCGTCGAGGCGTTGTTTGCGGGGCCGCCGGATGTCGTTTCCGAAATGGTTGCCTTGTGCGGGCGCGGGCCATCCTTTTCGCGCGTCGAAGCCGTCGAAGACCAACCCGGCGCTTCCGATGCACTGAATCTGCGGCACGCCGGCGAGGCGTTTTCGCTGCTGCCGACGATTTAGCCTGGCGCCAGAGATTTCGCCTTGGCGCCGGCTCAGGGCGAACTGCAAACCGGCTGAGAGATGACAGCGCGTCCCCCCGGCACTCACATCGTCGCATTCTGCACACGCATACTCGCAGAGCCGAACACCTCCTCAAAGGCCTGCCGGAGCGCGATGTCGACCTCGGCCATGGACACGGGATGTCCGAGATCGGCGAGACTGGTGACACCGTAGCGCGGGTCGGACACGCCGCAGGGCACGATCGCGGCGAAGTGCGCCAGATCGGGCTCGACATTGATGGCGATGCCGTGGAACGAGACCCAGCGCCGTACCCGCACGCCAATGGCCGCGATCTTGTCTTCAAAGTCCGGGCCCTTGTCCGGCCGTCTCACCCATACCCCGACCCGGTCCTCGCGACGCTCGCCCCGCACGTTGAAGGCCGCCAATGCCCGAATGATCCATTGCTCGAGGGCGGCTACATAGGCCCGCACGTCGGGCCGCCGGTGCTTCAGGTCGAGCATCACATAGGCCACCCGCTGGCCGGGCCCGTGATAGGTGAGCTGACCGCCGCGTCCGCTCGCAAAGACCGGGAATCGGGGGTCCAGCAGGTCGGTGGCCCTGCCGCTGGTCCCGGCGGTGTAGAGCGCGGGGTGCTCAAGCAGCCAGACCCGCTCGGGGGCCTCATCGGCCGCGATCGTCGCCACGCGCGCCTCCATCGCGGCGATGGCCTCAGGATAGGGTATCGGCCGGTCTGAGATCAGCCATTCAACCGCGCCGCTGTCGGCAGGGGCTGCAAAGGTCGTCAAATCGAGGCTTTGGCGGTCATTAACCATTGGCTAACCATAACGTGGTGATCTGAAACCAGGCAATTCCTGCATTTGTCGGTCAGTCCGGGTTCCCAGTGCCAACCCTCGATAAAGTCACCGTCGATCTCATGGTGGTCCTCGGGACCACGACGATGCCCATCCATCAAGTGATGCGGCTCAGCCGTGGCGCCATCATCGAACTGGACGCGACCGAGGCCGATGAGGTCAAGATCCTCGCCAACAACCTGCCGATCGCCAGCGGCGTGGTGCTGGTCGATCGCAACCGGATCGCGGTCGAAGTCAAGCAAATGCTGCCGCGATCTCCGGATGTCCGCTGAGCCAAACGGTCGCCGCCGGCCCTTGTCCCTCCATTGCTGATTTGTTACATCGCGCCATTGATCCGGTCCGGCCATGCCGTACCGATCCTGAAAAGCGCTCGTGGCGGAATTGGTAGACGCGCTGCCTTGAGGTGGCAGTGAGTAACATCGTGGGGGTTCGAGTCCCTCCGAGCGCACCAAGCGCGTAATCAATTGAAATATAAGATATTTCCTTTCCAAAATTATCTGAAAAGCACTTTTTGCGCTGGCGTAACCTGTTGAAATTCCTCGACAGTGGTGCGCCGCCTCAGAAACGTAGACCGATCAGTCGGGGCGCTGTTCAGTAGCTTCGCCACAGCACGTTTTCTTACTCTAAGGCCACGTCACAGCTCTAGGCGAACCCAAGATGCCGCGTTATTTGCGGATTGTCCCTCGGAGGCTCCCTCGCTCCTATTCTTCGTTCTGACGAATATTAGGGTCCTAGTCCTCTCCATGCCTCGTCGTCCTGACAAGGTTACACAAGGTGAGATTGCCCGCGTGATCCGCGCCGCCCAGGAAGCTGGCGCAGCGGAAGTGATCATCGACGGTGAGGGGCAAATTCCATGTTGTGTTATCACTAAACGCACTGGTGGTTTCGCCTTCGCCGCCGAAGGACGACGACGAGTCAACGTCACGCGACGAAAGGACTGAACCATGTCAAAATTCAAGATCAGATCGGTCAAGCAGTTGGAGGCGGAAATGCGTGCTGTCGCACGCGGGGAGAGGCGGCCGCCGAAAGATGCTGCCGTACGGAGCTTCAATTCGGTCGACACTGTCCTGCGGCTCCTGACCCCGGAGAATCGTAAATTGATGGCGCTCATCCGCGACAAGAAACCGGGCTCCATTGCAGCCCTTGCGCAGATGACCGGAAGGGCCGCGCCAAATCTTACGAGGACGTTGCAGAAGATGGAAGCCGCGGGGGTCAAAAGGCCAAACGTGGATGTCGGTGTGAAACTGGACGCCGCCTATCAGGCTTTTGCAGAAGCCGACGATGAATGGGGTGGTTAGAATAGACGCGGATCGAGAACGAAGGGGTCTACCGCGACGCAATCGCTATCGTTGGGCGCGCGCCGCGCCATGTTGCGGCGGGTTCAACGCGACGGTCCGGGCATTCGGTGAGCAATGAGGCCACAATTGCCTTGTGGTGTGGCGGCGGACAATCGATCGGAACACATGCATGAAATTCCTGGGCTTCGCCTACCGGTTCGTTTCCAACTTCATCTTTCTGGCGCTGGTCTATTACAGTCTGAATTTCATGGAGAGATACCAGCAGCGCGCGATCCTCGCGATCCTCGTGCTGGTCTATGCCACGATGCGCGCCGCAACGGCGTTTCGTTCGTTTTATTTCTTCCAGCGCATCGAACGCCTCGAACTCGATGCATGCCGCCTTGCGGGCGTCGCCGGGGACGGGCCTGCGGCCAGCGCCTCGCGCAGGCAGATTGTCAATGACGTCGCCTCGCTGCGTCGCGACGGCGAGATGAAGTCCTACATCGATCTGCTGTTCCTGGCCCTGGTCATCTTGCTTTGTATTTCAAAGCTCGTGACGGATTGAACGGTCACGCGGTCTTTCTTTTGACCAGCACCAGATGCTTCAGCGGAGCGTGCCGGGCGTGCGCGGTCGCCCGGGTTTTGCTGGCGGCGGGGTGAGCGGCTCGACGGGCGTGCATCGGGCGCTTGCCGCCGATCTTGGTTCGGGCACCGGCGGCCTCCACCGAGACCAGGCGCGCGGCCTGGGTTTTGCGCCCGACCTGCAGCCTATGATGCTCGGCGGGGCGCGCTGGCGCAGCGGGCAAGAGCATCGCATAGGATTTTTCCGGTATCGCGAACACGCTCGGCGCTGGCACGGGCAGGGTGGCCACGGCGATAATCCCGGCGAGGACGGGCGCTTGGCCGGGCCAGGACCTGTCCCAGGGCGATGCTCCATCATGTCCGCGCGGGCTTGCGCGGTCGAATGGCTCTGAACGCGGCACCAGCTGTCCGTCGCGTCCGTCGAAATCGGACCGGGCCGGCGCGGGAAGCGTGCCGGCATTGGCAAAGACAAAATCCGGTATCTTCTGCCAATGTGCGATCGCCACGGTTTCCGATGGCGGATGCAGCAGCCACTCCTGCGGCTCCGTCGGCGTCGCGGGGCGATCGGGGGTCGCCGCCACGACGTGAACGATATGGTAGCCGCGCGCCTTTAGCTCGTGCAGGATCCGCGGCAGGGCGGCGACAGTGCGCGCCTGGATGTCGTGCAGCAGCAGGATACCGCGTCCCTTGGCCTCGATCCGCTCCATGGCCAGATCGTAGACCCGCGACGCCGAAATATGCCGCCAGTCGTCCGCCAGGAAATCGGCGCTCCAGATCTGGATGCCCTGCGAGGCGAGGTAGTCCTCGACGGCCTCTGCGCGCAGCAGGCCGGGAATACGAAAGAACGGGCCAAGTGCCGCCGCGTCGTCGCCAAGCGCAGCCTTTGCGGAGGCGATGCCGTCGTCAATCTCCTGTTTGGCGCGCTCGATCGGCATCTTGTTCATGGTGAGCGGGTGGTCCTGGCTGTGGGTGCCGATGGTGTGGCCGGCGTCGCGGAGCTTGCGGACGCCTTCCGGATAGGCTCGCGCCATCTGGCCGATCACGAAGAAATTCGCCTTCACGCATTGCGAGGCGAGAATGTCGAGAATCTGGTTGCTGTTGCGGGGCAGTGGCCCGTCGTCGAACGACAGCACCACCTCGTGATCCCGGAGCGGCAGCGTTTCCGGATATTGCATGGTGCCGATCCGGGGGTGCTCCCGTGGATCGACCACCAGCGTTCGCGAGGTGCCAATGGCATCGGGATGGCCGGGACAATCGGCGGCCGACGCGGTCTGTGTGGCGATGCAGCCCAACAATCCCACGCATAAGGCAGCCCATGCCCGCGCCCGAACACCAAGCTTACAGTTCATGAAGCACCAACATTTCCATCTCCAAGCTGTCATTAGCCGCCGTGGCATGAACGGCACCTTAATCGGGGGGCTTGATGGCCGGTTTTGGCGTCAGCCCGGCACGGGCGCCGGGCGCGGCCGCCACCAGATGGACCACGCGATAGCGATGGTCGCTGAGATAGCGCAGAAAGGCCGGCAGCATGGCGGCGGTCCGCGCCTTGGAGTCGTGGAACAAAATGATGCCTTTGCGGGCAATTTCGAGCCGGTCGGTGATCAGCTTCAGTTCCTGCTTCGGCGTCATCGGGTTCCAGTCGCTGGCCCAAAGGTCGGCGCCGAACACGACGATGCCGCGGGATTGCAGCAGGTCGAGCGTCGCGGGCGTGCTCTCGAAGCCGGGAAAACGGAAGAACGGCGTGCTTGGGGTGGTGGTGGCGACGCCGTGCAGGGCCATTTCGTCCGCGGCGATGCCACGATCGATCTGCTCGACGGCCTGCTCGGGCGGGATCCGCGCCAGGCTGGGATGGCTCCAGGTGTGATGTCCGATGCTATGGCCCTCGGCTGCAATCCGCCGCACCAGGTCCGGATGTTCCGAGGCCGACTTGCCGATCACGAAGAACGTCGCGCGAACACACTCATGGGCCAGCGCCGCCAATACCCGCCGCGTTGTCGGCGGCCACGGCCCGTCATCGAATGTCAGCACGACTTCGTGGTCGCCGAGCGGTAGCGTCTGCGGAAAGCTCTTCAGCCCGACCCGCGGGGTGGTGGCGGCATCGACCGCCAGCACGCGCGCGGTATTGAGCGCGTCCTTCCGCGGACAGCCCGCTGCACCCGCCGCCGCCGTGCACGCCATTGAGGCGACAAGCGCCGCCGCCAGGGCGTGGATCAACCTCAAGGGTCCGGTTTGCCGCTGCATGTTTTTCATTGCGCTCGGTGTTGCCCATTGGGTAATGCGTGAAGCGACCACTCAGACGAGTTCAGCAAATCTGTCAAACCGGCGAGGCGCGGCATGGCCGAGGAAGTGGACGTTGCCGGACCGCCGGTGCTCGACCGGCTCCCGATGCGCGACGAAAATGGCGAAATTCGCCGCGAATTCGTCGAGCAGATCGCGCGCGCCATTCATGATACCAACGCGGCCCTGCTGCGCGAAATCGTGGCCGAACTGCATGAGGCCGATCTCGGCGATTTGATCGAGGCGCTTGAACCCGAAGACCGGGTCAACCTTGTGGAATTGACCGGCGAGGATTTCCATTTTTCGGCGCTCAACGAAGTCGACGACGCCGTCCGCGAGGAAATCCTCGAGGAACTCGAGCCCGAAACCGTCGCCGAAGGCGTTCGCGAACTGGAATCCGATGACGCCGTCGAATTGCTCGAAAGCCTCGACGAACAGGACAAGGAGGAAATCCTCGAGAAACTGCCGCCCCTGGAGCGCGATGCCCTCGAGCGCAGCCTGCTTTATCCAGAAAACTCCGCCGGGCGGCGGATGCAGACCGAATTCATCGCGGTGCCACCCGACTGGACGGTCGGGCAGGCGATCGACTACATGCGCGACAACCGGGACCTGCCGGACCGGTTCTACGAAATCTACGCGGTCGATGACAACAGGCACTGGCAGGGCGCCATATCGCTGGATGCGGTGCTGCGCTCACGAAGGCCGGTGTCGCTGAGCGATATCGTCGACGAAAACCGCCAGCGCGTGTCCGTCCTGGACGACCAGGAAGAAGTGGCGCGGATGTTCGGCAAATACAATCTGGTCGCCGCCCCGGTCGTTGACACCACGAACCGGCTGGTCGGCGTCATCACCATCGACGACGTGGTCGACGTGATCGAGGAGGAGGCCGACGAAGACCTCAAGGCGCTGGGCGGCGTCACCAGCGACGAAGAACTGTCCGACAACGTCTGGACCATTGCCAGGGGACGCTTCAACTGGCTGCTGGTCAATCTTGCCACGGCCTTTCTCGCCTCCTCGGTGCTCGGCCTGTTCGAGGGCGAACTGCAGAAAATGGTGGCGCTGGCGGTGCTGGCGCCGATCGTGGCAAGCCAGGGCGGCAATGCCGCGACCCAGACCATGACCGTTGCGGTACGCGCGCTGGCGACCCGGGAACTTGGCTCATCCAACGGCCTCCGCGTCGTGATGCGCGAGGGTCTGGTCGGGCTCGTCAACGGTCTCGCCTTTGCCGTCATCACCGGCATCGCCGCCGTGGCCTGGTTCAAGATTCCCGGGCTTGGCATCGTGATCGGCCTGGCGATCATCTGCAATCTGGTGGCGGGCGCGCTGGGTGGCATCCTGATCCCGATGGCGCTGGAGCGGGTTCGGGCCGATCCAGCGGTGGCTTCGGGCACGTTCGTCACCACGGTCACAGATGTGGTCGGATTCTTCTCGTTTCTTGGTATCGCCACCCTGTGGTTCGGTTTGAAATAGCCGAGGGCGCCGCGGCTGTCGCCAACGGCTGGCCTAACTCGTCTTGCGACCCGCTCTGGCAAACCTTTCTGCACTTGGCAGGAACCAGCGCCCAACACCTTTGTTTCCCTAAATCCTCAGGTGGCGCCGAAGACGCCAGGCATCGAGGAATGGAACAAGGAGAGGCGATGATGAAACAGTACGTTCTCGCAGGCTGCGCCGTGTTGGTGATGGGAATCGCCACGGCTCAAGCCGGTCCCTGCAATACCCGTGGCAAGGACGCGGGCTCCGGCCCTACGCCCGGCTACACCGGTCAGACGGTCGGCACCGCACCGGCCAATGACAAGACGCAACCGCCGACTGCGGCGATGAACCGCGCGGCCGGAGAAAAGGCGGCATCCTCACAGGATGCTCAGAGACAACAGCAGGGCCAGCCCACCGCGGCGCAGCAGGCCCAGGGTGCGAAGCCGACACAGACGGCCGATCAGGGTTGCTGACGGCAACGTGGCGCGATTTCGCGATCATCAACAGCAAGGGCCCCGGCTTTCCTGCCGGGGTTTTTTGTTCGCGCCTTGCGCCGAATGCTGTAGCGCGGCGGGTAGGTATGGCGACGTGGCCGCCATGATCGTTCACCATTGGCTTTTTGCACGCCGGGAATCCTTGGAGGGAACTAAAAACAGGTAATTGAACCTTAACGCGCATCGCCGACTATGCCGGCAGGCGCGGGGTGGGACATGCGGCTGCGGCTGAAAGCGGACGGGCGGATCGTCGAATTGCGTGACGGCCGGGAGTTTCCGCTCGCCCCGGCGTTGCCTTTGGCGGCACCGGCCCCGGCGGTTCGCGACCTGCGCCGCCGCGCGCGACTGACGCAACTCGAATTTGCCGCCCGGCTCGGCGTACCGGTCGAGACCATCCGCAACTGGGAGCAGGGCAAACGCCTCCCGCGCGGCCCCGCACGGGCGCTTCTTGCCGTGATAGCCCACGCCCCGGAAACGGTGTTTGCCGCTTTGGCCCCCCATCCCTCGCCGGTCTGAGCGCGTCAACCCGCGGCCATGTTGGCAGCGTGCGCCCGGCGGGACATAATAGCGGTCCGGACGTTCGAGAACCCATCCATGCAGTTCGTCGAGGCCAACGGCGCCAAAATCCCTGCGATCGGGCTCGGTACCTGGGAGCTGCGCGGACGACCCTGCACGCGTCTGGTCGAACAGGCCGTAAGGCTCGGCTACCGCCATATCGACACGGCTCAAGTCTATGAGAACGAGCGCGAGGTCGGCGACGGCCTGCGGGCATCGGGAGCGAAACGCGACGAATTGTTCGTGACCACCAAGGTCTGGACCACGCATTTTGCACCGAACGATCTCGAACGTTCGTCCAAGGAGAGCCTGACCAGGCTGCATTTGTCCGAAGTCGATCTGTTGTTGCTGCATTGGCCAAATCCGCGGGTGCCGTTGCCGGAGACGCTGGGGGCGCTGGCGCATGTCAAGAAACTCGGCCTGTGCCGGCACATCGGCGTCTCGAATTTCACGGTGGCTTTGATTGAGGAGGCCGTCGCGGCCTGCCCGGAGCCGCTGGTGTGCGATCAGGTGGAATACCATCCCTATCTTGACCAGACCAAGGTGCGGGAGGCATGCGCGCGCAACGGCCTTGCGGTCGTCGCCTATAGTCCGATTGCCAGGGGCCGCATCAAGAACGACCAGACCCTGGCGCGGATCGGGCAGGCCCACGGCAAGACCGCGGCGCAGGTTTGCCTGCGCTGGCTTGTGCAACAAAATGTTTCCGCGATCCCGCGCACCTCGCGGATCGAGCGGCTGTCGGAAAATATCGACATTTTCGACTTTGCGCTGTCGGATGCGGATATGCGCCAGATTTCCCTGATGGGAAGCGCCAAAGGCCGGCTGACCGATTTTGGCTTTGCGCCGAAATGGGATTGAGGCCGGCCGTGGCCTTGCGGATACACCCCGCCGATCATCCTCGCGCCCCGGCCAAAAAACCGAACCGCGCGGCGGCAATGCCCGCTATGCTGAGCGCCGGGGCGCGACGTCGAAACGTTGATCGAGTACGGTGAAACTAGCAGGGTTCATACGTTCAGGCATCGCCGCGTCGGCGCTCGTCCATCTGTCGGCGCTCGCAATGATGCTGGTGTTTGCCGAAGTGCATCCGTTCAGTTCGGTCACCGCCGAGCCCATCGCCGTCGATATCGTCGCGCCGGACCAGGTGAAGCCGGAACCCATGCCGCCCAAAACGCAGCCTTCCGACGCTTTCGATCTGCCCACACCCTCCGCGACTCCCGGTTCAACGCCGTCGGACGCCCCGCCGCCGGCGGCGCAGCCGCCTTCGCAGGCCGCGACGCCTCCACCGAAGCAGGCTGCCGCGCAGCCGCAACAGCAGGCCGCGCTCGCGCCCGATCCCGTTGGGCAACAGCCGGCCGCGCAATCGTCATCACCATCGCCCCCTCCATCGGCGGCCTATATTCCGGCGCAGCCCGACCTTTCCGTCAAATATCATGTGATGCTCGGACTGCCCCTGGACCGGCCTGCCGACAGCTTCGACGCCCCCGCGACCCAGAAGGCCGACGTCGGATCGGGTTTGGTGGCGGAGTTTCGACGCCATCTCAGGACATGTTCGACGTTGCCGGAATCGATCGCCGCCTCCGACAAGATCGCCGTCAAGCTGCGTGTGCTCATGAACCCTGATGGCAGGCTTGCGGCCGCCCCGATGCTGATCGAGGCCAGCGCCTCCGCAAAGGGGCCGCTCCTGATGCAAAGCGCAATCGTCGCACTCAACGCCTGCCAGCCTTACGCGATGTTGCCGGCGGATAAATACCGCGAATGGAAAGTCCTCGATCTCACGCTCACCCCGCAGGATTTCACCGGCGCCTCCTGACGTCCTTCGCGCACCAGGTCTCTCACGGGAACACGTCTCATGACCTTGAAGCTCGTCATCGGCAACAAAAACTATTCGTCTTGGTCGATGCGGCCGTGGCTCGCCCTGAGGGCGAACAACATCGCCTTCGAAGAGATCTTCATCCCGCTTTACACCGGCGAGGCCGACAAGAAACGGATTCTCGGCTTCACCCGATCAGGCAAGGTGCCAACGCTGCTGGACGGCGACGTCACGATCTGGGATTCGCTTGCCATCATCGAATACGCCGCCGAGCGGTTTCCGGAAGCGCGGCTGTGGCCCGAGGATCGCGCCAGCCGCGCCCATGCGCGCGCGATTTCGGCCGAGATGCATTCGGGGTTTACCCCGTTGCGCAACGAATGCGGCATGAACCTGCACCGGCCGGTCGGCGGCATTGTCCTGTCGCCGGATGCGCGCGCCGACATCGCGCGGGTCGAGCAAATCTGGATCGAATGCCGCGAGCGCTATGGCCAGTCCGGTCCGTTTTTGTTTGGAACCTTTGGCGGCGCCGATGCCATGTTCGCGCCCGTGGTGCACCGGTTTCGGACCTATGCCATCGAGGTAGCGCCCACCGCGCGCGGCTATATGGATGCCATGATGGCGCTGCCGGCGTTTCGCGAATGGACCAACGCGGCGCTGGCCGAAACCCTCGTAATCGAGAAATTCGAGACCATGTGATCGAAGGCCCCGACCTCCCGTCATCTTGCCTTGACGGGCACCGGTAAAGCGGTCTGAATTCGAACCGTCTCGGCGCGTATCGAGCGAAAGGACCAGAATATGGGAATTCTCGATTCACTGGAAAATTCACCCGCCTTCCGCGGAGCGCTCGGCCAGCTTGAGGGCGCGGTGCTTCCGGCCGTGCTGAGCGAAGTGCTCGGCAATGGCAGCCAGGGCGGCCTCTCGGCGATCGTCGCCAAGCTGCAGCAGGCCGGTCTTGGCGACCAGGTCAAATCCTGGATCGGAAACGGCCAGAACCTACCGATCACGGCCGAACAATTGCAGCAGGTGCTGGGCAGCGACACTGTCAAGCAGTTGGCGGCGCGGTTCAATATCCCGGTCGATCAACTCGCCAAGGTGCTGGCGGAACAACTGCCCAAGGCGGTCGACAGCGCGAGCCCGAACGGCAGCCTTCCGCCCTCGTCCTAGGCCCCCCCGGCGCAAGCGGTCGCGGACGCCGGCGCCAAATTCGTCCCGTACCGCTGAAACGGCATTTATCGCACTGAAAAACCTGCAAAATTCGCGTATTTGCCATGCCTTGATGGTGCTGGCCAAAAAGCCCGGCTTTGTGCTAGGGTTTGGCGGGGTTTTCAGTCGGCCACAGCTAGCGGGACCACGAGCGTGACCGGCGTCTTTTTTGCGTATGGAGAGGGCGTTGAAGCATAAATTCACCGTAGGTGAGACGGTCTATTTCACTGCCAGCAATGTCGCGCGTCCGGCCGCCAGTGGCACCTATGAGGTGATCCGGCTGCTTCCGACCGATGGCGATGACTGCCAGTACCGGATCAAGAACTCGACCGAGGCTTTCGAACGGGTGGCCAAGGAAAGTCAACTCAACGTGTCCTAGCGCCGTCGCGCCGCAGCGGGCCAGACGAGGCTGTTTGGTCCGCCGCCAAAACGCTCGATTCGCAGCATTTGCATAGGCTGGATGGAATCGGCATTCGCTTTCGCCGAATACGTTTTATGCTGCGTTGAGGGACATCGCGCATGAACTGGGCCTGGGCCAATTCGCTCGATCAACTTTGGCGCTCGGCGACCTTTCCGATGTGGCTGACATTGGCGGCGGCCGGCTTTTTCGCGCTAGTCCTGCTTGTCACGCTGTTGCGTGCAGAGCGATCCGTCGCCAACGGCGCCCTGACGGTGATCACGCTATTGGCGATCGGCGTTGCGGGTGCCGCCACCATTCGCGGCCCCGGCGGCGGGGAGGAGGGCGCGCCCCCCCAGACCGCAGCCTTCTCGCCGATGAACGCGACGCTGCCGGCGCTGTCCTGCATCGATGATCTGGCGGGAGAGGCGGTTTTGACGGCGTGTGAGAAAGTGCTGTTCGGTTCCCCCGAATCGGCCGCTGCGGCGGTCTCCTATGCCGCCTCGCGGATCACGCGTCTGACTGCCTGGGGCGACGTCGCAACCGCCAACAGGAACATGACGCCCGACCTGCAGGCGCTGCGCCACGCCGTCGAGCGCGATCGCTACGGATTGGTGGCGCATGTGTTGCTCACCCGCGACCATTGCACACCGGTGGAATGCGCGGCCTTCCGCTCGCTGACGGATCACGACCGGATCGTCGCCCATATGGATGAACGGGTCTATGACGGCTTGATCTCGCGTTACGCGCCATCGTGGAACATGCCCGTGGCGCCGGCGCCCGCGACGGTCGCCGCGCTGCCGCCGTCGATGCCGACGGGCAGGCCGACCAATGCCGATTTTCCCTCCGCGGCCTCGACACCCCCGGTCAGCATCATGACACCGGAACCGGTCCCGCGCCCGGCACCGGCTGCGACCTCGCCACCGCCGCCGCCACGCCCGACGGTTCCCGCGCTCTCGGCGGCCAAGAAGCCGCCAAGACACCCGGCTGCGCCGGTTCAGCTTGCGCCCGCACCACCAGTGGCGCTCACTCCGGCTCCCGCGCCCGCAGCCTCAAACAATTGATCCTGTGCGCAATCCCGATAATTTGCACGTATTCCGATCGCAAAACCGCTATCCATTCGGAGATCAACCGCAGGGACCGGTTTTCGCGGAAGGTCCGCTAGCCGCCGCCGAGCGCCGACACAGAAGGCCATGCCGCTTCATCTCATCAAGCTTGCCGTGGGTTGCGAGTCCGTCAAGGAACTGACGGGCTGGGTCGCCGAACGCATGCGAACCGCCAGGCAAAAGGGCCTGCCGCGTCATCATGTCCACACCACCCGCATGACACCGAAACGCGGTGAGGAACTGCTGGCCGGGGGCTCGCTTTATTGGGTCATCCGTGGCGAGATCGCGGCGCGCGAAAAGATCATCGGTATCGAGCCGTTCCGCGACCGCGACGGGATTGGCCGCTGCCGGCTCGCCATGCAGCCCAAAGTGGTTGCCGTGCTGCCGCGACCGATGCGGCCGTTCCAGGGCTGGCGCTATCTCGCCGACCGCGACGCCCCACCGGATCTCGGCTCCGCAGGCGCCGGCATTGCCGCAATGCCGGAGCCGTTGCGCCGCGAACTGCGCGAACTCGGGCTGCTTTAGACCGCGACGTTGTCGATCAGCCGCGTCTTTCCGATTCTGGCCGCGACCAGTATCCGTGCCGGCTCGTCTTTCACCGAGGTGACCGGGGCGAGCGTCGCGGCATGCCGGACTTCCAGATAGTCCAGCCTGAAGCCGGCGCCGGCGATCAGTTCCGCACCGCCAGCCATGACCGCGCCAATGTCGTCACCGGCCCGCATGCGGCGGGCGCTCTCCCGCATCATGCGATATAGTTCCGGCGCCGCGCGGCGCTCCTCCGACGACAGGTAGACGTTGCGCGAAGACATCGCGAGGCCGTCGCGTTCGCGCACGGTCGGCGATCCCACGACCTTGACACCGAGGTCAAGGTCTCTCGCCATCCGCGCCACCACCCGCAGCTGCTGGAAATCCTTTTCGCCGAACATCGCGAAATCCGGCCGGCATTGCGTGAACAGCTTGCCGACCACGGTGGTGACGCCGCCGAAGAAATGCGGACGGAAGCGATCCTCCAGACCCGCGGTGGCCGGCCCCTCGGTCAGAATCCTGGTGGCAAACCCGTCCGGGTACATGGTCTTGACGTCCGGATTCCAGATCAGGTCGACTTCCGCGGCGGCCAGCTTGGCGACATCGGATTTCCAGGTGCGTGGGTAGGAACTGAAATCTTCCGTCGGCGCGAACTGGGCGGGGTTGACGAAGATCGAAACGACGACCCTGGTCGCGCGCCGCTTCGCCAGTCGAACCAACGACAGGTGGCCGTCATGGAGCGCTCCCATGGTCGGCACGAGCGCGACGGCGGCCTTCCGCGCGCGCAGGCCTTCGAGGGCGCGCCGCAGCGCGGGCATCGTGCGGGCGATCATCGGGCTTCGCGACATCGGGACTCGATCTCAGGGGGCAGGAAGGCCGCTTGCTCCGGCCTTGCGGTGGGAGTGCCGACCTTATCAAGCCCGGCACACCTTCGCCAAGCGGACCGTGCGAGACGCGGCTTCGACCAGCCGCGATTACAAATCGATGCTGCAGCATCGCGCGTGCAATTCATGATTAAGACAGATGCTTCATTATTCAATGTCGCTGCCGCGCAATTTACTTGACCGCGGTCGCACGTAATTTGAAGATATCGAAGGGGTCGAAACATGCTGGTGCAGGCAACTCAGGGACAATCGGGCTCGGCCCATGTCGTTGTGCTGGGCAATGAGAAAGGCGGTTCTGGCAAATCCACCACCGCGCTGCATATTGCCGTCGCCTTGCTGAAAGCCGGCCAGCGGGTCGCCACCATCGATCTCGACTGCCGGCAGCAGAGTTTCACCCATTACATCCGCAATCGGCGCGCCTGGGCCAGCCGTACCGGCCTCGACCTCGAACTCCCCGTGCATAACTGCATCAAGCTTGGCGAGACCATGCAGATCGCCGACAACGAATCGTCCGAGTTCCAGCAATTCATGGATGCCGTGAGCGCGGTCGAGCGGACCTTCGATTTCATCGTCATCGATACGCCCGGCTCCGATAGCTACCTGATGCGGCTTGCCCATTCGATGGCCGATACGCTGGTGACGCCGATCAATGACAGCTTCCTGGATTTCGACGTGCTGGGCACCGTGGACCCCGCGACCTATTCGGTGACCGGCGAGAGCCACTATGCGGAGATGGTGCGCGAGGCCCGGCGCTCGCGCCGGCAGCTCGACGGCACGAGCTGCGACTGGATCGTGGTCCGTAACCGGTTGTCGATGCTGGGATCGCGCAACAAGCAGCTCGTCGCCGACAGCCTCAACGATCTGTCGTTCCGGCTCGGCTTCCGGGCGATCGATGGCTTCGCCGAGCGGGTGGTTTATCGCGAATTCTTTCCGCGCGGGCTGACCGCGCTCGACGACCTCGACGAGACCACGCTTGGCACCCGCCCGAGCATGGGCCATGTGACGGCGCGCGAGGAGGTCACGAGTCTGCTGCGCCAGTTGAAGCTGCCGCTCGACGAGCGTGGCCGCCGCCGTGCCGCCAACCGGGCCGAATGGTTCAACCAGGTCGACAAGCCGCTGGAAGTCCACGATATCTTCGGTGCCTGACTCTCCACCGCCCGGGGTTCAGCGGTGAGCTATTACCGTGAGCGCAAACATCAGGGGCGCTGGTGGCTCTGCCGCATACCAAGCGAGCGAGGTCTACCGGAGCGGGTACCTCATATCACTGGATTTACGAGGCATTTCCTGAAGACCTGAACCCGGCTTTCACTTTCGACGCCCCACTGTTCGACGGCGAGCCGCCGCAGCAGGCGCTGTGCGCCTGCACAACAAAAGGGTGCACCGCACAATGACCGGGCGGTGAATTCACAACATTTGGCCTTCCTGTCACGTCGCCGTGACGTATATTACGGCATAACGGATCGAAGAGTCCCAAACGGGGTTGTTTCCCAGAGGTTGATGCGTCGAGGACAACGATGAAACGTGGAATTGCCATTCTGCTTTCGCTTTGCGTGCTGGTGACGGTCGCATATTTCACCGTCAGCAAATGGGCGATCCGTCACGAGACGATCACCTTCTATGATCCGGCGCGGGACAACCGCCCGGTGGCGGTCGACGTCGCCGTGCGGCGTGACAAGGAAATGCAGGCCACAGCGGGTATGATCACGCTGCCGGTAGCCATTCTCAATCACGGCAACACCGTCAAGTACACCGAATACTCATTCCTCGCGAACATCTTTGCAACGCGCGGTTATCTCGCCATCAGCATCCAGCATGATCTCCCGACCGACGCGCCGATGGTGACGAAAGCCGGCGAGCTCTATGTCGGGCGCCTGCCGCAATATCAGCGCGACGTCGCCAATATCCGCTTTGCCGTCGACGAGATGAAGAAGATCGACACGAACGCGGACTATGATCACCTGACCATGGTCGGACATTCCAATGGCGGCGACGTCTCGATGTATTTTGCCAAGATGTATCCCGATGAAATCAAGAAGGTGGTGACGCTCGATAATCTGCGCGTGCCGTTCGTCACAGGCGGCAAGTTCAAGATCCTCTCCTTCCGTTCCAAGGATCCGGTATTCAAGACCGATCCCGGCGTCGTCCCCGACAAGGACATCTGCGAGAAGTCCGGCATCACGATCGTGCAAACCGGCTTTCAGCACACCGACATGAGCGATCGCGGTCCGGATGACGCCAAGGAGACGATCGAGGGCATGCTCGACAAGTTCCTCGACGACGACAGTCCGCTCATGCCGGTCGTGACCAACATGCCGAAGATCACCGAACCGGGTCCGGTTGCGCTCTACTCGCCGATCAAGGACTGACGATCTCCGCCTCAGCGCGTGGCCCGACTGGCTTCGGTCGAGGCCATGACGGTCTCTTGTCGCACATTGACCGCTGACCGATCCCGCTCCACATAGAGCGGGCGGCAATTAGCGAGTGATCATGTCCGGCAAGCCCACCAGACCGAAATCCGCGGGTGACGTGTCTTCGACGCAGAAGTCCGGCAACGCCGGTTCGCTGCCCGAGCAGAGGCCATCGGCTGCTGAAGACATCGCCGCCTTCGTTGCCAAGGCCCGTGCGATGTCGCCTCATGCTGCGGGCGCCAGGGGTCGGCTGGTGTTCGCGCTTGATGCCACCATGAGCCGGCAGCCGACCTGGGACATGGCCTGCGCGCTGCAGGCCGACATGTTTCGCGAGGCGGCGGCACTTGGCAGCCTTGATATCCGCCTCGTCTATTACCGCGGCCTCAATGAGTGCCGCGCCACGGGATGGATTTCCGACAGCGGCCAGCTCGCGAAATTGATGGGTAAGATCGATTGCCGCGGTGGCAATACCCAGATCGGCAAGGTGTTGGGCGAAGCGCGGCGTGAAGCAGTCGCCTCCGGCGTGCGCGCCGTGGTCTTTGTCGGCGACGCCATGGAGGAGGCGATCGACGAATTGTGTGCCAAGGCGGGTGAACTCGGGCTGCTCAAGGTGCCCGTGTTCATGTTCCAGGAAGGCCATGATGACGTGGCCGAGCAGGCGTTCCGTGAGATCGCCCGGCTGACCGGCGGCGCGTGGTGCAGGTTCGATCCCGGCGCCGCGGCGCAATTGCGCGAATTGCTCCGCGCGGCCGCAGCCTATGCCGCCGGCGGCCGCGAGGCGCTGTTGCGGCTGTCGAAAACCGCAGGCGGCGCGGCCCAATTGCTCGGGCAGATGAAGTGATTTCGTCGCCACCCCTGCCGCGGTGGGCGGCATGCTTTTTACCGCTGACCGGTCTATATTGAATCCATGCCCACCCTGATCGCCGGCGTTGTCGCCGTTATCGTTCTGTACTCGCTGCTGCAGATGTTTCGGGCAGCCAATCCGGTCGTGTTGGCGCGCGCCATCAAGATCGCGGGCGGCGTGCTGGCGCTCGCGGTCGCGGCCTTTACCGGCTTCAGGGGCGAGCTTGCCGTGGCGGTACCGCTCGGGATCTTCGGCGCGGGACTGCTGGGCTGGTCACCGTTCGGAACCCCTGGCTTTGGCAATATCGGCGGATTGTTTGCACGCGCGGGCGGACGGCGTTCCGCCGGTCAGACCTCACAGGTCCGCTCGCAATTCCTCGACATGAGGCTCGACCATGATAGCGGCGAACTGAGCGGCCAGATCGTCGCCGGGCCGAACGCCGGCCACTTGCTGGACAAATTCGATCTGCAGCAGTTGATCGCGATGATCCCGGGCTTCGATGCCGAAAGCGTTTCGCTACTTGAAAGCTATCTGGACCGCAGGTTTCCCGCCTGGCGTCAGGACGCGCAGGGAGATCCGGCAGGCGGGCAGCGCCGCGCGGCGTCGAACAGCAAAATGACGGACGAGGAGGCCTATCAGATCCTTGGCCTGCAGCCGGGGGCGGGGCGTGACGAGATCGGCCGCGCGCACCGCGGGCTCATGAAGAAACTGCATCCCGATCAAGGGGGGTCGACGTACCTCGCCGCCCGTGTAAACGAGGCCAAGGATACTTTGCTTCGCACGCATCACAGCTAACTCCGGCAACGCTACAAACGCTACTGTCCGCGAGGTGCTTCTGCTGGTCCCTCTGGCCGACGCCCCGTTACCGCCCGCCGTTGTCCGACGTGGTCGATCTCTTCCTTCTGCAGTTGTAATCGCCAAATCTTGACGAGAGGTTTGCGGAAACGGGGATTAGTGCGGTCAAAGCGCACGGGGACCGAACGCTGGCGGGGCGACGTCGCCTACGCTGGTCAGTCGACCCGGCAAGCCCCGGTCCTTGCCGCTATCAGTTCTTGACGGTGATGCAGGAGATCTCGGAGCGCTTCAGGGTCCGGCACACCGCCTCGGCCTGGTCGCGATCAAGTCCGGCGAAGCGGGCACGAAACAGCTTCTTGTCGCCCTTGGCGACGACCGGTTCGGTAAACGGATCGGCCTTGCTGAGCAGGCCATGGGCCTGGCTTCGCGCCGCCTCAATGCGCTCCCGTGCTTCGCTCTCGCTGTCCAGCGCGCCGACCTGGATGATCCATCCGGTGTGGGCCGCGAGTGGCTTGATGGCGCCGTTCTGCTGGATGGCCTGCGGCCGGGGGCTCGGATCGGCGTAGGCCAAAGCCTGCGAGCCCGGTACGCTCGATGCCGGCAAGACGCCGAGCACGCCGTGGCCGGTGCCGAAATTGGCCGGCTGCGGCGGCATTTCAGGCGCGGCGGCAGGTTTGTCGGACTCGGCCCTGGCGACAATGGCGCCCGATGTCTCCGGCACGCCCGGACGAGACGACTGTATTGAACTGGTGACGGGCGTCGCCGGCTGCGACGGGCCGGCGGAGGCGAGCTTGAGTTGTCCCGCCTTGATCTGGACGGTCTTGACCCGGACCGGTTTCATCGGTTCGGACGAGCCGGGAATCGCGGCGATCGACTGGGTCTGGATCACGCCATTGGTAAACGGTGCGGGTTCGGGTTTGGCCTGCCGCGGCGGCATGGCCGCTGTCGCGGCGGCGATCACCGATCGTGGAACCGGTGCGATGGAATGGATCGGCGGGGCTTCGGCCGGTTCGGACGATACCGCCTGGACGGCGCCCTCGATCTGAATGGCCTGGGTCGGCCGTGACAAGGCTTCGGCTTCCGCAACATCGGCATTGGCCTCGGCAGGGTTGCGCTCGGTGATCGCGGCCACGGTCCGCCGGGTTGAGGCCTTGTCCATGTTCTCGGCGAGCAGGTTGCGCATGATGGCGTCGCGCGATCCGCCGCTGTGGCCGCCCATGACGACGCCGATCAGATGCCGATTGCCGCGGCGTATCGAGGTAACCAGGTTGAAGCCCGAGGCGCGGGTGTAGCCGGTCTTGATTCCATCCACACCCTCGACGCTGCCGAGCAGGTGGTTGTGGTTGCGGATCGACTGGCCATGGTAGTTGAAGGCCTCGGTCGAGAAGTAGTGGTAATAGCGCGGAAAGCGGTCCTGAATTGCGCGTCCGAGGATCGACTGATCGCGCGCCGTGGTGACCTGCGCGTCATCGGGAAGGCCGGAGGCGTTGACATAGACCGTCTTGGTCATGCCGAGGGCGCGCGCCTTGCGCGTCATCATCTTGCAGAAATCCTCCTCGTCGCCGCCGATGGCTTCGGCGATCACGACGGCGGCATCATTGGCCGAACGCGTCACGATGCCCTTGATGGCGTCTTCGACGCGAATGCTTTGTCCGGGACGCAGGCCGAGTTTGGTGGGCGCCTGCTCGGAGGCGTGCTCGGATACCGGCATCTGGGTATCGAGCGTCATCTTGCCGTTCTCGATGCGCTCAAACAGCAGATAGAGCGTCATGATCTTGGTGAGCGAAGCCGGGTGACGCGACGCGTCGGGATTGCTGGCGGTCAGCGTGGCGCCTGAATTGGCGTCCACGATAATGGAAGAGAACGGCGGACTATAGCTCTCCTGCGCCTCATGGTGGTGGCGGTCATTGTGATGATGCTTGGCACGCCGCGCATCGGCAGCAGTGGAGGTAAGAATGACCGCGGTGGCGATCGTGAAACTGAAAACACAAGCCCGCAGAACGCGCGAGGAAGGCAAGGTTGTGCGAAGCATGAACTTCCCCGTCCCATTTTCTCAGTCTAGTTCACCGGTTCGTGAGGCCAAATTATGCCCAACGCGACCCGCGACGTTTCCCTGCTCCATGCGCGGTTCGGGCGAACACTGTTCACCCGGATCGCCGATCAGGTCGTTATTCTAGCTTAAGCTACTGTAGGACCACCACTTTTCCAGGGCCACCCGATCCGCGGGCGAGTTTGGATCAAGGTTAGGTGGCCGGAGTTTCCAAAGGATTAAGCAATCCCTTGCAACCTCCTGTGGAAATTGCCGCTAACTCAAACAATTTGTGCAATGCACAATAATCCTTGACTATATTGTGCATTGCACTATCGGTGAGCCGTCAGGGGGCTGGACCTCCCGGCAGATCATGGCACCTCAGTCTGGGAAAGAACCGCACCGATGCTCAAAATTGAAGAACTCCAGCAATACGGCAAAGAGCAACTCGAAACCGTCACGGCGTCGGCCGCCGGCCTTCAGAGCGGCATTCACGCCATCGCCAGCGCCTATGGCGACTACACCAGGAAGTCGTTCGAAGATACGAAGCAGTTCGTCGAGAAGCTCTCCGGCGTGAAGTCGCTGGACAAGGCGGTCGAGGTGCAGACCGAATATGCGAGGTCGGCCTACGAGACCTTCGTGGCGGAGGCGCAGAAGATCGCCGGGCTTTATACCGATCTTGCCAGGACGACCTTCAAGCCGCTGGAGGGCATCGCCGCCAGGTTGGTCCCGGCCACCAAAGGCTAAGCGGCCTTCGCGTCATTGCGAATCAAAAGCCCGGCCGTTGCGGCCGGGCTTTTCTTGTCGGGGGGCTGCGGCTATCTCGCGACGCGCAGCTCGCTGAGCGCGACTCCGATCGTGTTGAACGTGGTGACGATCTGGCTAGCGTTGGTCAGCAGGAAAAACTTCTTGGTATCCGGGAGCCCATTGGAGCTGGCGCAGGATTGAAGGATTGTCGAGGTCGGATCCGCCGGCGTGCTGGTGTCGACCTGGATCGTGTAGACCGTGTACATCGGCGTGCCATTGGCATCCTTGGCGTTTCGAAGATTGTTGCACAGCAACTGCTGCCGGGCATCGATCGAGCCATTGTTTTGCGTGTTTCCGTTGCCGTTCACCGGCCAGCGGTCTTCGGTATTCAGGCCGTCCGACAGCAGGATGATGACCCGGTTGTAGGTGGAGTTGGAATCTTCGGCCGGAGCGGGGACCGGCCCCGTCTGCAGAAGCGTCTGCCAGGCCCAGGCGAGGCCGATTGCCTGATCGGTACCGCCCGTCGGCTGCATCGCCGCGATGTTGGTCTTGAGCGAGCTCCAGTTGTAGGTCATCGGCATGATGGGCTCGAGCAGGGGCGAGTTATTGGGCTTACAATAGGCTTCGCTGTTCTCGTAGTACTGGTTAGCCGGGAACAGCGTGGCCGCGATGTTTGATGTCGGCGCGTCGCCCGTGGTGTCAAAGTCCTGGGTGCGGTCCGTGACACAACCGGTCCAAGTGCTGATCGGATTGGTGGAAACCTGGGTCCAGTTGTTCTGAACCGTGGGAGTGGACGTGGTGGTAGTCCACATGTTGTTGACATAGCCAACGGGGGCGGTAACCCGAGGCTGGTTCAAATTATGTGTTAAGTCGTTGGGACCGGGCTGAGTCCAGTTGTGGACATAAGTTTTCCCAGTGCACGACTTGCTGCTGCCGCTGCCAGTACAGGAACACCCGCTTGCGCCGGTCGGGCAGCTGCACGACGATCCTTTACAGAACACTCCCGTGGCCGGGACGGTTGGCTCGCTGTCCCAGCAACCGTTGTAAAGCGTGTGAGAGTTATAATCGACGCTCGGGCAAATGTAGCCTGAATAAGTGCCGCTCGACGGAATTTTTGAGGCGCTGGAGCTGCCGTTCGCGGGGCCGCTGGTGCAGGTGAAGCCGCTGCCGCTGTTTGTGAACGGACAGTTCACGCCCGGTCCGACGGCATGCCAGTTGATGGGAAGCGTCGCCTGGTAGGTTCCGTTGTTTGGTTGTGCCGTCGGCGGGTTGAGCCAGTCCGTCTGGTCGATCCAGGTCGCTCCGGCATTGCTGGAACCGACGTTGACGACCTTGGCGAAGGGGACCACCGAAATGTAGACGTCGCCGGGATTCTTGGCGAGCGCGCTGAGCTGGTCGATGAGGTTGCTCGCGGCGGTGCGCAATGCAGCGATCTTGCCGTCGTCGGCCATTGATCCCGTGTTGTCGAGCGCCAGCGCCACCCGCATCTTCACATTGCCCCAGGCGGTGGTCGAGGTACTGCTGAAGGGGATGGTGGGGAAGCCCGCCAGCTTCATGAAGTCGGTGTTGATGTACGCCGATCCGTTGACCTGGACGGTCGAGCCCATGCTGCCGGCATCGGCCGTGTAGGTGGCGGTGACACTCACGGCCTGGGCGTCGGGGTTGGTATAGAGAGCGTTAAAATCGGCCTGGGCCTGTGTCGCGATCTGGGCCGTCGTGATCACACCGCTGGAGAGGTCCTTGGAGAGCATCAAGGCCGTCGAATCGAGCGCGGCCTGCATCGACGAGCGCGCATTGTTGGCCCGGCTATAGTCGATTGCCGCGCCGATGAAGCTGATGAGGGGGATGAGGGCGATGGTAAAGATCACCGCGATATTACCCTCATTGGCCCGAGCAAAGCGGCGGACCGCTTCCCGGACACGAAGTTTAATGAATGCACCGCACATGGCTTGACACCGGAGTTGGGGTTATTCCGTCATCTCGTCCCCCGCCAATAAACAGGTGGTAAATTCCTCCCGATAAAACTGGGTCAATAGCCGCGCAACGGCGATTCGGCCCGAAAAGCCGCTGCTATTGTCAATGTGCGCTAAATGACCGGGGATCCCGCTTTGTCAAATCCAAAGGGATTGGTTAACCTTGGCAGGATCGTCGAGCCCGGAATTTGGGTCGCCGCGGATTGGATTCGGACAGTATTTGCGTGCTTGCGGCGAGCCGGTGGCGGACCCATATTCCCGACATCGATCCAGCGGAAGGGTCGGATCGGACGGGAGCGGCGGTCTGAAAACGTCTGGGAACTCCTTGAGATGGCTCCGACAGGGGACATCCCCCGTTCGTTGTCCAGTTTCCCGTGGGGATGTCGAACGCCTGTGCCATGCCGCAATTAACTTCCAGATTTGATTGGCCGGTGCCCCCGGCCGTCGCCGCATCTGTCGTGCGAATGAGCAGCGACGAGAATCGGACCGGTGGGCCCGGCGGCCCGGCTACCTCCGTGATTGCCAAGGTCAAGCCAAAGACCAAGCGTCCGAATCTGTATCGGGTCCTGATCCTGAACGACGATTACACGCCGATGGAATTTGTCGTTCACGTGCTGGAGAAATTCTTCCAGAAGGACATCGAGGCCGCGACCAAGATCATGCTGCACGTTCATCATCACGGTATCGGCGAGTGCGGCGTGTTCACCTATGAAATCGCCGAGACCAAGGTGACCCAGGTGATGGATTTTGCGCGCAAGCACCAGCATCCCCTGCAATGCGTGATGGAAAAGAAGTAGACTCGGGCTGGAATCGATCAAAACCGGAACGGGTTTTGCATGTTCAGCCAGGCCGATCTGCGCGCTCACGTGGTACGGCCGGCGCATTCCATGTACGGCGCGGAGCAAGCCGGGGCGCGAACAAGCCGTGGGAACCGGTCTTTCCCCGTGATCCAATGTGACTATATATGATATGACAAAGGTTGTTGTTGCCTGACCGGGCAACGGCGATCATGATGGCAGGGGGCCATAGAGGACGCGAATGCCGACTTTTTCCCAGAGCCTTGAACAATCACTGCATCGTGCGCTTGCGATTGCCAACGAGCGTCATCACCAATATGCCACGCTCGAACATCTGCTGCTGTCGCTGATCGACGATTCCGATGCAGCGGCTGTCATGCGCGCCTGCAGTGTCGATCTCGACAAGCTGCGCACCAGTCTTGTCAATTATCTCGAAACCGAGTTCGAAAACCTGGTGACGGATGGCGCCGATGATGCCAAGCCGACCGCGGGTTTTCAGCGCGTGATCCAGCGCGCCGTGATTCACGTCCAGTCATCCGGCCGCGAGGAGGTAACAGGGGCCAATGTGCTGATCGCGATCTTCGCGGAGCGCGAGAGCCACGCCGCCTATTTCCTGCAGGAACAGGACATGACCCGCTACGATGCGGTGAATTATATCAGCCACGGCATCGCCAAGCGCCCCGGCGTGTCGGAAGCGCGCCCGGTACGCGGCGTTGATGAAGAAACCGAGACCAAGGGCAACGAGGATTCCAAGAAGAAGGGCGAGGCGCTCGATACCTATTGCGTGAACCTCAACAAGAAGGCGCGCGACGGCAAGATCGATCCGGTAATCGGGCGCAATGTCGAGATCAACCGCGCGATCCAGGTGCTGTGCCGCCGGCAGAAGAACAATCCGCTGTTCGTCGGCGAAGCCGGCGTCGGCAAGACGGCGATTGCGGAGGGGCTCGCCAAGCGCATCGTCGACAGCGAGGTGCCGGAGGTGCTGGCGGCGGCGACCGTGTTCTCGCTGGACATGGGCACGTTGCTGGCCGGCACCCGCTACCGTGGCGATTTCGAGGAGCGGCTGAAGCAGGTGCTGAAGGAACTGGAGGCGCATCCGAATGCGATCCTGTTCATCGACGAGATCCATACCGTGATCGGCGCCGGCGCGACCTCGGGCGGTGCGATGGACGCGTCCAACCTGCTGAAGCCCGCGCTGGCATCGGGCACGATTCGCTGCATGGGTTCGACCACCTACAAGGAATATCGCCAGCATTTCGAGAAGGACCGCGCGCTGGTGCGCCGGTTCCAGAAGATCGACATCAATGAGCCGACGGTGGAGGACGCGATCGCGATTCTCAAGGGTCTGAAACCCTATTTCGAGGACTATCACCGGCTGAAATACACCAACGAGGCGATCGAGGCCGCGGTGCAACTATCGTCGCGCTATATCCATGACCGCAAGCTGCCGGACAAGGCGATCGACGTGATCGATGAATCCGGTGCGGCGCAAATGCTGGTGACGGAAAGCAAGCGCAAGAAGATCATCGGCATCAAGGAAATCGAGACGACCATCGCGACCATGGCGCGGATTCCGCCAAAGAGCGTGTCGAAGGACGATGCCGAGGTTCTCAAACACCTCGAACAGACGCTGAAGCGGGTAGTGTTCGGCCAGGACAGGGCGATTGAGGCGCTGTCGGCTTCGATCAAGCTGGCGCGAGCCGGCCTGCGCGAGCCGGAAAAGCCGATCGGCTCGTATTTATTCTCGGGTCCGACCGGTGTCGGCAAGACCGAGGTGGCAAAGCAGCTCGCCGCATCGCTCGGCGTCGAACTGATCCGCTTCGACATGTCGGAATATATGGAGCGGCACACGGTATCGCGCCTGATCGGCGCGCCTCCCGGCTATGTCGGCTTCGACCAGGGCGGTCTGCTTACCGACGGCGTTGACCAGCATCCGCACTGCGTCGTGCTGCTCGACGAAATCGAAAAGGCGCACCCCGACCTCTACAACGTGCTGCTGCAGATCATGGATCACGGCCGGTTGACCGACCATAACGGCAAGCCGGTCAATTTCCGCAGCGTCATCCTGATCATGACCACCAATGCGGGCGCTGCCGACCTGGCGCGTCACGCATTCGGCTTCACGCGCAGCAAGCGGGAAGGCGACGATCAAGAGGCGATCACCCGGCAGTTCGCGCCCGAATTCCGCAACCGGCTCGACGCCATCATCTCGTTCGCGCATCTCAACCCCGATGTGATCGGCATGGTGGTCGAGAAATTCGTGCTGCAACTCGAGGCGCAGCTCGGCGACCGTGACGTCACCATCGAACTGTCGGAACCGGCCAAGGCATGGTTGATTCAGCACGGTTATGACGAGCAGATGGGGGCGCGGCCGATGGCGCGCGTGATCCAGGAGCACATCAAGAAGCCGCTCGCCGACGAGGTGCTGTTCGGCAAGCTCAAGGGTGGCGGCCATGTCCGTGTCGTGCTGGTCAAGGACGAGGCGACCGCGGAAGCCGGCCAGGAAAAGATCGGCGAAAAGATCGGCTTCGAATTCGTCGAAGGGCCGGTGACACCGAAGCCGGAGAAGCTGCCCGGCGCGCGCAAGCGCGCGGTGCCGCGCAAGCCGAAGCCGAACGGACCGGGTGGCGGCGGGTCGAAGGGCCCGGTTTCGCGAAGTCCGCTGGTCAAGGCGTAAACCGCCTGAGATTGCTGCGAATCGAGGAGCCGGCGTGTCGCAAGATCGCCGGTGGCAACCGGCACTCGACCACCGTTAGTCGCCCTTGAGGCGCTGGCCGTCACGGACCTGGACCCGTTCGAGGCCTCTGGTGCCCGCCGGCGACAGCCGCAGCATGCTGAGCGCCGCGCCGCACAGCGCAAAGACCACCGCAACCAGCAGTGCGATTCGGGTGCCCGCCACGGGATAGCGGGCCAGAAACAGCGCCACCAGCGCCGCGCCCGTCGTCTGGCCCAACAGCCGGGCCGTTCCGAGCATGCCGCTTGCGCCGCCGCTGCGCTCGCGCGGCGCCGCCGCAATCATGGTGCGGTTGTTGGGGGTCTGGAACAGACCGAAGCCGAGGCCGGCCAGCGCCATGCGCCAGACCACGTCGAACGACGAGGGAGCCTCCGGGATCAGCGCCAGTGCGCCGAGGCCGCCTGCAAACAGCACGAGGCCGATGCCGCCGAGCAGCCCGGCCGGATAGCGTTCCACCAGCCGGCCGGCGAGGGGGGCTGCGAATGCGACGGCGATCGGCCAGGGCGTGATCAGAAGTCCGATCTCGACCGCCGAATATCCGAAACGGCTCTCGAGATAAAACGGCATCGCAACGAACGCCAGCATCTGGGCGCAAAAGGAGGCGATCGAGGTGCCGATCGACAGCGCGAAAATGGGAATGCGCAACAGGTCGACCGGCAGCAATGGCGAGGGCTGATGCGCCTGCCTTAACACCAGCAGGACCCCGGCGACGGCCGCGACCGCGAACTCCAGCAGGCACAGCAGCAGGGCTTCGCCATGGCCGACGCTGTCGATGGCGGCGATGCCGAGGCCGAAAGTGACGGCGCTGAGCACGCCGCTCCACCAGTCGAAACTGTGAACGGCGCGCGGGATATGGGGCAGGCTGCGCCAGCCCAACGCGAGTGTCGCGACACCGAGCGGAATGTTGATGGCGAAAAGATACGGCCATGTTCCGATCGACAGGATCGCCGAGGCCACCGTGGGGCCGACCGCGGCGGAGACCGCGACCACCAGCGCATTGAGGCCGATGCCGCGCCCCAGCAGGGCGTGCGGATAAGTGAAGCGGACCAACGCCGCGTTGACGCTCATGATCCCCGCGGCGCCAAATCCCTGCATGATGCGCGCCACCGTCAGCAGCAACAGCGTGTGCGAAAGCGCGCAAAACAGGGATGCCAGCGTGAAAAGCAGGAGTCCCGCAAGGTAGACCCGGCGATAGCCGATGATTTCGCCCAGCGATGCCAGCGGCAGCAGCGAGATCGTGATCGCCAACTGATAGCCGTTGACGATCCAGATCGAAAACGCGGGGCTGGCGTTCAGGTCCCTGGCAATGGTCGGCAGCGCGACATTGGCGATGGCGCCATCGATCACCGCCATGACAAGACCGAGCGCGATGGTGAGAATGGCCCAATGACGTTGCGGCTTGGGCAGGCCATCGGCGTGCTCGGCTATGGCGGATGACATGCGGTGGATATGCCCCAAATTATGACATCGACGGTTACCGCTTGCTGGATTAGCCGACCCTTTGCAACTTCGAACTGGCGACCGGGTTCCCGGCTGACAAGGGTCGGACCTGCAGCAGGCTTGGGGGCGGTACCGGTTCGAAGGTGGACGGCAAACCGCCGCCGCGAGGCCGACGCGCCGGCGCGGTTCGTCGACGGGGCAACGAATGGGATGAATTCAAGCCCCGAGGGGCCGCGGGCTCAGTCCTGGCTCAGCAACGCGTTGATGCGGCGCTGAAGCTGACGCTTCTTGTGTTCGCTCTGGCGCAGCCGCTCCTCGAGGTCGGAGACCGGCAGCCCATGTGGCCTTTCCGAACTGAACGCGACGCCGACAAAATTGTCGCGCCACCGGACGATGCTGGCGAGGAAGGAGCGGCCGAGATCGATAGACTTGTCGCGCGCGCTCTCGCATCGGTCCAGCATCAAAGGATCCCCCGGTGAAACGGCCGGACCTTACGCGGCTTTGCTGCCTGCGAAACAGTGCGGCCGGCAAAATGCCGCGTTAACGTAAACCGATCGCGGTCGGAATAGGGCGTATTCGGCGCTTCTGGCCGTGGCGGAAGCAGTTATGCTCGCGGCTGCGCTCATGGTCTGGCGCTCCACGCCTCCGCCATCATTGCCGGATAGCCAGACCATCGTCTCTCTGCAGGCACGGTTTTCGCGCTGAAGACATAGCGACCATGCGGACGGAAGTTGGTCTGAAAGTTGCGGTTTGGGTCGTGTTCGCGGTGCTGGGCTCGCCGGCTGCGCCGGCGTCTGCGGAGGATGCGGCGACCGCGGACAGGTTCGTGAGACCGAGTGTCGAGGAACTCGCGATTCCCCAGAGCCAGGACAAGGGCGACCACACCGGCGACAACGACGCCCGCGAGGCGATGTGCCTGATGATCGAATCGGCTGCCAAGGCGCAAGGCCTGCCGCTTGAGTTCTTTGCGAGGGTGATCTGGCAAGAGAGCAGGTTCCAGTCCGACGCGGTCGGACCGGTAACGCGCAGCGGCCGGCGCGCCGAGGGGATTGCGCAATTCATGCCGGGCACCGCCAGCGAACGCCGTCTGCTCGATCCATTCGATCCGGTGCAGGCGCTGCCGAAGTCGGCGGAGTTCCTGAGCGAGCTGCGCGATCAGTTCGGCAATCTCGGGCTGGCGGCGGCAGCCTATAATGCCGGGCCGCACCGGGTCCAGCAATGGCTCGCCGGCACCGCGGCGATGCCCCAGGAGACGCGCAATTACGTGGCCGCCATCACCGGCAGCACGGTCGAGGAGTGGGCGACCGCCGGCAAAACCGGCAAGATGCCCGAACGCGCGCAGGCCAGCAGCTGCCGCGAGCTGATGGCGCTGCTCAAGCGCGCACCCAATCCCTTCGTCACCCAGCTCGAGCAACATGTGAAGCTCGCGGCGGCCAAGCTGTGGGGCGTGCAGCTCGCCGCGGGCTTCGACCGCAACAAGGCGCTGGCGATGTATGCGCGGGCGATGAAGCGGCTTGCCGCGGTAATCGGCGATCAGGATCCCAGCCTGTTGAGCTCGGTGGCCCGCAGCCGCGGCACCCGCGCATTCTATCAGGTGCGGATCGGTGCCGATACGCGGCCCGCCGCCAACGATCTGTGTAACCGCATCCGCCGCGCCGGCGGGGCCTGTTTCGTATTGCGAAACCTGAATGTACGGAGCTGACCGGGCGGCTTGCATGACAGCCCTGAACCTCGGTTCGCTTGACGCGGGCTCGACTTGGGCGGCGGTAAGCGGGCACGATGCTGATGCTTGCTGGCAAATGGTGGCTCGGGTAATGACATCCGGGTTTGACGGAGTGGCCGCTGATGGTTCGAGAGAATGAAATCCGCGAAGGCGAACGCGCCGTCGACGCGCCCTCGGCGCGTGACGCCGGCCTGATCTTCATCGGCCGTATCCGCACCCCCTGGACCTCGCGCCTGGCGACGCCGCGGCAGGGGCGCCACGATGGCCCGGTGTGCCGGCTCGAGATTTTCGAGCCTTGGGTGCCGGCGCTGAAGGGGGTCGATTTCTACTCCACTTTGGAGGTGATCTACTGGCTGCATCAGTCGCGCCGCGATCTGGTGCTGCAGAGCCCGAAGAACAACAAATCGACGCGCGGTACATTTTCGCTGCGCTCGCCGGTGCGACCGAATCCGATCGCCACCTCGATCGTCAAGCTGGTCAGCGTCGAAGGCAGCACCGTCTTGGTCCGCGGTATGGATTGCCTCGACGAAACGCCGCTGCTCGACCTCAAGCCCGACCGCTGCGAATTCACTCCGCTCGCGCCGCCGCAGGCCGGTGACTTCGAGACGGAGTAAGAAATTTCCGCCATCGCCATCCCGCGACGACGATCGGACCTCACCCGGCGTTCAGTGCCGCGATCAGCCTGACGGCATTGTCTTCCAGCACCTTGGCGTCCTCCTTCCGGCTCGCCGGCGGCAGCAGCGCGATGCCGTCGTGGCGGGGCATCACATGCATGTGCAGGTGATACACCACCTGTCCGGACGCCGGTTCGCTGAACTGCTGGATGGTGATGCCGTCGGCCTTGAACGCCGTCATTGCGGCGCGGGCGATGCGGTGGGTGCCGCGCGCGACATGAGCGAAATCTTCCGCCGTGATGTCGAGGATGTTGCGGGCCGGCGCCTTCGGGATCACCAGCGTATGCCCGGGAGACCGCGGCATGATATCGAGGAAGGCGAGGACATGATCGTTCTCGTACACCTTGTAGCACGGGAATTCACCGCGCAGGATCTTGGCGAAGATGTTGTTGGGGTCGTAGGGGGTCATGGTGTCTCCCAGAATCCGGTTCCATCAGGACGGGTCGTCGGCGGCTTTGCGAAACGGCCCGGCCTCGGTGAGTTCGCGCCCGGCCTCCGCCACATAGGCGCGCTCGCGCTTGAGATAGTCCGCGATCGCCCGCCGCAGGCCGGGGTCGGCGATGTAATGCGCCGAATAGGTGGTCTGCGGCAGATATCCGCGCGCGATCTTGTGCTCGCCTTGCGCGCCGGCCTCGACCACCCGCAGTCCGCGCCGGATCGCAAAATCGATCGCCTGATAATAGCAGACTTCGAAATGCAGGAACGGGTGATGCTCGATCGCACCCCAGTTGCGCCCGAACAGGGTATCGGAGCCGATGAAATTGATGGCGCCGGCAATCCAGCGGCCATTGCGCTTGGCCATCACCAGCAGCACGTCCTCGGCCATGGTCTCGCCGATCAGCGAGAAGAAGGCGCGGGTCAGATAGGGCCGGCCCCATTTTCGCGATCCCGTATCGATGTAGAACGCAAAGAAGGCGTCCCAGGCGTCTTCGGTGATCTCGCGGCCGGTAAGGGCGTCGATGGTGATGCCGGCGGCAAGCGCCTCGCGCCGTTCGCGCCGGATCGCCTTGCGGTGGCGCGAGTTGAGGGTGGCGAGAAAATCCTCAAACCCGCCGTAACCCTGATTGTGCCAGTGAAACTGCTGGTCGTTGCGCCGCAGGAAACCGTATTCGGCCAGGAATTTCTGCTCGGTCTCGCGGGCAAAGGTGACGTGAACCGAGGAGGCCTGCACGGCCTCGCACAGCGCCACCAGTCCGCCGGCGAGGGCGGCACCGATGCCTTCGTGGTCGGCGCCATTGCGGATCAGCAGGCGCGGTCCGGCCGCCGGCGTGAAGGGAACCGAGGCCTGCAGCTTCGGATAATAGTGTCCGCCGGCTCGCTCATAGGCCTCGGCCCAGCCGCGGTCGAACACGTATTCACCTTGTGAGTGCGATTTCAGATAGCACGGCACGATCCCGGCGATGGTGCCGTCAAGCCGCGCCAAAAGGTGGCGCGGTCCCCATCCGGTCCGCGCGGTGGCCGACCCGGAAGCTTCGGCCGCCGAGAAAAAAGCATGTGAAACGAACGGGTTATAGTCGGCGCAGGAATCCGTTGCAGGATCGGAGGAAGCCGGTGTGTCGAGGCCGTTGCGGCTGCCGGGAACGCGCGGCGGGTTGGCGCAGGCATCCCAATCCGCAGCCGGGATCTGGCTGACGGAAGAGACGGCTTCGAGGGTTATTTCGGATGACGCCATCGACGATTGGGAACGGTCTCATGTCACGATCGGCCATCGCACATGGTGACCAACCCACCCAAGATCGTGCATTGCGGCCGTGACTTCAAGGGTGCGCCAAAGCTCAGGTTCCCGGCCGGAAACCTTCAAAGATCATCTGGTCGGCGTAGCGCGCGGCGCGTTGGCGCTGCTCCGATGTGCGTACGGTCCAGCACAGCAAGGGAAGGCCGAACAGATGGCGCGCCATCCATGGTGCAGGGGCGGGCAACTGGTTGACCGAGAAGGAGACGAAATGTGGCCGGGTGCGGAAGGCGTGGCGCAGATGCAGCATGCTGTCGCGCTGGGCTGGGTTGAGTTTTTTCCAGTAATCGTCGTCGTAGCTGCGCTGGGCGATGATGCCGCGGGGCAGCTCCGGCATCTGCTGGCGCAGCGCCAGCAGCTGGTCCGGGTCGAACGACATGCCGACCGCCGGCCCGCGATAGCAGGCGAGAATCTGCGCCATCCGCGCCACCAGCTTGCGGTCGCCGTCGAAATGGCTCTTGACTTCGATCAGCAGCGGCGCCCGGCCGCCGACCAGCGCGCAGAGGTCACCGAGCGACATCATCCGCTCGGCGGTATCCTTGAACCTGACGGCCCTGAGTTCGGCCGCGGTCATGTCGAGCAGCGCGCCTGAACCTTCGGTGAGACGGCCAAGCTCGTCGTCATGGTGCACCATCGCCTCGCCATCGGCGCTGAGCTGCAGGTCGACCTCGATAGCGAAATTCCCGTCGATCGCCGCCTCGACCGCACCCGGCATGTTTTCCACGATGCCACGCGCGCGGTCGTGCAGGCCGCGATGGGCCACCGGCCGCGCCGTCAGCCAGTCCGGTGCGCGCATCCGGCCGCTCCGCTTACGAGACCTCGAAGATGCCCTCGACCTCCACCGCCGCATCCGACGGCAGCACAGCGACACCGACGGTGGTGCGGGCGTGACGGCCCTTGTCGCCGAATGCCGCGACCATCAGGTCGGAGGCGCCATTGAGCACCTTCGGCCCGTCGAGGAAATCCGGCGCCGAATTGACAAAGCCGCCGAGCCGGACCACGCGGACGACCTTGTCGAGATCGCCGAGCGCGGCCTTGATCTGTGCCAGCAGATTGATGGCGCAGCCGCGCGCGGCGGCGTTGCCCTGTTCGACGGTGACACCGGCGCCGAGCTTGCCCTTGGCGATCAGCTTTCCCTCGGGATTGACGCATACCTGGCCCGACACGAACAGCAGGTTCCCGCTGCGCACGAAGCCGACATAATTCGCCACGGGACTGGCCGGTTCATGCAGGACGACACCCTGCTGCGCAAGTTTCTGCTCGATCGTTCCCGCCATGTTTCGTCCCCGTTTGTTGGTCCAGCACCCGATCCAGGCGATCGGGTCGGCTTTGTTTCGCGCATCGCGCCGCCACTTGCAAGCGACCACCGGCTGCCGGCGAAGCCTGCCGTCCGTCGTCGCCCGCGCGGCAACAGGCCCAAAAAACACCGTCGCTCAGCCGGCGATTCCGCCGTTTTTCGTGGCGCGGCCCTAGTTGTGGCGCAATACGTCGGTCATTAATGCGACAAATCACCGTCGAGGAAAAGACATGGCTCGCTTGCTGCGGATTGCGCCCCGAGACGTTACAGCGCTGGCGCTGACGGTCGCCGCCATCGCGGCGGCGCCGGGCCTTGCCGGCGGCCAGGCCGAAGCTGCGGCCAGCATCCCGTTTCTGCCGCATCAGGCGCTGTACGATCTCAGCCTGGTGAAGTCGCGCGGCTCCAACGCGATCAACAGCGCGCGCGGGCGCATTCTCTATAATTTCTCCGGCAGCGCCTGCGAAGGCTACACCTCGGAGTTCAGGCAGGTGTCGGAACTGGAAAGCGGCGAGGACAAGGTGACATTGAGCGATTTGCGCTCGACCTCCTGGGAAGATGGCGCGGGCAAGAGCTATCGCTTCAAGATCGAGACCCGAATGAACGACAGCGACGCCAGTCCGGTGGATGGCGTGGCCGAGCGGGTCGGCGATCATGTCACGGTCAAATTGAAACAGCCCCAGGCCAAGACCTTCACGCTCGACGGCGACACGGTGTTTCCGACCCAGCAGATCCAGCGCATCATCGAGGCGGCGCGGGCCGGAAAATCGCTACTCGAACTCACGGTCTATGACGGCTCCGACAACGGCGAGAAGGTCTACAACACGCTTTCGGTGATCGGTCAGCCGATTCCCGGCGACCGCAGCATCGCTTCGCCCGACCCCTCCACCGAAAGCGCCGCGATGAAATCGCTGACGCGCTGGCCGGTCACGGTGAGCTATTACGACCGCGGCACCAAGGCTACGGAGGGCGAGCAGACCCCGGTCTATTCGATGTCGTTCGAGCTGTTTGAGAACGGCGTGTCGCGGGCGCTGGTGCTCGATTACAACGATTTTGTCATCTCCGGCGCCCTGGGCAAGTTCGACATCAAGGATTCCAAGCCGTGCAAGTGAGGGGGGGATGGCGATCGGTTGGCCCCGGATTTCGCTTCGCTGCATCCGGGCTACGCATTCTCACCGTCGCAATGACGCCGTAGCCCGGATGGAGCGCAGCGCAATCCGGGAATCGTGATGCGGCCAGCGCGGCGAACACCATCATTCCTCCGGCTGTTCCGGCCTCTCATAGGCGATGCCGCGGATGACTGCCGTGCTGCCGAACTTCCTGCGCAAATCGTCGATCGCGCGCTCGGCATCGGCCGACCGGCGGTCGAGCATGTCGGTGTCGCTGGCCTGCGAACCCGCGCGCAGTGCACTGACGCCGGTGCCCATCAGCCGGAACGCGGTGCCGTCGATCTCCTTCGCCAGCATTTCGCGGGAAACCGCGAAGATTTTCGCCGCAAGCTGCGTCGGTGCGTGGATCGATTGCGAGCGGGTACGCTGCCGGAAGTCTGCTGTCTTCAGCTTCAGCGTGATGGTGCAGCCGGCGAGACCGCTGCCCTTGAGCCGCGCCGACACCTTCTCCGACAGCCGCCACAGCATTTTTTCCAGCGTGGCAAAATCGCGGGTGTCGGTTTCGAATGTGGTCTCGCTGGAAATCGTCTTGGCGCCGCGATCGGGCACCACGCGGCGGTCGTCGATGCCGCGCGCGAGCCGCCACAGCCTGCGGCCCTCGGTTGCGAACTGCTTCATCAGCTCGACCTCGTCGGCGCGCTGCAGGTCGGCGATGGTGCGAAAGCCGCGCTGTGACAGCCGCTCCTGGGTGGCCGGACCGACGCCGAAAATGAACCCGACCGGTTTGTCCGCCAGCATCGCGCGGGCTTCGTCCCGGTCGAGCGCCGCAAACCCGCGCGGCTTGTCGAGGTCGGAGGCGATCTTGGCCAGGAACTTGTTGCAAGACAGGCCGACCGAGACGGTAATGCCGATATCGCGCTCGACCTCGCGGGCAAAACGCGCCAGCACCTTGGCCGGGATCATGCCGTGGACGCGCTGGGTGCCGCTGAGATCGAGAAACGCCTCGTCGATCGAAAGCGGTTCGACCAGCGGCGTCAGCGCCGCCATGGCATGGCGGACCTCGCGACCGACCCTGACATATTTCGCCATGTCGGGCCGGATCACGATCGCAGACGGGCACAGCGCCAGCGCCTTGAACATCGGCATCGCGGAACGCACGCCGAAGGTCCGGGAAATGTAGCAGGCCGCCGATACCACCCCGCGCTTGCCGCCGCCGATGATCACCGGCTTGTCGGCGATTTCAGGGTTATCGCGCTTTTCCACGGTCGCGTAGAACGCGTCGCAATCGATGTGCGCAAGGGTGAGGGCAGCCAACGCGCGGTGGCGGACCAGGCGAGGCGAACCGCATTCGCTGCAGCGGCGGGCCGCGAAGTCGAGCTCGCCGAGGCAGTCCCGGCAAAAGCAGGTCGGGCCGGCAAGCTCGGGCGCGGCAGCGGTCACGGCACGTCGCGCTCCCAGGTCGGATCGTTCAGCGCCTGGTGGGCCGCGGCGATGTTGGTGGGATCGAGGTGCGAGGCGGCAGCGAACGCCTTCACGGTCGCGTCATCGCGTAGGACGAAATCGAGCACATTCACGAGGAAATGTGGGTCGGTTGCGGCCGTGCGCAGCGTCTCCGGACCGATCCCGGTTTCGGCCAGGAACAGGCCCAGCCGCCCGGCGTCGCCGGCGATGAAGGAAAGCGCCTGAACGGCAACTATTTCAGCTACTTCGCGAGGGTTGTGAGCAGGCTTCTTCAACAGGGGTATTTGCCTTTCCGTAACTTATGGTCTCTATTTTGCAACCATCATGCCCGAGTCTGCGCAACGTGTTCAAGCAAGGGGCAAGCATTTTGCGGGCACTTTGCAAAAAGAAAGCGCTGGGGTTTAACGGGTTAGAGCGAATCTGGCGCTAGTTTGAGCTCACATTTCGACACGCCCGGCGACCGCGCACGCTGGAATCATCCGACGGGGATTGGGAGGGCGGGATGGCAAAAACCGTCCTGATCGTGGAGGACAACGAGCTCAATATGAAGCTCTTTCGCGATCTACTGGAAGCGCATGGCTATCGGACCTCCGGCACCAGCAACGGTTTCGAGGCGCTCGATCTGGTCCGCAAGCTTCGTCCCGACCTTGTGTTGATGGATATTCAGCTTCCCCAGGTGTCCGGGCTCGAAGTGACAAAATGGATCAAGGACGACCCGGAACTGCGCGCCATTCCGGTGGTCGCGGTGACGGCATTTGCGATGAAGGGCGACGAAGAGCGGATTCGCGAGGGCGGCTGCGAGGCCTATCTGTCCAAGCCGATTTCGGTCGGCAAGTTCATCGAAACCGTTCGGCGCTTTATCGGGTAGGAGAAAATTTTCGATGTCCGCGCGTATCCTGGTCGTCGACGACGTCCCCGCCAATGTCAAGCTGCTGGAAGCAAGGCTGTCCGCCGAGTATTTCGACGTGCTGACCGCGTCCAGCGGAGCCGAGGCGCTGGCGGTCTGCGCGCGTGCCGAATGCGACATCATCCTGCTTGATGTGATGATGCCCGATATCGACGGCTTCGAGGTTTGCCGCCGGCTGAAATCCAGCCCGGCCACCCATTTCATTCCGGTGGTGATGATCACGGCGCTGGACAGCCCCGCCGACCGGGTGCGCGGCCTCGAGGCCGGCGCCGACGATTTCCTGACCAAGCCGGTGTCCGACATCGTGCTGATTGCGCGGGTTCGGTCGCTGACCCGGCTCAAGATGATGACCGACGAGTTGCGCATGCGCGCCGTCACCTCGCTGGAAATCGGCTTGCAGGCGCCAGAGCGCAGCGCGGTCGCCGACACCGGCAAGGGCGGCCGCATCCTGCTGGTCGACGACCGGCCGTCGTCCTATGAGCGGCTGGCCCCGGTGTTGAGCGCCGAACATACCGTCGATGTCGAAATCAAACCGGCGGAGGCGCTGTTTCGTGCCGCCGACGGCAATTACGATCTGCTCATCGTCTCGCTCGGCCTTGCCAACTACGACGGCCTGCGGCTGTGCAGCCAGGTGCGCTCGCTGGAGCGGACCAGGCAGATGCCGATTCTCGCCATTTCCGACGCCGACAACAATGCGCGGCTGCTGCGAGGCCTCGAGATCGGCGTCAACGATTATCTGCTGCGCCCGGTCGACAAGAACGAGTTGCTGGCGCGCGCGCGCACCCAGATCCGCAAACGGCGCTATAGCGACCATTTGCGCGACAACGTGCAGAACTCCATCGAAATGTCGATCACCGACGCGCTGACTGGCCTGCACAACCGCCGCTACATGGAAGGCCATCTGGGAACGCTGGCCGAACAGGCCGCAAGCCGCGGCAAGCCGCTGGCGCTGATGATGCTCGACATCGATTTTTTCAAGTCGATCAACGACAATTACGGCCACGACGCCGGTGACGACGTGCTGCGCGAATTCGCGGTCCGGATCCGCAAATCGATCCGCGGCATCGACCTCGCCTGCCGTTATGGCGGCGAGGAATTCGTGATCGTGATGCCGGAGACCGGCCTGCATGTCGCCGGCATGGTGGCGGAACGGCTGCGGCGTTCGATCGCCGGCGAGCCTTTCGCGGTCAACAAGGGCGCCAAACGCATCGAGGTCACGATCTCGATCGGGCTTTCGACCCTGGAAATCAAGGGCGAGGCTGTTGCCGATGTGCTCAAGCGCGCCGACACCGCGCTCTACCGCGCCAAGCATGACGGCCGCAATCGCGTGGTCGCGGCGGCGGCGTAAGCCGCGCAGCCGGCGTAGCCCGGATGAAGCGAAGCGAAATCCGGGGGCCGTCCCATCCGGGTTGCGATTCCCGGATTACGCCAGCGCTCATCCGGGCTACGACTTCCCCTTAACTGTTGACAAACAGCGTCGTCGCATTGCCCATGCCCATGTCGAGCGTCACCTGGATCCCGTCCAAATTCATCCGGAGCTGGTGCAAGCCCTACTTGATCTTGGACTCGCGGAATTCGACGTGCTTGCGCGCAACCGGGTCATACTTCTTCTTGACCAGCTTGTCGGTCATGGTGCGCGAATTCTTCTTGGCGACGTAATAGAAGCCGGTATCCGCCGAGGAGACGAGCTTGACCTTGATGGTGACCGCTTTGGCCATGTTAAGGACCTCAAATCGTGGGAAATCGGGTGCCGGCGAAAACTGGCCTGCATTTGCGCGCAACCTAGCCCCGATCCGCCCAAAGTCAAGGTTTTGGCGGCAAACGAGCGATTAGGCCTCAAAGAAGCGGATTTTTGGCCTGCCCGGAACAAGCCGGATTGGAGCCTTCCGGTGCCCGCGCTGCGCCACTCGATTCTTGACCGCAGGACACCGCGCCGCGTTCTACGTCTGGTGGGACAAACCTGACCAGGAAATCCTCCACATCGACTGTCCTGCAACGGCTGGTTGTTATATATTCCTCACAAACGGTAGAGCTATCCTCGGCAATGAAGAACGGAACGACCGTATGGCAATGCGTAAATCGGTCCTGAAATCGCCTCCGGCACGTCCCGAGCTTGACCGCCTATTGGAGCGAGCCCGGGCTTCGGGCGTGACCGATGATCAGCTCAGGGAACAACGCGTCAGTTTCGCATACGGTAATGCGCCGGCAAATTCGGGAATTACCAAAGAAACGGCAAGAAATGCCGCAAACAGCATTCTGATGCGACTACCCGCGCGCTGAATTGGGAGGAAGAGCCTTACCCGGGCTCTTTTTTCGGATGATTGTTTCGGAAGGTGACGATCCCGCACTCTTTGATCTTGTCCAGGAAAGAAACCTTCTCCGACAATACGATCTGCTGACGAACTGCGTCGAAATCGGATTGACGCAAGGCTACACCGCGCTCGACGAATACACCCTCTGGGCGCTTAACCACGTGGCAGTCGCCAACATATCTCAGTTTGGTGGCCGATTCCGCGAGGAACCTATCTATGTTGGCGACCATTTACCTCCTCACTTCAAGGAGGTTCCCGAGTTCATGGGCCGATTTATTTCAACGATCCATGAGAACTGGTTCAACTGGACGCCGACTGAGATGGCGGCCTACGGGCTCTGGCGCTTGAATTGGATCCATCCGTTCATTGAAGGCAACGGCAGAACCGCGAGGGCAACTTGCTACTATTTGCTCTGCGCCAAATCCGGCGGATTGTTACCCGGAAAAAAGATTGTACCCGAACGAATACGTGAAGATCGCGCAGGATATGTTGCAGGGCTGCGCGCCGCGGATCGTGCTTGGCATGAGGGAAATCTGGATTTTTCAGAATTGGAAGCCTACCTGGCGCGATTGCTTGAAGCGCAGCTTCGAGACGAGGATTGATTCCCGCCGATCAAGTCTCGAAGAAGCGGTTTTTCGGCCGCGGCAGGCCCAGATTTTCCCGCAGCGTCCGCCCTTCATATTCGGTGCGGAAAATCCCGCGCCTTTGCAATTCCGGCACCACCTTGTCGACGAAGTCGTCGAGGCCGGCGGGCAGGAACGGGAACATGATGTTGAAGCCGTCGCAGCCGTAGCTCGTGAGCCACTCCTCCATCTGGTCGGCGATCCCCGAGGGCGTGCCGACAAACGACAGCCCGCCATAGCCGCCGACCCGCTGCGCGAGCTGGCGCACCGTCAGCCTGTCGCGCGCGGCGACATCGACCAGGCGCTGACGGCCGCTTTTTGAGGCATTGGTCTCAGGGATGTCCGGCAATTGACCGTCGGGATCGAAACTGGACGCATCGGTCCCCAGGATCACCGACAGCGATGCGATGGCGCTGTCGTAGTGCACCCTGCTGTCAAGCAGCGCGCGCTTTTCCCTGGCCTCCTCGGCGCTGTCGCCGACCACGACAAAGGCGCCGGGCAGGATCTTCAGATGATCGCGGTCGCGGCCGAGCTTGTCCATGCGGCCCTTGATGTCGGCATAGAGCTTCTGCCCGTCGGCCCGGCTGCCGCCGCCGGTGAAGACGGCTTCCGCAGTCTCCGCCGCGAGCTGCCTGCCGTCGTCCGATGCCCCGGCCTGGACGATCACCGGCCAGCCCTGCACCGGGCGGGCGATGTTGAGAGGTCCGCGCACCCTCAGATATTTGCCCTTGTGATCGAGCACATGCATTTTGGCCGGATCGAAATAGAGCCCGGCCTCGACGTCGCGCACAAAGGCGTCGTCGGCAAACGAATCCCACAGGCCGGTGACGACATCGTAGAATTCGCGCGCCCGCCTGTAGCGCTCGGCGTGCTCCATGTGATCGTCGAGCCCGAAATTCAGCGCCGCGTCCGGATTGGAGGTGGTGACGATATTCCAGCCGGCGCGACCGCCACTGATGTGATCGAGCGAGGCAAAGCGCCGGGCGACATGATAGGGCTCATCGAAGGTGGTCGAGCCGGTGGCGATCAGCCCGATATGTTCGGTGGCGCCGGCCAGCGCCGAGAGTAGCGTAAACGGCTCGAACGAGGTGACGGTGTGGCTGCGCTTCAGCGCATTGATCGGCATGTTCAGCACGGCGAGATGGTCCGCCATGAAGAAGGCGTCGAACTTGCCGGCCTCGAGTTTCCGGATCAGTTGCTTGATATGCGCAAAATTGAAATTGGCGTCGGGCCACGCGCCGGGATAGCGCCACGCGCCGGTGTGAATGCTGACCGGCCGCATGAACGCGCCGAGCCGCAACTGACGTTTTGCCATGGCCCCATTCCATGTTGGTTGTGGTTGGCAAGAGATAGGGATGAAGCCGCTCCACGCCATCGCACGCGGCGCAGAAGATTATTTTGTTTTTTCGTCGGTCCCAATACAACTGTCATTCCGGGGCGCGCGGTAGCGCGAGCCCGGAATCCATACTCCCGATGGTGGTTATGGATTCCGGGCCCGCGCCCAAGAGGCGCGTCCCGGAATGACGAAGGAGTGAGCGATCCTACGCGCCCAGCACGTCCCGGTGCATCCGGCCGCCATGGAAGTGAAAGAACGGCACCATGGCGTCATGATGGAGCGGTCCGGTGGCGAGGCGCTTTTCGAGTTCGTTCAGGACATTCCTGGTCATGGCATGCAGGTCGGCGAGCGGCTTTGATCCGATCTCGACCCAGGCCAGCTCCACCAGTTCGGCCTCGGCGTGGATCACGCCTTCGACCCGATGGGCAATGGCCGAGGCGTCCGCGGTGAAGAACCTGGTGTCGAAGCGCCGTACCCGGCCAGGCGGGGTGATGGCGCGCGCGATCAGGAACAATCCCGATGGATCGGGCAAAAGGCCGGCGTCGGCAAACGGCTTCCATGGACCTTCGAGCGCCGGCATCGCGCCGCTGCTCTTGCGGCCGAGACAGAGGCCGGTTTCCTCGCAGGCTTCGCGGATCGCGGCGACCGCCAGCGAACGCGCCCGCGACGGCGTGATCTTCGGGCTGCCCTTGACTAAATTGGCTTCGAGCGCTTGCGGGATCGGCGCGGCCACCGGGACGCGGTTGTCGGTTTTGTCGACACGGCCGCCGGGGAAAACGAATTTGCCGGGCATGAACACCACCTTGTCGTGGCGCTTGCCGACCAGAACTCTTGGAACGGCAGCGCTGCGATCGACCAGGATCAGCGTGGCGGCGTCCTTGGGACGGAAGTAGGGGTGGTGATCGGCTTCTTTTTCTTCTTTTGCGACTTTTGCGGCGTCGGTCATTCCACCCCCAATTCGCCCCTGGTTTTCGATCGGCTATAGCGTTTCGAGCGAAGCGGATACCGGTTCGCGTCAAGAAAACGCGTCAAAACAAAAACTAAAGCCCGGTTCTGATTCAATCAGAGCCGAACCGGCTTTAGACCGGCGGAATGCCATCCACGGCGTTCTCGTCGAAGCCATGCATGCGCAACGCCCATTGCAACCCGACCACGGTGCCCTTCACCGGTTGCAGCAACAATAGCGAGGCGATGAGGGTCATCGGCAAATAGATCGCGAGCTGCAGCGCCACCGGCGGGGCATAGTTGGTCTCGATCAGCAACGCCATCGGCACCATGATGTGCCCGACGATAACGATGACGAGGTAGGCGGGCAGGTCGTCGGCGCGGTGCGGCGTGAAGTCCAGTCCGCACACCGAGCAGCTGTTGTCGACCTTCAGGAAGGCGCGAAACAACTTGCCTTGGCCGCAGCGCGGGCAGCGGCCGCGAAAGCCGCGTTTCATCGCGGCCCAGACGTCGCGCTTTTCGGTCGATCCGTAATCCCGGGTCCAGACTTTGGTCGCCCCACTCACGGTTTCCATGATTTGCCTTTCTTCGATTTTCCTGGCCTGCGCGGGCCGGGCTTGCGGTCCTTCTTGCGCGGGTTGCGGCCCGGATCGGTCCTGGCTGGTGCGCTCGTCTGCGCAGTTGGGCCGTCGCCGCGGCCGCGCTTTCGCCCGCGCGGCATGATCTGGCCTTCCGACAGCAATTCAAACCGCAGCGCGCCCGCTACAGGCGCTGCTTCTACCAGACGAACGTCGACCACGTCACCCAGCCGGTGCATGGCACCGCTGCGCGAGCCGACCAAGGCGTGGCGCGCCTCATCGTAGTTGAAATATTCCGATCCCAGCGTGCGGATCGGGATCAACCCGTCGGCGCCGGTATCGCTGAGCTTGACGAACAGCCCGGCGCGGGTAACGCCGGAGATGCGGCCCTGAAAGGTCGCTCCGATGCGATCGGCGAGAAAATGCGCGATCAGGCGGTCGGCGGTTTCGCGCTCGGCCTTCATGGCACGCCGCTCGGTGACCGAAATCTCGGCTGCGACCTCGCTCAGGCTTTCCACCGTCTCGGTCTGCGGCAGGGCGCCTTCGCCGAGGCCGAGACCCCGGATCAGGGCGCGGTGCACGACGAGATCGGCGTAGCGCCGGATCGGCGAAGTGAAATGCGCGTAGCGCCGCAGGTTGAGGCCGAAATGGCCGTAATTCTCTGCGGCATACTCGGCCTGGGCCTGCGAGCGCAATACCACTTCATTCACCAGCGGTTCGGAATCGTGACCTCTGACCTGCGCCAGCACCCGGTTGAACAAAGCGGGCCGCAAGGCGCCGCTTTTCGCGAACGGCAGGTCGAGAGTCTTGAGGAATTCCTGGAGATTGTGGACCTTCTCGAGCGTCGGTTCGTCATGCACGCGGTAGATCAGCGGCAGCGACTTCTTTTCAAGCATTTCGGCCGCGGCGACATTGGCCAGGATCATGAACTCTTCGATCAGTTTATGCGCATCCAGCCGCTCCGGCACGATGACGCGATCGACCGTGCCGTCCGGCTTCAGCAGGATCTTGCGTTCGGGAATGTCGAGATCGAGCGGATCGCGCTCGTCGCGGGCGCGCTTCACCACCGCATAGGCGTCGTACAACGGCTTCAGAATTGAATCGAGCAGCGGGCCCGTGACGTCATCGGGCCGCCCGTCAATCGCAGCCTGCACTTGCGCATAACTGAGCTTGGCGGCCGAGCGCATCAGGATCCGGTGGAAGCTGTGCGAACGCTTGCGGCCATCGGAGCCGATCGCCATCCGCACCGCAAGCGCGCCGCGAGGCTCCCCGGGCACCAGCGAGCAGAGGTCGTTGGAGATGCGCTCCGGGAGCATCGGCACTACGCGATCGGGGAAATACACCGAATTACCGCGTGCCAGCGCGTCGCGGTCGAGTGCGGAGCCCGCCCGTACATAGTAGGCGACGTCGGCGATCGCGACATGGACGATGGTGCCGCCCTTGTTGTTCGGATCGGAATCGGCCTCGGCATGCACCGCGTCGTCATGGTCCCTGGCGTCGGGCGGATCGATGGTGACGAGCGGCAGCGCGCGCCAGTCCTCGCGGCCGGACAAGGTCGCCGGCTTTGCCGCCTCGGCTTCGCGCAGCGCCGCCGGAGAGAAGACTTGCGGAATCTCATGGGCGTGAATTGCGATCAGGCTGACCGCTTTTTCCGATGCCAGGGAGCCAAGCCGTTCCTTGACCTTGCCTGAGGCAAGCCCGAAACCGCGCGAGCGGACCAGGTCGACGCTGACGAGATCGCCGTCCTCGGCGCCGTTGCTGTCTGCCTTGGCGATGTTCAGCTCGCGCCCGGCCTGCTTCTTGTCGACCGGAACCAGACGTCCGCCACCGCCAGGCAGGGCGCGGAAAATCCCGAGCAGGCGTGTCCTGGCGCGATCGATGACCTTGATGACGCGTCCGCTGTAGACGCCGGCTTCGCCGTCGGCCGATTTCTCCACCCGCAGCAGCACGCGGTCGCCGACCCCGGCCGCGGTGCCGGGTTGCGGTCGGCGCGGGACGTGAATGCGTATTTTCGGCGGTTCGCCGCCTTCCACCTCGTCCCATTCGGCGGGGGTCGCGATCAATTCGCCGTCGCGGTCGCGGCCGGTGATGTCGGCGATCACGGTCGGCGGCAGCGCCGCCGGCTCGTGGACCTTCCTGCCACGCTTGGCGATCGCGCCTTCGTCCGCGAGTTCGCGCAGGATATTTTTCAATTGCACCCGGTCGGTATTCTTGAGACCGAACTCGCGGGCGATCTCGCGGGTTCCGACCTTTCCTGGATGCGCGCGGATGAAGGCGACGATGGCGTCCCGGCCAGGAAATTCCCTGTCGCGCTGCCTGGCCACTTATCCGCTTGCCTTGCCGGCGCTCTTTTTCGCGACCGGCTTTGCAGCCTTGGTCTGCGAGATCTTGGCGGGCGACGTCTTGGCGGTTGCCGTCACTGGCGCGCGCGCCTTGTTGGTGGCATCGGATTTCGGTTTTGCCGCGGATTTCTTCGCCGCCGTCTTTTTGGCTGGCTTTGCCGCCGGGCTCGAATTGTCGGCCTTGGCTGCGGCCTTCTTGGCCGGCGTCGTCTTCTTGCCGCGCTTCGGCTTGCCGCCGCCTTTCGCCACGCGTTCGTCGATCAGCGCGATGGCTTCCGGCAAGGTGATGGTCTCCGCCGTCTTGTCGCTCGGGATCGTCGCGTTGACGCCGCCGGCCGTGACGTAGACACCATAGCGCCCGTTCTTGACGGCAACGCCGCCAAGGCTCGGATGTTCGCCCAGGGGCTTGCCGGGATCGGCGCCGAAACGGCGTCCGCTCGGTCCCTTGGCGATCTTCTCGGCAATCAGCGTGACCGCCCGGTTGAGCCCGATGTCGAACACCTCGTCGCCGGCCTCGAGACTGGCATAGGTTTTCTCATGGCGCACGAACGGGCCGAACCGGCCAAGACCCGCCGTAATCGGCTCGCCGGTCTCGGGGTGCCTGCCGATCTCGCGTGGCAGCGACAGCAGTTTCAACGCGAGTTCAAGCTCGATATCGCCGGGTGACAGGTTCTTCGGAATGCCGGCGCGCTTCGGCTTTTCGCCCTCGGCATAATCCTTCTGCTCGCCGAGCTGGATATAGGGACCGAACCGTCCGGCCTTCACGATGACGTCGAGATCGGACACCGGATCCTTGCCGAGGATGCGATCGGCGCTGGCCTCGCTGTCAGCCGCGAGCGGCCGGGTGTAGCGGCACTCCGGATAATTGGAGCAGCCGACAAAGGCGCCGAATTTTCCGGCCTTGAGGTTGAGCCGGCCGGTGCCGCAGGTCGGACATTGCCGGGGATCGCCGCCATCCTCGCGCGGCGCATAGATGTGCGGCCCCAGCATGTCGTCGAGCGCATCGAGCACCTGCGTGACGCGCAGGTCCTTGATCTCGTTGACGGCACCGATGAAGTCGCCCCAGAAATCCCTCAGCACCTGCTGCCAGGAAATCTCGTTGTTGGAGATGCGGTCGAGCTGCTCCTCGAGATTGGCGGTGAAATCATATTCGACATAGCGGGCGAAGAAGTTTTCCAAAAACGCGACCACGACGCGGCCCTTGTCCTCGCCATACAGCCGCTTCTTGTCGAGCCTGACATAGCCGCGATCCTTCAGCACCTGCAGGATCGAGGCGTAGGTGGAGGGTCGGCCGATGCCGAGCTCTTCCATGCGCTTGACCAGGGAAGCTTCCGAGAAGCGCGGCGCCGGCTCGGTGAAATGCTGGGTGACGGCGAGCGCCTGACGCTTCAACGCTTCGCCTTGGCTCATGGCCGGGAGTCGGCGACCGTCCTCGTCGTCGCCGTCGTCGTCGCGGCCTTCCTGGTAGAGCGCAAGAAAACCATCGAATTTGATCACTTGCCCGGTGGCGCGCAGTTCGAGCACGCGCGCGCCGGCCCTGGCGGCGATATCAACCGTGGTGCGTTCCAGTTCCGCCGATTCCATCTGGCTCGCGATGGTGCGGATCCAGATCAGTTCATAGAGTCGTGCCTGGTCGGTATCGAGCCGGCGGCGCATGTCGGCGGGGCGGCGCGACAAATCGGTGGGGCGGATGGCTTCGTGGGCTTCCTGGGCATTCTTGGCCTTGGTCTGGTACTGACGTGGCGCATCCGGCACATAGGCGTTGCCATAGTCCTCGCCGATCACCTTGCGTGCCTGGGTGATCGCCTCGTTGGCGATCTGTACGCCATCGGTCCGCATATAGGTAATGAGGCC
>Ga0208849_1000229_pt1 | contig 54221 bp, 59 predicted proteins | sample NGESurdeep072012_10_FD_184470 | JGI IMG/M metagenome (GOLD analysis project Ga0208849, IMG submission 184470) | Arctic peat soil microbial communities from Barrow, Alaska - NGEE Surface sample 53-3 deep-072012 (SPAdes) | ecosystem: Environmental > Terrestrial > Soil > Wetlands > Peat ... | reverse complement strand
GCGGCCAAGTCGCTTTGCGCGGTACATCGCCTGGTCGGCGGCGCGCATCATCGTGCTGATGCTGGTGTGTTCGCCGGCCGAGGCAACCCCGCCGCTGACAGTTGTCACCAGCGGATGCTCTCTGACAACCAGTCCGACTTCCGAGAAAGCGTGGCGGATGCGCTCGGCGATGACATATGCCGCCTCCAAGGTCGCCTTCGGCAATGCCACTACGAATTCTTCTCCCCCATATCGTCCGAGCAGATCGCTCGGTCGAAGCATCGAACGCGCCACATCGACGAACGCCCGGATGACATTGTCGCCAACATCATGGCCGAAGTTGTCGTTCACCGACTTGAACTGATCGAGATCGAACATGATCAGCGAGAAAGATGTGCCGTTGCTGTGAGCGCGCTGGAAGAGTCGTTCGGCGCCGTCGAGAAAGTCCGTGCGATTGGCGATTCCGGTAAGCGAATCTTTGCGCGCTGCCAGAATCCTTTGGCGCTCGCTACGCTCCTTGCAGAGAAGCAGCATGAAAACGGCGGTGCCAATTAGATAGACGAGGCCTTCGAAATAAATGATGCCGAACCAGCTCTCGGGCGACGGCGCGTTCAACGCGGTGAAGTTTCCTTTGGCGGCTGCGAGTACCCCGCCCGCGTAAACCAGCGCGTTGGCCGAGAGCAATCCGGCCAGCGGCCATCGTGCGCTGAGGGTTTCGCGCCGTTCGCGCCAGAGTTCGATCGCCGATGCCGTGAGAAACGCGACGGTGGCGCCAAAGACTATGATCGCCGCGATGCTTCGGCTGTGGCCAGGCACCGCCGCAATCGCCGCGAGGAGAACAGCGGCACAGGCAACTGGCGCCAGCGCTACCTGCCGACGGTTGGCGAAGTGCCGGAAGCCACCCCAGACGAGAACCGGGGCGACACCCAGGAAGCCGTCGCCAAGCATCTGCTCGAGAAGTCCGCCGTGTATCGGATGCAAGACCACTATGATGACGCCGGCGCCGGTGGCGAAATCGGCTGCCGCCCACCAAAGCAGCGCGGGCGCCCCGGCAATCTGGGTACGGGCGCCGACAAGCAGCGTTCCCGTCAGCCAGGCGACGAAGCAGCCTCCGATAACCAGCGTTGTACTGTCCAGTTGCATTCGGTTTCGACCGAGACGGCGACCGCCGCCGCTCCATAACATTGGGCACTAACAACAAGTGTTATGAATTGCGGGCGTTACCGGAGCGTGTCCCATTCCCGGTGTCCTCGCGAGGTGCGGACAAGGGTGGGTTAACCCTATCGGGTCGGCACGGGAGTCTCGCCGCGGTAGTCGTAGAAGCCGCGGCCTGATTTGCGGCCCAGCCAGCCCGCCTCGACATACTTCACGAGCAACGGGCATGGCCGATATTTCGAGTCGGCAAGGCCTTCATGCAGCACCTGCATGATCGACAGGCATGTATCCAGCCCGATGAAGTCGGCAAGCTGGAGTGGTCCCATCGGATGATGGGCACCGAGCCGCATGGCGGTGTCGATGGCGTCGACCGTGCCGACGCCTTCGTGGAGGGCATAGATCGCCTCGTTGATCATCGGCAGGAGGATGCGATTAACGATAAAAGCCGGAAAATCCTCCGCGCGCGTCGCCGTCTTCCCGAGCCTTCTGGTCAGTTCCCTGGCCGCCTCGAAGGTCGGATCGGCGGTGGCGATGCCCCGGATGATCTCGACAAGTTCCATCTTCGGCACCGGATTCATGAAATGAATGCCGATGAATTTCTCCGGCCGATCGGTGGCCGCCGCGAGTCGGGTGATGGAAATTGACGAGGTGTTGGTGGCCAGCAGCGCTTCGGGTTTCAGCACCTTGGAGACATGGCGAAGAATCTCGCGCTTGACCGCTTCGTCCTCGACCGCCGCCTCGATCACCAGATCGGCATCGGCGAGCGCCTGGTAGGTGTTGGCCGCGGACAGGCGAGTGACGGCCGCTGTGCGCTCGGATTCGGTTAGCTTGCCGGCGGTCACCTGACGCCGAAGACTTGCATCGATGCCGGCCAGGGCCGCCTTGACGCGCTCGGCGCCGATGTCGTGAAGGAGGACGTCGTAGCCGGCCAGGGCGCAGACCTGGGCGATTCCCGCGCCCATCTGGCCGGCCCCGACGATGCCGATTTTTGCAAGCTGAATGGTCATTTCCGCTTCATTCTCGCGCTCGAAAGGTTCGCCGTCAAAGGGCCAGCATCAGTTCGGGCAGAATCTGGTAGAGGTCGCCGACCAGACCGTAGTCGGCGACGGAGAAGATGGGGGCGTCCGGGTCCTTGTTGATGGCGACGATAACCTTTGCGTCCTTCATGCCCGCGAGGTGCTGGATGGCGCCGGAAATGCCGATGGCGATGTATAGCTCGGGTGCGACCACCTTGCCGGTCTGGCCGACCTGCAGTTCGTTTGGCGCATAGCCGGCGTCGACGGCCGCGCGCGAGGCGCCGACAGCTGCCTTCAGCTTGTCGGCAAGCGGCTCAAGATATTTTCTGAAGTTCTCGGCCGACTGGAAGGCGCGACCGCCAGAGATGACGACGCGCGCAGCAGTCAATTCCGGCCGTTCGGAGCGGGTCAGTTCGGCACCGACGAATTCCGTGCGGGCCGGTGGTGCGGGCACGGTTATCAACTCGGTCGGGGCCGCGCCGCCAGCACCGGCCGCCTTGAAGGCGGCGGCGCGCACGGTGATCACCCGCTTGGCGCCAATGCATTTCACTGTCTCGATGGCGTTGCCGGCGTAGATCGGCCGCTCGAACGTATCGGGGGCGACAACCTTGATGACCTCCGATACCTGCATGGTGTCGAGAAGCGCTGCCACGCGCGGCATCACCGTCTTGCCCGTTGCGGTTGCTGCCGCGACCAGCGCGTCGTAAGCGGGGGCCAGCGCGACGATCAGGGCCGCGAGCGGCTCGCTGAGGTGATGGGCGAGGGAATCGGCCTCGGCGTGCAGCACCCTGGCAACACCGGCCAGCTTGGCACCCGCCGCCGCTGCCGCTGCGCAATTCTTGCCCGCTACAAGCAGATGCACGTCGTCGCCCAGCGCCATGGAGGCGGTGAGGGCGCGGGCGGTGGCGTCCTTGATGCCGGCGTTATCGTATTCGGCGAGCAGCAGTATCGTCACAAAACCCCCGCCTCGTTTCTCAGCCGCTCGACCAGTTCGGCGACGGAGGCCACTTTCACGCCTGCGCGCCGGGCGGGTGGTTCCGTCACTTTCACGACGGTCAGGCGCGGACTGGTATCGACACCGAGATCGGCTGCTGTCATTTCCTCGATCGGCTTGCGCTTGGCTTTCATGATGTTAGGCAGCGAGGCGTAGCGCGGCTCGTTCAGGCGGAGATCGGTGGTGACGACCGCGGGAAGCGGCAGGCGCAAGGTCTCGTGGCCGCCGTCGATCTCGCGGGTGACGGTCGCCATGCTGTCCTCGATGACGATTTTCGAAGCGAATGTGGCGATCGGCCAATCGAGCAGGGCGGCCAGCATCTGTCCCGTCTGGTTGGCATCATCGTCGATGGCCTGCTTGCCGAGAATGGCGAGGCCCGGTTGTTCGCGCGCGGCTACGGCGCGCAGCACCTTGGCGACGGCAAGCGGCTCCAACCGTCCTTCGGCCTTCACCAGAATGCCGCGGTCGGCGCCCATGGCGAGCGCCGTGCGAATGGTCTCGGCGGCGGTCGCCTCGCCCACCGAGACGACGATCACCTCGGTGGCCTTGCCGGCTTCGCGCAGGCGCAACGCTTCCTCGACGGCGATTTCGTCGAAGGGGTTCATTGCCATCTTGACGTTGGCAAGGTCGACACCGGTGCCGTCCGCTTTCACCCGGACCTTCACGTTGAAGTCGACCACCCGCTTCACCGGCACGAGAACTTTCATTCCCAGGGTCCTCTCGATGGTTCAACCGGAGGCGGAAGCTGTTCCGGCGGCTCCGCTGTGGCGGGGTTGGAAAGTACCTGCTGTGGTGGATGTTCAGGAAGCGCTTTGGCGAACAACGGCACTCCTTTTTGTCGCATGAAGACGACGAGGACCGCACCGGTGGCAAGGCCGCCAAGATGCACCCACCAGGCGACTTCGCTGTCGCCGCCGGCGAGCGCCGAATAGATCTGGAAGGCGATCCAGAAGCCCAGCACGTATTCAACCCGCAGTCGAACCGGCAGGCGCAGGAGCAGCAGGACCCACACCTTGGCACGCGGGTAGAGCAGCAGATAGGCGGCGAGTACGCCGGCAACGGCGCCGGAGGCGCCGACCACAGGCGCATCGGAGGTCGGATCAGCGAGAACGAAAGCGTAGCCGGAGACGGCGGCGCAAATCAGATAGAACGCGATGTAGCGGAAGTGTCCCAGCGCATCCTCGACGTTGTCGCCGAAGACCCAGAGGAAGATCATGTTGCCGGCGAGGTGCCAGAAGTTGGCATGCAAAAAAGCGTAGGTTATCAGCGTTACGCCGCCGGCGATGGTGAGCGCGCCAAGGGAACCCGGCGTTTGCCCGCTGAAGTCGGCCGGCACCAGACCGAGAGAAATCGCCGAGGCGTTCATCGGCGTTTCGATGAAGCCGCCGGACTCGTAGAAGAAATAGACGAGGACGTTGGCGGCGATGATGCTCCATGACACCCACGGCCAGCGAATGCGGCGAAGCGGGTTGCTGTCGTAGAGGGGGATGAACGCCAACGGGTCGCTTTCAGCGGTTCTGGCCAGGCACCCAGAGCACATCCGCCGCGCCGTCGTCGTTGATCATGCGCGCGGCGACGAAAAAGAAATCAGAGAGGCGGTTGATGTAGTGTACGGCCTCCGGGTTGACCGTCTCGCGATCGGCCAATTCGACGATGAGCCGCTCAGCGCGTCGGGCGACGGTCCGGCAGAGATGCAGCGCCGCCGCAGCCGGCTTGCCGCCCGGCAGAACGAAGGACGTCAGCGGTTGCAGTTTCTGATTGAGCACGTCGATCTCCCGCTCGAGCCGCTCGACCTGACCGGATGTGATGCGCAGCCGCTCGCGTTGTCCAACCTTCTCCGGCGTCGCCAGATCGGCGCCGAGATCGAAAAGATCGTTCTGGATGCGCGACAAACTGGCGTCGAACTCGGCGGCGGAATTGCCGTCCGGGGATTGCGAGTAGATGCGTGCAAAACCGACGTGGGCATTGACCTCGTCGACCGTACCGATCGCGGCGAAGCGCAGGTCGGATTTCGGGCGCCGCTCTCCGGTCGCCAGGGCGCTCGTCCCGTCATCGCCGGTGCGGGTATAGATGCGGTTGAGAACGACCACGGCTGGCGTGCCTCAGTGGCTACCGAGGTAAAGCGCGGTCATCATCACCACTACGGCGACGAACTGCAAGATGATGCGCCAGCGCATGAGTAGCTGCGAACGGTTGCTGGCGCCGCCGCGCATCATGTTGACGAGGCCGGCCAGCAGCACACAGGCGACTGCGGCCATGGCGATCGGCGTGAGGTAATGGAGGAAGATTTCGACCATCGAACTGGATCATGTCACGGCTTACGGGAACCGGCCTCCATATAGGCACGTTCCGGCCGTTTCGTCTTGCCGTTTCGCGGCCGAACGCGCATCGTCGGGGCGGAGGACGGCATGCGGGGGCTTGAGGGCAAGCGGGTGCTGATTACCGGGGCGGCCACCGGCATCGGGCGGGCTGCCGCTATCCGCTTTGCCGAGGAAGGCGCCAGCGTTGCGGTCAATTTCTTCGGCGACGCGGAGCCGGCCGAGGCCCTCATAGATGAACTTACCCGCATCCATCCGGAAGGCGGCCACGTGCTCGCGCCGGCTGATGTCTCGGACGAGGACGCGGTCGATTCGCTGTTTGCCGGAGTCGTCCAGGCTTTCGACCGCCTCGATATCCTTGTCGCCAATGCCGGCATCAAGATCGTCCACCAGCCGCACGAGGCGCTGGTCGCGGATTACGACAAAGTCATGTCGGTTAACCTGCGTGGAGCGTTTCTCTGTGCCCAGGCCGCCATCCAGCATTTTCTCGATACCGGCCGACCGGGGGTGATCGTCACCACGTCCTCGGTCCAGGCCACGACGCCCGTCGATGAAGACGCGATCGCCTACATCATGTCCAAGGCCGGCATCACCGGCATGACGCGCGCATTGGCGCTCCGTTACGCTCGCGACGGCATCCGGATCAACAGCGTCGGCCCAGGCGCGGCAATGACTCCGATGAACGCGAGCTTCGCGAACCCCCAGGAGCTGCGGCGGGTGGAGCGTCTCATTCCGCTCGGTCGTGTGGCGGAGCCCGGCGAAATTGCCAGCGCGATCGTCTTTTTGGCTTCCGACGATGCGTCCTATATCACCGGGCAGACGCTTTTTGCCGACGGCGGGATGATGATCGGGCGTCCTCCGCGTTGACCCTATCGGTCCCGCGACGGCCGGCCGTGACTCCTCTCTCGAATCGCGTATCTTCGCCGGTAATAGGGGGAGGGGAGCTGGCAACGGAGGCATGAAGATCGGCGACCAGAAGATTTTCCGCCAGGCCTGGGTCGTTTTGTTTGACGCCGGCGGCCACTTTAATGCCGACGACGGCTGGGCCATGGCCAGCCACGTTGCCCTGTCGGCGCTCATGGCGCTCTTCCCGTTCCTCATTTTTGTGGCCGCCTTTGCCGGGTCGATCGGCGAAGCATCGCTGGCGGACAAGGTGGCGGAACTCGTCTTCACCGTGTGGCCGACGAAAGTGGCGCAGCCGATTGCGGAGGAGGTCCACCGGGTGCTGATTCCCATCCACGGCAACCTCCTGACGATCTCGGCGCTGGTGGCGCTTTATCTCGCCTCCAACGGCGTCGAGGCGGCGCGCACCGCCCTCAACCGTGCGTATCGCGTCGTCGATCGGCGCTCGATTATTTTTCGCCGTGGCCAGAGTCTCGGGCTGGTGCTGGTCGGGACGGTGATCTTCCTGTCGATCGCCGGTTTCGGCGTGCTGGTGGCGGCGGTCCCGGGTCTGCTGCCGTTCGCCCGGCTTTTCACCACGCTCGGCGCTGCGATCAGCGGTGTGCTGGTTCTCGGCGGCCTGGTCGTCGCCCATGTCTGGCTGCCGGCGGGCCGTCCGCACTGGTCGTTGCTGTGGCCGGGGATTGTTGCAACCCTGGTGCTGTGGGTAGCGACGGCGTGGATTTTTGCGATCTATCTCAGGGGATTTGCCAACTACGCGGCGACGTATGCGGGCCTCGCCGGCGTGGTGACCGCGATCTTCTTTCTTTACGTTGTAGCGGTGCTGATGATCTTCGGCGCCGAGTTCAATGCGGCACTCGGCCGGCTGCGCGACCAGCGGATCGGCTAGGCGTTGATAGCTCCAGCGGTGACGCGGGGAAGTGCCGCCTCCATGGCGCCGTAGAGCTCGCGGGGACTGTAGGGCTTGACCACCATGCCGGCGAACCCGGCGGCCCGGGCACTGGCGCCGGCAACTTCGGCACGGTCGTTGGTCAGGGCGATCACCGGCAAGGCTCCCCGCGATCCCAGCGCGCGGATCAGCTGGACGGCGACGATTCCATCCATGTCGGATACCGAAAGGTCGATTACCACCATATCGAGCGGGGTATCGCGACGAAGCAGGGCGAGCACCGCTTCGCCAGTGGGCGCGTTGATCGCGGAGCAGCCGAACTGCTCGCACAGCACCATCGCCACCAGCGCCGCGGACTGGGTTCCACCCACCACGGCGACGCGCGGACGCTGACCGTCGGCCGTCGTCAAGCCGGTTACCGCCGCCGCGACGGTTGTCTCAGAACCCGCCATCTTTGTCCTCGCCATCGCACGCCCATTGCTGCAAGTATTGCCTGCCTTGCTTAACGACCGCCTAAGTGGCCGTGGCAATCTTCGTCCTTCCCAGCGATATCCATGGATCAGATCGCCGCCATCGTCGTTCCCGTTTTCGGGCTGATCGGCCTTGGCTTCCTGACGGCCTGGTCGGGGTATCTGAAGCCCGAAACCGGCGAAGCGCTTTCCGATTTCGTCTTCACCGTCCCCTTGCCGCTGCTCATCTTCGGGGTGATAGCCACCGCGGATTTTAGTGGCGGAGCACCATGGCTGCTGTGGATCGCCTACTACATCGGCTTCACGCTTGCCTGGGTTGCCGGCACGCTGATCGTGCGCCGGGTGTTCGGCCGGGATGCGCGTGCCGGCGTGGTGGCAGGAATTTCGGCGGCCTACAGCAACAATCTGCTGGTCGGCATTCCGCTGATCCTCGCGGCTTACGGCACACACGGCACGGCTGCGATCGCGCTCCTCATCGCGGTGCATCTGCCGGTCATGATGGTGTTGAGCGCCATATTCATCGAACGCGCGCTGGTGGCGGACGGCCTTTCGCCGGACGCCACCGTGAGTGTCATTGCGCGTGGTCTGGTGCGCAACCTCGTCAAGAATCCAATCGTCATCGGGCTCTTTGCCGGCATCGCGTGGCGGTTCACCGGCTGGCCGATCGCGGGTCCGGCTGGCATCGTGGTCGATCGCCTCGGCAACGTGGCGGCGACACTTGCGCTTTTTGCGGTCGGCATGAATCTTCGCAAGTTCGGTATCTCGGGCAACGTCCGCGCCTCGCTGGTCGTTGTTTTCATCAAGCTCGTCGCGATGCCGGCGGTGGCGTTCTTCGTTGTCTCGTTTGTCATTCCGCTGCCGCCGATATGGGCCAAGGCAGCCGTCATCGCGGCAGCGTGTCCGACCGGCGTCAACGCTTACATCGTGGCGAAACGCTTCAAGGCGGGAGAAGCGTTGGCCTCAAGCTCGATAACCCTGACGACCGCTTTCGCGGTGTTCACGACCGCGTTCTGGCTGCATGCCGTGACGTGGCTATAGGCCGACCATCCGGCGGATGTCGGCCGGCGTCGCGCCTGCCTCGCGCAGCGACCGCAGCGACGCGTCGCCGTCGGATTTCGCGAGCTTCCGTCCGGTCGCATCGACGATCAGCCGGTGGTGGTGATAGGTCGGCGAGGGAAGGCCAAGCAGACGCTGCAGCAGCACGTGCACCGCGGTAGCGTGGTAGAGGTCGCGGCCGCGCACAACGTGGGTGACGCCCTGTGCAGCGTCGTCCACGGTCACCGCCAGATGGTACGAGGTCGGCGTCTCCTTGCGGGCAATGACGACATCACCCCAGGCGGCGGGATTGGCGGACACGGTGCCTTCGCCTTCTTCCTGCCACGAGGGGGGTCCGGCGCTGGCGACTGCCCGATCCATGCGCAGGCGGAGTGCGTATGGATCGGGGCGCGCCATGCGCCGCGCGACTTCGTCCGGCGGCAGATCGCGCTCGCTGACAGGATAGAGCGGTCCACCGTCGGGATCGCGCGGCCACGCTGGCGCCGCGGCGACGGAGGCAATCTCCGCCCGGGACAGGAAGGTCGGATACACCAGTCCCATCGCTGTCAGGTGTTTCAATGCAGCGGCGTATTCGTCCATGTGCTCCGACTGGCGGCGCACCGGTTCCTCCCAAATCAATCCGAGCCAACGCAAATCGTCGTAGATGCCGGCCTCGTGTTCCGGCCGGCTGCGCGTTGGGTCGATATCCTCGATGCGGAGCAGGAAGCGTCCGCCGGCAGCCCGACATCTCTCGAAATCAACCAGAGCCGAGAAAGCGTGGCCGAAGTGGAGCGGGCCGTTTGGCGAGGGAGCAAAGCGGAAAACGGGTTGCACGGTACCGTTGGCCCGGCTTGACTGGGTGGGGGACACCCATGCTCTAGCAGCGCCAGTTCGGCTGGCCAAACCCCGCGCCGTCCAAGGAAGACTCCGATGACGAAAAATTTCCGGTGCCTGGTGGCGGGTGCGGCAATGGCGATCTTTTTCCCCATAGCCGCCGAAGCCGCACCAGCAGGCATCGTCTGCAAGCTGCAGCAGTTCGGCGGCGACGGCCATTCGAGCGGCACGGTGGATTTGACGTTTGCCTACGATGGCGGCGCGACGGGCGCGCTATCCGCCACCACGCCGTGGGGTGCTCTGAATCTGCCGGCGCGCCTCGCCGGGACGATTGCCAGCGGCGAGTTTGGTATCAACGCCAGCGGTGAGGCGACACTTCTCATGCCCGATCAAACGGCGCTCGATGCATGTCTGACCGCAAAGGCAAAGCCCGCCGATCTGGCTGACAAGGATGTGCTTGCTCTCCTGGTCAACGCGTGTTCGCATCAGGTTGCCGGGGGCAAAGCGCCGGTTCCGGTAACGGTACATGTTGAGATTTCCGGTATCGATGGGGATTGACCGGGTTTGTATCGCGGAAGTTCGCGGCGGCGAGCGGAACCGCTGGCGTTGTCGTCGAGGTCGCCACTTTTCCGCCAATGCCATGCGCGGCGGCTCCGTGAGGAGCGCGCTCCGCACGATCGAGACGATTGACGAAGTCGCCGCTGGGCTGGCGTATCTCGGCAAAGTGGATCGCCGGCTGAAGCCGGTCATCAAGATCGCCGGCGTGTTGCCTTTGCGCCGGCGCGAGCCCGGTCTTACGGGACTGCTGCGCATCGTCGTGGGCCAGCAGTTGTCGGTGGCCAGCGCCAACGCGATCTGGACGCGGTTCGAGGCGTCGTTCCCTGAGATGAGCGCCGAGGCGGTCCATCGGGCGCGCGAGACGCGCTTCCGCAAGGCGGGAATGTCCGGGCCCAAGATCCGGACGCTCCGTGCCGTGGCCGCGGCCGTGCGCGACGGTCTCGACCTGGATGCGCTGGCGCATGCGCCGGCCGAGGAGGCGCATGCGACGCTCACCGGCTTGCACGGCATCGGCCCGTGGACCGCCGATATCTATCTGCTTTTCTGCCTCGGCCACGCGGACATCTTTCCCGTTGGCGATCTGGCGCTCCGCAACGCGGTCGCAGGCGCGTTCAGCCTGCCGACGCCACTGTCGCCCGCCGATACCGCTGAAATCGCCGCAAAGTGGTCGCCATGGCGCAGCGTCGCCGCGACGCTTTTCTGGGCTTACTATGGAGCGCAGAAGAAAAAAAAGATGACGCCGGTATGAGTGCTGCCATGATCGATGGACCGAGGATCGAGCCCCGTGGCGGTCCTGCGAAAAGCCTGGTCGTTTTCCTGCACGGCTATGGTGCCGATGGCAACGACCTCATCGACATCGGAAGGCTGTGGGCGCCGCTCATGCCCGACACCGCGTTCGTCTCGCCGCATGCGCCTCAGCCATGCGGTGAGGCGCCGACGGGGCGGCCATGGTTTCCGCTTGCCGGCATGGACCAGGGGAAGCTGCGCGAAGGTGTGCTCGATGCGGCGCCGGTCCTCGATCGGTTTCTCGATCAGGAGCTCGCCGGCCACCGGCCTGGCGAGGATCGCCTTGCGCTCGTTGGTTTCAGCCAGGGCACCATGATGGCGCTGCATGTCGCGCCGCGTCGCGCCCGCCCGGCTGCCGGCGTAGTCGGCTATTCGGGTCTCCTGCCGGGACCGGAGTTTCTGAAGGAGGAAACGCGGCAGCATCCGCCCATCCTTTTGGTTCACGGCGACGCCGATCCGCTCATCCCGTCGGTAGCGCTTTATGCCGCCGCGCGTCTCCTTGGCGATGCTGGATTTCCGGTCGAGTGGCATGTCCGTCCCGGGCTCGCCCACGGCATCGACCAGGAAGGCCTCGACCTCGGCGCCGGGTTCATCAAGCGGGTTTTGGGCTGATTTTCCGCGATTTGTTCGGAGCAAACGTAGGTGCAGCTGCGTTAGGACGTGTCAAAGGGTAGCTGCCAACCCCATGTAAAAGGCCATGCTCCAGAAAACCCCCGAGCCGGAAGCCCCGGTCCAGCCCGAGACCGTTGTCCAGCCAGACCTTGCCGCTATCCTCAAAGCGAGCAATCCGAACCGGCGCGTCTGGCGCTACGTTGGCATCGCCGTCATGGCGCTTGTCGTCGTTGCGGGGGCGTGGGCGTGGAACTCTTCCCGGGTTACGGCGAGCGCGGTGACCTACACCACCGCCCCGGTCACGCGCGGCGATCTCACCGTCAGCGTGGCGGCGACAGGCACGCTGCAGCCGACCAACCAAGTCGATATTTCCAGCGAGCTGTCCGGCACGATCGCGACCGTCGACGCCGATTTCAACGATACGGTGAAGCAAAATCAGTCTCTGGCGACGCTGAAGACCGATAACCTCACCGCCGCCGTTAAACTGGCGCAAGCGACGCTGGAAGCGCGGCAAGCCGATGGGCAGACGGCGAACGCAACGGTGGAACAGACGGCCGCAGTCTACACCCGATCGCAGAAGCTTACGATCAGCGGTGTCGACAGCCAGACCACCAACGATGCCGCCAAAGCCGACAGCGATCGCGCCGTGGCGGGGCTGGCTTCCGCGAAGGCAAACCTCGACATCGCCCAGGCAAACCTCGACATCGCGCAGTCCAACCTGGACAAGGCGCAGATTCTGTCGCCGATCAATGGTGTCGTGCTGAACCGGACCGTCGAAGTCGGGCAGACCGTTGCTTCGTCGTTGCAGGCTCCGATTCTCTTCACGCTTGCCGAAGACCTCGCCAAGATGGAGGTCCAGGTTGCCATCGACGAGGCCGACATGGGCAAGGTCACGGTCGGCGAGCAGGCCGGCTTCACGGTCGAGGCGTTCCCCGGGCGTAGTTTCCCGGCGACCATCTCGCAGGTCCGTCTGTCACCGGTCACCGTCGAAGGTGTCGTCACCTACACGGCTATCCTGACAGTCGACAATACCGATCTGTCGCTTCGGCCGGGGATGACCGCCACCGCCAACATCACAGTCGACCAGGTGAAGGATTCGCTGCTGGTTCCCAACGCCGCGCTCCGCTACGCGCCGCCGGTCGCGATCCAGCGCGCCAACAATTCGAACGGTGGCGTTGGCCTGCTCGGCCTGCTGATGCCCAGTCGGCCACGGCCGGACCGGACGACGACCACGCCCACGCGATCACTGCCGACCGACAAACATGTGCTCTGGGTGTTGCGCGACGGCAAGCCGACGCGGGAATTTGTTACCGTCGGCGTCACCGACGGAACCCACACCGCCGTCTCCGGCGGAACTCTGGCCGAGGGCGATCAGGTCATCACCGCGGCAAAGACCGCCTCCTGAGTCATGCAACCGTCCGCGCCAGCACCATCCTCGCTGATCCGCTTTCGCGGCGTGACCAAGGTCTACGGAACCGGCGATGCCACCGTGGCGGCGCTGAAGGGCGTCGATTTCAGCATCGCCCGGGGCGAGTTCGTCGCGGTGATGGGACCGAGCGGTTCGGGCAAGTCGACCGCCATGAATATTCTCGGCTGCCTCGATACGCCGACGGAGGGCACCTACGAATTCATGGGTGCCGGTGTCGGCGCGCTCGATCGCGACCAGCAGGCTCTGCTGCGTCGAAATTTTCTCGGTTTCGTCTTCCAGGGCTTCAATCTGTTGCCACGGACCTCGGCGGTGGAAAACGTCGAGCTGCCGCTGATGTATCGTGGCATGGCCGCCGCCGAGAGGCGCCGGCTTGCGCTAGAGGCGCTCGCCAAGGTCGGTTTGGCCGAACGTGCGCACCACGATCCGAACGAACTTTCGGGCGGCCAGCAACAGCGCGTCGCCGTCGCGCGCGCGATCGTGACACGGCCGCAGGTGATGCTCGCCGACGAGCCGACCGGGAACCTCGACACGGCGACCAGTGAGGACGTGATGAATCTCCTCACCAGCCTCAATCGCGACGACGGCATCACAATCGTCATGGTCACGCACGAGCCCGACATGGCGGCCTACGCCGAGCGGGTCATCCATTTTCTCGACGGTCATATCGTGATGGGCGCGCACGCGGCGGAGGCGGCCTGATGCTCTACGAGACGCTGAAGCTCTCCATCCGCACGATCATGCGGAATGCGCTCCGCTCGATCCTTACGGTGCTCGGCGTGGTTATCGGCGTCGGCGCGGTCATCGTCATGGTGACGCTGGGGCAGGGTACGACGGCGCAGGTAACCGCCAGCGTTTCCAGCCTCGGCAGCAACGTATTGCTGGTGCGGCCGGGTCAAGCCGGCTTCGGCCCGGCAAGTGCCACCGCCGACCAGAAGGCGTTCACCGTCCAGGATGTCGCCGCGGTGCAGACGCAGGTCGCCGGTGTCATTACCGCGGCGCCGCTTTCGACCAAGAGCCTGACGGCGATCTTCGGCAATCTCAATCATGCCATGCCGGTGAACGGCACCGACAATCGTTACCTCCAGGCGCGCGAATGGAATGTCGCCAGCGGGCGCATTTTCACCGATGCCGACCTGCAAGCCGGCGCCGCCGTCTGCATCCTCGGCAACACGGTGAAGCAAGCGCTGTTTCCCGACAGCGATCCCGTCGGCGCGATCATCCGGCTGAAGCAGATTTCGTGCAACGTCATCGGCCTGCTGGAAACCAAGGGCAGCTCGGGCTTCGGGCCGGATCCCGACGACGTCATCCTGATGCCGCTGAAGGCGGTCCAGCGCCGCATCGCCGGCAACCAGGACGTCAACCAGATCTACATCGCGGTCGACAAGAGCTACGACATCGCCGACGTGCAGACGAGCGTCGAGAACCTGCTCCGCGAGCGTCGGGGCATCGGGGTGGCCGACAAGGACAATTTCACCGTCATGAACATGGCGGAGATCGCGAACGTTCTGACCGGCATCTCGGGCGTGCTTACCGGCCTGTTGTCGTCGGTCGCCGGCGTTAGCCTGCTCGTTGGCGGTATCGGCATTATGAACATCATGCTGGTGTCGGTGACCGAGCGTACCCGCGAGATCGGCATCCGTCTCGCCATCGGGGCGCAGGCCTATCAGGTGCTGATGCAGTTCCTGGTGGAGGCGGTCGTGCTGTCGCTATTCGGCGGCGTCCTCGGCGTCGTTCTGGGCCTCAGCCTGGCGGCGGTCGGCGGGCACTTCCTCCATGTACCGTTCATCGTCAGCCCGGCGCTGGTGGTGATAGCCTTCGTCTTCTCGGCGCTCGTCGGTGTTGCCTTCGGCTATTTCCCGGCGCGCCGTGCCGCGCGTCTGGATCCCATCGAGGCATTGCGGCACGAGTAGCGGAGCCGGGTTACTCCCCCAGGTACTTGCCAAGCAACGATAAGTCGGCGGGACCGAGCCGGTCATTCGCCGCCCATGCCTGATGCCAGAAGGGATAGGCAAGGTCCGGACGACTGACTTTTTCGAGCCGTGCGAGGTCGTCGTCGGAGAGATGCAGGTCCGCGGCAGCGAGGTTGTCGGCGAATTGTTCCTTCGTCCGCCCGCCGATAATGACGGAAGTGACGCCTGGCTGGCGCAGAAGCCACGCCAGCGCGACCTGCGCAGCGGAGACGTCGTGCTCCCCAGCGACCGCGAGGAGCGCATCGATGATGTCGAATAGCTTGTCTTCGTCGTAGATCGGCGGTTCGCGCCACTTACGGCCGAAATGGCGCGAGCCTTTCGGGCCCTTGCGGTCGTTGCGCGTGAATTTCCCAGACAGGAGCCCGCCGGCAAGCGGACTCCAGACGAGAATTCCAAGACCCTGGTCGAGGGAGACGGGCACGAGTTCGTACTCCGCCTCGCGTGCCTGCAGCGAGTAGTGGATCTGCTGGCTGATGAAGGGCTGGCGCCTGTCGGTCCTGGCGACACCCATCGCCTTCATGATGTGCCAGCCGGAATAGTTGGAGCAGCCGATGTAGCGGACCTTGCCCTGCTGGATGAGGCGATCGAGGGCCTCCATGGTTTCTGCCAGCGGCGTCTGTCCGTCCCACTGATGTACCTGATAGAGGTCGATCCAGTCGGTGCGCAGGCGCTTCAGGCTGCGCTCGCATTCGGCGACGAGATAGGCCCGTGAAAGCCCGCGGTCGTTGGGGCCGGGGCCCATCGGAAAGCGCGCCTTGGTGGCGATGAGAAGATCAGCGCGTTTCTTGCCGAGCACCTCGCCGATGATCTCTTCCGAGGCTCCCTTGGCATAGACATCCGCGGTGTCGATCAGGTTGACGCCGGCGTCGATGCACTGGTCGATCTGCCTCCTGGCCTCCTTGGCGTCGACACTGCCGACGACGCCGTCCTTGGCGCGGCCGAAGGTCATCGTGCCCATCGTGATCGCCGAGACCTTCAGACCGGAGCGGCCGAGAAGCCGATATTCCATGACGTAACTACTCCAGAAACGAGTGCGCCGGGATGGGTGGGCGGCAGGCGACAGCGCCTGGCGCGTTGATGGTTAGCGCATAACGACTGGCTTGTCTTCCGAGGCCTGTGACCGGTCCTAGTGGAGACTGGGACCCTTCAGGAAGCGGTTGCGGTCGCCGGAGGTGACCGTCAGGTCGAGCGGTCGTCCATCGCGATAAACCGTCATCGGCACCTCGACGCCGGCACGCCCGAGCGACCAGACGGTGCGGAAGAGTCCGGCCAGTCCGGAGATTTTCATGCCGCCGACCGAGAGCACGACGTCGCCCTGCTTCAATTTGGCCCGCGCCGCCGGTCCGCGTCCGGCGACGCCGGCGACGACGACGCGGTCGTCAACCTCGGTGGCGTAGAGGCCGAGCCATGGGCGCGGCGGCCGGTTCGGCTGTCCCATCGTCAGCAGGTCGTCGAGCACCGGCTTCAGCAGGTTGGTCGGAACATACATGTTGAGAGGCACGCCTTCGCCGTCCTCGCCTGCCTGCTCGAGCTGCAGCGAGCCGACGCCCAGCAGCGTGCCTTCCGGCCCGATGAGCGCGGTGCCGCCCCAGAAGGGATGCGCCGGCGCGGTGAAGATCGCCTCGTCGATGAGATATTCCCAATAGCCGGCGAACTCCTGGCGCGCGATTACCCGCGCCGCTACCGAATGCTGGCTGCCGCCAGCGCCGGCGGCGATTACCCGGACGCCCGGAACCGCATCGGTCGAATCGCCGAGTTCCAACGCGGGCAGCGAGACCCGGCTGAGCGCGCGGATGAGGCCGAAACCGGTTTCCTGATCGTAGCCGATGACGTCGCCGCGGATGGTGCGCCCGTCGGTCAGCGTCATCCACACTTCGCTTGCCTCGGTCACCAGATAGCCGATCGTGAGCACGACGCCATCGCTGCCGATGATGACGCCATTACCGGTCCGCTCGGTACCGAGGATATCCGCCGTGAAGGCATCGGCGGGGACGACCGTGCGGATGGCAACCACCGCCGAAAGCGCGGCTTCGAGGTCGTAGGCGTAGTCGTCGGTGCCGGGAGCGATTTCCGGCGGTACTTTCCAGTCGAAGGACATTGCCATGAAGTCTCAGCTCCTTCCCGCCGCCTGCGTCTACATATTTAGGCAATCAAGAAGCGGAAGGGGAGGGGTAGCCGCAAATCATGGTATCCGGGGCCTGCAGCCGCAGGCCGACCGGGCGGCGGTCGTTCGCCGGGTGCTGCGGATCACCAGCCGGCCGCTTCGCGCCCCCTTCACATGCGCGTCATATCCCATATAGAGTATCGCCCGCGTAAGAGGGGCCGTAAGCCCCCGTCAACGCAGGGTGAATTCGGGAGCGCGCGTGAACATAGCCGTCTCGCCGGGGTCCAATCCGGCGCTGGTCCTCAATGCAGATTATCGACCGCTCAGCTATTACCCGCTGTCGCTGTGGTCGTGGCAGGACGCCATCAAGGCGGTGTTTCTCGATCGGGTGAACATCGTGTCGGAGTACGAGACGGCGGTTCATTCGCCCTCGTTCACGATGAAGCTGCCCTCGGTCGTATCGCTCAAGACTTACGTCAAGCCGGCGCGCCATCCGGCGTTCACGCGCTTCAACGTGTTCCTGCGCGATCGTTTCCAGTGCCAGTACTGCGGGCGGCACGAGGATCTTACCTTCGATCACGTCATCCCGCGTTCGCGTGGCGGGCACACGACCTGGGACAATGTCGTGGCCGCCTGCTCGCCGTGCAACCTGCGCAAGGGCGGCCTCAGCCCGCGCGACGCACGCATGTTCCCCGCCCATAGGCCGTACCGGCCGACGGTCGCCGACTTGCACAACAATGGCCGGTTGTTCCCGCCGAACTACCTGCACGAATCCTGGATGGACTATCTCTACTGGGATACCGAACTGGAGCCGTAGGTCGGTGCGTGCGGTTTCGGCGCACGCGCAGCACCCCAGGCAGCCGTCGCCGTCAATATCACTGCGATCGCCGCATTCCACCCAGCGAGCGACAATCCCCAGCCTTCGGGAAAGCGCCAGCTCGCCGTGGTGCAGGAGACGACGCGGATATTCTCCAGCTGCTTCAGGAGATCGGCGCTTGACGCGGCGGCGGAGGCTCCGCTGGCTCCGCAGTCGGAGGGTCCCGGCCACCAGCCCCACTCGGCGCCGGCGTGATACGTGCCGAGGTAGGCATCGTAGAGGAACGCGAGCGCAACGAGCGCCAGCAGGACGCGGACCAACCACGATGGTGCATGGGTGAGGACGGCGACAAGCGCGAGCAGGGCCAGCGGTACCCCGACATAGTAGGGAGTGCGCTCCTCGAGACAGAGCTTGCAGGGGACAAAGCCCCCGATGAGCTGGAAACTCCACGCGCCGAGAATGGTGGCCAGTCCGACGACGAAGACGAAGGCGGGAATGCGGAGGGCACGGGGCAGCATGGGCGGATGCTCTACAGGAACCGGGTCGCCGCGAAGAGTAAAATGATCGCGATGACGATTCCGGCGGCGACCTGTCCAAGCCGCTTTTCGATGAAAGCGCGGATCGTGTCGTCGTAGCGGCGGATGAGCCACGCGAGCACCAGGAAGCGGGCGCCACGGGCGACAATTGCCGAGACGATGAACAACCAGAGGTCGACGTTGGCGGCGCCGGAAAGGATGGTCACCACCTTTATCGGCGGCAGGTGGGCGATGCCCGAGGTGATGAGCAACAGGAGAATGGCGTTGTGGCTCGAGGCTGAATTACGCAGCGCCTCGAATGCGTCGAGCTTGCCGTAGAACTCAAGAATGGGCTTCGCCAGGCCGTCGAAGGCGTAGTGACCGAGATACCAGCCGGCGATGCCGCCAAGCACCGAGGCAACGGTGGCGACGAGCGCGTAGCGGTAGGCCCGCTCGGGCCGCGCAATCACCATCGGCACGAACAGCACGTCAGCCGGCACCAGAAAGACGGAACTTTCGACGAAAGCGATGACCGCCAGCCAGATTTCGGCGGACTGCCGGCCGGCCAGGCTCATCGTCCACTCGTAGAGGCGGCGCAGCATGGGCGCCCTCTCTAGCGGGGGTGTTTTCGCCTGTCAAAATCGGTCGTGCCGCCGGTTGACCGCGCCCCGCCCTCCCCATATACGCGGGGCCGCGCCCGGGAGCCCCTGTGGCGGAACTGGTAGACGCGGCAGACTCAAAATCTGTTGTCGCAAGACGTGCCCGTTCGAGTCGGGCCAGGGGCACCACCCAGGGAAAGCGCGAGCGTGCCGCCAGCTCAACGCCCGGGAGTGCAGACCTCCATGACCTATGATTTCTGCGTGATCGGCGGCGGCATTGTCGGGCTGGCGACGGCCCTGAAAATACTTGAGTCCTGGCCAGGTGCGAGCCTGCTGCTGCTGGAGAAGGAATCCGCGCTCGGTTGCCATCAGACGGGCCACAACAGCGGCGTCATTCATTCCGGCATCTACTACAAGCCTGACTCGCTGAAAGCCCGGCTATGCCGGCTGGGAGCGGACGAGACGAAGGCGTTCTGCGCCGAGCACGCCATCCCGTTTGAGACGTGCGGCAAGCTGCTGGTGGCGACCGATGCGCCTGAGGAAAAGCGCATGGATGCCCTCTATGCGCGATCGGTGGAGAACAAGATACCGGTCGATCGCCTCGACGCCGCGGAACTTCGCCGCAGGGAGCCGCACATCGTTGGCGTCGGTGCGTTGCTCGTCGAGGCGACCGGCATCGTCGATTTTCGCCTTATCTGCGAGGCGATGGGCAAGGTCATCAGGGCAAAGGGCGGCGAAATTCTGCTTGGTACGGCAGCTACCGCCATCAGGGAGGAACCCGATGCCGTGTCGGTGTCTTCGGGAGAACGCAGCTGGTCGGCGCGGCGCCTGGTTGCCTGCGCAGGCCTGCAGTCGGATCGGATCGCCCGGCTTGCCGGTCTGGCGATCGGTCATGAGATTGTCCCCTTCCGCGGCGAGTATTACCGGCTGTCGTCAGCAAAAAACGGGATCATCCGGCACCTCATCTATCCGATACCTGATCCCAACCTGCCGTTCCTCGGCATTCACCTGACACGCACGATCGACGGCGGCATCACCGTCGGGCCCAATGCGGTTCTCGGCCTGGCGCGTGAGGGCTATCGGAAGTTTTCCTTCGACGCGCGCGATGTGCTGTCGTTCGTCTCCTTTCCCGGCTTCTGGAAGGCGATTGCCAGACACCTGAAATCGGGTGCGACGGAGATGGCAAATTCGTTGATCAAGTCGCGGTACCTGGCCGAGTGCCGCAAATATTGCCCGGAGCTTACTCTTGCAGACATGGAGCCGATGGAGGCCGGCATTCGGGCGCAGGCGGTGATGCGCGACGGCTCGTTCATCCAGGACTTTCTGCTGATCGAGAGTCCGCGCATGCTGCACGTCTGCAACGCGCCATCGCCTGCCGCAACGTCGGCGTTGCCGATCGGGCGCATGATTGCGGACAAGGTTGTCCAGTGAGGCCTGCCGCCGTCCACGCGTCTTTCCGCGTCGTGAACTTGTTCAAATATCCGCGGTCGGCTGGCGGCGCCGAGCAGGCGCTCGGGCATGTTGCGACTACTTCCGTGGGATTCCTGCCAGCCCACCAGCGGGAACTGCCGCGTTACGGCGCGGCGCGCCAAAAAACGCAAATCGCCCGGTTCGGCATTTGAAACCTTACGCCGCCGGGATAGCGACCGGATCTGCGCTGTTGCGCCCGCGCGGCTCGAATTGCAGGCGATAGAGGCGCGCGTAGTGGCGGTTGGCCGCGAGTAATTCATCGTGGCGACCCTGCTCGATGACCTTGCCGTCGACCAGGACGCAGATGTTGTCGGCATGCAGCACGGTCGACAGGCGATGGGCGATGACGACGGTGGTGCGTCCCTTCATCAGTCGCTCGAACGCTACCTGCACCTGATGTTCCGATTCCGAATCAAGCGCCGATGTCGCCTCGTCGAGCAATACGACAGGCGCGTCGCGCAGCATGGCGCGGGCGATGGCGAGGCGCTGGCGCTGCCCGCCGGAGAGTTGCGCTGCCTGACTGCCCAGCTCGGTGTCGTAGCCATTCTCGGTCGCCAGGATGAAATCATGGGCCATGGCTTCGCGCGCCGCTTTCTCGACCTCCGCGTCGGTTGCATTCGGTCGCCCGAAGCGAATGTTCTCGCGGATGGTGTCGCGGAAGAGATACGTGTCCTGGCCGACCAGCGCGATATTGTCGCGAAGCGAGGAGAGTTTGACGGTGGCGATGTTCTGGCCGTCGATAGAGACCTGCCCCCCGGCGACGTCGTAGAAACGCTCGATCAGCGATATGATCGTGCTCTTGCCCGAACCCGAGGGGCCGACCAGCGCCGTCATGCGGCCGCCTGCGGCGGTGAAGTCGAAGCGGCGGAAGAGGGGCGCCTCTTCGCGATAGGCGAAGTCGACCTTGGCGAACGCAACCTCGCCGCGGGTGACGGCAAGGTTCGGTCCGTCTTCGTTCAGGGTCATGGATGGCTTGGTGTCGAGCAACTCGTACATGAGACGAACGCCGACCAGCCCCGCTTCCAGGCCGATCTGCGTCCGGGCGAGGCGCTTGGCCGGCTCGTAGGCAAGGGCAACCGCGGCGATGAATGACATCAGCGCGCCCGGCTGGACGCCCTGGTAGATCGTCTGGTAGCCGGCCCACAGAACGATGATCGCGATGGCGAGGCCGCCGAGTATCTCCATCTGCGGGCTGGAGCGCGCCATGATGCGCACGATCTTGTCGGCGCGCATCCGCAGGTCGTCGATCGATGCGGCCATGCGCGAGCGCATGGCCGGTTCGAGGTTGAACGCCTTGACGACGCGGATTCCCTGCGCCGTTTCCTGCATGTCGGAAATGACCATGCTTTGCGAGGTGAACTGCTGGCGCGCCACACCGCGCACCCGCCGGACCAGGCGGTTGATGCTGTAGCCGGCGATCGGTCCGACGACGAGGACGATGAGCGACATCAACGGGCTCTGCAGCACCATGACCGCGACAAGGGACACGACCGAGAGCGCGTCGCGGCTGGCGCTGTTTACGAGGGTATCGAGAACCTGGCGCGCTGCGTTGGCATTGTGGGACATACGCGTGATCAATTCGCTCGACGGCGTTCGGGTATAGAAATCGACACCGAGGTTGAGCATGTGGTCGAAGAGGCGACGTTGCGTGCGCGCGACGATGGCATTGCCAATACGGCCGAGCATGAGTGATGAGCTATACAGGCTGTAGCCGCGCACGAAACCGTTGACCACGACGACGCCGGTCAGGATGAACAGCATCGCGGCCTGGCGGTCGAAGAACACCTTGTTGATGAGGTCCTTGATGATCCAGGCGTTGAGCCCGGTGCTGACGGCGATCACGATGCCCAGCGCAATGACGATGGCGTAGCGGCCGGCGAACTCGCGGCCGGTCTCGTTGAGCAGGCGCTTGATCAGCGCGATCGAGCCGTCGTCGGCGATCTTCAGGGAAGGCAGGCGGATTTTCATGGGCTTTCGGTCAGGACGGCATCGCCGTCTCGACGAGGCGCGCCCAGTATGAGCAGCCGATCGGGATGACGTCGTCGTTGAAGTCGTAGGCGGCGTTGTGCAATCCGGCAGTATCGCCGTTGCCGACGAATATGAAGGCGCCGGGACGGGCTTCCAGCATGTAGGAGAAATCCTCGCCGCCGAGGATGGGAGGCGCCGCGTCGTCGACGCGAGAGTAGCCGACTACTTCACGGGCGACACTCGCGGCAAACGCCGCCTGCGCCGGGTGGTTGCGGGTGACGGGATAGTTGCGATCGTAGTCGATGTCGAGGGAGGCGCCATGTGCGGCCGCGATGCCGGTCGCAATCTCGCGCAAGCGCCGTTCAGCGAGGTCGCGTTCCTCGGCGCGCAGCGTACGTACCGTGCCGCCGATCTCGGCGGTTCCGGCGATGATGTTGCGAGCCTGGCCGGCGTGGAAGCGAGTCACGGAGACGACCGCCGCCTCGACCGGATCGACCGAGCGCGAGACGATGGTCTGCAGCGCCTGGATGATGCCGACACCAACGATGATCGGGTCGATGGCGAGATGCGGCTTGGCGGCATGGCCGCCGTTGCCGGTGACGATGATCGTGAACTCGTCGGTCGAGGCAAGCAGCGCACCCGGGCGAGTGGCGAACTCACCCAGAGCCAGCCCCGGCATGTTGTGCATGCCGTAGACTTCCTGAATGTTCCAGCGGTCCATCAGCCCTTCCTCGACCATGGCCTTGCCACCCCCACCACCTTCTTCGGCCGGTTGGAAGATGACCACGGCGGTGCCGTCGAAGTTGCGCGTCTCGGCGAGGTAGCGGGCGGCGCCCAGCAGCATGGCGGTGTGCCCGTCGTGGCCGCAGGCATGCATCTTGCCGTCAATCGTAGACGCATAGGGCTTGCCAGTCGTCTCCTGCAGCGGTAGGGCGTCCATGTCGGCACGAAGACCGACCACCTTGCCGCTGCCGCTCTTGCGACCACGGATGACTCCCACCACACCCGTCCGGCCGATTCCGGTAACCACCTCGTCGAGCCCGAACGCGCGGAGCTTCTCGGCAACGCTCGCCGCCGTCCGATGGACCTCGTAGAGAAGCTCCGGATGGCAGTGGATGTCGCGACGCCAGGCGACGGTATCGGCCTGGAAATCGGCGAAACGGTTGACGATAGGCATGCTGCGAACTCCGTTGCGGCGATTATAGCCCGCTTCGCCTAGGGCGCGCGAGGCGGCTATTTGCCTTTGGTCCGCAACGGATTAGCGACGGCCACGTTAATGGGCGAGGCCGCCGGTCCGGGTGATGAAATCGACCACGGTATCCAGCCCTTCACGCGAGCGCATGTTGGTGAATACGAAGGGACGGGCGCCGCGCATCTTGCGGGCGTCGCGATCCATCACCTCCAGCGACGCGCCGACCATCGGGGCAAGGTCGATCTTGTTGATGACCAGGAGATCGGAGCGGGTGATCCCCGGGCCGCCCTTCCGCGGGATCTTGTCACCGGCCGCGACGTCGATGACGTAGATGGTCAGGTCGGCAAGCTCCGGCGAGAAGGTGGCGGCAAGATTGTCGCCGCCGGACTCGATCAGCACCACATCCAGTTTCGGAAATCTCTCACGCAGTTCCGCCACCGCCGCGAGATTGATCGAGGCGTCCTCGCGGATGGCGGTGTGCGGGCAGCCGCCGGTCTCGACGCCGAGGATGCGATCCGGCGAAAGCGCACCGGAGCGCGTGAGGAACTCGGCGTCCTCTTTCGTATAGATGTCGTTCGTGATGGCGGCGATGTCGTATTCGTCGCGCAGCCGCTTGCAAAGTGCATCCATCAGCGCCGTCTTGCCGGAGCCGACCGGACCGCCGACGCCGATGCGGAGGGGACCGTTCTCTGAAATCATGAGCGGAACAACCTTGTGTACTGGGTTTCGTGTTTCATGGCGGCGATGTCGGCGCGCAGGGTTGCCCCGCCGAGATCGGCGAGCGTGGTATCTTCTGCCTCGGCGGCAAGCGAGGCGATGACCGGTCCGAGGGCGGCGATGGTGCGCTGGCCGTCGGTCTGGCCGATAGGAATGGCGCGAACGCCCGCCGACACGATATTGGCAACAAAGGCGGCGAGCACGGCCGTGAGCGCAGGAATCATCGGCACGTCGTGCGCCGCGGCGGCAGCCGCCACCGCCACCGGATAGGGCAGCGCGGCGCCGGCAAGCGCGCAGTCGGCTTCCGCCAGGCGCTCGTTCGGCCACGCCGCCATGACAGCCGACAGGAACGCGCGGCCCTGCGCGGTGGTCTCCAGATGGCGCTCCTTCGCCGGCTGGAAGGCGGCGCCAAGCTCGGCGATCGCACGAAGCTCATCGCCGTTGGCCCGATAGGCGGCGGCAAAGAGGATGGCGTCGTTGCGTCCGGCGCCGTGCCGTACGATCGCCGTCAGCCACGTCTCCAGGGCCGCTGCGTCGCGGACAGTTCCATCCTCGACCGCCCATTCGAGTCCGTGGCTGTAGGTGTACGCGCCGACGGGAAACGACGGCGACAGCCACGCCAGCAGCTTCTGCAATGCCGCGGGAGCGAGTTCCTGCGGCAACGGCCGGCGACTCGCGGGCTTTCGCGCCACCTCAGCCACCCGTCTCGACGTCGCCCAGCCGGTCGTCGTGCTCGTGGTGCTCGGGATGGTCATAGTGGTCGTGGTGATGGTGGTCGCCGGCGTGGTAAGCGCCGCCCGCGGGATCGAATGGCGCGTCGATGTGGGTGACCGTGCCGCCGAGACCTTCGATCATATCCTCGATTACGTGGTCCCGGCGGACGCGGATGCGGTCGGCGCGCAGTTCAGCCGGCAGGTGGCGATTACCGAGATGCCAGGCGAGCGCCAGTAGTTCGGCTTCGCTGCCCGCGGTTATCTCTGCCAGCGGCTCGGGGGCGGCAGCCACCGCTACGATGCGACCGTCTTCCAGCGCCAGGCCGTCGCCGTCGCGCAGCGGGACGGCGGCACTCAGATCAAGCATGAAGCCGAGGCCACCCTTGCCCTCCATGGCCATGCGACGACGATGGCGACCGTCATAGTCGAGAACCACTGTGTCGGTCGCCGTAGCGGCCCACTTGCCGGCGGGGAGAACGCGGGTGGCGCGGATCATCAAGATGCTCTGACTGCCGGGAAGACCATCCGCCACGATAGCATGCGCCGGCGCCTCTCGATCAGAACAGAAAGTAACGCTGCGCCATGGGCAGCGACGTAGCCGGCTCGCAGGTGAGGAGTTCGCCATCGGCGCGCACCTCGTAGGTCTCGGGATCGACCTCGATCCTGGGCAACGCCGCGTTATGGATCATCGATTCCTTCGAGATGCCGTTCCGCGTGTTGTGTACCGGCAGAAGCGTACGCTCGATGCCGAGTTTGCCGGCAATGCCCGTCTCCAGCGATGCACGACTGACGAAGGTCACCGACGACCGGGTGAGCGACTTGCCGAAGGCACCGAACATAGGCCGGTAGTGGACCGGCTGCGGTGTTGGAATGGAGGCGTTGGGATCGCCCATCGGCGCGGCGGCAATGGTGCCGAGCTTGATGACGAGGTCGGGCTTCACGCCGAAGAAGGCGGGCGACCAGAGGACGAGGTCGGCGAGCTTGCCGTTTTCGATAGAGCCGACCCATTCGTCGAGTCCGTGCGTGATGGCCGGGTTGATGGTGACCTTCGCCAGGTAGCGCTTGACGCGGAAGTTGTCGTTCTCGCCCGTCTCCTCCGGCAGCCGTCCGCGCTGCTGGCGCATCTTGTGGGCGGTCTGGAAGGTGCGGATGATGACTTCGCCGACACGGCCCATGGCCTGGCTGTCGGACGCGATCATCGAGAAGGCGCCGATGTCGTGGAGGATGTCCTCCGCTGCGATGGTCTCCTTGCGGATGCGGCTTTCGGCAAACGCCACGTCCTCAGCGATGCCGGGATCGAGGTGGTGGCAGACCATGAGCATATCGAGATGTTCGTCGAGCGTGTTCAGCGTGTAAGGCCGCGTCGGATTGGTCGACGACGGCAGGACGTTGGGCAGTCCGCACACCTTGATGATATCCGGTGCATGCCCGCCGCCGGCGCCCTCGGTGTGGTAGGCGTGGATGGTGCGACCCTTGAACGCGGCGATGGTGTCCTCGACGAATCCCGACTCGTTGAGCGTGTCGGTGTGGATGGTCACCTGCACATCGAAGGCATCGGCGACGCTCAGGCAGTTGTCGATAGCCGCGGGGGTCGTGCCCCAATCCTCGTGCAGCTTGAGGGCACAGGCGCCGCCGGCGATCTGCTCTTCGAGGCCCGCCGGCAGCGAGGCGTTGCCCTTGCCGGAGAAGGCGAGGTTCATCGGGAATGCCTCGGCCGCCTGGATCATGCGGCCGAGATGCCAGGCGCCCGGCGAGCAGGTGGTGGCATTGGTGCCGGTCGCCGGGCCGGTGCCGCCGCCCAGCATCGTGGTCACGCCGGAATAGAGCGCCTCGTCGATCTGCTGCGGCGCGATGAAATGAATGTGGGTGTCCAGTGCGCCGGCGGTGAGAATTTTGCCCTCGCCGGCGATCGCCTCGGTGCCCGGCCCGACGATGATGTTGACGCCCGGCTGCACGTCGGGATTGCCCGCCTTGCCGATGCCGGCGATCTTGCCGTCGCGGATGCCGACGTCGGCCTTAACGATACCCCAGTGGTCGATGATGAGCGCGTTGGTGATGACGGTGTCGACAGCGCCTTCGCCGCGACCGCGCTGCGACTGGCCCATGCCGTCGCGGATCACCTTGCCGCCGCCGAACTTCACCTCTTCGCCGTAGGTGGTGAAGTCTTTCTCGACCTCGACGATGAGGTCGGTATCGGCCAAACGGACCCGATCGCCGGTGGTGGGTCCGAACATGTCGGCATAATGGGCGCGGCTCAACCGGTAGGGCATCGCTTCAATCTCTCACGGCTTGAAATGTGGTAGTCGGTGAGCGCAGCGACCTCACAGCTTGCCCATGATCTTCTGGTTGAAGCCGAAGACGATGCGGTCGCCGCGATAGGGGACAAGCGTCACATTCCGCGTCTGGCCCGGCTCGAAGCGGACGGCGGTGCCGGCCGGAATATCGAGGCGCATGCCGCGGACCTTTTCGCGATCGAAGGTCAGGGCGCGGTTGGTCTCATAGAAATGATAATGGGAGCCCACCTGGATCGGCCGGTCGCCCGAGTTGGCGACGGAGACCGTCACCGTCGGCTGACCGGCGTTCAACTCGATGTCGCCGGCGGCGGGGAAAACTTCGCCGGGGATCATCCGACGAATCCGACCGCGAGGCCGAGCCCGATCAAGGCGCAGAAGGCGCCGGCAGCGCGGACGAGCCCGCGGAAGTGCGGGCCGAGACCCAAGGCCAGGCCGATGCCCACGGCATCTAGCCCGGCTGTCGCCAGCGCAAAGCCGGCTACGTATTCGAGGCCGCCCGTATTCTCAGGAACTTCGGAACCGTGCGCGTGCCCATGGAAAAGTGCGAAGGCGCCGATGACGACGGCACCGACGGCGATCGGCATGTCGGCGGCCACCGCCACCAAGAGACCGAGCGCCACCACTGAAGCAAGGATACCCGGCTCGACGAACGGGACGGGGATGTGCGCCATGCCAAGTGCTCCGCCGACGAGCATGACTCCGACGAAAGCAGCGGGCCATGCCCACAGGGCGCGACCGCCTTTGAGCGCTGCCCACAATCCGACGGCAATCATGACGGTGATGTGGTCGAGGCCGAACAGCGGATGGGTGAAGCCGGCGACAAAGGAGGTTGTTGCGCCGACGCCGACATGGGCGAGGGCGGGACTCGCGGCGAGGGCCAATCCGGTTGCGGCGACGGTGGGTACGATAGCTTTCATGACTGGCCCTCAGCGTATCGGGTTATGGACGGTCACCAGCTTGGTGCCGTCGGGAAAAGTTGCTTCGACCTGGATGTCGTGGATCATCTCGGCGATGCCCTCCATCACCTCGCCGCGGCCGACGATATGGGCGCCGGCCTCCATGAGGTCGGCGACGGCGCGGCCGTCGCGGGCGCCCTCGACCACGAAATCGGAGATCAGCGCGATTGCCTCGGGATGGTTCAGCTTGACGCCGCGCTCCAGCCGCCGCCGCGCCACCATCGCGGCAGTGGCGATGAGCAGCTTGTCCTTCTCGCGCGGTGTCAGGTTCATTCCGTTTCCCTCAGCAGTTCCAGACGCGCGGCATGCTCGCCCGCCGGAGCGCGATGATCAAGCGCATGAGATCGGCGCGCAGCGCCTGCCCGGTCGGTGCGATAAGACGGGCGACCAGCATGCCGTTCCAGGCGGATACGCCGGCCTCGCCGTTGGCATCGGCGAGCGCGTTCCGGGCGGTGCCGATCTCCGCCTCGGCATCGGGCGCGACCAGCACCAGCGTCGCTGCCGCGATCGCGCCGTTGCCAGTGGCGCCGCCGGCCATGGCGGTCACGGCATCGCCGGCCAGACGCAGGCCGTCGGCGAAGACGAGTTTTTCGCCGCGGTGGATACGCCACGAATCAGTGACGATGACATCGCGGGCGCTTTCGCCCATGGCGGTGCGGCCGAGCACGATCTCCTCGATCGCCAGCAGCCGTCCGGTCGGGTGAACATCGGCGGTAAGGGTACGAGCCAGCGCCGAGCGGTCGAACAGAATGGTTTCCTGCGGCAGCCAGTCGAGCGTCGCGCCCGCCCCCACGCTGATCGTCGTGTCGATGCGCGCCACGCCGGCCGAGTGCCGGTAGATCCGTTCCGCCGCCTGCGTGGCGATTGCGGCCCGGGCGCCGTCGCCGGCGATAGCGGTGAAGGCAAGATGATCGCCGCCGGTGACGCCGCCGGCCGTGTTGAGGAGCACAGCCTCGAGCGCGGCCTCGGGCCGGCGATTGGGAAAGCGCAACTTCGCCGACCCGGATTGATAGCTCTCGACCAGCCGCGTAACCGGGCCGTCGCCGACCACGGCAAGCCGCGCCACGCCGCGGGCGCGCTGCATCGCCGGCACGGCGACCGTCGCGGGCGGATCGGCTTTGTGAAGTGCGAGAACCGGGTCGTGGATGGTCATCGGCGGATCATTTTCAATGTGGTCCTGCGATGCAAGCTTGAAGCCAGCCATCGACCCTGCGGGTAAGGCGGATGGGCGCGTCCACCGCGCTTGCCGAAAATTGTCGCAGATGGCGCGTAAAATGCCAGTCCGCTCACCCTACCGCTTTGCCAAGCGCCACCAAATCCGGCTAGGTATGGCTCTCGCAGATCAACCGAGCGGCCTCCGGCTGCTGCAAGGGGCGTGAGGGCAATTGCGTTTCCCGGCCATCATTACCGCAATAGGACTGCTTGTCGCCGGATTGCCGGCGATCGCCGCCGCGGATCCCGCCTATATCGTGGTGGACGCCAATACCGGCGCGGTCCTCTCCGACGACCAGTCGGCGGCGTTGTGGCATCCCGCGTCGGTCACCAAGCTGATGACGGCGTATGTGACCTTCGACGCAATCAAGGCGGGGTCGCTCACCATGACCTCGCCCGTCAAGATATCGGCGCATGCGCTCGCGCAGGCTCCGGCAAAAATGGGCTTCAAGGTCGGTACGATTGTGAACGTCGACAACGCGCTGAAGATGATGCTGGTGAAGTCCGCCAACGATGTGGCGGTGGCGATCGCGGAGACCGTCGGCGGCAGCGAACAAAATTTCGTCGCTCGCATGAACTCGACGGCCAGGCGCCTCGGCATGGCATCAACCCACTACGACAACGCCAATGGGCTGCCCGACGACGGACAAACCACGACTGCCCGTGACCTGGCCGTTCTGGCGCGGGCGCTGATCACCGACTTCCCCGAGTACAAGAGTTACTTCGGCATTCCGGCGATCAAGGCGGGCAAGCGCGTGCTGCGCTCGGAGAACGCACTGCTCGAGCGCTATCGCGGCACCACCGGCATGAAGACCGGCTTTATCTGTGCGTCGGGCTACAACATCGTGGCGACCGCGCATCGTGGTGGCCGTTCGCTGATCGCCGTCGTTCTCGGCGCCACCTCGGGTGCGGGCCGCGCCGAGTTTACGGCGCATCTGCTTGACGAGGGCTTCGGCGGATTTCCGGCGGTTTTCGCGAAGAAACCGCTGCTCACCGACTTCCAGTCGACCCCCTCCGTCGGAGAGCCCGCCGACCTCCACGATCTGGTCTGTGCCAGGCATGCCGGACAAAAACAGGAGACGGGTGACGAGTCCGCAGACGATACGGCATCGGCTCTAGTGCCGCGCTTTGTGCTGATGGATCCCGTTCCGGTCTTCACCGGCCGCGCCGATACGCTGCCGGGGAGCGCGCCGCCGACGCCGAAAGTCGCGTCCGCCGCCGGCAAGTTCCCGCTCCCACGCCTGCGGCCGGGAGCGCCTCCTGCCGCCGTTTCCGCCGGCGCGGTTGCGGTGCCGGTGCCTGACGCGGGGACAGCTGGCGCTGCGACGCCGGGTCAACCGACGTCACCCGTCGATCCCTGATCCATGGCGGGTGTGCGCAAGCCGCCGATCCCTTTCATCGTCATCGTCGGCCCCACGGGCGCTGGCAAGACGACGCTCATAAACCGTCTGCTGCGCGATCCGGCATTCGTGCACACTGCGGTGATCCTCAACGACTTCGGTCCGGTTTCGCTTGAGACCTCACTCGTCGAGAAGGCCGAGGACGAATTCATTTCGCTGGGCTCAGGCTGTGTGTGCTGCGCCGTGCGCGGTGCGCTCACCGACGGACTCGAGCGATTGCTCCGCGCCGTCGACAACGCGCGCGTTCGCGCGATCGACCGCGTCATCATCGAAGCGGACGCTGCCGCGGATCCCGCCGCGATCCTGGTCGCGGTGGCGCGTCATCCCTACCTCTCTCTTCGCTTCGTTGGCGGCGGGATCGTCGCGGTTCTCGGCGAGGATGCCGATGCGGTGCTTGCGCGGCGCGCCGATACCGTGCGCCAGGTGGCGATGGCGGATGCGGTGATCCTCACCTCAGCCACAGCGCGGGATGCCGTCGCGGCGCTCAATCCGTATGCGACGATCTGCGAGGCAGCCACCGTCCGCCCGGCGCAGCTCATCGGCCATGGCCCCTTCGACGCCGATGGCGATCTCGACGCGTGGCTGGGACCGCAGCGCTCGGGGCATGCGCCGATGCCAGCCGGGGAAGCGGGTCGCATCCATTCGTTCGGCGTCACGCGCGGAAACCAGATCCCGATCGCGGCCCTCGACCGCTTCCTCGACTATCTTGCCGCGCTGCAGGGGCAGAATCTCATCCGCGTCCGCGGCGCCGTCGCCACCGGCCCGGACGAAATCGTGGTCGTCGAAGGCTTCGGCGGCTTTTTCTACCCGCCGTTCATCCTCGATCGCGCGCCGCAGAGACCCGTCGAGGCGCGTTTCGTCGTGATCGCCCGCGACCTCGACCGTGCGACGTTCGAGGCCTACCTCGATGCCTTCCTCAACGAGGCGGGCGTCGACACGCCCGATCGTCAGGCGCTCATCGAAAATCCGCTGGCAATAGCCGGATTTTCCGCCCGTAGCGGTCGGTGAGAGTATCTTTCAGCACTGCGGTTAACCCTCTGTTAACGTTTACGAAAACGATAATTATTCGATAATTGTCAAAGCGTTGTCCGGCGTTTATGGACTACGCCAAGGCCATGCGGCGTGTCTTCCATCATCGTCGCGACGGCTCCCGTGCGGGGAGAGCCCAGGTGCGTATTTCGTTCGTCAGCGCGGTTGAGAAACTGCTTCCGGCCCGGCTTGGCCGGCGCATTCTGCCAGTCGCGGCAATCTTCGATTCAATCCTTTATTCGCGCGACGATCGCGCCGTCTCGCGACGTATCGCGATGGTCACCTTTGCGGTCCGCATCCTGTCGGGTGTGATCGCCTACGTCAGCCAGGTTCTGCTGGCGCGCTGGATGGGCGATTTCCAGTACGGCGTCTTCGTCGTCGTCTGGGTCGGCGCGGTCATCGTCGGCGGCCTCGCCTGCCTCGGCATCCAGACGGCGCTGCTGCGGTTCGTGCCGGAATATACCCAGCGCGGGGACGTGCGCCTGTTGCGTGGTGTCGTCGTCGGCAGCCGCGTGCAGGGCTTCGTCGCCTCAACGCTGTTCGCGATCATCGGCGCTGTCGGCCTCTATGCGTTCGGCAATCAGTTGCAGAGCTACTACCTGATCCCGCTGTATCTCGGTGCGATCACGCTGCCGATGCTGGCCATCGCCGAGATCCAGGACAACCTGTCGCGCGCTTTCAACTGGGCCGATCTCAGCCTGTGGCCGACCTTCGTCGTCCGCCCGCTGCTCATCCTTCTGCTCATGTGGCTCGCGGTCCACTACGGCGCCAGGCCGGACGCCGTCACCGGGATGGCGACCGTTATTGCGGCCACCTATCTCACCTCGATCGGCCAGCTCTTCTCGCTTTCACGCCGCATGAAGAAGGCAGTCCCCGCCGGTCCGCGCGATTATGCGCCGGCTCAATGGATGGCAATCGCGCTGCCGATCTTCATCGTCGAGGGCTTCTTCAACCTGTTGACCAACGTCGACATCATCATGGTCGGTCACTTCATGGAGCCGGCGAAGGTGGCGGTCTATTACGCCGCCGCCAAGACACTGGTGCTGGTCCATTTCGTCTATTACGCGGTGAAGGCGGGCAGCGCGCAGCGCTTCTCGCAGTATTACGCCAGTGGCGATCGTGTCCGTCTAACCGCATTCCTGCGCGATACACTGCACTGGACTTTCTGGCCCTCGCTGGCGATGGCGGCGGTGCTGCTCATCGTCGGCAGGCCGCTGCTCTCCCTGTTCGGGCCTACTTTCGCCAGCGGTTACCCGCTGCTCTACATCCTGTCCGCCGGCATTCTTGTCCGCGCCTCGATCGGCCCGGCGGAAACGCTGCTCACGATGGCCGGCCAGCAGGGCATCACCGCGATCGTCTATACGGCCACCTTTGCAGTCAACGTTGCCCTCAACATCATTCTCATCCCGCGTTTCGGCCTGACCGGCGCGGCGGCGGCAACCTCGCTTTCGCTCGTCGTCGAGACCATCGGCCTCTACACCCTGACGGCCACGCGCCTAGGCATCCACTGCTCGATCCTGACTGCGTTCGGCTCTCTGCGGCTGCCCAGCCTGCCCGTTGAGGCGCCGCGCCATGGTTGAGGTCTCCGGGCATCCGGAGGTTCCCCGGTTCGTTCGTGTCGCACGCTCGGCGGCGCGCCCGCGGCTGACCTTTGCCCGTGTTGCGTCCGCCGGTGCTGGCCGCCTTATTCCCAAATGGAGGGCGCTGGCGGAACGCTCTGTCGGCGACAATTGCTTCTTCGATCCCGATTTCGCCCTGCCGGCGATGCGCCATCTCGGCGCCGATGTCGCGATCGCCGCGGTCAGCGATCCGGCCGGTAGTCCGGTGGCGCTGGCGCCCTTCACTCGCACGCGCCTGGGCCGGATTGCGCCGGCGGCGCGGCTGTGGGCGCACGACTACGCGCCGCTTGGCATGCCTTTGATTGATCGCGATGCCGTCGAAGCGGCGGCGAGCGGGCTCCTTAACGGGCTTGCTCCGGCGTCGGACGGTGTGTCCCTCATCGCCGCCGATCTTCCGCTCGAAGGACCGGTCGCCCGCGCGCTCGTCGCCGCGGCGCTCCGTCAGGAGCGCCCGGTCGATGTGCTCGACGGTCATGTTCGCGCGTCGATCGATCGCTCGATTCCCGGCGCCGACGATCCGCGCGCTCTGCTGCCCGTCCGCCGTCGCAAGGAATTTGCCCGGCAGATGCGCCGGCTCGCCGACGTTGGCGAGGTGACAATCCATGCTGCCGTGGAACCGGCGGATGTCCGTGGCCGTTTCGAGGCGTTCATGCGGCTGGAAGCGGCCGGCTGGAAAGGCCAGCGCGGCAGCGCGCTCATCTCGACCGCCGCGACGCGCGACTTCGCCCGGGCCGCGGTGGCCAGCCGCGCCGATGCCGGCGCCGCGCGGATCGATTCCATCGATCTCGGCGGTCAGCCGATCGCCATGGTCGTCAGCTTCGCCGCCGGCGGAACTGCGTGGACCTGGAAGATCGCATACGACGAGGCCTACGCCCGCTTCTCGCCGGGCGTCCAGCTCATGCTGGAGACGACGAAGGCGATCTTCTCCGATCCGACGCTGGAGCGCATCGATTCCTGCGCTTCTGCCAATCATCCGATGGTGGATCACCTATGGCCCGGTCGTCTCGCCATCGGTTCGCTGGTCATCGGACCGCCCGGCGGCAGCGCCGTGCATCGCATCGGGCTTGCGGCCGCGCGCGCCGAGCTCGCCGCCCGGGCCGCCGTGCGTCGGTTCCGCAGCTAACTCTCGGCGCCTCGTCGCGCCTGATCGCGAAAGCCGCGGCGGATGACCTTGCCGGAGGTGGTCAGCGGTATCTCATCGACGAACTCGATCTCGCGCGGATATTCGGCTGCCGACAGGCGGGCGCGGACGAAGAGGCGAATCTCCTCAGCCAGTTGCAGGGTGGGGCTAACACCGGGCTTCAAGCGCACGAACGCCTTGACGATCTCGGTACGCAGGCGATCGGGCTTACCGACTGCGGCGGCGAGCGCCACCGCCGGATGGGTGGCAAGACAGTCCTCGATCTCGGATGGGCCGATGCGGTAGCCCGACGAGGTGATGATGTCGTCGTTGCGCCCGACGAAGCGCACGTAGCCGTCCGCGTCGGCAATACCGAGGTCGCCCGTCAGCATCCACTCGCCGCGAAATTTGGCGGCTGTAGCGACCGGGTCCTGGCAATATTCCAGGAACATCGATGGGTCGGAGCGATGGATCGCAATCTCGCCGGCCACCTCTGCGGATGCGCTCTTGCCGCCATCGTCGACAATTGCCACGCGGTGTCCGGGGATCGGCTTGCCGATGGCGCCGGCGCGCGTGATACCGAGCGCGGCGCATGAACCCAGCACGTAATTGCATTCCGTTTGCCCGTAAAACTCGTTCACCGTGATGCCGAGAGCGGTGCGCGCCCATTCGTAGGTCTCGCGCCCGAGGCTTTCGCCGGCCGACCCGATGGTGCGGAGGTGCAGCGGCGGGATGCGTGCTGCGGCGCGCATCATGCGGAGCGCCGTCGCCGGCAGAAAGGCGTTCCGCACCTCCGCCTTGACCATCAGTCGGAACGCCGCTTCGGGGTCGAAGGGCGCAAACGGGCCGAAGACGACCGGGACGCCGTAGTAAAGGCTCGGCAACAGCGCGTTCAGCAATCCGCCGGCCCATGCCCAGTCGGAGGGCGTCCAGACGCGATCGCCGGATTGTGGAAGGAATTCATGGGTATAGGCGAAGCCGGGCAGGTGGCCGATGAGGACGCGGTGACCGTGCAAGGCGCCCTTCGGGGGTCCGGTCGTGCCCGAAGTGAAAATCATCAAGGCTGGATCGTCGGGGGCGGTTTCGACCGGGCCGAAGGGTCCGGTGTGCGGCGCCAGTGCCTCGTGCCAGCCCTCTGCCGCGCCGGCCGGCCCGTCGATGCAGAGAACTACGCCAAGATCAGGCAAATCGGCGCGGAGTTCCGCCACTTTTGACCAGCCGGCGGCGTCGGTGATGAGGGCTTTCGCGCCGGACATGGCGAGCCGATAGCGGAGCGCATCGCGGCCGAACAGCGCCGCCAGCGGCACGGCGATCGCGCCCAGCTTGTAGGCGGCGAGGTGCCCGACGGTGACTTCGACCGATTGCGGCAACAGCAGCGCCACGCGATCGCCACGGCGGATGCCACGCGCGTACAACGCGTGCGCCAGGCGATCGGACAGGGCCTTCAACGCACTGTAACTCGTCGTAGTCCCGACGCCGGCGGCATCGTAGCCGATCAGGGCGACGCGCGCCGGTTCCCGGGCCGCCCAGCGGTCGGCACAGGCGACGGCGATGTTGAAGCGGGCGGGGATATCCCAGGAGAAGCTGGCGACGAGATCCTCGTAGGTGGCCGCTCGCCGGAGGAGCATGGCGGCGACTAGTTGATCTGCACGGTCGTATCACCGTTCTGGAAGATGAACGGGCCGCTCGATCCGCCGTCGCCCACCCGCGGCACATAGCGCTCGCCCAGCACCAGCGACCAATAATATTTGTACCGGCTGCTGTCGGCGAGGGCGAGCGCGATGCCGATCTTCGAGACATTGGGGAGGAGCAGGTTGGCGTTGTGTCCGGGCGACTTGCGCCATGCTTCCAGCACGGCGGTCAGCGTCGGCTGTCCGGCGGCGACGTTCTCGGCGGCCATCGAAGCCTGGAAGCCGCCGGCTATCAGGCGCTGCTGGAACGAGCCCTCGCCGGGCAGCACATGGCTCATGGTGTCGGTCGCCGCCATGCGATTGGCGTGAACGCTGGCGATCTTTGTCAGCGTCGGATCGATGGTCACCGGCGGCAGGCCGTGGCTGGCGCGGTATTGCGAGATGAGTGCCGCCGCCTGACCGGCGTCGAGAGTGCCGGGTTTGGTGGCCAGCTCCGTCTTGAAGAACGGGCCGGATTCGGCACCGCCGATGCTTATGCAGGCGGACAGGGGCACGAGCAGGGCAAGGGCGAGGAGGAAGGCATGTCTGGCGCGCATGGACAATCCGTTTAGCTGGCGTTGTCGCCGAACTTGCCGTGCAATGCGTCGGAATTGCAGGAAGCGCAAGGGGGACCGCACCGGCGGCTTTGCGCCGCGGAAGGCAATCGGCTAGGTCATCGCCGAATGAGTGTTCTTGTCGCAAAACTCGTGTGGCTTGCCGGCGTTATCGGCTGGGTTGTCATCCGCTACCCGTTCCAGCGGCGGGCAGCCGGGCTCGGTGTCGCCCGTTCGGCCGGCGGCGTGCCGGATCGCATCGTGCTCGTCATCGCGGCGCTCGGGCAATTCGTGGTCCCGCTGGTTTATGTCGCCACGGGCTGGCTAGCCTTCGCCGACTATCCCCTGCAACCGCCACAGGCATGGGCCGGGCTGGTGGTCCTGCTGGCTGCGCTCGTCCTTTTCCGTCTCACCCACGCCCAACTCGGTCGCAACTGGTCGATATCGCTGGAGACCCGCAGCCAGCATTCGCTGGTTACCGATGGACTCTATGGCTACGTGCGCCATCCCATGTACTCCTCGTTTCTCCTGTCGGCCTTGGCCCAGGTTCTTCTTCTGCCGAACTGGGTGGCGGGGCCGGCGGGCTTGGTCGGCATTGCCGTGCTCTTCTTCTTCCGGGTCGGGCGAGAAGAGGCGCTGATGACCGAAACCTTCGGCGAGGACTACCGCGTCTATATGCAAAATACGGCACGGATTATCCCGTGGCTCTATTGAGCCGGTCTGTTGCAATTCTGCGACAAATTTACCCTCTCCGCGCGGAAGCCTGCGACTAAGCTTGCCTGCGCTGCGCCCGCCACTATCGTGAAGGTGAGGGCGGCAACCGGGAACTTCCACTATGGCTTCTGTCTGGAACCGCTCCGGGATCGCGGCAGCGATCATCGGCATCGCGGGGTTTGTTGCGCTGGCCCTGCCGGTGAGTTCGGAAGCCGCGATAGCCAAGGCGCCGCGCGGCAGCATCTATCTCATGCGAGGCCTTGCCAACGTCTTCTCGCTGGGGCTGGACGACCTCAACGACCAGCTCCATGCAAAGGGCGTCACGAACTCGGTTGTCACCGGCTACAGCGGCTGGGGCTCGATCGCCGCCGACATCGAAGCCCAGTACAAGACCGACCGGGCGCACGCGCTGCCGGTGATCCTGATGGGTCATTCGTTCGGCGCCGATACGACGCTTCTCCTCGCCGGCGAGCTTGGAAAGGCAGGCATCCCGGTTGCGCTCATCGTGAACTTCGACGCGGTCAGCGACATCCACGTTCCCACCAACGTGGCCCACATCATCAATTTCTATGAGTCTCACGACAACGGCCTGCCGCTGAGCGCAGCGCCCGGATTCCATGGAAAGCTTGAGAACATCGATGTGGTCAAGATCGACCCGACCATTGGTCATCTCAACATCGAAAAGAGTCAGATTCTCCACAAGCGCGCCATCGCGGCAGTGTTGAGGGTTCTCGGCAGATCCTAGTCGCCGGCAACAGGTCGCTGCGGGGTTTTCCCCAGGAATCCCCGCACCGCTGGAACCAAACTTCCTCACGGCGCTGTCCTTATTGCGCGACTCAGGGCTACCCTCGGACGGGCCTGCGGGGCGCCTGTACGGGGGTAGATCGATGAAACGGTGGTTTGGACCGGCGGCCGCCGCTGCCCTCGTTCTGCTGTCCGGCTGCGCCGGGTTCTTTCCGGCGACCCTGTCGCCCACGGCCAAGATCACCCTTGCCCGGCCAGCCGGGCGTGGCGTGGTCTATCTCCTTCGTGGCGGCTTCAACATCTTCTCGACCGGGATGGACGATCTTGCCGTCGAACTCCGCGCGGCCGGTGTTGACGCGCGATCGGGAGGCCACGCCGCGTGGCAAGAGACCGCAGCCGCGGCGCGGGCCCGCTACGCCGAGGACAAGACGCCGATCATTCTTGTCGGCCACTCGTGGGGGGCGCTGGCGGCGGGTTTGATCGCGATGGAACTTGAAAAGTCCAATACGCCGGTCGCCCTCATGGTTCTCTACGACGGTACGGATTCGGTTAAAATCCCACCGAACGTCCGGCACGTCATCAATTTCATTTCCGAGCCCAATATCGGCAACGGCTACAAGGCGACCGGGCTGCCGGGTTTCACCGGCACGATCGAGAACATCCCCGAGCCGGCTTACGATCACATCAATATCGACAACGCCGAGCCCCTGCACCGGGCAACGATTGCCGCCGTTCTCAATGTACTCAAGCCGCTTCGTCGTCGGTAGCGGCCCCTGAGCTAGAATAGCGCCACGCCGGGAGTCTTCGTGCGCACCCGGTAAAGCGACGTCGAGGCGGTGACAAACAGGCTCATCAGGTCGTCGTCGCCCCAGGTGAAATTCGCGACCGTTTCGGGAATGCGGATTGCCCCGAGGCTGCGGGCGGCCGGCGAGAAAACGTGCACGCCACCCGGACCGCAGCAATAAAGATTGTCATCGCGGTCGACTTTCATCCCGTCCGGGGCGCCTTCGCCGGTGCCGGTGACGTCGGCCCACACGGCACCATCCGCAAGCAGACCGTCGTTACCGACTTCGAACCTGCGGATGTGGTGGCGGTCGGTGTCGTTGACGAACAGGTATTTCCCGCCGCGCGAAAAGCAGAGGCCGTTCGGCTGGGCGAAGTCGTCGGCGAGCAGGGTCAGATCCGAACCATCCGGATTGACGCGATAGACGCCGCGAAAGTCGAGCTCCGGCGCCCGCTCAATGCCGAACCCGGGCATGCGCCCGTAGGTCGGATCGGTGAAATAGATGCCCCCGTCGCTTTTCACGACGATGTCGTTCGGGCTGTTGAGCTGTTTGTCGCCGTAGTGCGTGGCGAGAACGGTAATGGTGCCGTCAGGTTCGGTGCGCGTCACCCGGCTGGTTGAATGTTCGCAGGTCAGCATGCGGCCGGCGCGGTCGTACGTGTTGCCGTTGGCCTTGTGCGACGGCTGGCGAAAAGTCCTTACGCCGTCGGCCGCGGTCCACCGGCGCATGTGGTCGCCGGGGATGTCGCTGAACGTGAGATGCTTCTCGCGCGGATGCCAGACCGGCCCCTCGGTGAACATGAAGCCGGTAGCGAGGCGTTCGATCGCCGGGTCGCCGCCGACGACCTTGCGGAAAAGTTCGTCGCGGATTTCGGCGATCACTTTCCCGCGGCCTTGCGACGCGTTTCCACGTCGATCTGCCCGACGTGCCAATCGCGCGCGGCGACTTCCTCGAAGACCACCCAGACGTCGTCATCGCCGAGGCCGGTAGCGGCGGTGATCGCCTTGACCACCCCCTTGGCGATGGCGGCCTTCTTGGCGACCGGGTCGCCGGCGATGACTTCCCTGACGAGACGGATGTTAACGAACGGCATGCTTTCCTCCCTTGGCGCCGGCGCTCTCTAGCGGAGCGCCTTCTGGCCGCCGGCGGCGGTGATGACGCCGACGATTACGAGACCCGTCAACAGCAGGCGGACGCCGGCGCTGACGCCGAAAGTATTGAGCATGGTGAGCAGCAGCACAAGAAAGAGTGCGGCGCCCCACAGGCCCGGGACGTTGGCCTTGCCACCGGCCACCGATGTGCCGCCGATCACCACGACGGCGATCGAGGCGAGCAGGTACTCGTTGCCGATGTCGACATTGGCGCCGCGGAAATAGCCCGCCAGGAGGGCCCCGTTGAGGCCGCCGAGCGTGCCGGACAAGGCGTAGGTGAGGAAGCGGATGCGCCCGACCGGGATGCCGGCGAGCCATGCGGCGCGCATGTTCTGGCCGATGGCGCTGACCGAGCGGCCATAGACGGTGCGGTGCAGGGCGATGGCGGCGGCGATCGTGACCAGTACGGTCAGTGCCGCCAGGATCGGAATACCCAGGAACTGCAGGTTGCTGAAATCGGCATAGCCCGGCGGCGGCTTGATCTGCAGGCCGCGACCGTAGCTGATGTCGATCGACTGGATGATGAAGCTTGCCGAGAGCGTGGCGATGATGGGCGGGATGCGCAGCGCCCAGATGAGCAGGTAGTTGGCTGCGCCGATGGCGAAGCCCGCGGCGAGGGCGGCGAGCAGCCCGACGGCGACCATGGCATCGTTGCCGTCCATTGCCTTCATGGCGACGGCGCTGGCGAGCCCGATGTTGGCGGGTAGCGACAGGTCGACGTTGCCCGGCCCCAGCGTGATGACGAACATCTGGCCGATGCCGACGATGACCATGAAAACGGCGAGCGACAGCGCCGCGGTAATCATGCCGCCGGCGCCGTAGCCGTGCGTGAAGACGATCGCCGCCAGCCAGACGAGGAAAGCCCCGATGAATGACCAGATCCACGGTTTGACGAAAAGCTGGCGGATCCGGCTCATGCCTGCGCGTCCCGGCGGCTGATGAGGGCGCGCGCCGCCAGCACGATGATGAGGATGGCGCCGTTGGCGCCCACCTGCCAGTCCGGCGGGATGTGCATGAAGGTGAGGAGCGGCGAGGCGGCGAGCGCCAGCGTCAGCGCGCCGATGACGGCGCCCATCGGCGAGACGCGACCGCCGACGAATTCGCCGCCGCCGAGGATGACGCCGGCGATGGAGAGAAGCGTGTAGCCATTGCCGATGTTGGCGTCGGCCGAGGTGGTGATGCCGATCAGCGCCATGCCGGAGAAGACTCCGAAAATGCCGGCGAGGGCGAACATGATCACCTTGGTCCACAGCAGCGACCAGCCGGCACGGGCGATAGCGACCGGATTACCGCCGGCGCCGCGCAGGATCGCGCCGTAGGAGGTGCGCATGAGGCCGATGTGGACGACGGCGGCTATCACGAGCGCCGCGATGATGGGGAAAGGGACATACGGCGGCTTGAAACCCATGAGGCCGAGCAACCAGCCGGGCGCCTTGCCGCCCGGTTTCGGCAACAGGAGGATGGCAAGGCCCTGCCAGACGAAACTCATGCCGAGCGTGACGACGATCGACGGCAGATTGCGCACATAGATGAGCGCGCCGAGGCCGGCATAGACGAGGACCGATCCGGCGAGGACGGCGATGCCAAGCAGCGGTGCATCGTGGAGCCAGGTGGCGGTGACGCAGCCGACGAAGCCGACGAACGTGCCGATTGACAGGTCGAGGTCGTTGCCGGTGATGACGAACATTTGCGCGATGGTGGCGAGCGCGATCGGGATCGCCAGGTTGAGCATCAGGTTGAAGCCGAAATAGCTGATGGCGCGCGGATTGAGGTACGCGATGGCGATCAGGATCAGGGTCAGCGAGAGGGCCGGCAGGAGCGCGCGCAGCGTGCGGCGCAGGTTGATCGCGCCGGCCTGCGGCGGCGCCGACGTCGGCACGGCGATCGTATCGGTGCTCACCGTCAGGCGCTCTCGATGAAGGAAGACTGGATGACTTTCTCTTCCGTCACTTCGTGGCGGTCGAGATCGGCGACGATGCGACCGTTGCGGAAGACATAGACGCGGTCGCAGTTGTCGAGTTCGTCGGTCTCGGTCGTGTACCAGAGGAAGGTGCGGCCGCGATCGGCCTCCTCGCGGATCAGCTGGTAAACCTCGAGCTTGGTGGCGAGATCGACGCCGCGCATGGGATCGTCCATCAGGACAATGTCGGCATCGGAGCCCAGCGCGCGGGCGAACAGCGCCTTCTGCTGGTTGCCGCCGGACAGCGACAGGATGTTGTTGTGCAGGTCGGGCGTGCGGATGTTGATCTTCTTCTGCCAGGCTTCCGCCAGTTCGTCCTCGCGCTCGGTGGAGATCAGCAGGCCGCTGCGCAGCCTGACGATGGAGCGGACCCCGATATTCTCGGCGATCGACCACAACGGAAAAATGCCGTCCGCCTGGCGGTCGCCGGCAATCAGCGCCACCGGCGCGGTCACCTCGACGTTGGCGCGGGCGTGACCGGCGGCCGCGAAGATCGCCAGCAGCAGGTCGGTCTGGCCGTGGCCGGACAGGCCGGCGAGGCCTATGACCTCGCCTGCGTGGGCGACCAGTTCGGTGGTGTCGGTCTGGCGCTGGGGGCGGGCGCGGACGCGCATCGGCGTGTCGGCGCGAACGCGTGCGGCGGCGGTGGCGGCGCGATCCTTGCGCTCGGCGCCCATGGCGGTGACCAGCCGGTTGCGGTCGAAATCGGCGCCGGCGCCGGAGGCGACGACCTTGCCGTCGCGCATGACGACGATGCGGTCGCTGTTCTCCAGCACTTCGCGCAGCAGGTGCGAGATGAGGATGCAGCAGACGCCCGCGGCGACGACGCGGCGCACGAACGAGAGTAGTTGGCCGGCGGTCTCTGCATCGAGCGAGGACGTAGGCTCGTCGAGGATCACCAGATGGAGGGGATCGTCGGTGACGGTGAAGGCGCGCGCGACCTCGACCATCTGACGCTTGCCGATCGACAGGTCCCGGACGATGTCGCCGGGGCCGACACCGTGGCCGGGAAAAATTTCGTCGAGCTTGGCAAGGATCAGGTCGCCGGCACGACGGCGCCAGCCGAAGCCGCGGAGCGAGGCGTGATTGACGCGGGCGTTCTCGGCCACGGTGAGATTGGGACAGAGCGACAGTTCCTGGAAAACGCAGCGGATGCCGAGCTTCTGGGCGAGCGCCACGGAATATTTCCGCTGCGCCGTGCCGTTGATGGCGATGGTGCCCCGGCCGGGCGTGAGCGTGCCGGCGAGGATATGCATCAGCGTCGACTTGCCGGCGCCGTTATGGCCGACGAGGCCGACGCACTCGCCGCGATCGACGATGAGATCGACCCCGTCGAGCGCACGGACGGCGCCGAAATGTCTTTCGACGCCGTCCAGCTTGACTACGTGCGCGCTTGCCTCGGACATCATTTGGCCGGGCCTCTCCGGCGTGCGAGGGTCAATGGTGCCTTGGGCCGGCGCGAAACGCTACTTGGTGTTCGCGGCGATCGCCTTGACGGCGTCGTCCTGGGTGTACTCGTGGCTGGCGACGCTGCCCTTCTCGATGGTCGGCAGCACGGCCTCGAAGTCGTCCTGGGTGAAGGCAAGATACGGGACGAGGAGGTCATGTGGGACCTTCTTGCCGTCCAGAATCTGCTGCGCCACCCAGAAGGCGAGCGTGGAGACGCCCGGCGCGATGGAAGCCGACCATGTGGTGTAGCCGTCCTTCGCCTTCTGCTCCTTCCACCAGTTCAGTTCGTCCTGGCGATTGCCCATGATGATGGTCGGGCGCGGCTTGCCGGCGGCGGCGAAGGCTTGCGCAGCGCCGTAGCCGTCACCGCCCTGGTCGACGATGCCGACGACATCGGGGAGCGACGGCAGGACTGTGGCTACCGCCTTCTGGGCGGTCGTCTGGTCCCAGTCGCCGGTGACCGAGTTGACGATCTTGAAATCGGGGTGCGCGGCAACGCCCTCGAGGATGCCGGCGTGGATGGCATCGTCGATCGACGTGCCGGCCAGTCCGCGGATCTCAAGCAGGTTACCGCCCTTCGGCTGGAACTTGACCATCTGCTCGACTTCCTGCTTGCCCATGTCCTTGAAGTCGACGACCACACGATAGGCGCAAGGTTCGGTCACCGTGCCGTCGAAGGAGACGACGGTGATGCCGGCGTCGCAAGCCTGCTTGATGGCGCCGTTCAGCGCGTCCGGCGATGCCGCGTTGATGACGATGGCGTCGTAGCCCTGCAGGATCAGGTTCTGGATCTGCGCCGCCTGGGTCGGAACTTCCTTGTCGGCGGTGGTGAAGACGTCGGCTGCCGCGACGACCTTGTCGGCGACCGCTTTCTTGGTGACGGCGTCGTAGCTCTTCAGCATCGCCTGGCGCCAGCTGTTGCCGGCGTAGTTGTTGGAGAAGGCGATCTTTTTCGAGCTGGTATCGGCGAATGCGGTGCCGGCGACGAACGCGGTCCCCAGTGCTGCCAATGCTAGCATGTTAGTGAATCGACTCATTTGGCTAACCTCCCAAGGTGTTCTTTGTTTTGAGTGCAGAAGCCGATGGCTTGCCGTCCCATGCGGGACGTAATTCCAGTCTAGTGCAGGACGAGCGCGATGAACAAGACGGGCGGCGGCCGGTTCACGGTAAGTTTGGTGTTGGCGGCTTGGCCCGAGCACGCGCAGCCAGTTCAAGAATCCCCCAAATGTAAGGAACCCGCCGCCGACGGTGGCAGGCGGCGGGCCATTTCCGGACGCGGCACTCGAGGGGGCCTCCGAATGAAACGTCCCTATCCGACATCGCGAACCAGGCTTACGGGAAGCTTACAGCGCCGCTCTGGCGAGGAGAGGGATCGATCTTGAGCACGCAGCGATCTGCGCCGACCCACTAACCCACCGGCAGCATTTGCCGCAGCACGCGATCCTTGAGGATGACGTGGTGAAAGATTGCGGCCGCCGCATGGAAGCCGGCTACCCAGATGATCGTCGTGCCGAGCAATTGATGAATTTCCAGAATCTGATGCCCGGTGCTACGCGATGTCGTCAGGAATGGTCCGACGCCGACGCCGTAGACCGTGATCGAGTGTCCTTCTAGCCACGAACCGACTATCGCGCTGGTCGGAATAGCGACCATCAGCGCGTAGAGTAGCCAATGCACGAGTTTGCTGGCGGCGGCCATAATCCCCGGCATCGGCGGCTCAACCGGCCGATGGTCGAAGAAACGCCAGAGCAGGCGCAAAAGGACCAGGCAGAACACCGTAAAGCCCAATGTCTCGTGCAGGGCCAAGATCGGCGAGGACTGGCCGCCCCGCTCCCACGTCCCCGCAATCAGCCACGTCCACAGGATGAGAACGACGGTGATCCAGTGAAACGCCTGAGCGACCAAGCCATAGCGGCGGTCATTTCCTCTTATCGACATGGCGTTTAACCTCTTCTGATCTCCCAACGTCGGCGACATGACTCGATCAACATTACGTCACGCTGACGGCTCGCAGCCCCGACGGCACCGGCGCATTACAACGCGGTAAGGCCCTTTCGGTTGCCCGCCGCTTTCACACTTCGGGTGCATTTCCCCCAGCCGTCAAAATCGTTGTGGAGACGGGATCGTCAGCCAGGCGTCAGGAAGCACCACTAGACGCGATGTCGGCCGACACCGGCACAATGCGATTTCGCGAAAGGGGACTACTGATGTTGAAGTTCCACCGTTCACTTGCCGCTCTCACATCATTGTTTGGCGTTGCGATACTTGTGCTGCCTGCGCTCGCCGCGCCGAGTGTGGTCACCGTCACGCTCAACAACAAACCCATCGCGGCCGCGCTGCCTGGCGACCTTGGAATGGAAATGCCAGGCGCGGACATGAGCAAGGCCGTGATGTCGATCACCGCGTCACCGAACACGGTCCCGGCGGGCGAGGTGACCTTCGTTGCGACCAACAAGTCCAGTGACTTCACTCACGAGATGGTCGTTGTCAGGATGACCGACCCGCACAGGCCGCTTCCTTACGTTACCGCAGACAACAAGGTGAACGAGGACGCAGCGGGGCACCTCGGCGAGGTGTCTGAACTCGACCCCGGAAAATCCGGCAGCCTGTCGCTGACACTGACACCCGGCACTTACATGCTGTTCTGCAACGTTGCGGGCCACTACATGGCGGGGATGTGGACAACGATCACCGTGCAGTAGGGTTGGTAGTCTAGACTGCCTCGGGTGCTCCGGGGCAGCCGCCTGGGAACGGCTATCAATGCGAATCTTGCTCGTCGAGGACGACGACATGCTGGGCAATGCCGTGCGCGATCATCTCGTTGCGCACCGGCATGCGGTGGATTGGATGACCCGGATCGCGCGCGCCGCCGACGCTCGTGCGCCCACTCCCTATGACATCATACTGCTGGACCTGAACCTGCCGGACGGCGGTGGACTCGAATTTCTGCAGGGTCTTCGCAAAAGCGGTGACCGCGTGCCGGTGATCATTCTGACGGCCATGGATCAATTGACGGCGCGCATCAGCGGACTCAATGCGGGTGCCGACGACTACCTCGTGAAGCCGTTCGATCTCGATGAACTGATCGCACGCGTTGCCGCCGTAGGCCGGCGCCACGCCGGCAACCCGAACCCGCTGATTGAAATCGGGGCGCTCAGCATCGACCAGAGCCGACGCATTGCCGCCGTCCGCGGTCGGGTACTGGACTTGACGGCGCGCGAATGGGCGCTGCTCGACAAACTGTCCCAACATCCCGGCACGGTCGTTTCGAAAGCGCAGATCGAGGACGCGCTGTTCGAATTCGGGGCCGAGGTCGAGAGCAACGCCGTCGAGGTCTACGTGAGCCGGCTTCGCAAGAAGATAGGCCATCCGCTTATTCACACGTCGCGCGGCCTCGGCTACCGACTGGCTCGGTCGTGAGTTCATCATCGCCCAGCCTGACGCGTCGACTGATCTGGCTCCTGACGGTCGCCGCCGTAGGGCTGTGGCTGCTATCGACCGTGCTCGCCGTCAATACGCTGCGTGCCCGCCTTAACGATGCATTCGATGGCAGCCTCAAGGAGACCGCCGAGCGACTCTTGTCGCTGGCCGTCGACACGCTGCGCGATGACGCCAATGAACCGACTGACCCGAATGAAACCCACGAGGTCCCATCATTCGATGGAACCGGCGGCGAATACATCGTCTACCAGGTGCGTGGCGCCAGCGGCACAGTCCTGCTGCGCTCGCACGACGCGCCGTCGGCAACCTTTGACGCTCCGCTGCACGATGGTTTTTCCAATTCCGGACCATGGCGTGTTTACACAGCAGGGACGCCGGACGGCCAGATCTTCATCCAGGTCGCCGAGGCGGCGGCTCACCGTGCCGACTCACTGTGGAGCAGCGTCCTGTCGCTGCTGCTGCCCATCGGGATTCTCATCCCTCTTTCGGCCGCCGGTATTTATTTGTCGGTTCGGTCCGGTTTCCGGCCGGTACGCCAGTTCAGCGCACGGCTCGGAGAGCGACACGCCACCAATCTGTCAGCCGTCGCCGATACCGACCTGCCCGTCGAACTGAAGCCGATGGCGCAAGCAGTGAACGGGCTCATCGCCCGCGTGCGGGACGCGCTGGAGGCCGAGCGCGCCTTCGCCGCCAACAGCGCGCACGAATTGCGCACGCCCATCGCCGGCGCGCTGGCACAAACACAGCGCCTGATCGCGGAACTGGAGGGAAATCCCGCGCGGAACCGAGCGCAGCAGGTCGAGACTTCGTTGCTGCGCCTCCGCCAGATGCCGGAGAAGCTGCTGCAATTGTCGCGCGCCGAGGCGGGCATCGGCTCGGCGGCGGAGCCAGTGGATCTGCTGCCGGCGCTCAAACTCCTCGTCGGCGATTTGCGCCGCTCGCTGCCGTCATCGCGACCGGTGGAATTCGTCCTCGACGCCGCCAGTCTCGACGCTCCGATGGATATCGATGCGTTTGGCATTGCCATGCGCAACGTGCTTGAGAATGCCAGCGTCCACGGTTCTGTCGACGAACCCATCAGGATCGCTGTTCATTCCGGAGTGGTTGAGGTCAGTAACGGTGGCGCCGCTGTGCGGGAGGAAAAGCTGGGGACGCTCAAGGGCCGGTTTGTGCGCGCCGACAGCGAGGCACAGGGGTCCGGCCTTGGCCTGGCTATTGTAGAAGCCATACTGACTCAGACCGGTGGGAGGCTTGAGTTGCTTTCTCCGGCACCTGGTCGCGACGAGGGATTTTGTGTGCGGCTTGCGCTACCGACATGAAATACGATGGCGGGCCGTCTGCCGTGACCGCGGAGCCGCTGCACAAGCCGTTGATTTTGCTATGGTGTCCCCGGCGTGACTCGAACACGCGACCCCCGGTTTAGGAAATCGGTGCACCGTTTGGTCCGAAACCCTTGCTGAGGCGGGGTTTTTCAGAGACGGGATAAATCCATCATTGATATCAGGTTGATATCGGGAATTATCTGGTGTCATCAGGCTTCCTTGCGTTTCCGCTAGTGGTGGTGCACAAGTGGTGCACGGCCACCATAAGTCGATTTCATCATGCGGAAGCAAATTACCAAACGAGCCGTCGATGCGCTAAAGCCCGGTGAGTACCTTGTCGATTCCGAGGTTCGCGGCTTCGTGGCGCGCCGCCTGCCATCCGGGGTCCTCAGCTATGGGTTTAGGTATTGGAACAGGGCGACCGGCCGGCGGCGTTGGATTGCGCTGGGAATACACGGGACGGTCATCCCCGCCGCCGCCCGCACCGTAGCCCGGAAGTACGCAGGAGCCGTCGCCGACAACCGAGACCCGCTTGCCGAGCGCGTGGAAAGCCGTGCTGACGCCGCACGCTTGGCCAGCACAAAGCAAGTCAACGACGTGCTCGACGAGTTCCTGAAGCGTTACGTTCGCAAGAACGAGCTTCGGAGCGCCGATGAAATTGAGTCGAGTTTCCGGCGGTATGTCCGTCCCCGGATCGGTGCCAAGGCGATCCATGACGTTCGCCGGGCGGATATCATCGAAATGCTGGACGGCATCGAGGATCATGGCTCCGCACGCTTGGCCGACACCGTCCTGGCCCAGGTCCGCAAAGCGTTCAACTGGTGGGCCAGCAGGGACGAGGAATTCAATTCCCCGATCGTGCGGGGCATGGCGCGGACCAAGCTGCGCGATCTATCCCGCCACCGGATACTGACCGACGATGAGATACGCCAAGTCTGGAGCACCTTCGAGGGCTTCCAGCCGGAGGCATATGGGCGCATTGGCCGCGCCTTGATGCTGACCGGCGCCCGTCTCAGAGAAATCGCCTCGTTGCGCTGGGACGAAATCGTCGACGGCGTCTTAACGGTACCGGCCGAGCGCCATAAAGCGAAAACGAACCACGCCCTGCCGATATTGCCCGCAGTCGCCGACTTGATCGGAACAAGCCCCGACAAACAGGCCGAATTCGTGTTTTCGACCCGCAAGGGCACGACTCCGTTCTCGGGTTTCAGCAAGGCGAAAGTCGCGCTCGACAAAGAGATCAACGCCCTCCGGAAAGAGGCGAGATTGAAGCCTATTTCAGACTGGCGGATTCACGATCTGCGGCGCACAGCGCGTTCGCTAATGTCGCGTGCAGGTGTGGCCAGTGACATTGCCGAACGTGTTCTCGGCCACGTGCTGCCTGGTGTCCGCCGCGTGTACGACAGGCACAGCTATATCGAGGAAAAGCGTGACGCATTGACTCGCCTCGCCGCGCTGATGGAGCGCATTCTGAAGCCGTCGGCCGAGAACGTGGTCGAACTTGCTCCAAAAAAGAAGATCGCGAGCGGCAGTCGCTGACGAATCGTACTGAGGTTTCGATGCCAAAGAACCGCTCCAGAAAACCACTAACGCCTTACCCGCCGATCTTGCGTCGGCCAATTGCGCTCCCTAAGACGCGTGATGAAAATAGGACGAGCGCAGCGTCGTTGGCTGCTGCAATAGTTGCCCTTGCGTCGCACTATGGCATCGACCCGAAGGGAGGGGCGGTGTCTTGGACCAACCTCGCCATCGCCAACGCTCGGCTACGGGCTTCTAATTGAGTCCGGGCACAAGACGCCCTGAGAACAGGGCAGGATCAGGTGGCCTGGCGCCGCCGCCATCGCCAACCGCGTTCTCGGTTTCAGGCGATGCCGCCGGAGGCTGGCCTGGAAGCGCCCCGCCACCCCCGGCGGCACTCTGCACGGAGGACGGATCAGGTTCCCGCACAAAGTGAGATGCAGGTTCAGTCCGCTCTGTAACGGGACTATTTCGCGGGCGGAGCCGCAAACGAAAACGCCCAGGCCGTGTCCGCCGTGGGGGGCAACGCGCTCGGCGTGCCCGTTCCGTTGTGACGCCTCACAAAGGTGGCGTCGCCAGCGCCGCCGCCGCTATCGCATATCGTGCCTCACCCCGGGTTGAACTTGGGGAATTTTGACCAAGGAGGACGGATCATGTTCAAGCGATTGGTTTTCGGCGCCTTTGCGGCGCTTCTGCTTGCAGTCGGCACCCTAGCGGCCGTGCCTAGCGTCGTGAAAGCCGAGCCCGGCATCGCAGCAAGCGTGCTTGCGACCAGCTCGATCGCCCATCCCGATGCGGGTGTGCTTGACGTCAAAATGAAATGCGGCTCCTGGAACAACTGGTGCGGAAACGGCGGCGGCGGCAATGGCTGCGGACCGTGGAACAACTGGTGCAACGGTGGAGGCAACAGCGGCGGGTGCATAAACTTCGGCGGCGTGCAGCTCTGCACTGATGGCGGCGGCTCTAACTGCCATTGGCACAACGGCGTCAAGTATTGCGGTTCTGGCGGCGGCGGTGGTGGCGGTGGTGGCGACTGCTATTGGCACGACGGCAACAAATACTGCAACTTCAAGAATGGCGGCGATTGCCGCTGGCACAACGGTCAGCAGTACTGCACGGGATTCTGACCCGTTGCGGATAGAAGGACGGGCCGAACAGCTGGCCCGTCCTTCGCATTGCGCTCCGGTCAAAGCCGGACGCAATCCCTAGCGATTGCCCTGAATGTATTCCTATCGCACCCTACACTAGGGATTCCGGAGGTCTTGCTCGGAGGCATCCGGTGGCGAAGGAATGCAATCGGTCACGAGACCCGGCACGACGAGCGACTCTTGGCGAGATACGCCAGGACTGCCCTTGGATCTGGCTTTATTGCACCCGAGGAAACTGCCTCAACAAGGTGCCCGTCGCCTTGGCACCCTTCATCATCCGGTGGGGACCTGACGCGTCCGGTGACCTCATCCGGCAACGGATGCGATGCACGGCCTGCGGCTCGCTCGGCGCCACATTGCAGCACCCGAGCGTCGACGGGCTGAATATAGTCGAGTCGTTTCCAGTCCGCTCACGCTAGAAGTGAGCGGCCGGGTAGGAGGAGAGCGGCGTAAGCCAACCCACCAGCGTGTTGAAGCCGCGACGGTCAGGGTGCGTAGACGCCCATCCAAAACAAAACGTTGGCGAGCAGGTGCAACAGCAACGGCGGCACGAACACGACGGCTATGAAATCAACGGCCGGGGAGCGGCCTCGAGCGCCGACAAGTCCACCGGCCTCGGGATAGCTCGGAGCCGCGTGGCGGTCGAGCGTTCCGCTGGCGGTGGGTGGATGATCAATCACCGCGCAAGCAGAGCACGACGGTGTAACCGCGATTTTTCCACCCGTGACGCAAGGCTAGCGGGGCCGGGAAGGTCCGCCACCATTTCAAGACGAAGGGCGACTCGTCGTCGTGTTGCGCAACCGCAACACGAGCGATCAAGTTTGAGCAGTACGGAACGTCGGGTGGGACTCGCGGCCCCGGGCACTCGAAGAATTGCGATGCGGCGTTGCGTACAGGGGATCAATTATGATCAACCTGAAAGTATTTGCGATTGCGGTGTCTTTGGCGAGCTTGAGCGGCGCTTCTGCATACGCAGCGGACGCACTCGCGGCCCCGCCAGTTGGAAACTGATCGGGCATCTACGCCGGCAGCGAAGGCGGGGCAGCAACCAGCGGCACCTTCAGCTACAGACCAGAGTATCCGTCGGTAACCGGTCCGGTCAGCGGGGCTTGGTTGGCGGCGCCGTCGGCTGGAACTGGCAAAGCGGGAATTGGGTATTCGGTGTCGAAGGCGACCTGTCGGCGACCAACATCCAAGGTGGTACCGGCGGCGGGAATTGCGGCAGTCCTTTCATCTGTAAGGCCGAGATTGGATGGCTGGGAACGGGGCGCGCTCGCCTTGGGCTCGCAACGATGGGCAACACGCTTTTCTACGTCACCGGCGGCGCTTGGGCTTCACAGAACCGCGCCGACCTCTTGCCAGGCGTAGGCCAGTTCAACGAGTGGAAGAACGCGAGTGGTTGGACCGCCGGCGGCGGCGCGGAATTCCTGGTCAACCCGCACTGGACGGTCAAGACTGAAGCGCTTTGGGTCGATTTGAACAGCGTTAGCTATGCCGGCGGCATCAGTCCCAGCGGCGGTATATTTGCAGCGGGCCATATGGACGTCAACTTCTTTGTCTTCCGCGGTGGTGTGAACTACAAGTTCTGACCGCAATCCTCGAAGTGCGACGCTCTATCCACTGAGCTACGGGGTGCTTGACGGCGTCTAGTGGTGCGTGTGTGGGCCAAACTTCCGCAGCATGTCTTCCGCGTCGCGTCGAAGATCCGGCGACAGAGTGCTATCGGCAGCCACACTTTTGAGCTGCGCGAGCCGAGCCTCTAGTTGCAGGCGCGCCCGTTTTCGAGTTGCTGGTGCGGCTGTCGGACTGGCGGCGACCTCAGCGAGTGCCTTCAGCGCTGCGGGCCCGTGCTGACGCGCGAGCGCGGCGAGCTCGTCCTTATCCATTTCGTCTTTCTCATCATTTTGGAAAGCCAGGCCGGAGCCGACAGTCTAGCCCAATGCGGACTCGCCAGCGCGTTTTTCAAGAGTGTCGGCAAGGGGCGGCGGGAACGATCAAGCGGGCACGGGTGGAGTCGCTGAAGGCTTCGGCCAGGAGAACAGGATGTGCCGACCCTGGAGTCTGCCCTGAGGACCTCCTTCCGCGGTGAGGATGCCGTTCAAGAACTCAAGCGCCGGCTGGCCAGCCGTTATTTCCGGCGTAAATGCTGCTTCAAGTTCGGCGAGCTTTAGGACCCACGCCTTGCCGCGGACTAGTTTCAGAGCAGCCGCGGTGATGCCCTCGCTGTCGATAGTCATTTCCGCTTCCCCTTCCTAAGCCTCACTCCCGGCCCTCCGCCGTTCTCCTCGATGAACTGCACCCCCGCCGTTTCGAGAGCGGAGATGATGTCCGTCATGTTTTTCAGGTTTGGGACTGAAGTTCCGACCTCGAAATTATGGATTGTGCTCAAGCCGACTCGCGCCTTTTCAGCCAGCATTGGTTGGGTAAATCCAACAAGCGCGCGGGCGGCTTTGCATACAGCCGGCGTGATTGCTTCCATCGTTCTTCAGTCCTCCTCGCCGGTTTCCACAAGGCCAATCTCGGCCTCCGTGAAATTCCAGCATACCAAAGGTATTTTGCCTCTACCATAAGATTTTCACTTGACTGGCCAGACATAAGATAATATCTTATGTACAAGAGTTATCTAGCCGTAGGGCAGCAAATGTTCAACCGCTCAGCCATCGCCAAGGAAGCCCACCGGGTGGCACGCATCTTCGCCGGCGGCTCGACGTCCTACCGGCAGGCGCTGTCTCTGGGTTTCAAGCAGGCGTGGCGCCACGCCAAGGGCATCGCCGAGATCGAACGCCGCGACGCCGCGATGTCGCCTGCAGAGCGGGCCCGGCGGGACGAAGCCATCATCATCCAGTGCAACAGCGACCGGCTGACCGCCGCTGACTACGCGCGTCTGAACGAACTGGCGCGCGCCGCCTGAACAAGCGAGCCGGGCGGCGAGCGGCACCAGCCCGGCTCCACCTGCATCACCCGAGACAAGTTGGAACGGAAAACCCGAATGGCACAGGCACGAAAGCATAACAGAACACCCCGGGCTGCGTACTCGATCTGCCGGGAGTGGCGGCAAGTCCAACTCAAGGCCGAATACGAAATATCGATGC